>Ga0126381_100010350_pt1 | contig 10500 bp, 6 predicted proteins | sample PanSoiMetPlot_28_FD_96465 | JGI IMG/M metagenome (GOLD analysis project Ga0126381, IMG submission 96465) | Tropical forest soil microbial communities from Panama - MetaG Plot_28 | ecosystem: Environmental > Terrestrial > Soil > Tropical forest > Bulk soil | place: Panama | collected 2016-02-17 | reverse complement strand
AGCCGAGAACTGCCCCTGCACCGACATTGAATCCAGAAAGGACGCCTGGGGAGCATATTGATAGTTTACAGACCCGTTTATAGCCACACGCCCGGCAGGAAGGTCAGAAAGTTTCAGGACCTGGGCGACTTGTGGCGTCGAAAGGGTGCCGTCATAGGTGAGCCGCACACTGGGGCTGGCATAGTTCTTGAGTTGCGCGCGGGCTGTAAACCGCGATTCGCCGGCAGTTAGAATTAGCGGGGCGAGGTCCAATTCGGACCGGCTGGCACTGAAATTGATATGTGCCGCATGCATGAGAGGATTGAAATCCTTGATTGATAGTTGTCCACTGTCATAACCGAGCGAGCCCTGATAAATTCCTCCAAGGAGCCCGTATCGCGCCTCGAAACCGAAATTTCGCAGATCGGCGGATAACGGCACGGTGCGGTCGTTATAGCGAATTTCCCCGGAATTGATGGAGACATGTCTGACGGCCAAATCAAAAACTGTGTTTACTGGATTCGACGAAGAATTGCGCAGCGCAGGTGTGGGCACGTTTGTCGATCCTTGCGCATTCACGCGAAGGTCGAGCGTGGGATGGTCGACAATGAGCTCACTCAAGTCCACCTTCCTGCGCAATATTGAGACAATCTTCAGCCCCACTCCAATGTGGTCCGCTGCCAGAAACGGCGGCTGCGCCGTCGATTCTTTTCCTTGAATGATGAGGCCGTACACGTCGACATCTAACTTGCTCCAGTGAATTTCCATACTGCGAATGGTCACGGCCGAGCCGGTAGCCTTTTCAGCTTCCTGAATGATTTTTCGGACGACGAATCGGTTAAATGTCGTGGTGTGAAGAGTCAGGTAGCCGGCGCAGGCAAGAGCGACGATCACGGCTGCGACAACCAGCAACAAGTTCCGCACTATTCTCGCCCAGTGCATAGATCAGAACGCTTGTCCCAAGGTGACGAAATATTGGGTTGCCTTCACGCCCGGAACGGTCGTGATCCGGTAACCAAAATCGAAACGCACCGGGCCCACCGGTGTCTTATAGCGGAAGCCAATACCTACGGTGTTGGTGTAACTGTCGACGAACTGCTTCAAGCTGATATTGCTATAGACGTTTCCACCATCATAGAAAAGGACCGTGTCCAGGTTGTTGATAATCTTTGAAGGAAAGCGGGCTTCCGAGTTCAAAATGAAGAGCATGTTTCCGCCAACCGGGACGCTGATGACCGTACAGGTGGACGGATTGCTCGGATTGCTGCACACGCTGACCGGGCGCTGCGGGCCCGCGCCATTGATAGGAAACCCTCGCAGCGAATCGGCGCCGCCAGAGAAAAATCGCTCGCTTAAGGGGACCTCGCTGCCAGCAAACGAGTTGGCAAGTCCCAGGCGGAAATTGTTGGCCCACACGAGCCATGGCCGGAGAGGAATATAGAAAGCGCTCTGCCCGAGGAATCGCACGAAATTTGCGCTCGATCCGAGGGCTGTCGGCGTCACGCCGAAGTCAAAAGTCTGGTAAACCCCGTGATGCGCGTCGAGAGGATTGTCCCGGCTGTCGCGAATATACTCGGCGGAAAACGTCGAAAGGCGTACATGCTGATCCTGGGGAAGGATCAGGCCGGGAATCACCAGGTTGCTGAGATCGGTGCGCTGGAAGGTGTAGCGGAAAATGACGCTTTTTATGTGCCTGACGTCGAGATACCGTTGGAGCTGCAATGAGCCAGAGCCGAGTCTGGCGGTAAACAATGGATTCTCAGTTGTCCGTTCACCGGAAATGCTGATCTGCGAGCTCCATAAGGTACCGTGGAAGCGCGGATCGTAATAAGTGAAAGCGCCACGCTGGTCGAGCCGGGAAAGGATGGTGGAGAAGGTGGCCAGCTCTGCGCGGCCCCGGATATTGTGCTTCTGAATGGCAAAATCAAAGCGGGGGCCGAAGAAGCTCTTTTGGCTCACGGCAAATTTTGTTCCGAGCCCGATTGGTGGTATGCCTGGCAGCGCTACCGACCCAACCGGAATATTTCCGCTACGAGGAATGACTTCGATTCCCCCGCCGACATCCATCGAATAGCGCTTGGATTCGTGGACCTTGATGAGCACCTGTTCGCGATCTTCATCAGAAAGAGGTTTGCGAGGCTTGACGCTAACCCAATCGAAAATATTCTGGCTGTAAAGGTCGCTTTGCGCGGTAAAGAGTTTTCCCTGCCCCAGGGGCATTTCAGGGCTCACATTGGAGCGGGTGAGTTCACGAATAAAGGCAGTTTTGGTCACTTTTTGCCCCAGAACCAGCACATCACTGACGCGACCCTGCGGTCCTTCCTGGATGTTGTACACGACATTGAAGAGCTGCGCATTGCCAGGAACGGGCGTGGCCGTTGGGTTGAAAGTCGCATTGAGATATCCAAGATCCAAGTAGACCGCGAGGACGCGGTTACGATCGAGGTCCAGCAGGTGAGGAGAATATGGCTTCCCGGGCTGCAGATTGAAGGTGCCGTTCCGTGAAAGAACTTGTCGCGGCTGGGTCGTGTTTCCTTCAAGGTAAAGTGAATTGACTTTGTCCTGCGGACCTTCGGTGATGCGAAAAGTGACGTCGACTTCAGGCTCGAAATCCTTGACGTCCGGACTTACGGAAATCCTGGCGAAGCCCCCGTTCTTGTAAAGCGCCGTAATGGAATCGACGCTGCGGCGCAGTAACTGGTCGCTGAACTTCCCGCGTGAAATGGCGACGCCCGCGAGGGCGCGGCCGGGCTTGACAACTACCGCCTTTTCCAACTGGTCTTCATCGAACTGATGGTTGCCTTGGAAACTGACCGACTCCACGCGATGCCGCGGCCCGCGGTCCACGTGGTACACAACTGAGACCTGATCCGGGTGCGGATCGTAAATAGTGCTAACGTTCGCGTCGAAGTATCCCTTTGATTCGAAATAGCTGCGAAGATTGCGGTCGCCTTCGTCGACCAAATCCCGGTCGACAGCGTTTTCCTCATAGATGGGCACCTCGCGGCGGATGGTGCGTTTCCACAGATGCGCGCCTTCCACTTTGATAGAAACTCTTGGCCCGAGATCCACGTGAATGGCGAGGGCGGCCCGGTTCGACTGCGGATTGTAATCGGACGAGACGAGTCGGACGGAAGGGGCCAGATGTTCCTCGCCGCGCAGGTGGGAACGGATGTAGTCGAGGGCCCTGGCGATGCGCGCTGGCGAGTATCGCTGACCGGGCTTCAGGGAATCCCGCTTGACGCGCGCCCAGATGGAATGTAGCGACTTGCGAATGTCCGCCGATTCTTCGGTGGATAGTCCTTCAATATCGATGTCTCCCAGCCTTGCTTGAGTGCCCAAATGCACTTGGAAAGTGATATTGGCAATCTTGTGAGTCTCGTCTTTTTCCGTTGTCGGCGCGACGCTTGCCGTGAAATAGCCCTGTGTTACGAAGAAATGCTCCAACGCTTTCTGCCCTTGCGGAAGTAAGTCGGCGAAAAAGGGCGATTGGTCGGGAATGTTGACCTCCTGCAGCAGACGTGTATAAGCAAACGTGTTCGTCGCTCCCGGAAACGAAATCAGACCCACATAGAGAGCAGGTTCCAGGATGAACTGGATATCAAGACCCGCTGCTTCCGGCTCGACCATTACGCGCACACTGGAAAAATCTCCGCTGTGCTGTAAGGCTGCAACGGATTCGCGAACGTCCGCGGCTGAAAATGGCCGCTGTTCTTTTTGCTTGAGCAAGGGACGAAAGGAGTCGGTGCTGATATATGCGCCGACTGATATTTGAATTCGGGAGACCTCCTTTCCTTCATAACCCGCGTACGTGTCCGGCTGGGACTGCTGAGCGCGAAGGATCGGGCAAGCTAGCAAAAAAAACATGATTGCGTGCGGAAGGGCGAGAGTGAGCCTGGCATGGAGAAAGATGCGGACGTTGAGCGCTGGGCGTTTCATGCGGCTGCCCTGCGCCTCTGTAGATTTTCAAGGAGGCTATCGGTCTCGGCCCCGATTAGAAGGATCAAACTGAGCAAGTAAATCCAGCTCATCAGGATGATGAAACCGGCCATAGTGCCGTAGAATTTCGGATAGCTTGAGAAATGGCGCAGATAAAAATTGAAACCGGCCGAACCAGCGATCACGGTAAAGACCACGAAAATCGTTCCTGGGCTAATCCAGTGCCAGCGTCTTGTCTGACTGGGAAGAAGACAGTTCATAAGATCCAAGCCCAGGACCATCAATAGCAGGCTGGCCAGCCACCGGCCGACCTCCCAGGGCAGCGGCAGGTGAACGATTTCGTCCGTACGAAGCGAGATCAATCCCGCCATCCAGTGGCCAAGTGTGAGCAACGCGAAACTTCCCAAAAAAAAGACAGCGGCCAACAGCGCCGCGAAGATAGCGATCAAACGCTTTCGCCAAAAACCACGAGTCTCCCTGAAGCCATACGCTACGGTGAGAGACTCCATCAGGCTCACAAATCCGGAAGAAGCCGTCCAAACGGTCAGCAGCAGTCCGAAGGAGAAAAAACCGACTGATTTCTGCGTTAAATTCAGAATGGTAAGAAAGACCATTCCTCGCGCATCTCGGGGCAGATACGCCGTCAACCATTGAACGAGGTTATGCCAGAGCGTCGTGGAAGGCAGCCATCCCACAACGGCGGCAATCACGATAAAAAACGGAAAAAGCGACAGAGAAAAGTAGAATGCCATCCGGGCGGCCAAGTCGAGGCAACCGTCCTTCATAGCTTCGGCCCAAATCGATCTGACTAATTCCATGGCCGGTGTTCGGCTGCGCGAGCCGACGGGCGACCACGGAAGCAAATGGGGGCGCGCGCTTGACCCTCGAATACTCACTTGGAGGCTCGGATACCGCCCAGGCGGGATGGCGGAATACGCTCTGTCGAAGGTTCGCAGGAGGGGACGGTTGAAGCCATCCCAGAAACCGTGTAGCCGCCGAAGGACATCGTTGTATTTGATAGAAGCTAAGACGTTTTGAGGGAGGCGCGCGGTCCGTCACGCACGGTTTATCAAATGACAGCGGTGGTCACGGCTGAGAGCGCAGGAATTTCGATGCGAATCTGGGTCCCCTCGCCTTCCTGGCTGCGAATGTCCATCTTGAACTGATCGCCGTAAAGCAGGCGCAAGCGTTCATGTACGTTGCTGATGCCGATGCCACCGCCATAAATATCCACCAGCCGACCGGGAGGAATGCCCATGCCATTGTCGTCGATCTCGATCGACAAGTGGCCGTTCTGAAGACGTGACCGCAGATGAATCTCGCCGCCCTCGAGGCGAGGCGCGATCCCATGCTTGATGGAGTTTTCGATGATGGGCTGGAGCAGCATGCTGGGCACGAAGGTATCCCGGGTTTGCTCATCAATTTCCTTGAAAATCTGCAACTTGTCGCGCCCGAAACGGATGACTTCGATATCTAAGTAGTCGTCAATGAATTCCAGTTCCTCACGCAACGGCACGAAACTCTCGTGCTTGCGCAGCAATCTGCGTAGGATATTGGAAAGTTTCAACACGACCCCGCGCGCCATGTCCGGATCGAAACGGATCAGAGAGGAAACGGTATTGAGCGTGTTGAACAAGAAATGGGGATTGATTTGGCTGGTGAGCGCATCCATGCGGGCCTTCAGCAGCAACTGCTGGTTCTGTTCCAAGTTCATCTCGATGCGTGTATTGTTCCAGATTTTTACAGCAGTGGCGACGCACATGACGGAGGAAAGCACAACTAAAGCCATATAGCCCCAGTTTGCCGGCTGAATCGGGAAGAGCCAGCGATGAGGCACGACATCAGCCAATTCGATCCAACCAACTTCGAAGGCCGCACAGGTAAATAGCGGAAGCATGGCCCAGTTTCCTTTATGGTCTCGCGCCAGCCTCCACAACCAGTGAGGGATGTTTAAAAACAGGAAGGGGCCGAAGTGCCAAACATCTTCCTTCTCCGGTATGACCTCCCGCACCACCCCCGCGAGTAACCCGACCATCGCGGTCATTGGTGTCGACAACCATTCATGGTTCCCAAAGGCCGGCAGGCTGACGAGCGAGCCACCAAGCAGTCCGACCACTTGACCACCGAGCAGACCTAGTAGGAATGCCCCCTCAAGCATCAGGTCGAAAAATCGATAGCCGCCGAAAATGCGCAGCATCACACCAATGGCTAGTGGGGGAACCAGGAAAAGGATCAGTTTTACCTTCTGATCCGAATCGCGGTTTTCGGTGAAAAGCAGGCGGCGAAATGACCGGAAGCGAACCAGCAGCGCAGCCAGTGCGGCCGCCCAGCCAACCTTCAGCACCAGAGTGAAGATTAATTCGCGTCCGCCGGAAAGTGGTTCCATTGCCCTAGAAGTTCGGCCGGGCTACGGCCTTGTCGCTACGTTAGCCAATGAAGCTACAGTTTGTAAAGTGACCCCGCGCACAAGAACTTAACTGTAAGGCGATCTCAGAGGATCATTGATTGGGTTTCTTTTGTGACGGGGATCACATCGTTCTGTGGTCCGGGGCACCTCGATTTGAGGGAATGCCTAGCATAATGAGAATGCTTACGGGTGAAAGGAAAGGGGCTCCAGCATGACCAGCAGAGTGCTCGATTGCGACACCAAGACGGTCTTTTGGCACCGCGAACTTCCTCCTCTCGACGCAGAGCCAATTGGCGAACGCATGGTGGAAGCCACCAGCATCTCGGTACCAGGGACCCTGGCTCATCGCGATGAGTTGTGGCAGCGATGCTATGCCGACCTGATGAAGAACGTTGGTCGAAGAATTGAACAGGAGGTTGACCGTGCGGGCGGAGATTACGCCCACGTCTTGAACGAATTCGTGGACAGCCGGCACAATGACGTAAGTAACGTGGCTTGGCTGCACGGCGCTTTTGCCTACGTTTTGTATCGCCGCACCGTCCATTCCGCGGGTAACTGAAATTTTCCAACGATGCCATCTAACATCTAACACAGGTGATGTCTCGCCCGGCTTCAATGTCGTCAATCGAACAGCGGCCAGCCGGCTTCGGCAACGGAAATGTAAGAAAATCTTTACCCAAGACTGTTCGGTGCCGACGCGCTCTTCTCTGTGTCTCTGGAACCCGACTTGCATTGATCTGGCCGGGGCAGAATGCTGAAAATCCCAATTGGCTAAGGGGTTCTAAAGGCGAGGAAAGCCGCCAGTACTAGGAATACCGGACTTGTCGCACGCTGTTGCATAACCTATAATTTTGGCTGCGGCCCCCGCCAGAGTTAAACGCGATGCCAAAGTATGTTCAGGGTTCTGAAAATCCACAGAGTGTGGAAGAACGGCGCCAGGATTCGCGTATACCATTGCCTTCCATCGCGTATTTCTACCAGCAAGACGGCAGTTGCGGCCCCATCGTGAACATCAGCGAAGGTGGAATTGAGGTTCGCGCAGAATTTGAATCACAGCAGGAACTCCGGAAATTTTATTTTTCCCTGCCCAATTGCGCAACGAAGATCGTTTGCGATGGGAAGATAGTATGGACGGATAAGGAAAAAGCGCGCGTTGGAATACAATTCACTGAAGTCTCAGAAAATGTATTTGAACATATGCGGGGATGGATCACGTCGGAAGCGGGCAAACTGCGTGAGGCTGAAACTGAACAACCGCATAAACCAGTAGCGGATCACTCTCCTGATCCAGATTTCTTCGATTTCGAAGCGTTTTTCCCTCCGGAATCGAGCTTAAACCTAGAATCTCGCAAGAAACCGTCGCCACTCGGCATGAGTGCCGGCGCGCCAAAGTCCGATATGTCCAGTTATGGCCCCGATTCTGGTGAAATATCCGAGAGCGGAAAGCAAGGGCACGATCTCGAAGGATTCAATCTCTCGGCCATGAATCCAATGCAGTCGGCGGTTTCCCGGCAATTTTCTAGCCCCCAGCGTTCTGATCACCTTGCGGAACCGTCAAACAATGTTGCAAGCCCGGATTTTCAGAAGGCAACGGCCACGCAATCGAATGCGGACGCTATTTCCAGGTCATTCAACGCTCTTGACCTCCAGTACGGGAGCGAAACGAACATCTCATCGAACCAGGCTGCTTTTGGTGCTGCGGCTATCTCGGAAGACATAAATCCCCCGATGGGCTTTGGGCGTTCGAGAAGAAGTTTGTCGCCGTTGCTCACTGCTGCCATAGGGTTTGGCGTAGGTCTTGTGCTTTGCGCATTTGTGATCTTTGGACCGTTCGACTTTGCCAAAACGATGAACAACCTGTTGGCGAGGCCCGACCAGGCTCCGAAGACACTGGAGGACACACAAACAGGCTATCTTGGGGCGAATTCGGTGCAATCTCCGCTGGAGATTGCTTCTACGGCAGCTCCTGCTCCTCAAGCCTTGGCAACACCATCCGAAGCCGCCCCAGAACAGCAAGTAAGAACGGATCGTGCTATCAGGGAACTTAAGGGGACAAATGGGTCGGTCACGCGAACAGATAGGGCCATAAGCCCCAGCAGCGTTGTGCCGACCAGCGCCGGCCGAACTCTCAATGCCCCTGCCTCCCAATCGGCGGCACCGGTTGCGCTGGAACCTCAAACCCCGGTGGTTCCAGTTGTCGCCGCTGTTTCGCAACAACCGGATGTTCAAAAGGTTTCTGGTGCGGTAACGAGCACGTCGCAATTTGTTGCTGTGCGCACACCGCAAGAGAACTTGTCGGGTGTGCTGCAGATGGGGCAGGTGACGGCCGGCCCAGAGCCTGTATACCCGGCCGCAGCTCTTCAGTCAGGAACTGAAGGGACAGTCGTGCTACGCGCTGTCGTAAGCTCCGATGGGAGCGTGCAAAAGGTAGATGCCGTGAGCGGTCCGCCAGAATTGGTACCGGCTGCCACGGCAGCGGTCCACAATTGGCATTACACCCCCACCATGGTGGCTGACAAGCCGGTTGAAAGTGAATACAACATCATTTTGGTATTTCGCTTAACGCGTTGAAGGAAATTCCTTAATTGAAGTGAAGCCTTGACTCGTCTTGACTCGTCGTGTTGTGCGCCATCAAGAGGGGTAAGGCGAAGATGCTCACTCGAAACTTGCGCCTAACTAAATGTTTGCTATGGCGCCGAGGGGCTGACAGGTTGGCTATTCCCGCCGTGCCCAGCGGCCGCTGCTGCGATCCCCGCAGCCGCTCCTCCGCCCGCAACGCCCAAAATGATCAGACCCTTATGACTCTTTGCAGCCGTGGCGGTCGGTGGTGTACTGGGCGAGGTCGACGGGTTAGAGGTGGCCGGCTTGACCACTTGGGAGGCCGTCGTTTGGTACATCGCGCCCAATTCGCCGGTACTCGAGATATTCACGGATTGATTCGACTGAAGAACGCGGCCCGTCGTGCCCTGCAGCGGGACCAGTGAGATATTGCCATTCAGGCAGGATACGGCGAACGAACCATCGGCCATTTTCACAATTTGAAACGCCGATGTGGCACCCGCATTGGCGGAACCCACCACAAAAGTCCCCGCTCGGATTGTGAGATTGGTAGCCCCGGCGAAGGAATCCAAGACGATCGCTCCCGATTGCAAGTCGGCGAGGTATCGGGCATCGGAGACAAGGGTTACCTGGCTATCGGGCGCAAGCCTCATCGAGCCCTTTCCGCTGATGGTGACCGCCGCGTTGCCGGTTGCTCCGGTTCGAACCATATCTCCCGGAAACACGGTTATGTCGGGAGGTGCCGGCAGGGCGTTGATCATGACGTCGCCGGTTGAAGTCATGGAACCGAGAGGCGCTGTTTGCGCCATCAGGACTCCGGTCGACATGAGAATGGAAAAAGCCAACAGAGCCGGTCGAAGTTTGAACATGGGCAATCTCCACGGTCTGGCTACTGCCGAGACCCGGTAGTTAGGTGCAAAGGTCGTGGGACCAAAGGCGCACCGCAGGGACGGGACCTAATTCTTATCATCGTAGCCGGCAGCTTGTCCACGATAAAGTGTCCCGAAGCCGATCTCCCGACTGTGACACTTAGTGGCACTACCGATGGGGCAGCGCAGTCTTTGAGAACTCTTTGTGATTGCGTCGAGGACCGCACGTGTAGCAGATTCTTCCAGGATGAAACTTGATCTTCGCACCGTCCTTTCTCGATGTTTGTTCTTAGCCGGCGTACTTTCTATTGCGAGCAGCTTCGCTTTCACGGCCGGCAACGTATGGCTGGCTTCGCGCTGGTACGCCACATGGGACCCAGACCTGCTGTTGCGTGCTGCGAATTCGGAACCGAGCAACGCAGACTATTGGTATCGATTAGGCTTGTACCAGGAGTGGAACCCTGAACATCGCGACCTTGCGCAAGCCATCTCCTATTACCGTCGAGCTACAGATGCGAATCCGCGGTCAGATCGATTTTGGATGGAGTTGGCTGACGCATACGAAGCGATTGGCCAGGTAGCACCGGCTGAGGAAGCTTTCGAGAGAGCCCAGTTCGCGCATCCGAGTTCGTCCGAAGTGGCCTGGCGGCACGGAAATTTCCTCCTGCGCCGAGAGGATTATTCCCATGCCTTCGCAGAAATACGCCGAGCGCTAGCGACCGATCCTGATCTTACGGTCCAGGCGGT
>Ga0126381_100010349_pt1 | contig 10503 bp, 8 predicted proteins | sample PanSoiMetPlot_28_FD_96465 | JGI IMG/M metagenome (GOLD analysis project Ga0126381, IMG submission 96465) | Tropical forest soil microbial communities from Panama - MetaG Plot_28 | ecosystem: Environmental > Terrestrial > Soil > Tropical forest > Bulk soil | place: Panama | collected 2016-02-17 | reverse complement strand
GACGCCGAGGGGGAAGTGGGCGGTTAGGTTCTTGAGGTTGTGGGCTTGGGCGTTCTCGACGGTGATCCAGTTGCCGGTGAGTGGGCGAGGCGCTTTGCGGGCGACGATTTCTATCTTGCCGGCGAGGTACTGCCCGGTGACGGACGCAGGGGTGTCCATGATTTGCTGTGGAGTGCCGTCGGCGATGAGATGCCCGCCGTTTTTTCCGGCTCCGGGGCCGAGGTCGAGGACGTGGTCGGCATGACGGATGGTGTCTTCGTCGTGCTCGACCACGAGGACAGTGTTACCGAGGTCGCGGAGGTTTTCGAGGGCGTGGATGAGGCGCTGGTTGTCGCGCTGGTGGAGCCCGATGGACGGTTCGTCCAACACGTAAAGGACTCCGCGGAGCCGGGAGCCGATCTGGGTTGCGAGACGAATTCGCTGGCCTTCTCCACCGGAGAGGGTGGCGGCGGAGCGGTCGAGGGAGAGGTAGCCGAGGCCGACTGCGTTGAGGAATTCGAGGCGCTCGATAACTTCGCGCTGGAGGCGGTCGGCGATGAGGCGCTCGCGGCCGGTGAAGTTCATAGCGCGGGCGGCATCCAGGGCGCGCTCCAATGATAAGGCGGTGAAGTCGGCGATGGAGAAGCCGTGGGATTGGGCATCCTCATTCCCACCCTTCGCTAGCGCGAAGGATGGGGCACCCGGACTTTGTGTGCCCGGCACGGGGATGGTGACGGCGAGGGATTCGGGGCGGAGGCGCTTGCCGTTGCAGCGAGGGCAGGTACTCGCAGACATGTACTGCATCATGTACTCGCGGTAGCCCTCGGAGCGGGAGTCTTCGAGGTTGGAGCGGAGATAGCTGAAGATTCCGTGGAATCCGGTGCGGCTGCCTTCGCCTTTGGGCGGGCCGTAGAGGAAAAGGTTCTGCTGATCGCCGGTGAGCTGGTCGAAGGGCTTGCGGATGTCGATCTTGTACTTCTCGGCGGCGAGTTTGATGAGGCGCAGCAGGTACTGGGAGGCGGAGCCAGGGCCCATGGCTCCGTCGAGGAGGGGCTTGGACCAGTCAGTGATGGTCTTGGCGGGGTCGAAGTCGTAGATGGAGCCGAGGCCGTGGCATTCGGGACAGGCTCCGTAGGTGGAGTTGAAGGAGAAGCTGCGGGGCTCAAGCTTGGGGACGTTGATTCCACAGTCGGGGCAGGCCATGGAGGAGGAGTAGAGGGTTTCCTTCTGCTTGCGGGTCTCGGGGTCCTGGATACCGATGAGGGCGAGGCCGTTAGCCATCTGGAGGGCCTTCGTTACGGAGGCTTCGAGGCGACGGGTGTCGTAGCTGGCTTGGGAAGAATCCTGCGAAGCCGCTTTGGCCGAGGATGAAGCCGTAGGCGACGATGGGGCACCCGCAGTCGGGGCGCCATTCAGGGGTTTGAGGATGATGCGGTCGACGATGGCTTCGATGGTGTGGTTCTTGCGCTTTTCGAGGCGCATGCCCTCGGTGATCTCGGTGAGCTCGCCGTCGATGCGGGCGCGGAAGCCCTGCTGGTCGAGGGATTCGAGTTCTTCGCGGAACTCGCCTTTGCGGCCGCGGACGATGGGGGCGTAGATGGTGATGCGCTCGCCGGGGGCGAGGGCGACGATGCGCTCGACGATCTGGTCGGCGGTCTGGCGGGAGATGGTGCGGCCGCAGTTGGGACAGTGAGGCTGGCCTACAGAGGCGTACAGAAGGCGAAGGTAGTCGTAGATCTCGGTGATGGTTCCGACGGTGGAGCGGGGGGAACGGGACGTGGTCTTCTGCTCGATGGAGATGGCGGGCGACAGACCGTCAATGGAGTCGACATCGGGGCGCTCCATCTGGTCTAAGAATTGGCGCGCGTACGCCGATAAGGTTTCTACGTAGCGGCGCTGTCCCTCGGCGTAGATGGTGTCGAAGGCGAGGGAGGACTTGCCGGAGCCGGAGAGGCCGGTGACAACTGTGAGCGTGTTTCGGGGGATGCTGACCGAGACGTTGCGGAGGTTGTGCTGGCGGGCTCCGCGAACGGTTATATGGGAGATTCCTCGGGGAGATTGTTGAATGTCCATAGACGGGTTATGGCGGTTGAGGGCCAAGTATCTAGGATACGGCATTTGGCGGAACCGATGCAGGTACGGGAAGGACCACCCGGTTCAGCAGTGGTGTATCCGAAGAGGTACTAGATGGTCCAAACGGGTCATTGTAATTGAAAGCCGTTTTGCGAAAATGATGAAGCTGGATGAGCTGGAATGTGCGCCCAAAAGGGCGGGATTTTGTGAGGAAGTAAGGGAGTGGATGTGACCACGTCTGTTGTTTTGGTTTCTGCGGTGCTGGCTTCGTTGGCTGCGGGTGTTTTAGTTGCCTACGGGATTTGCGTGGCAATGTTCAAGGTGTTTCGGATCCATGCAAAGCAGGTTGCGGCGTTGCGGACGGCGCAGAAGCTGGTACCGGCTCCCGCACCAGTTATTGAGAATTAGGCTCTACCGGGGGGCTCTTCCCCTTCTTTTCCGCCAAAGCGCGGATTTGAGAGAATTTTGAAAGCCCGGGTATCTCTTTCCCGGGCTTTTCTGCGTTTACTGAGGCTTTTGTTGTTGCTGCTGCTGCTGGCGGAGCCGCTGGAGCTCTTCGTAGATCTGCTGAGGAGTTTTGACCCCGTTGGGCGACTGCTGCTGGTTTGAGTCGGAGGGTGGGGCAGCGGTGTTGTTGCTATTGTTGTCGGTGGGTTGCGGGTTGATGGGCTGGGGCACGGCATTGGCGGGGACAGGAGTAGATTGCGATTGGCCTGAAACAGGGACCTGGATTGGCCGGTAAGGAGGTCGCGGGCTGGATTCTTCGTCATCGGCGTTGTCGTCGAAGCGGGCGGCGTTCGGGTTGGGAGGAGTGGGCCCTCCTGTGCGTGTAGTGAGGATGAGTTCAGACGGATTGTTGCCAGAGGCCTGGATGTAGAGCATGTTGCTGCTGGTGCCGTCGAGCAGCGTACGGAGGACCTCATTGGTGGGGGCAGGGCCGTAGTTGCCGAAGACGCGCTCTTCAGCGACTCCGCCGGTGATCTTAATTCCCGAGAGGCGGGAGATGTCGCGGAGGATCTGATTGAGGCTGGAGTTGGATGCTGAGATAGTGAGTTCTCCGTTGACGTAGGAGACCTGGGCTCGTTGTGCTGGGCTCTGCGCAGGCGTTGCTGGCAACGCGGGCGCACTGATTGGGGGCACTGTGGTGGGGGGAGTGGATGGCAGTGTGGAAGGTGCAGGATTCGGAGCGGGTCGCGACTGTGCGTGGACATTGAGGAGAGCGGCCACGGAGAGTGCGGCGGCGGCGAGTGGTTTTAGGGCGAGAGCTCTCATCGGCTTTGCTGTCTCACAGTATAGGACGATGACGCGCTACCAGGGTTAGGGTTCGTGATGTGGCAACTAGAACAACAACGGCGAAGCTTGCGACAAAGCCTAGCAACGAAGGGCTAGGCCGGGTTGTACTAGACTGAGTGTGGCTTGCGAGGAGGTGTCTCGTATGCGGGTTGTAGAGGGGATGGGCCGAGTGCGTGGTTGGTTGATACGTGGTGTTGTTGCGAGTGTGATGTTGCTGGCTGTCGCTGCGGCTCGGTCGGAGACTTGTACGACGCAGTCTGCGATGACGGCGACAGATCGCGATGCCCTGGTGGAGGCGGTGCGAGGGCTGGCGGAGAAGATCCAGACTGGCGATGCCGATGGGGTTCACGCGGCGACGGTGCCTGAGTACGCAAAGGATTTTGGGGCAATCCAGGGCGCTGTGATGAGCACGTCTGCGAAGTTGAAGGGTGCGACGCTGATCGTGGACCAGGTGTATTTGCTGGATGGCAGTGACCTAAAACGGACGGCAGACGGGTCGGCCCCGAACTCGGAGTTTTTGTGCTCGCTGAATCACACGATTGCTGAGGCGGATTTTCTGATTCCTTCTCTGCCGCCAGGAAAGTACGGGTTTGGCATTGTGGAGGCGCAGGGGGGAGCGGCTCCGTGGCGGCTGTCGTTTCTGCTGCGGCAGGATGCTGGGAAGTGGATGATGGCGGGTTTCTATCCCACCGCGATGACGGCGGCTGGGCACGATGGCCTGTGGTACTGGACGCAGGGGCGCGCGATGCTCAAGGGCAAGGAACAGTGGAATGCCTGGCTGTACTTTCAGCAGGCGGAGAACCTGCTGTCTCCGGTGAACTTTGTTCAGAGCACGCACCTGGAGAAGCTGAAGTCGGAGACAACGGCGGCAGCACCGCCGGCGGTTTCGCAGGGAGTGAGCGCGGATGTTCCGTTGGTGGTGAAGGGGAAGGACGGGGTGGATTATTACTTTACCGGGATCGGGACGGATGATTCGCTGGCAAAGGACAAGATTGATGTGACGGCGCGGTTGAAGGTGGCTGCGATTGGTGATCCGGTGGCCGCGCGAAGGAGGAATGCAAATGCGATGTCGGCGTTGCTGTCAGCGTATCCGGAGATGCGGAAGGGGTTTCACGGAGTATGGATCTTTGCCGAGACCCCCGGGCAGAATCCGTTCGCTACGGAGGAGGCCATGACAGAGATTCCGTGATGTCGTAGCGCCGATGTGTCGCCGCGATGAAATGTTGAAGAAGCTTTTCGGAAGATAGATGAGGATGAGTTGACGCTGTATTTCATACCCCGAGCCAGGATCGGCATCCTATTGTTTACTGCTTTTTAAAGTTCGTTGGTGAAGATGCGCATGATGACAAAGATTAAGAAGACTCTGGCGCAAGCAATAGCAGAGCGGCGAGCGACTCCCAGCTTTGATGGCGAACCGATTCCGGCGGAAGATTTGAAGCAGATTTTAGAGGCCGGGCTTCATGCTCCGAGCGGATACAACATTCAGCCCTGGCGATTCATCGTGGTGCAGTCTCATGAGCAAAAGAAGCGGCTGCGCGCTGCGAGCTACAACCAGGCGAAGGTCGAGGAGGCATCGGCTGTGATCGTAGCCTGTGGGGATGCCGATGGGTGGCGGAAGGACCTGGATCTAATTCTGAAGCAAGGTCGAGAAGGCGGGATGCCGGAGAGCTACGCAGCCCAGGCCAAGACGAGCGTAGCGAACTTTCTCTCGAGTTTTTCGACGGAGCAGATGCGTGGCTGGCTAAACAAGATGGTGATGATTGCCGTCACACAAATGATGTTGATGGCGGAGGTGATGGGATATGACACGGCTCCGATGGAGGGGTTTGAGCAGGAGAAGGTGCATGAGGTGCTTCGGCTGCCGATGAGCTACTGGGTGGTGGCGCTGTTGGGAGTGGGACACCTGAAGGGGCCTGATAAATATAACGGTGGGCGTTTTGAGATGGGCCATACGGTATTTGCGGAAGAGTATGGCAAGCCACTGAAGTGAGTATGCGGCGGGAGTATCCGACGGCTCCGATGGTGGGTGTGGCCGCGGTGGTGCCGCGTGGGGATGAGATTTTGCTGGTGCGGCGAGGTCGGGAGCCTCTCCGTGGTATGTGGTCGCTGCCGGGTGGTCTACTGGAACTAGGTGAGACGACAGCAGAGGGTGTGGCTCGCGAGGTTCTCGAAGAGACAGGTATTCGCGTACGGCCGGCAGAGATCGTCGCGACGATCGATCGCATCATACGCGATGACGACGGCCGGGTCAGATTTCACTATGTTTTGGTGGAGTGGCTTTGCCTTTTGGAGATTGCCGATCGGGGTGAGTTGGTCTGTGGGGATGATGCTGATGAGGCGGAGTGGGTGAGACGCAGTGATATTTCTTCTGCGAGGTTTGGCCTGGTTGAGCCTACACTGGGCGTGATTGAAAAAGCTCTGAAGCTCGCGGAGACGATGGGACGATGAAGGTTGCGTTGCGGGTTCTCGCAGTGGTGCTGGTTATTCTGGTTGCCGGCGGCCTGGTTTTCTACTTCCATCCGCTGTGGGTGGCGGACCAGCAGCTTCGGTTTGCGCTGTGGCACGAGGGCGTGAAGAGCGAGTATGTGGAGGTTGGCGGATACAGGCTTCACTATTTCGAGGCGCCGTCGACGAATAGAGTGAATGGGACTCCGCTGGTGCTGGTGCATGGGTTGGGCGCGAGGGGCGAGGACTGGGCGAAGATGATGCCGGTGCTGGCGGCGCATGGTTTTCATGTTTACGCGCCGGACCTGCTCGGGTATGGGAGATCGGAGAAGCCGAATGTAGACTATTCGATCACGACGGAAGAGGATGTGATCGTGAAGTATATGCAGGCGATGCATCTGGCGCACGCTGATGTCGGTGGTTGGTCCATGGGTGGGTGGATCGCGATGAAGCTAGCGCTGGACCATCCAGAGCTTGTGGAGCGTCTTGCAGTGTACGACAGCGCTGGGATCTATTTTCCGGCTTCGTTTGGGCCGGATCTTTTTGTGCCGGTGGATGCTGCGGGGTTGGATACTTTGATGAAGGCACTGACGCCGCATCCACGTGCGATGCCGGATTTTGCCCAACGGGCAGTATTGCGTAAGTTGGCGGCGAACGGATGGGTGGTCAACCGCAGCATGAATGCGATGACGAGCGGCAGGGAGTTGCTGGATTTCCGACTGCATGGTCTAAAGCAGCCGACGCTGGTGGTTTGGGGATCGCGTGACGATTTAATTCCGCTTTCGGTGGGACAGCGGATTCATGATCTGATCCCGGGCTCGTCACTTCTGGTGGTGCAGGGATGCGGGCACCTGGCCCCGGCGGAATGTGCGGCGCCGGTGGTGAAGGGGACGGTGGACTTTCTGCAAGCGGATCCTGCAATGGCTGGTATTGAGAAGACGGTTGCAGGAAATTAGCAACTAGTCTTCGTTGGGGCGCCACTGGTAGGCGTCTGGTTGCGGAAGTCCAGCCTGGGCGAGGACTCGGCAGACGAACTGGTGGGCCATCTCGGGGATGGTTTGCGGGTGGTTGTAGAGGGTGGGGATGACGGGGAAGATGGTGGCTCCGGCGTCGGATGCCAGTTGCATGTTGCGCAGGTGGATGCGATTGAAGGGCGTTTCGCGGACGCAGAGGATGAGAGGGCGACGTTCTTTGAGGGTGACGTCGGCGGCGCGGTGAATGAGGTTGGAGGCGAGCCCGTTGGCGATGGCGGCGAGAGTTCCCATGGAGCAGGGAAGGATGATCATCGCACGCGTGGGATAGCTTCCGCTGGCGATGCTGGCTCCGATGTCGGAGTCGCTGTGCTGGTGGATCTTGGGTGAGGGGGCGCCGAGGAGTTTTTCGGCGAGGTCGTTGCGACCCCGGATTTGAAGCTCTTCGGCGAAGACGCGCAGCGAGTTGTCTGACGCTACGAAATTTATTTTGGAGACGCGCGGGTCAGCGGCGAGTGCTCGGAGCATCTCAGATGCATAGATGGAGCCACTGGCTCCGGTGACGGCGAGAGTGATGTTGTGCGAGTCGGTCACGGAATTGATTATCGCTTAGATCAGGAAGAGGTTGTCGGGCGCGACTTTTGACTGGTCATGAGGTTTAAACGAGATATGTCTTTCAACCACTGGAAATGGTTTGGGACCGGGTGCAGATCGAAGGCGCGCTGGAGTGTGTTGATGCTGAGTGGCCTTGTAGCTGTACTACTGAGTGGAGCCCAGGCGCGTGCCTCTGTCGCTCTGCTGATGGAAGAGCCCTACGGCGATTTTGGCGCGTTCAATCCTACGGGACATGCGGCGGTGTATCTGAACCATGTGTGTGCGGAGACTCCGACGCAACTGCGTATGTGCCGCAATGGCGAGTATGGCGTGGTGATCAGTCGGTATCACAAGATGCATGGGTATGACTGGGTGGCGATTCCGCTGATTCCGTATCTGTATGCCGTGAATACCATTGATGAAATACCAGCGACGGTGGACAAGCAGACGGTTGCGCAGTTGCGGGATGCGTACCGGAGAGAGCACCTGGAGACTCTGGCTCCTGATACGAAAAAGGGGACGGCTCCGGATGGAGAGTGGACGCAGCTTGTTGGGTCTTCGTATGACAGGACGATTCACGGGTTTGAGGTGGAGAGCACGCTGGAGCAGGATGTACGCTTTGTCGACTATGTGAACGACAAGAGGAATGCGGGGCACTTCAATCTGTTCTTCCATAATTGCGCGGATTTTTCGCGGGTGGTGCTGGATATGTATTTTCCGCATGCGGTTCACCGAAATTTTTTTGTGGATGCTGGAATGACGACTCCGAAGCAGGTGGCGCGGTCGCTAGTGAAGTACGGGAGGGAGCACCCGGAAGTGAAGATGTCAGCTTTTGTGATTCCGCAGGTGCAGGGCAGCATGCCCCGGAGCCACAGTGTTGATGGCGTTGCCGAATCGCTGGTGAAGAGCAAGAAGTATCTGATCCCCTTGGTGGTGCTGAACCCCGAGGTAACGGGGGGGATCGTTGTGGCGTACTTGGTGGATGGCAGATTGAAGATGCCGAAGGACGCGAGGGTGTTTGCGGTGAACGATGCCGAGGTGACGGATGTGCGTGCGGTGAGCGGTGGTAAGCCGGGCGAAGGACGCACACCGCTTGGCGGTCCTGCGGCCAAGGGGAGCCCGCCGAATTAGCGCGGGGCTTGATCGCGCAGGGCGTAGGCGATGATGGTTTCTCCGTGGAGGTTGTGGGCGGCGTTGAAGGCTTCGTTGCTGGCGGCTTCGAGGGCGGGGAGTGTGGGGTCGAGCTCGCAGGCGGCAATCTGTTCGGTGGTGGCGTGGGTGAAGCAAAGCTCGCAGGTGGCGAGGTCGTCTTCTGCGGTGCGCATGGGCGGGCCGAAGGTGCGGCAGACGATGGGGCGGGCTTCGTAGAGATTGCAGGTGCCGGTAGTGGGATCGAGAACAGTGCAGGGTTCGGTGTCGCCTAGGGATTCTCCGGATTCGGTGAAGATTTCGTCGGCGAATAGCGGGGAGGATTCGTAGTCTACGGCGAGGATGCCGGCGAGTGGGTCTCCTGGAAAGTATGGGTTTAGGCGGGCGCGAGAGGCGGCTGCTCGGGCTTGGATGCGTTGGGACTTTGCTGGGTCGGTTTGTTCGAGAGCCTTCAGGGCTTCGCGGAGTCGGGCCGCGTCCTGTTGGGAGATGGGGAAGACTCCATAGCAGCATTGCGTGCATCCAGGGCGGCAGGCGAGGTGTGCGCCGCTGCGTTGCGTGGCGGAGAGCAGGGCGGCGTCTACGATTTGGATAAGAGTGCTTGGCATTTCCTTCACGCGTACAGGCGCCAACCAGTCGTCATCAAAAGGAGGATTAGGTGCTGCAACTTCATATTGCTTGAATTTTAAGGAATCATCTGTACGACGCTGGCGTTCAGTGAATCACGTCTCATGGCTAAAAAGACTCTGGAAGAGTTGTTTATCGGTCGACTCCCGGTGGATCGCGTAAGGTCAACAGGCTGTACCGATATGTGCACGACGACACCGATTTCCGGAACTTCGTCGATTTTCAAGATAGTAATGACGGAACCAACATCAATCGGCCGGGAATGGTATGTCCATCTCTGCCGCGGCATGAATCGATCATCCCAGACATTCTGAGTGTAGTGGTCACAGGGGTTCGTGAGCCAGCTTGCAATGGTAGCGCCGCCGATAAGAGCGGTATGCCAAACGCGATCATGGGATTCACCCCTCACGCAGTACCCTTTCAAAGATAGCGTTCACGTTGGCCAACTGTCGATTGTAGTCAAAGGCGTATTTGAGTTTTTCTGGGGTGAGGCGGGCTGTGATCTTCGGGTCTTTGGCTACTTCTTCGCGGAAGGTTAGGCCTTCTTTCCAGCTTCGCATGGCGTGGGATTGGACGAGGCGGTAGGCGTCTTCGCGGCTCATGCCGGATTCGGCGAGGTCGAGGAGGAGCTGGCCGGAGAAGATGAGACCGCCGGTGGACTCGAGGTTCTTCAACATGCGCGCGGGGTAGACGAGGAGCTTTTCGATGAGGTTTTCCGTTTTGGCGAGCAAGTAGTCGGCGAGGATGGTGGAGTCGGGGAAGATGACCCGCTCGGCGGAGGAGTGAGAAATGTCGCGCTCGTGCCAGAGGGCGACGTTCTCGAGGGCGACCTGGGCGTTGGCGCGCATGACTCGGGCGAGGCCGCTGATTTGTTCGCTGGTGATGGGGTTGCGCTTGTGCGGCATCGCACTTGAGCCCTTCTGCTTTTCGGAGAAGAACTCTTCGGCTTCGCGGACCTCGGTGCGCTGGAGGTGGCGGATCTCGGTGGCGATCTTGTCGAGCGAACTGGCGAGGACGGCGAGGGTGGAGATGTAGGCGGCGTGGCGGTCGCGCTGGAGGACCTGGGTGGCGATGTCGGCGGGCTTGAGACCTAGTTCGGCACAGATGGCCTCTTCATGCTCGGGCTTGAGGTGGCCGAAGGTTCCGACGGCTCCGGAGAGCTTGCCGACGCGGAGGTCTTCGGCGGCGGCGTCGAAGCGGGTGAGGTTGCGCTTCATCTCGGCGTACCAGAGAAGGAGCTTGAGGCCGAAGGTGGAGGGTTCGGCGTGGATTCCGTGGGTGCGGCCGATGATGGGGGTGTTCTTGAACTCGAGGGCTCGGCGCTTGAGGGTCTCGGAGAGTGTAACGATTCCGGCGCGGATGAGGGCGGAGG
>Ga0126381_100010348_pt1 | contig 10503 bp, 8 predicted proteins | sample PanSoiMetPlot_28_FD_96465 | JGI IMG/M metagenome (GOLD analysis project Ga0126381, IMG submission 96465) | Tropical forest soil microbial communities from Panama - MetaG Plot_28 | ecosystem: Environmental > Terrestrial > Soil > Tropical forest > Bulk soil | place: Panama | collected 2016-02-17 | reverse complement strand
GCGCTCGGCGCCCGCTCGATCCTCGCGAGCCCCGCCGATGCCGGGGTCAACAAGGCGCTCAACACCCGCCTCCAGCGCACCGAGTTCATGCCGTTCGCGCCGGTGGTCGCCGACGCGGATGCCGCCGAGCTGTTCGATATCGGCAAGACCAACCGCTATGCCGCGAATTTTATGACCATCGCCTGCGACGTCCGCGACGAATGGCGGCCGCGCATCCCGGCGGTCGTCCATGTCGACGGCAGCGCGCGGCCGCAGATCATCAACCGTCGCGGGAACCCGCTCTATTTCGATATCCTCGCCGCGTTCAAGGCGCGCACCGGGCTCAAGACGCTGGTCAACACCAGCTTTAATGTCCATGAGGAGCCGATCGTCAACCGGCCGGAGGAATGCCGCACCGCGCTGGAGGACGGACGGGTCGATTTCGTGGTGACCCCGGCAGGCGTCTGGTCGCGCGGCAGCTTGACCTAGAACCTGTCTCAAAAGTCCCGATCGTCAATCATCTCCAACGAAAGACGGCTTTGGAGTTTGACGCCTGCCGTTCAGCCCGAGCGGCGGGAAGGGTTCAAATTGCCCGATGCTGTCATTCGCGCTGGGGATCGCTCAGTTACGGCGCGGTGAGCCTTCGCCCAGGCCCTCGGTGTCACGATGTCGCAACTCCTGCTGCTACGCGCCGACGAGCGCATCGACAACGCATTTGCGGACGGCCCCGCGAATGCCTGCAACGGGAACGATCCGCTCGTTGGCGAGCGCTCTGACGAAGAGCAATTGTTGAGCTTTTGACGGCTGGAATTGGTTTTCATCGCGGCCCACCGGAGCGAGACGCTACATCAAACTGTAAAGCACTTGTGCCCAATTTAGATCAACTCACGATCGAATAATTCAGCTATCATGGTTGCAATGAGCCAGCACGCCGCCTTCTATATCGAAGCAGCAAGACGATGCTACGACATAGCGCGTCAGTGCAGCCCTGCCGATCGCAATATCGCTGAAGAATTGATCCTGATCGGACATCAGCTAGAGGAACGTGCGATCTGCCACGGCGCCGCGCCCGAAGACTTGCCGCAGCCATAAATTGCCGAACTGGGGAGCGATCGAGAGGACCGCTAATGCGTCCACCGGCGCTCGGTTGCGCTGGCCAATCCGCTTTTCAGGTCTGCGGGAACGAGGTCTGGATGAGCGCCGAGCGTCAGCGCACGTTGCGCGAATGCCCGCGCTAACTCCAGCAAATGCTCGGCGATCTCGGGGTCGTTGCACAGCTTTGACAGCCGCAGGCACTTCGCCATCTGCTCGACGATAAACGGGACATCCTGCGACGAACTTGGCATGTCATCCCCCTGAAGGTTCTCGCACGGGTCGACGCCATTTTCGGCCAACGCTTTCGCCACGCGAAAGTCGGGGGATGGTTTTGACAAGCTCGTGGGGGCTGTGGGCTGAGCACCGCTTAACAATTGATCGTAACACCTGTGGCAAACGTCAGTCGAGTAACAATTCGTAAATGCGGTGTACTCAATGGCGCTGACGATGGCGGTATTCGCCGAATTTTTGTGATGAGAACTTTTGCTCTGTTGTTGATATTAAAGAAAATTCTCAGACGATCGGCGGAAGTCGGGCGAACAGAGGCGGCGCGACCAACATCTCATTAACTCGTCCGCGACGGACTAGCGGAGCGAATCTAACGCTTGGTGCCCGCGCGTGCGGCGGCGATGATGTTGTCAGGATCGGCTCGGAGTGCACTTCCAGCGAGAGGTGCCCGCAACAGCGAACGGAGACATGGCAACATGCCCTTTGTGATCCCCGCGGAAGGCGGTTGTCAGTGTGGCGAGATCCGCTACCGCCTTATAGGCGAACCGATATTCCTGGGGGTTTGTCACTGCGCCGACTGCAAGCACCAATCGGGGTCGGCGTTCGGAATGAGCCTGAGGATGCGAAAGGCGGATGTTGAGCTGTTGCAGGGAGCGCCGAAGCAATGGACCACGCGCTCTGATAACGGTAACCCTAAAATCTGCGTCTTCTGCGGCACTTGCGGGACGCGGCTTTGGCACGGACCCGGCCCGCTCGGCAACTTGAGCGTAAAACCCGGCACGCTTGACGATCCGTCGCAATTGGCTCCGCGTTACGAAGGGTGGACCAAGCGCAAGCTCCCTTGGTTGACAATCGAAGGGTTGGAGGCGAGCTTCGAGGAACAGGGATCATCGCGCCGACCGCCGAGCGCCAGTTAAAGTCAGTTTCGCCGGGCCTGTGACGGCGCGGGCACCAAGTGTCAGATTTAATCGACGTGGATCGAATCCAATACTTAGTGCCCGCGCTTGACGGCGGCGATGATTTTGGGCTTGGGGTCGTCGTTGGTCTCGCGCAGGAAGCGGTTGATGCCGGCCTGCAATTCGATGATCGAGCGGAAGACGCCGCGCTTGAGCCGCCGCCTGGTCAGTTTGGCGATGAGAAGAGCCAAAACCAGGCGCTCGACCGCACCCCGCCCGGTCTGCCGCTGACGCGGGGGCGGGCCGGGACGATGACCCACGATTACAAGCGCAACGGCGCCACCCCCCTGTTCGCCGCCCTCATCCTTGCGCCTCCCCCAGACTCGCGCCCCTCGCGGGAAGGGGGAATCCCTTTTCGGATTCTTCCGTCAGGTTTTATCCACTAGAACCAGCCGTCCCGCGGTTCTATTTTCGGTATTTGCCCGGGCCTTTCTCGAATTCTCGGTCTGTGTCGATTTTTTCTTGAGGGTCTTTGGTGCGTCCAGCCTTCAGCCCGTGATACGCAGCAGCCGTTCCATCTTCAAGGAACGGACCGTGCCTATGATAATCTGGCTTCTCCCAGCTCTCAAGATTATCGCATTTCTTGTCATCAAGATGACTCTTACCCCACTCTTTAAGATCAATGGTGATGGGAAAGGGATCGCCTTTCACCGAGAATTCTCGCTTATATTCTGTGTTCTCTTCGGTCAGCCTCGCGCCAAGTGCTTCATCATCGGGGAAAATTCTCACCCCATCCTTATCATACACTCTCACCAGATTTAGCGCATGACAATGACTTAGAGCAGTAAAGGTGATTTCGTAATATCCTTCTTTATCCGATTTCGATCCTTTAGCAGTGACGACGGTTTCTTCCCTGTCACTGTAGGACGCCCAGACAGGCACGCTAACGAGTATGGTCAGCATGCAGATCAAGAGCGGACCCCGTATATCACTGCCCGTGATCCTCTAAGGCCTCCTGAGGCCTCCGCCGGTGTCAATCGGCATTCGCGAGGTGCCAGCGCCGTTGAACGCTTTGAGCAAGGCACCATCGCTCAACCAAAGAGGGGATCGGTGTTGCGTCGCTCGCTCCACCGGATTTACTTCAGTTGCAGGCGCAAACCGGACCGTAAATGGCCGGACCGTAAATGGCCGGACCGTAAATGGCCGGACCGTAAATGGCCGGACCGTAAATGGCCGGACCGGGAATGGAAGGTCGCTGATCGCTCAGCGACTTTCCGGTTCGGCCTTGCTGCGGCGAGCCGCCGCTATAGAGGACCCTGCGGTTAAGGCGACAAACAAGCCACTTGAGCCAAGGGACCCGCACACCTGGAGGCGGCACGAGCAGCCGCTCCACCCGCTCTAGCCGGAGGCGCGCTTCGCGTGCGCGATGGTCGAGTTCCATTCGCGTCAGGTTATTCATCGGAAGTTTGTTTCTCAACATGGCGCTCTCCACACAAAGATCGCGCGTCTCGGCAAATTCCGAGGGCATGCACCGGGTAAATACTCTGCTGCTGCGCGAACACGTGTGACGCGAGTCACACCAGAAAGTTATGTGTGAGCCTAACGGGTGCGGCGGAACGTTCAGCGTCCGGTTCTCGCTCGCCCATCCGGTCGTCGTCTTCGTGGCGCGCCTCCCAGCCGGGGCGATAGCGTACCGCCAAAGCCCAATTCGGCGCCTATTGGAGCGCGATTGCACACACGACCTGGCGCGTAAAGCCGGCGTTTGATCTGCGCCACCCTTGATGGCGCGAGACGCGTTGCTGATCGGCGTCGTCCACCCGACGGTCTTTGTGGGTCAACGCCCCGCTTTATGTGCGAGCAGCCGGACTGATCGCCCGTAAATCCGCCAAAATCGCGCGGTATAAGGTTGGGGACGATCGGCCTCTCGCCGCGAGGTGCGACGGAGGCCGACGCGCAGGGGATCGGGAGAGGATCAGGAGGCGGGCGCCTTCTGTTAATTCGCGCCGTAACAGATGGATAACAGAAGGCTGGCCTTCTGTTAATTTGCAGCGCTGCCGAGCCTTGCCAAAGTTCGGGCCGGCTCGTACCTATCCTTCAACGAAAAGCGGCCCTCCGCCGCCCCCGCTACCAAGGGAGGGTGCGATGCAGTTCCACGATACGAAACTCTTCCGCCAGCAGTGCTATGTCGACGGCAAATGGGTCGACGCGCTCAACCGCGGCACGATCGCGGTCAACAACCCGGCCACCGGCGAGACGCTCGGCACCGTCCCGCGCATGGGCGCCGAGGAGACGCGGCAGGCGATCGAGGCCGCCGACAAGGCGCTCCCCGCCTGGCGCGCCAGGACCGCCAAGGAGCGCGCCCAGGTCCTGCGCAAGTGGTTCGACCTGATGATGGCCAACCAGGACGACCTGGCGCAGCTGATGACCGCCGAGCAGGGCAAGCCGCTCGGCGAATCGAAGGGCGAGATCGCCTATGCCGCGTCGTTCATCGAGTGGTTTGGCGAGGAGGGCAGGCGGCTCTACGGCGATACGATCCCCGCGCACGGCGTCGACAAGCGCATCGTCGTGATCAAGGAGCCGATCGGCGTCTGCGCCGCCATCACGCCGTGGAATTTCCCGGCGGCGATGATCACCCGCAAGGCCGGCCCGGCGCTCGCCGCCGGCTGCACGATGGTGCTCAAGCCGGCGTCGCAGACGCCGTTCTCGGCGCTGGCGCTGTGCGAGCTCGCCGAGCGCGCCGGGGTGCCGGCCGGGGTGTTTTCCTGCGTCACCGGCAGCGCCGGCGAGATCGGCGGCGAGATGACCTCGAACCCGACCGTCCGCAAGCTCACCTTCACCGGCTCGACCGAGATCGGCAAGCTGCTGCTCGAGCAATGCGCTGCGACCGTCAAGAAGACCTCGATGGAGCTCGGCGGCAACGCGCCGTTCATCGTCTTCGACGACGCCGATATCGAGATGGCGGTCAAGGGCGCGATCGCCTCGAAATACCGCAACGCCGGGCAGACCTGCGTCTGCGCCAACCGCATCCTGGTGCAGGACGGCATCTACGACGCGTTCGCCAGGCGCCTCGCCGAGGTGGCGGGCGAGATGAAGGTCGGCGATGGCGCCGCGCCTGGCACCGTTATCGGCCCGCTCATCGACATGAAGGCGGTCGAGAAGGTCGAGAGCCACATTGCCGACGCGCTGAAGAAAGGCGCGCGGGTGGTCGCCGGCGGTCACCGCCACGCGCTCGGCGGCAGCTTTTTCGAGCCGACCGTGCTGGCCGACGTCACCACCGACATGATCATCACCAAGGAGGAGACGTTCGGGCCGGTCGCGCCGCTCTACCGCTTCAAGGAGGAGAAGGAGGCGATCAAGATGGCCAACGACACCGAATTCGGCCTCGCCTCCTATTTCTACAGCCGCGACATCGGCCGCATCTGGCGGGTCGCCGAGGGGCTCGAATACGGCATCGTCGGGATCAACGAAGGCATCATCTCGACCGAGATCGCGCCGTTCGGCGGGATGAAGGAATCGGGCCTCGGCCGCGAGGGCTCGAAATACGGCATCGAGGACTACCTCGAGATCAAATACCTGTGTATGGGCGGCGTCGACCGCTAGCGGCGATCCGTATTGGCTCGGGGGTATTACCCCTGAGCCGTCAGGATGAGGTCTCAGACAGCCGGTCGGAAAGCCGGCTGCTAGTTTCGCGGCATGGCATGTGAAATGCCGGTCGCGAATAATCTTGTCAGATATAACCAATCAATGGAATAAATACATGATGATATAAATCGCCATCGCGAATAGAATTTAAGTCAATTGGAATAAAATAATCAAATAAGACATCGGTGCGCTTGAAATCCGTTACCCAGTCGACCCGATTGACGCAGTCTGTATCATTCGTTGGCAAGATGATGCCGGCAAAGCGGGTTTCATGATCGGTGCCATTAATGGCGTTGAAATAATAATAATAAGCGGGAATAAATGCGGTGTAGTCCACTCCTCTCTCCAATTTCCGTCGAAAGCGTTCGGACAACGCCCAAGCCGCGGTACCCCATTTGAGCGGCGACGGCACGGAATCGGCGTACCCGGTGACCTCGATAACGCGGTCGCGACACAGCTGGCCGTCAAATTCAACCGCAACGACCCCCATCTCCGGCTGCGCCCGAACCGGATCGTCCGCCGCGCGTTCTCCGCCTGTCGATCGCGGCATCGGCGATTGAACGCGAATGAGCGACATTCCAGGGGGTACGGGGCCCCAGTCGACATTGTCCGATGACAACGGCACGATCGCGAACTTGGCGGGTGCTTTCTGCCTGTCGAGCCAATCGCCAATGACGCCGCGCAACGTGGGAGCCTGATAGGCCCTGGCCGCTTCGAGCGAGGCACCCGCAATGATGATGACGACCGCGAATGCCGCAGCAATCGCCGCCACCGACGACCGCGACGCGCGAAGCGTTCGCGAAAGCGCCAGCCTTGCTTCGCCGACGCCGCTCTTTCGGGCGGTCGCAATTAGTGAGGCTGCGGCCGCAACTCCGACCCAAGCCACGGCGACCCAAGACACCAGCGTATACGTATAAAGGTACAGCATATGCCGCATCTCGAAATCAAGCGACGTCACCATTATTGACGCGCCCAACAAAATGATCATGGCGATTGCCGATCGGATCCCCCATCTGCTGTGGATGAGACACAAAAAAACGAATAACACGATCAGATTCGCCAAGAACGCGACGGTAAGTGGCGTATGCGCCAAGAACCGGTAAATTTTATCCAAGCCAAGTAGCACGGGTGCAAACAAATGGTCTTTTGCTATAAAAGAATAAGCGTGAACCCAAGGCGTATTCTCGTTGAAGGTGTGAGAGTTCTGCGGCGGTCGTTGCTCCAGGTTGGCAGGAACCGTCATCACGTTGACAAAAGCACCGATCGCGTTGGACAAGATATCTGCCGGAATAAGACGAACAACGCTCAAATAAAATTGATGGGCATAGTTCCAGTAGCGGCTACCTAAAACAAACTGCGTATCGGCGCCATCTCGCCGGAGGGCATACTCCTGAGTTCTAACCATAATCGCAAGGTCGCTGATCCAATCGTTGCGAAACAAATACATTTGGCCGGCTGGTACTTCGGTTTGGAACAGGCTGACGTCATGGGTTCCTTCCTGCCCCATCCCCATCACGTGAAAACCAAGGTATTTATTGTCAGGGTGGACGACGTAATCGTTCCAGATCGGCAGCGCGCCGCCGACAACGAAACACGCAACCAAACTGCCGACCGCAGCGATCCTCAGTCCGGCGCCGATCAGATACCGCCGGGCGCCGCTGTCCGGCAGCTCCGGCTGGCCCAAAATACCGATGACCACCGCGGCTGGCGCGAGAAAAGCAAGCAGGTCCGGCCGGAACCCGTAACCGACACCAATCAGTAGGCCGACCCCGCAGGCGAAGAGAACAAAGCGGCCCGGGCGCCGCGGCCTCGTTGCTCGGCCGACCAACACCGCGGCGGTCGCAAGGACAAAGGGTATCTTCATGCTGTCGCGCGGATCGAGCAAATTGGCGAGCATAATCGGCCCACATAGAAAGGAGAATCCCGCCACCGCAGCCAGTAACGAAGGAACAAATGCGCGCGCGCACCAATAAATTACCAAAAATATCAAGGCTCCCATAATGGAAATTACATAATACGTTACCTGCCATTGTACGCCAAATATTTTCCAGATCGTTCCATATATCATCGATAAGTAAATTGGAGCCTCTTCATTGCTCCATTCCATGCCGTTTAAAATGCTCGACGAAATGTGCCGCGGAAAGGACGCGCAGGGGAAAGCCATTTGTTGGAGGTTGAGAAACGCCTTGACTTCACGCGCCCCTGCTTCATCGTCGCGCGTCCAACCCTCGGTGGGCACCCAAGAAAACGGACTTTCGGTGCATCCGAAATTTATCGCCGCGACCATAAAAGGCTGGTGAAAACCAATGGTATTAAGCGGGAATTGAATCGCATACCAATAGCTAAACAAAGCGGAAAGGAGCGCACCGACCACCGCTGTCCGAAATTTGCGCGGTGCAAACCGATTTCTATTCCGAATCATTATCGAATTTCTCAAACAAAATAACGGCAGGTTGCAATTCTGAATAACAAGCAACTTGCATTGAGCGAAGACCTGCTACCTTACCCATCCATACAGCCTGGGTTCGCGGCGTCAGCTGAGATTGTCGGATCGCCTGCCGCGGTTGTTTCCTTCGACACGTAACCCGCGTTATCGGCGGTTTCGAGCGTCAACGGTGGCCCCCATGTCTCGCGAAGAAGTCTCACAAGCCGGCATGCAGAGTACGCAAAAAGAAACAGAAGCCAAGACGACTGCAAGTAGCGCCCGCCCCGCGCCCGCCCCGTCGCTCACCCGCCGGCGTGTGTCCGCTCCCCCAGTGCGAGAGACGGTGCCGACGGGCGCCGCCCAAAGGCGGGTGAGGTCTGCCCTGGCGTGTCTTGCCGCCCTTGTCTGCGCCGGTACGGCCCACGCACAGCCCGCGACGCAAACCGGCACTCCCGGCACGACGATCGAGACCGCGATTGTGTTGCCCGACATCGCGGACGAGTTTCACGGCGTCGTCGCCGAGCAGGGTTATATCGCCGCGCATTTCGCGACCTGGCACATCGAGTACCAGACACGCCTGTCGCAAAACGACCGCGACTATGACGTGATCGGCATGATCAAGCCCGACCGCAGCAAGACCCGGCTGTTCTTCGACATCACCGCCTGGGTCGGGAAGTGAGCTGGCGCGGCGCGCGGCTGATGCCGCGGGCTGCCCATGCCGGGCTTGGCTTCCGGCGCAAACTTCACGATATGCTGCGCTCGGTGTCACGGTCGGTTTGCGCGGCGCTTGCAGTGCGCCCGGGCTTGTGACAACCACTTGTGACAACCAAAGGCTCAAGCGCTCTTCGCCCACGGAGTCGGACAATGCCTCGCTACGATTTCGACCTGTTCACGATCGGCGCCGGCTCGGGCGGCGTCGCCGGCACCCGCCGCGCCGGCGCCTACGGCGCGCGCACCGCGATCTGCGAGGATTTGCGGATCGGCGGCACCTGCGTGCTGCGCGGCTGCGTGCCGAAAAAGCTCCTGGTATACGGCTCGCAATTCGCCGAAGCGTTCGCCGACGCGCCCGGCTTTGGCTGGAGCGTGCCGCCGGCGACGCATGACTGGGCGGCGCTGATCGAGGCCAAGGACAAGGAGCTCGACCGCCTCCACCAGATTTACGTCAACATGCTGAAGAACGCGAAGGTGGAGATCATCGACGGCCGCGGGGTCGTCGTCGACCCGCACACGGTCGAGGTCAACGGCAAGCGTTACACCGCCGAGAACATCCTGATCGCCGTCGGCGGCTGGCCCGAGACGCCGAACATTCCCGGCATCGAGCACGTGATCTCGTCAAACGAGGCGCTCGACCTCGAGGAGCGGCCGCACCGCATCGTCATCGTCGGCGGCGGCTATATCGCGGTCGAGTTCGCCGGCATCTTCAACGGCTTTGGCAGCGAGGTGCACGAGGTCATCCGGCGCGAGGAGCTGCTGTACGGTTTCGACGACGACGTTCGCGTCAATCTGGCGCAGGAGATGCGCGGCCGTGGCGTCAAGATCCACGCGCGACAGAACGTACAGCGCATCGAAAAGCGGCCGCACGGCTACGACGTGTACACCGATATCGGCCAGGAGATTTCCTGCGACGCGGTGATGTATGCGACCGGCCGCAAGCCCAACACCAAGCGCATGGGCCTCGAAGAGGTCGGTGTCGAGATGAAGCCGAACGGCGCGGTCAAGGTCGATGAATGGCAGCGCAGTTCGGTGAAGAACATCTACGCCGTCGGCGATGTGACCGACCGCATCAACCTGACCCCGGTGGCGATCGCCGAAAGCCGGGCCATCGCCGAGACGCTCTACAACAACAACCCGATCCGCATGGACCACGCCGACGTGCCGTCGGCGGTGTTTTCGCAGCCGCCGATCGGCACGGTGGGGCTGACGGAGGAGGCGGCACGCAAGCAATACGGCGCGGTCGACGTCTACGTCTCGCGCTTCAAGCCGATGAAGAACACCTTGTCGGGCCGCGACGAGCGGACCTTCATGAAGCTGGTGGTCGACCCGAAGAGCGACCGCGTCGTCGGCTGCCACATGCTGGGGCCCGATGCCCCCGAGATCATCCAGGGCCTGGCGATCGCGGTCAAATGCGGCGCCACCAAGAAGCAGTTCGACGCCACGGTCGGCATCCACCCGTCGGCCGCCGAGGAATTCGTCACGATGCGCGACAAATACGTCCGCCCGCCGGAGAAGGCCGCGGCG
>Ga0126381_100010347_pt1 | contig 10503 bp, 7 predicted proteins | sample PanSoiMetPlot_28_FD_96465 | JGI IMG/M metagenome (GOLD analysis project Ga0126381, IMG submission 96465) | Tropical forest soil microbial communities from Panama - MetaG Plot_28 | ecosystem: Environmental > Terrestrial > Soil > Tropical forest > Bulk soil | place: Panama | collected 2016-02-17 | reverse complement strand
CCCGCCGGATACAACGTTTTATTTCTCAAATGAGCGAGGTCGCGAAGGTGAGATGACGCTCGTGGACACGCAACAGCCGCCGCAATGGCGGTAAACTGCCGAAGTCGCGAGTAGCAGTTGACATGTTCGGCGCGAGCGCAAATTGAGTAAAGATAACCTGCTGCTGCGAGCCGCGGGAATCGGACGCCGTGCCCCCGATTCGGGCGGATGGCTACTTCAGGACATATCGTTCGACATCTGTGCGGGTGAACGCCTCGCCATCGTCGGACCTTCAGGCTCGGGAAAATCGCTGCTGCTCCGCGCTCTCGCGTTGTTGGACGCCATTGATGCCGGGGAGATTGAACTTCGGGCCAAACCTGCCGCGGTCTCGAGTGTTCCCGATCACCGGCGCGATGTTATATATCTGCATCAGCGTCCCGCCCTGTTCGAAGGAACTGTCGAATGGAATCTTCAGAAGCCGTTCTCGTTGAAAATCCATCGTCGAAATCGCCGGTATGATCGTGGGCGCGTGCTCGAGCTGCTTCGCGCGGTCGGGCGCGACGATTCTTTCCTGCGGAAGACGAACGGCCAATTGTCTGGTGGCGAAGCTCAGATCACAGCGCTCATCCGAGCGATACAGCTTGAGCCCAGCATCCTTCTGCTGGACGAGCCGACCGCCGCTTTGGATCAGGAGACTGCCGCCGCGGCGGAACGCCTTGTGAATGATTGGCTCCGCCAGTTACCGCATGGCCGCGCGATGGTTCTCGTCAGCCACGATTCGTCACAGGCCAGGCGAATGTCGGACCGCATACTCCGGATTCGGAACGGCCGTCTCGAAGGGAATAGTGGAGAATGAGCGACACATATATAAACCTTTCGTGGTCACAGGTCGCATGGGCGTCGGCTCTGGTGGTTGTGAACGCATTTATCTCAGTGCTGATCCGCCTGGGTCTGGAACGTCGACTCGTTCTCGCGGCGCTTCGGATGGTCGTCCAGCTCATCCTGATTGGCGCCGTTCTAAAGTGGGTGTTCAGTCTGCGACAGTGGTACGCAGTTGTTCCGCTGATGATTGCGATGTCGCTTATTGGCAGTCTCGCCGCGGTTCAGCAAACGAACCGGCGTTATCCCGGAATCTGGCTGAACAGCATTGCAGCCGTTTTCGCGAGTTCCTGGCTGATGATCTTTGTGGGCATACTGCTCATCGTGCGCGTTCATCCCTGGTATTCACCCCAATACGCGATACCACTGGCTGGCATGATTTTGGGAAATACGCTGAGCGGCATTTCACTCACGCTTGATCGTTTCGCGGAGGAGTTAACCTCGCACCGAGATCAGATCGAAGCCTTCCTCGCGCTTGGCGCTACTCGAAAGGAAGCAGCCCGAGAGCCAATCCGGAAGGCGGTCACAACCGGGATGATGCCCACGGTCAATTTCATGGTGCTGGCTGGTATTGTCACATTGCCAGGTACTATGACGGGTCAGTTGCTTGCGGGCGTTGATCCGATATCGGCAGTCAAGTATCAGATCGTGATTATGTTTCTCCTGGTCTCCGGGACGGCCTTGGGAACGGTGGGTATAGCGATTTTTGCGTACCGCCGATTATTTAACTCCCGGCATCAATTCCTTTACTGGTTAATCAGCCAGCCGGATAAAAGCAGGCTTGACGGCATTCTTTCCCCGTAAACGCATGCTCGGGTGACCGGATGGTCGCCGCCAACACTTCTGGATTGCGCAGCCCAAAAAAAGACTGAAGCCCCGCATTCCCCGGCGCATCCATCCGACGGACAAATTCGCCTGACCGAACCGCGCTCGCGGAGCTGTATTCGTCTGCTCTCAGGCCGGAAATCGGTGGCTCACCGTCGCTGATTCGGCTGCGGGGGACACATTTGTCGACGTCCACGCGAGGGCATGATGAGCGCCGTGACGGAAGAACATCGTCGACTGGAAGCGTGCAAGACCGGAACCGACTGGAAGCTTTGGGGCCCATACCTGAGCGAACGGCAGTGGGGCACAGTTCGGGAAGACTACAGTCCCGCCGGCTCCGCGTGGGATTATTTCACTCACGACCAGGCGCGCTCGCGCGCATACCGGTGGGGCGAGGACGGCATCGCCGGTTATTCCGATAACAAGCAACGCCTCTGTTTCGCTCTGGCCCTCTGGAATGGTCAGGATCCCATTCTCAAGGAGCGGCTCTTCGGTCTCACCAACTCCGAAGGCAATCACGGAGAGGACGTCAAGGAATATTACTATTACCTGGACAGCACCCCCACTCACTCGTACATGAAATATCTGTACCGGTATCCGCAGGCGCCTTACCCTTATGACGACCTCGTCCGGACAAATCGGCGGCGTACCAGATTCGAACCGGAATATGAGCTGCTGGATACGGGAGTGTTTGACGACGACCGTTACTTCGATGTTTTCGTCGAATACGCAAAGGCCGGCCCGGAGGACACTGTCATCCGGATCTCGGTCTCCAATCGCGGCCCGGAATCGGCAACGCTTCACGTTCTCCCGACTCTCTGGTTTCGAAACACCTGGTCATGGGAAAAGCAGATAAGTAAGCCCGAACTGCGTGGCAGCCGAGCCGGAACGATGAGCGTCGTTTCGGCTGTCCACCCGGAAATGGGTACTTACCACCTGTATTGCGAAGGCGCGTCCGAACTGCTCTTTACTGAAAATGAAACCAATTCACAAAGGATCTTTCAAAAGCCCAACGCTTCGCCGTATGTGAAGGACGGAATCAACGACTATCTCGTTCACGGAGCGCGCGAGGCCGTAAACTCGGCAAAGACAGGCACCAAGGCATCCGCACTGTACCGCATCGCCGTTCCGGCGGCTTCAACCGTGGCGATCGATTTGCGACTCAGCAAGGAGGGCGCAACAGTTGAAGACGACGATATCGGCAGCGTTCTCGCCCGCCGTCAACGCGAAGCCGACGACTTCTACGCCACTGTTATCGCCAAGGCCACGTCTGACGATGACCGGCTGATCATACGTCAGGCGCTTAGCTCCCTGCTTTGGTCCAAACAGTACTATCATTTCGATCTCGATGAATGGCTGCAGGAGCCGCGAGGCCCCGGCAAATTGAAAGGCATGCGGAACGCGCAATGGTTCCACATGCTGAATGATGACGTCATCTCGATGCCGGACAAGTGGGAATATCCGTGGTATGCGGCATGGGACCTTGCTTTTCACACGGTTCCACTGGCGATGGTGGATATCGACTTCGCAAAGGATCAATTGCGTCTGATGCTGGAGGATCTGTATCTGCATCCCAATGGTCAGATTCCGGCTTACGAGTGGAACTTCAGCGATGTCAACCCGCCGGTCCATGCCTGGGCGGTCCACTACGTCTATATGGTCGAAAAGGAATTGCGCGGGGAAGGCGATTTCGGATTCCTTCGCGACTGTTTCTCGAAATTGCTACTCAATTTTGGGTGGTGGGTAAACCGGAAGGATCGCGACGGGAAAAATATATTTGAGGGCGGCTTCCTCGGGCTGGATAACATCGGAGTCTTCGACCGTAGCGCGTCCCTGCCGAACGGAGGTTATCTGGAGCAGGCGGATGGTACCGCCTGGATGGCGTTGTACTGCCAGTCCATGCTTTCAATCGCGCTGGAACTTGCGACGCGCGATCCCGCCCTCGAAGATCTGGCGGACAAATTCATCGAGCACTTTTTCTGGATCGCGGGCGCCATGAATCGTGTGGGAGACCATCAGGACGAACTATGGGACGAGCACGACGGCTTTTTCTACGACGTTCTGCGGTTTCCGGATGGAGCGGCGACGCGCATCAAGCTTCGATCGCTGGTCGGACTGCTGCCCATCTGCGCCGTCAGCATCATCCCTCCCGCGCATACCGGGAAACACCCTGAGTTGATGCGGAGAGTAAGGCGGTTCCTGAGCCGCCGGCCGGAACTCGTCGCCAACATCCATCCCATTGAGCAGCAAGGCGTCGGCGGGCGGAGGATGCTCTCGATCCTCAATGAAGCCAACCTGCGGCGGGTCCTCGCCCGGATGCTGGACGAAGAGCGATTTTTTGGCCCCCATGGTATTCGGGCTCTCTCAAAATGGCACAAAGACCATCCTTTCGTGTTCAGCGTAAGCGGCGTCGAATATAAGGTGGCCTATGAGCCGGCGGAGTCCACCTCGGGGATGTTTGGCGGTAACTCGAACTGGCGCGGGCCGGTGTGGTTTCCGCTCAACATTTTGATTGTGCGGGCGCTGCTGGACTATTACCAATTCTTCGGAGAGGACTTCCGCGTCGAATGCCCCACGGGTTCGGGTCGAATGATGACGCTCTTCGAGGTCGCTCGCGAGTTGTCATCGAGACTGGTTTCCATCTTCCGGAAAGATGAACAAGGGTGGCGCCCTGTTTTCGGCGGCGCGCGGAAATTCCAGGAATCCCCCAACTGGCGGGACCACCTCCTCTTTTACGAGTATTTCCACGGCGACAACGGCGCCGGTATCGGAGCCAGCCATCAGACCGGTTGGACCGGGCTCGTCGCGCGCCTGGCCGACCTCTGCTCCGAACTAAACAAGGAAGAAGTCGCCGCAAGTTCCGAAGGCGATGCATTCGAGATTGGCGGAGCCGTCCAACTCGACGAGCGCGAACTACAAAAAGTCGCGCGGCAGGCCACGTAAACCCCGGACGAACCTGCTCGGCCGCGTCCACACCGGTCACAACAGTTCGAACCCGCAATTTCAGTGACTTACACGACCAGGAATCAAATCTTCTGCCACACTCGCGATCGGAGAGGACACGTCCGTCCGTCATCGCGCGGCTGTCTCGCTCGCGAGGTCTTTGCCTCGAAAATACTGGTCGGAGCGTCCGGCTCAGCAGTGTTTCGAAGGATCGCCTTTTGTTTTGGCTTTGGTTTTTGTCTTGGTTGTTGAAGGCCGTCTCTGACGAAGGGCTCCGGCCGACAGATCTTTCTCAACTGAATATTCTTGTTTCCGGGTGGTACGAGCCCGGAATCCGAGGGCTTCACGACAGACTTTCGCCAGGCAGGCGGCGGCGGATTCACGGCCTGTTCCTCGGCGGGGAGGAGCAGGCCTGTTGTTTTGATCTGCTCCTCCCGCGCGGCGATCAGCCTTTCATCGGCGCCGAGTGGACGTTTGGCGTGATGACGAACCAGTTTGGCCTTTTCCCGTTCGTGCATCTCTGCGGGATCCGACTCCTGGCAGGGCCGCTGCGCCTTCAACATGACATAAATGTTTTCAGCAGATTATGAGCGATGGCAATGTTGGCCTTCGCCTCGCCGAGCCGACTTCATCCAGCGATGAAATTTCCTTTGAAACAGCTGGAGTGGCCCCGCTCGGGGGGCCCAATGAGGTTGAAAACCGAATACTCAGCGGAATGGCAAACTATGCCCGGAGTGGGCGCTCCCTGCCGCGGACCGTCGCGCTCGTAAAAAGTCATTTTTCGAATTCGAACCCGACGTTAAGGGTTCCTTTATGCGCCGGGCGCTGATAAATTCGCCCAACCTTGATACACTTTCCCGAGCCAGGAGGTGCAGTGGTGAAATCCCTCATCTACGCCCTTTCCCTCTCTCTCGCCGCAGCCGCGTCCAACGCGCCGGCCGCCGCCAAACACAAAGTTCTCTTCAACCGGTTCCGCATGCCCGAAATCGCGCTCTTCATCGCCGACGCCGACGGCCAGCGCGAACATCCTCTCACGCCCCACCGCGAATCGGAGTATTCACCTTCCATCAGCTATGACGGCAAATGGATCGTGTTCACCGATGAACACGCCGGACAGTCCGACATCTACCGCGTTCATCCGGACGGCTCCGGCCTCGAGCGCCTCACCACCGATCCTGCTTTCGACGACCAGGGAACCCTTTCTCCGAACGGCGCCATGCTTGCCTTTGTCTCCACGCGCGCCGACGGCTACGCCAACATCTGGCTGCTCGACATCGCATCGGGCAAATACCGAAATCTAACTCCCGGTGCGTTCGCCAGCCTCAGACCCAGTTGGTCGCCCGATGGCGCATGGATCGCCTTCAGTTCCGACCGCGACGCCGCGCCCGGCGCCTTCCCCGGCCAGTGGGAAATGCTGCAATCAACGGGAATCTATGTCGTTCATCCCGATGGCACGGGACTGCGCCGCATCACACGCGCAGGCGGTGTTGCCGGAAGCCCCTCATGGTCCGCCGATGGAAAGCGCATCCTCTTCTATGAAACCGATGAAGTCGGCGCCTTTCTCGCCAAGAGCGCGCGTTCGCGCACCGAAATCGTTTCCATCGATATGGCGACCGGCGAGCGCGTCCAGTACACCGCGTCCAACGAAACCAAGCTCTCGCCCAAATGGCTGTCAGGCGGTCGCATCGGCTACGCCGTTCGCAGTACGGCGCCCGATACTGAGGGCCTCAAAATCTGGTACCCCAACCGCAAGATCGACACGATCGTCAAAGGGCGCGTGCGCAACCCGAGCTGGTCCGCCGACGGAACTCAGGTAGTTTACGAACGCGTGTTGCAGCCCGCTTCGACCGAACACCTTGTCCCCACCGCCAGCCGCGATCCCGAATTTGACCTGGTCCTCAGCGAACCGTTCCCATCATTCTCGCCCGACGGCGCGCGGCTCCTGTACAGCGAATACGGCGCCAACGGAACGTCCGCCGGAGACACCACCGTTAAAATCATGCGCGCCGACGGAGGCGACATGAAGACCCTCTATCGCCGTGACGGTTTCACTTCCTACGATTCCGTCTGGTCTCCCGCGGGTGACCTGATCGCCTTCTGCCTCGGACGTTACTTCCGCACGCCCGGAACTCCCGGCGGTCAGATCGTTCTGATCAATCCCGATGGAACCGGCTTGCGCGTATTGGCCGATGATGGCGTGAACAACGGCTTCCCCAGTTGGTCGCCTGACGGAAAGCGCATCGTGTACCGGCGCGGCAAACAGTTGGCGATCGTCAACGTGAACGACGGCAAAGTCACCACCCTCACCGATGGATCGCATTACGACAACTTCCCGCAATGGTCCCCGAAGGGAGATGTCATCATGTTCACGAGCGACCGTCAGGACAACCAGTTCTCCCTGTACACAATTCGCCCCGACGGCGCCGATATCCGGCGCCTGACGAAGAATTCCCGAATCGACGCCCATTCCATCTGGTCGAACGATGGCGAATGGATTGTCTTCAGCAGCGGGCGCAAGGGGTTCAAGGACGAGATGGCGCTCTACGACGGCACGCCTCAGCCTTACGGCGAGATCTTCGCCATGCGCGCTGATGGCTCGGGGGTCCGTCAGCTAACCGACAACAAATGGGAAGACTCGAGCCCTGGCTGGGCGCCCGAACCGCGCGGCGCGCAGTCCGCGCAAGCCCGGCGTCCCGGTTCTAATCGAGTTCCCTGATCCAGATATTCCGGAAGCTGATCGGCTCGCTCGCGTCGCCGTGGGCCTGCAGCTTAATAGGCGCGCGGTCATATTTCTTGTAAAACGGCTTGCCGATGTACAGCGTCTGGCCCTTCAGCTCGAAGTGGTTCTCAACCAGCACGCCGTTGTAGAACACCGTCACATACGCGGGTGTTTTCACTGAGCCGTCGTCGTTGAACCGTGGCGCAGTCCACACAACGTCGTAAGTCTGCCATTCGCCCGGTTTCCGCGCCGGATTCGCGAGCGGGATGGCCTGCTTGTACATACTCCCGGCCATGCCGTTCACATAGGTCTTGTTGTTGTATGCGTCCAGCACCTGAAGCTCATAACCGTCGTCGCCGGGCCCTGTCGATGCGAGGAATACGCCGCTGTTGCCGCGTCCCTGGCCCGAGCCGGTGATGTTTTCCGGAATCTTCCATTCGATATGGAGCTGGTAATCGCGGAACGACCGCTTGGTTTCGATGTTCCCGACTCCCTTGCCCTTATTTACGGTCATCACGCCGTTCGCCACCGACCATTGCGCGGGCGTTTTATCGCGATTCGAAACCCACTCGTCGAGGTTCTTCCCGTCGAACAGAACGATAGCGTCTGATGGTGGCGCTGCATTGGTTGCGCCGGGCGTTACGACTTTGGGCACCGGCTCCCAAACCTCGGTGTCCTCGGGTTTCGGCTTCGGACCGTTCTGCGGCGAAGCAGGCGGTTGCGCCCAAACGGGCACGCACGCGGCGACCAAACTGAGCATCAGAAATCGGCGTAAAAACGATATCGGCATTGTCGTCAATGAGCATACATCGGAATGCTCGCCGGCTGTACGCCGCATCCTCATCGCCCGTCTCGAGGAATGAAAAGCAATTAATGGTTCCATGAGTACTATCCTGCGCTAAACTTATGGATTCGTTTGCCACTTGCCGGGAAATAAGCGCAAGTCGTCGACCTTTATCTCGCACTTCCTCCCGTTGTGCTCTTTGTGTTGGTTCGCTTGTTTCCCGGTTCGCGCGCAGCAATACTCCTTTCAATACTTTGGCGTCGATCAGGGGCTCACGAACCTGACCGCGAAAAGCCTTTTTCAGGACCGTATCGGCTTCATCTGGGTTGCCACCGAAAATGGCATTTTCCGTTACGAAGGCGAGCGCTTTCGGAAATTCGGCGAAAAAGAGGGCCTTCCGCCGAGCGTTAATGCGTCCATCGGCGAAGCGCCGGATGGTTCCGTGCTCGTCGGTAAGCCGCCGGGCCTTTTCCGGCTGAAATCCGACCATTTTGAGCCCGTCCAGCTTCCCCGGAAAGCCGGTGTCTGGGGTTACAGCGGAATCGCCCGCGACGGTTCCCGCACCTGGGTTGCTACTGACGCCGGTCTGCTCTCTGTTGCTGTCGGGCCGGACGGGACGCTCACAGCGCAACCCGGGCCAACGCCTCCGTCCGCCAATCTGGTGCGCGCGCAAAGCGTGTTCGTTGGAGGAGACTCGGTATGGTGGGGTTGCGGCGTTTCGCTTTGCCAACTGCGCAATGGCCGCGTGACCGTCAAAGGCGAGGAATCGGGAGTCGAAGCCGCGCCCGTCGCATCGATCACTTTTGACCGTTCGGGCAATCTCTGGATCGCGCAAAAGCGCCATCTCCGCGTCCTTTATTCGGGCGCATCCCGCTTCGAAGATCCCGAATCGCCGCTCCCTGTAGTCTCGCCCGGCGCCCCGCAGGTGGATTCCGAAGGCCGTCTTCTCGTCCCGACAAACGAAGGCCTCGCTATTCGCGAAGGTTCCACGTTTCGCGCCGCGGGCCGCTCCTCAGGCATCCTTCCGCCGGTATATTCGGTACTGCAGGACCGCGGGGGCTCCGTCTGGCTCGGCCTCGCCGGACGCGGGCTTGCGAAATGGCTGGGTTACGGACAGTGGGAAAGTTTCTCCGCCGCGACCGGCCTCACCGGTGAAACCGTTTACGAGATTCTGCCGCGCCCCGACGGCACGGTTTGGGTAGGCACTGAAGCCGGTCTTTTCCGCGGATATCGTGGCGCCGGTAACTGGACGTGGTCCCTTGTGGAATCCGTTGGCGCTATTCCCATCCACGCCGTACAGATGGCGCCCGATGGCGCGATCTGGCTGGGATCCGATTCGAGCGGCATCGGCCGCTTCGATCCGAAGACAGAGCGGGTTCGCTGGTTCTCCGCGGCCGACGGCCTCGACGGTCAGAACGTCTGGGCGGTCTTGATCGATCATGATGGCGCGATCTGGGCTGGTTCCGACAAGGGCCTGTTTCGATCCGTGCCGTGGCCCATTCGATTCCAGCGCGTCGAACAGCCCGCAATGCAGGACGCCTCCGTCAGCCGCGTCTTCGCTTTAATCGAAGCGCCGAACCGCGATATCTGGGCTGGTACGGCGACCGGCGTTTGGCGTTACTCCTTCGGCGCATGGACACAATACACAATGGCGCAGGGTCTGCGCGACAAGACGGTTATCGCTCTGGCCGCGGCGAGCAACGGCGATCTCTGGATTGGCTATCGTCTGACCGGAGTCATCACACGTCTTCGAGCCAATGGCCTGACCGCAAAGGTCGACCACTTCGAGCCGCCCGCGGGCGAGCCGATCAACATTACTTACTTCCTGGGATTCGATGCGCGCGGCCACCTTTGGGCAGGCACGAATCTTGGCGTTCTCACACGTGATGAGAACGGGCGCTGGGAGCAATACGACCATCGCGACGGGCTGATCTGGGACGACTGCGATCTTCACGGCTTCGCGCTCGAATCCGATGGGCACATCTGGATCGGAACCAGCGGCGGTCTCTCTCGTTTCCTGCCGCAAGCCGCTCGCCCGCACCCCGAGGCTCCCCGCACTGTCTTTACCAGTGTCCTCCGAGGCAGGAAGGAAATGGATTCGTCGCAGCCGTTTTCGGTTGACTATTCCTCGGAGCCGCTCATCACCCGGTTCACGTCTCTGCACTTCACGCGTGACCGCGACATTCTGTTCCGCTACCGGTTGGTTCCGGGCTCCAAAGCGTGGCGGGAAACCTCCGACCGTGAACTCCAGTTTCCGGCCCTGCCGCCAGGCAAATACCGTCTGGAGGTGGAGGCCCGCGATACTCGCAGCGGCTGGAGCGGTGTCCCCGCGTCGATCGATTTCCGAGTCACCGCGCCCTGGTGGCGCCAATGG
>Ga0126381_100010346_pt1 | contig 10504 bp, 7 predicted proteins | sample PanSoiMetPlot_28_FD_96465 | JGI IMG/M metagenome (GOLD analysis project Ga0126381, IMG submission 96465) | Tropical forest soil microbial communities from Panama - MetaG Plot_28 | ecosystem: Environmental > Terrestrial > Soil > Tropical forest > Bulk soil | place: Panama | collected 2016-02-17 | reverse complement strand
GAAGGCTCCAAGTTCGTCCAGACCATTCGCCTTTCGGTGGGCGATGCCGGCAATCGCGTCGAGTTCCAGAACGCCATCGATTGGCGCGGCCTCGCCACGAATCTGAAAGCGGTGTTCGCGCTTTCCGCCTCGAATCCGAATGCCACCTATAACTGGGACGTCGGAACGGTTCAGCGCCCCACCGAGTTCGAGCGCCAGTTCGAAGTGTCCTCGCACCAGTGGATTGACCTCACCGATCACGCCGGCGCTTACGGCGCTACCATCCTGACCGACTGCAAGAACGCTTCGGATAAATATGACGACCGCACCATCCGGCTGACGCTTGTGCGTTCGCCCGGCTTTCGTCCGGACGCGCGCAACCGCGCTTACAGCGATCAACTCAACCAGGACTGGGGCCATCACGAGTTCGTCTTCGGCATCGCCGGACATGCCGGCGACTGGCGCGGCGCCCAGACCGACTGGCAGGCGCAGCGCCTGAACGATCCGTTGGTCGCGTTCGAGAGCCCGAAACACCGCGGTCCACTCGGCCGCGAGTTTTCGCTTCTGAAGGTGAACAATCCGCGTATCCGCGTGATGGCGCTCAAGAAGGCCGAGACTACCGACGAGCTGATCGTCCGCCTGGTCGAGCTCGATGGGAAGACGCAGCAGGACGTTCGCGTGAGCTTTGCCGCCCCTGTCGTGGACGCACGCGAGGTGAACGGCCAGGAGCAACCCGTGGGCGCTGCGGTGATCGCCGGCGGCGCGCTTAGCGCGCAGTTCAGCCCGTACCAACTCCACACGTTCGCCTTCAAGTTGGGCGCGCGCGCGGGAGTGGCCTTGGGATCTGTGAAGTCACAGCCGGCGATGCTGAATTACGATCTGGCCGCCGCCACGAATGACGACACCAAATCGCCCTCCGGCTTCGATTCGAAAGGCAACGCGCTGCCCGCAGAGATGCTGCCGTCCGAGCTTTCGCTCGACGGCGTCCGCTTCACGCTCGCACAGGCCGGAACCGGCAAGCCGAACGCCGTAGTCGCGAAAGGTCAGACCATCGAGCTTCCGGCTGGTCAGTTCAACCGCGTGTGGATCCTGGCTGCGGCCGACGGAGACCGCAAAGCATCGTTTAAGGCCGGCTCCTCGACGGTTGAGCTCGCCGTGCAGGATTGGGGCGGTTTCATCGGACAGTGGGACACCCGCCTCTGGAAGGGGCCCGAGCAGCCCGAGCACTGGGCTGTCTCCGCCAATCACGCCGCGTGGGATCTCACGCCGGGAGCGCGCAACGAGCATCGCGCCTACGCTCCGCGATACCCCGAAGATTATGTCGAACTGAAGCCCAGCTTCCTTAAGACTGCCGAACTCGCCTGGTACTGCTCGCACCACCACACGCCCGAGGGACTCAACGAACCCTATGGCTACTCGTACCTCTTCGCATATCCGATCGCTCTGCCCGCCGGGGCCAAGACTCTCACGCTGCCGAACGACGATAAGATCCGCGTTCTGGCCGTTTCGGTAGAAGAGGGCGATCCGGAAATTCGCCCGCTCCAGCAGTTGAACTGGTAAGATCGGCGATCTTGTCGCCGGTGTGGCTCGGCGGCGGCAAGACCGTCGGCGTCACAAACACGCGATCACATCGATCTCGACCAGCGAGTTCCCTGGTATGCCTCCCGGTGCGGCGATTGTCGTCCGCACCGGTGGCTCCGGTCCGAACTTGCCTAGGAAGACTTCGTTCATCGCGGCCCAATCCTTCAAATCGTTCAGGTACACATTGCACTTGAGCACCTTCTCCATCGAAGAGCCTGCGCTCTCCAGTTGCTCTTTGATGGACTGCAGCACGTGCTCGGTGTGCACCTTGATGTCGCCTTCCTGGTGGTATCCCACACCCGCGATGAAGATCAGATTCCCGTATGCCACGGTGCTGTTGAACGTGGGCGTCGTTTCCGGTTTCTTGCCACCCCGATAGATCACCCGCTTCTGCGGCTTCTCCTGTGCCTTCGCACTCGAAGCCGCCGCCGTTATGCCGGCTGCCCCCGCAACACCGCGCCCGATAAACTTCCTTCGATTCATACATCTCTCCTTCCGCCAAACCGCACGCCCACCTCCTGACTCCTGTCTCCTTACTCCTGCGTTATACTACACCCCCGTGGACCGCAGAATATTCCTTCAGCTTGCCGGCGCCGCCCCGATCGCGGCGCAGGAGCCTAAACAGCCGGTCTACAAAGTGGTCACCCCGTTCCGACCCGCCAAGGACCGAGGGATGCCTGGCCCTTATCCAGGCCGCGTGGTTCGCGTACACTCCGCGCGTTCCGTCGATGCACAATCGGGAGAGGTGAACTCACCCGCGGTACGCCAGATGCTCGCTTCGGCAATGCAATCTCTCACGGGCGAGTCCAGGGTCCGCGACGCTTGGGTGCGCTTCTTTTCGCCGCAGGACGTGGTCGGCATTAAGGTGAACTGTTCCGGTGCTCCCCAGATCCGCTCCAGTGCCGAGCTGGTTGGCGCAATTGCTGAAAGCCTGACGGCCATCGATATTCCGGCCAGCCAGATCTACGTCTATGAGCGCTTCGAAGACCAGGTGCGCACGGTTAATTACCCCGCCGCGCTCCCGGCCGGAGTCAACGTAGTCACCGCAGAGCGTGCTTACGAGAGCGGCACAATTCGCGGCTATGATCCGCGCACCTACGTTGAGACCAGCTTCTTTGGCGAAGACGACACGCGTTCGAATCTCTTCCGCCTCGCTGCCGAGCGCTTTACGAAAATCATCAACGTCCCAAACGCCAAGGAGCATCAGGCTTCAGGCGTCACCGGATGCCTCAAGAACATCGCCTACGGCAGCTTTTCCAACGTCGCTCGCTCGCATGAGTCCGAGAAGACATTCACGTACTCCTTCATCGGCACGCTGGCTGCGGTCGAGCCTTTACCCTCGCGTGTTGTGCTGAACGTCATGGATGCCCTCACGTCGATATGGCACGGCGGTCCTATTCCCCACACGACGCGTTTTCGTTTTTATCCCAAGCAGCTTATGGTCGGCACCGATCCTGTCGCAATCGATCACAAGCTCATCGAGCTGATCGAGGCCAAACGCAAGGCTGAAGGCGCAGTCTCCATCTTCGACCGGTCCCGCTCGCATCTAGGCGATCCCGGCGATCCCAATTTCAACCGCTTCATTCGCGAGCCCGGCCATGTAGAGTACGCGTCCACGCTCGGCCTCGGCGTTTACGACAATGAGAAGATCCGCGTCCAGGAGATCGAACTGTGATCCTGCTGCTCGCGGCGGCGCTTCCCACGCTCTTTTGGGACGCACCGCCATCCACCGCCACCGAGTTGCGCGATGCCGGAATTACGACGATCCGCGTCCCGGCTGAGCGCCTCGACGATTGGCGTTCTGCAGCAGTGATTTCGGCGGAAGCCGCTGGTGTCAAAGGAACCATCAAGCTCCTCGCGCCCGCGGTTCAATATCGCCCGAACGCTGCCACCGCCAGCCGCTCGCCATGGCTCAACTCTAACGGCTGGCAGTTCCTGCGCTATCCGCATGCCCGCTTCTATTACGACGTTTCAGGGCCGCAAGCCGCTCTGGCGGCCGCTGAGGCTTCCTGTTTCGGCGGCGAAGCCCTGATCCACACCGACAGCGCCGGGCTGAAACCCTTCGCCGCCATGCTCGATTTCCTCCGCACGCTCGGCCCCAACGACCGGCCGCCCGTCGCCGACATCGGACTCATCGATAACGGCCTCGAAGATGCCGGAGAGGTAATGAATCTGATGGTGCGGAACAACCTGCTCTTTGCAATTGTGGCGCGGCCGGATCCGCGCTACAAAATAACGATTGGCCCCGTCGTTCCCGATGCTGAGAACCCCGCCACGGCCGCACATCAAATCCGCGCGCGCCTCACGGACGAGAAGCGGTCCCTACGCATCTATGGCAGCCCGGTAGTGATCGGCCGCCTGACCACTCTGCCCGAGGGTGTCCGGGTCCACCTGCTCAATTATGCCGGTGTCGAGCGCAAGGTGAACGGCCTGCGCGTGCGCGTGGCCGGCCGCTACCCGAAGCACTCCCGCGCCGAGTTGCTCGACTACACGGTCGAGTCCGACGGCACCGAATTCACCGTCCCCGAGCTCAGTATTTACGCCGTCGTCGATCTTACAAGGTAAACCATGAAATCCACTCTGATATTCTTAGGCCTGTGTAGCGTCTCATTTGCCCAGCCGCGTTTCGATCTGCTGCTGCAAGGCGGCCACGTCATCGATCCCAAAAACGGTCTCAGCTCCGTTCGCGATGTCGCCATCAAGGACGGCAAGATTGCCGCCGTCGCCCAGAGGCTCGACCCCAAGGACGCTCTCAAGACCGTCAACGCCTCCGGCCTCTACGTCGCGCCCGGCCTGGTGGATATCCACGTACACGTCTACGCTGGGACGGGCGAGCGCGGCTCGTATGCCGGCGACAACAGCCTCTATCCCGACGGTTACACTCTCCGCGTGGGCGTTACTACCGTTGCCGATGCCGGCTGCGCCGGCTGGCGCAACTTCGATGATTTCAAGCAGCATGTCATCGACCGGTCGAAAACGCGCGTCCTCGCGTTTTTGAACATCGTCGGGGCGGGGATGCGTGGCTCCCAGTTCGAGAACAATCTCGATGATATGCAAGCCGCACCCGCCGCCGAAATGGCCAAGCGCTATCCCGGCCTGATCGTCGGCATCAAGACCGCCCACTATGCCGGTCCCGAATGGACACCGGTGGAGCACGCCGTGGAAGCTGGCACGCTGGCCAACATCCCCGTCATGGTCGATTTCGGAACAGACCACCCCGAGCGCCCGCTCGCCGATCTGGTCACCAAGAAGCTTCGCCCGGGCGACATCTACACCCACTGCTACTCCGGTTTGCGCCACGAACTCACCGTCGCCGGCACGGTGAACCCCGGCATGATCGCCGGCCGCAAGCGCGGGGTGATTTTCGATGTCGGCCACGGCGGCGGCAGTTTCGCATGGCGCATTGCCGTTCCCGCCATTAAGCAGGGTTTTCTGCCCGACTCCATCTCCACTGACCTTCACATCGGCAGTATGAACACCGGCATGAAAGACATGCTGAACGTGATGAGCAAATTTCTCGCGCTCGGAATGTCGCTCGATGACGTTGTGCTTCGTTCCACCTGGAACCCGGCGAAGGAGATCCACCACGAAGAGCTTGGCAATCTCTCGGTGGGCTCACCGGCCGACATCGCCGTGCTGCGCCTCGAGAACGGCCATTTCGGCTTCACCGATATGTACGGCGCGCGGCTGGATGGCGCACGCAAGCTCACCTGCGAACTCACTGTGCGCAAAGGCAAGATCGTGTACGATCTCAATGGTATCTCGCGTCCCGAATGGACGACCCTGCCGGCCGACTACACTAATATCGGCGATCCCGCGTGGGATGGGTTGAACCCGAAGACGACGCGGCAGTAGACCTCCGCTCCCTAACGGTCGCGGCTCTGGTGGAAACGTACGCCCCCACCGGAGGCGTTAGCCGCGTCTATATGCGTGCCTTACCCCGCGCCACTTCGCCTCGCCGTACTCGCCCAGGCCGACCGTTCCCGCCATCTCGCCGCCTTCGAGCTTACCGGAGAACTGAAATCCGATCCTGGTTCCCGGCGTTGTGACCGAGCTCTGGAATCTCACTGCATTTCCCGTGACCGAGCCCGTCAGATCTGCGGTCGCGAAGTGAGTTTCGAGCGTGCCCACCAGCTTGCCGCCCTCCTGCTCCAGCACGACCTTATGGTGCGCCGACCCATAATTGAACTCCAGGTGCACATCCCACAATCCCTCTACAGACGCTGGCGGACCATCTGGCGCGGCAGGAGGAGGAGCGATCTTCGGCGGTTTCGAAAGCAGCGCATAGAGCCGGTCCGCCACGACCTTTTCATCGCCCGGCATCATCTGGTATGGCACTACAGCCACGAATCCCGTGCCAGCACGCGACAGCGCTATCCGGGGCTCCGTGTCGAACACGTACTTGCTCAGATCCTGGCCTCCGATGCCGAGCTTTTTGGCGTCCCACTCGATTACCAACTCGGGCGTTCGATTGGAAAGATCGGCCGACGGCTGGTTGATCTTCGCACTGACGCCGTCCACCCGCTTCACCGATGCCGCAATCGTGTTCAACCATTGCTCCCACGTCGCCCACTCGGCTTTGTGGTCGCGCTTCACCCACATCTCCACCGCGGCCAGCATGCCCATGATCTCTTCCTTGCCGACCTTCAACGACCGCCCGAAGGCGTGATGCGGCGCACTGTTCACCCACGCGGCCTGCAGGAACCGTTTCTCGCCCAGCAGGAGACCCGCCGCCTGCGGCGCGCGAATGCACTTGCCGCCGCTGTAGGCAACTGCGGTTGCGCCGCGCTCCAGGTGAACGTTCGGTTTCAGCGTCAGGATTTCGGCCGCGGCATCCACCACGACGGGCACATTCCTCTGCCGGGCCATGCGCGCCATCGTGCGCGTTCCCAGCGGACCGTCATCGCCCGGTCCGGCGAGGATGTATACCATGGCCGTGCGGTCGCTGAAGGCGCGCTCCGCTTCCGTGGGATCGTTCACCACCACCAGGTTCGCTCCCACCATGCGTACCGCGTGGTCGTAAACGTTGCGCGAGTACGCCGGCACGATCACCTCGTGCTTCAACTCGCTCACATCGGGCAGCCGCTGCATCAACTCCGGGTTCCCGCCGGCGATGGCTGCGGCCGTGCAGTGCGTCACGGCCGCACTGCAACCTCCGCTCACGATGCCCCATTCGGCGCCCGAGAGTTCCGCCAGCCGCCGGCCTACTGCGTCCATCAGTTCGTCCATATGGACGAAGCCGCGCGACGCCAGGTCCATTGCGCGCTTCACCTCCAGCAGTGTCTCGGACCCGGTGATTATGGTGAAAGTGCCGCGCGCGTTGATCAGCGGCCGGACGCCAATCGACCGGTACATCTCGGCTGAAAGCTCGAGCGGCGCCGCTTCCGCCGGCTTGCCGCCGCTCAAGGCTTGAGCCGCCGCCAACACTCCGCCGTGCTTGAAAAGGTCACGCCGCCTGTATCGGATCTTCATAGGTCACATCTCGTTGGATCACATTGTACGCCGATTGTCTGTTCCGCAGGCCGCTTCTGATTTGGTACCGTATCGACAAGGGTGATTTGTCGCAATGACCTTCCGCCTGCCGCTTCTCCTAATATTCGTGTGCGTAGTCTCACTCTCCGCCGCCAGTATCACGAACTTGCTTCCGGGCATGCCGCCCGTCCTGGATCCGAAGGATATCTACGCGGCCGATCGTGCTAACAATCTCAGCCCGGTGGTCCACAGCTTCCCGCCGCGCATTTACGTTCCCAATACCGAGAGCAACACGGTCTCGGTGATCGACCCATCGTCTTACAAATTGATCGACACGTTCCGTGTCGGCCGGCTGCCGCAGCATGTCACGCCCGCGTACGATATGAAGACGCTCTGGGTACTCAACGACAGGGGCAACAGCCTCACCGAAATCAACCCCGCGACTGTGCAAAAGGGCAAGACTGTCCACGTCGAGGACCCGTACAACATGTACTACACGCCCGACGGCAAGTACGCCATCGTGGTCGCCGAGCAGCGCGAGCGCCTCATGTTCCGCGAGGCACAGACCATGAAGCTGACCCACGCGTTGTGGCTCAACTGTAAGGGCATCGATCACATGGATTTCTCCGCTGACGGCCGTTATCTCATCGCAAGCTGTGAGTTCGGCGGCAAGGTCGTGAAGGTCGATGTTGCGGGGCAGAAGCCTGTCGGTGAAGTGCCGCTCGAAAAGAGCGGGATGCCGCAGGACGTCAAGCTGTCGCCCGACGGCAAGATCTTTTACGTCGCCGACATGATGGCGAACGGCGTGTACCTCATCGACGGTGACGTCATGGCGAAAATAGGTTTTATCCCCACTGGCAAGGGCGCGCACGGCCTGTATGTCAGCCGCGATTCCAAGCATCTCTACGTGTCCAATCGGGGCGAAGGCAGCATCTCGGTGATCGATTTCGCCACCCGCAAGGCTGCCTACAAATGGGGGATTCCAGGCGGTGGCAGCCCTGACATGGGCGGAGTCTCCTCCGACGGCAGAACGTTGTGGCTCTCCGGCCGCTACAACTCGGAGGTCTATGCCATCGACACGCAAAACGGTAAACTGCTGGCGCGCATCCCGGTCGGCCATGGCCCCCACGGGCTTTGCGTTTATCCCCAGCCCGGCCGCTACTCGCTTGGCCATACAGGCATCTTCCGGTAACGCCGGCCGATCCGGACCCGTCACCGTTAATATCCGGTAACCTGTTGCAACTCCATATCGCCAGACCATTTATGCGTCAATTTGTAATCACTTGCGCCGCTGCCGTGGCACTGATCGTCGTCTGTGCCGCCGCGGACAAAGGCAAAACGCCAAAAACCGCGCCCGCTCCAGGCTACGGGAACGCGGAGGCGATCAGCGAAGGCGAGCTGAAGATCTATGAGTACTTTCTGGCTTCCGACCAGCTCGAAGGGCGCAACTTTCCGTCGCGCGGCTACGATACTGCCGCCCTGTATGTCGCCAGCCATCTGGCTGAATGGGGACTAAAGCCAGGCGGCAGCACCAGCGGCACCAACGGACCGCTTCAGGCTTACTTCATGCCCATCGAGATGGTGGCCCGCACGATAGTCCCGGAAGACAGCAAGGCCAGTCTGACCGGTCCGCCGGCCGGCGGACGCGGCGGCTTTGGAGGAGGCGGCGGTGGTGGCGAACAGCAGCCCGCCGGCACGCAGACCACTGCGTTCGAATATGGCAAGCAGTGGGTCGTAGGAACGCCGGGCGGATTCGGCGGCCGCGGTGCCGCTCCGGAAGCGCTCGACATCTCGGGCAATCTGGTGTTCGCCGGGAACGGCTACGTCGTCAACAAGACCAAAACCAATCCGTATGAAGGCATGGATGTCAAAGGCAAGATCATCGTCGTTGCCGGGCTGCCTACTGAGCTCGCCGCGCAGCAGGGCGCAGGCCGGGGCGGACGGGGAGGTCGAGGCGGCGCTGCTCCTCCCGGCGAAAACGCGCAACCTGCCGCGGATGCTGCTCCCGCTCGCGGCGCGAACGCGCCCAATCCTCTTGGCGAGGCATGTACCGACTACCTGACGCCCGAGCAGTACGCCGCCAAAAACGGTGCGCTGGCTGTCATCAACATCGCGAACTTCCAGCAGGCGGCACTCATGGGCAGTCCGAATGCAGGTCGCGGCGGCCGCGGGGGGCTGGCGCAGAACGGGCCTCCGTTCACGGTTAAGAACTTCCAGGCGAACGCCGCCTGTGCCGCTGCACCTTCGATTACGGCCGGCCTCGAGATGACGAACGCCCTCTTTCAGGGCGAAAAGGCAAGCGGCCAGCAGGTTTTCTATGCCGCGGGCAACAACAGCAAACAGGATTCGTTCGCGCTCAGTGACCGCAAGAAGCTCAGCCTTAAAGTGGCTGTCAAAGCTGAGCAGGGCCACGGCGAAGACGTGATCGGCATCATCGAAGGCAGCGACCCTGTGCTCAAAGACGAGTACGTGGTTATCAGCGCCCACCTCGATCACATCGGCCTCAGCGCGCCGCTGCCGGATGGCCACAACGTCAATAACGGCGCCGATGACGACGGCTCCGGTTCCACGGGCTTGCTGGCAATGGCGCATGCTTACGCCGCAGGAGTCGCCAAGGGGATTCGCCCCAAGCGCAGCATCATCTTCCTCTGGAATGGCGGTGAAGAGAAGGGCCTCTGGGGCTCGCAATATTTCACCGAGTTCCCGCCGATGGATTTGAAGAAGGTTGTTGCCGACCTGAACATGGACATGATCGGCCGCACCAAGAACCCCAACTCGGTGGATTCCAACCAGACGCACGTGCTGGTCAACTCCGGCGAAGTTTTAGTCGTGGGCCCGAATATCAGCAGCGACGATCTGGAGCACACCATCGAGGTTGTCAACGGCAACTACCAAAAGCTCAAGCTGAATCACTTCTACGACGTCACGCATCCCGACGAGACGCACGATAACCTCGGACCGGCGGGACGCGGCCAGCGCATCTTCTACCGCAGCGACCACTACAACTTCGCCAAGATGGGCGTACCGATCGCCTTCTTCACCACCGGCCTGCACGTGGACTATCACAGGCCCACCGATACGCCGGAGAAGATCGACTATAAAGAGATGCAGACCATTTCGAGGACGGTTGCCGCCGTGGGATGGGAACTGGCAAACCAACCCGGTCGTCCTAAAATCAACGCAAAACTCCACGACGATCTGAAAAAGGACATGGAGACCGTGCAGAAACAGGGCTGGGGTAAAGTTACGCCGGTACTCGCGCCGTTACCGGGAATGCCGTACTGAGAGCTATCAGCTATCAGTCTTCAGCCATCAGCTAAAACCCACCGCTCACTTACGTTCGCGGCTCACCGGAGATGGAATGAGAAGGCCGGCCTCCTTGGACGGGATGCGTTAAGCTCCCAATTGAAAACGCACTCGAAGTGCAAGAAGGAGACCGGCTATGAAAAAGGGTAGCACCAGAAAGGCGAAT
>Ga0126381_100010344_pt1 | contig 10505 bp, 9 predicted proteins | sample PanSoiMetPlot_28_FD_96465 | JGI IMG/M metagenome (GOLD analysis project Ga0126381, IMG submission 96465) | Tropical forest soil microbial communities from Panama - MetaG Plot_28 | ecosystem: Environmental > Terrestrial > Soil > Tropical forest > Bulk soil | place: Panama | collected 2016-02-17 | reverse complement strand
GTGCTCGGACTGCATCACGCCCTCATCCTCGCTCTGCTCACCGGCATCCTCGAAGTCATTCCGATGGTCGGTCCCGTCGCCGCGGCCGTCATCGCCGGGCTCGTGGCAGTCCAACAGGCGGCGACTTCCCTGGACGTCTGGGCGTATGCCGGCTACGCGACCGCGCTGCGCCTCTCCATCGACCAACTGGTGGGCCCCATCGTGCTCGGCAATGCGGCGCGCGTGCATCCGGTCGTGGTGATCTTGTGCTTTCTCGCCGGCGGAGCGCTCTTCGGGATCGTGGGCATGATCCTCGCGGTGCCGGTCGCGCTGCTCGTCAAGGTGGCCTTGTCAGTGCACTACCGCGAGGCGCGCTGATTCCAACCCGTTAGCTCAGAGCGCGGCCAGATCCCCGTGCACGACGCGTCCGCCGAACAGCGTCACGAGCGCCGCGGTGTGCGCGATCTCCGTCACCGGTATTGCGAACAGGTTGCGGTCGAGCACGACGAGATCGGCGCGCTTGCCCACCTCGATGGTCCCAGTCTCTTTCTCGAGGCGGTTGATCCAGGCCGCGTTGACCGTGAAAGCCGCGAGCGCCTCCGGCAGTGCGATGCGCTCCTGCGGCAGGAAGGGCTCGGTCGACCCGCCCGCCGGGTCCATGCGCGTCAGCGCGACCTGTAGCTCCTCTAACGGGTTGGCGCTGGACACGTACCAGTCGCTGCCGAAGACTACGACCGCGCCACTCCGGTAGAGGCTGCCGATCGCGTACAGCCGGCCCGAGCGCTCCGGCCCGAGGAACGGGATCGTGAGCTGCGTGACGTAATCGTCGGCAAACGCCCACAGCGGCTGGAAGTTCGCCGCCGCGCCGAGCTCGCGGAAGCGCGGCACGTCGGCAGGGTCGATCAGCTCGAGGTGCGCGAGGTGATGGCGATGACCGAGATCGCCATTGGTCGCGCGCGCCGCAGCGATCGCATCGAGCGCCTCGCGCACGGCGCCATCGCCAATGGTGTGGAAGTGCACCTGGAATCCGGCGGCATCGAGCTGCGTGACGGCTTTCTTCAGGAGCCCTGGCTCCACCATCGGAATCCCGCGCACATCGCCCGGTATGTGATAGGGCTCGAGGAGCAGCGCCGTGTAGTTCTCCATTATGCCGTCCTGCATGATCTTCACCGTGCCCGGATCGATGAGCGCCGAGTGGTACTGCCGCCGCAGCCGCTCGAAGCGCGCGATCTGCTCGAGCCCCTCGTTGTCCTCCCACCATTGCGCGGCGACCACGTGGAGGGTGAGCGCCCCGCGGCGTTCGAGCGCGCGGTAAGTCTTCAGGTCTTCCTCGTGCACCTGCGCATCCTGGATGGCGGTGATGCCGTAGCCGTTCAGCACCCGCACCGCGTACTCGAGCCCCGCGATGCGCTGCGCCGACGTCGGCGGCGGCAGCACGGCATCGACCGCGGCGCTCGCGCCTTCCTGCAGGCTGCCCAGCGGCTCATGGGTCTGCGGGTCGCGGTCGATGCGCCCATCGGGAGGATCGGGCGACGCCGCGGTGATGTGCGCCAGCTCGAGGGCGCGCGTGTTCACCCACACCGTGTGCCCGTCGGAGCTCGACAGGTACACGGGTCGGTCGGGTACGGCCGCATCGAGGAGCTCGCGGCGCGCGCGGCCACCGGGCCCGAAGGCCGACATCAGCCAGCCGCCGCCGGTGATCCAGGCCTCCTGCGGATGTGCTGCGGCATACTTGCGCACGGCGGCGACATACTCGTCGGCGGTTTTCAGGTCCGTGAGATCGCAGCTTTTCGCTTTAATGCCGGCCGAGATTGGATGGATGTGCGCGTCCTGGAAGCCCGGCAGCACCATCCGGCCATGCAGATCGACGACGCGGGTGCCCGCGCCGATGTGTGATGCGAGCCCCGCGTCGGTGCCGACGTACACGATCCGTCCACGACTGATCGCAACCGCCTGGGCCCAGCTGCGCGCGCCATCGAGCGTGTAGACGGCGCCATTGCGCAGCGCCAGGTCGGCGGCGGCCGGCGCGGGATGCGCGGTGGCCACGCTGCCGAGCGCGTACAACGCCGCGATCCCGAGGCGCAGCGAGGGGGACACAGGTGACGAGAGTTGCCGCACGCCGCGATGTTAGCCGAAACCCCGGCGTTGCGGTGGTGGCGGCTCCGTCGCGGTCTAGATCGGCAGGGTGCGCGCGCAGCGAGTCAGCATCATCGCAATTCGACGACATTGACGGTATCACCGTCTCTCTGCAGCAGGATCTCCGTGGGGCCGCCGGCGTTCTTCTCGATGTATAACCGTTGCGGTACGCGAACGAACCGGTTGTGATAACTCGTCCCGCCTCGAGTCTTGCCCGACACCACGATATAACTGTTTGGAATGCTCGATGGCTGATCCGCGCTGAACGATGGCGTAATCTCGATGTAGTAGGGATCGTGCCCGCCATCGAGCGTCTGGTACTCCACCAACAGCCGGGAGTCGGCCGAGGCACGCAGCTTCGCCGCTCCGCTTTCGAGCGCGGCGGCGAGATGGGTGCCATTGTCCTCGAAGAGATTCCCGCATGCGCACAGGAGCAGGAGCGCAGCTCCCGTACTCCAGGGGGAGTTTCTTCTGATGCTCGCCAGCAACCTAACTCTCCACCCGTCGGCAGACTCTGCTGATCTAACTACAGCTTGGCAGCAGTGCAATCGCCAGAAAACCGGCAAACATGGCCGCGGATGACAGCCAGAACTTCCAGGTATCGAACGACGGTTTCAAATGAGCAGCCTCCCCTTCATTTTCCGGGGCGTAACCTGCGCCGTCCGGCCGCTCTGCCGCTGTGATATGCGTCACGCCTCACGCGTCTTGCGGGTCGGGCAAGCACCGCGGGGGCTCGAGCCGCTACGCGATTTCAAATCTGGAAATGTGATGTGCGGTGCGGCGCGCACGCGACATCCGCGCCGCCGTGATACTGATCACGCGGAAGCCGGCGACAAATGTGAACACCTATGCTGCGGTCCCGGGCGCGCCGGGGCACCCTGCGCTCCATGGTGCTGCCAGTTTTCTGCCTGCTCTTCCTCGCCAACGGGATCAGCTATCTGACCCCGGGTCATGCCTATGAGCCGGATCGCGAGATGGCGTTCATGTGCAGGCTGGCCGCGTGGAGTCTGATTGTCCTGCGCGCGCTGGTATACGTACGCCAGACACTCGCCCTCTGGTGATTCCGCCTCCGATCCCGCTCGGCGTCCCGCCAGCACCCAAATAGCTCCTTCGATTGTTCGCTGTGCCGACGCACGCGCGCCGCGGCGGCTGTTGACGCGACGGCGATCCGCCGTGTCCATATCGGACAGTGCTGGTCGCGGGGGAGGAGTGACCCCGCCAGGTTCTTGCAGCAGCAGAGATGCCCGGCGGGGCCGATTAGTCACCGCACGGGGGCGCCTAATGTGCGGTGGCGAGCGCGATTGCAGCACATCGCAGCTGGCCGGTTCGTGCGACCGCGTCACGATTATGACAAGCAGAAGATCCGCGCAATGCGGAGGCGCACGCTGACGTGCTCAACTGCCGAAGCGCGGCTGAGGCCTGAGCCAGACCCCGCCTTTGGGCCGCAGCGTGATCGACGGGAAGGGCTCGGGTCGCTCGTGTTGCGCTTCGAGGACGAAATGTTGGGCGATCGTGGCGAGGATCAGTACCGCTTCCATCATGGCGAAACGACTGCCGATGCAGGTGCGGGGACCGCCACCGAACGGCATATAGGCGAAGCGCGGTAGTTGCTTTGCCAGGCCGCTCGCCCACCGGTCCGGCCGAAATTCGTTGGGGTCATCGAAGTACCGTGGATCCCGGTGCAGCACCCACGGAGCGATGAAGATCGTCATTCCCGCTGGCACGCGGTAGCCGCCGATTTCGCAGGGATCAATCGCCTCGCGACCGATCGCCCAAGCAGGCGGGTAGAGCCGCATGGCTTCGTTGATGGCCTGCTCGCAAAAGGTGAGGCTCGCGAGATCGCCCACCGTCGCCGCGCGCGTTCCCAGGACATCACGCAGCTCAGTAGCGAGCCTGGATTCGATGGTCGGGTGCCTCGACAGCAGGTAGCAGGTCCAGGACAGGGCTAATGCCGTGGTCTCATGCCCCGCGAGCAGCATGGTTACGACCTCGTCGCGGATCTGTTGCTCGGTCATGGGCTCGCCATTCTCATCGCGAGCCAAGAGCAGCAGCGAAAGGAGATCGCCGCGGTCCTCGCCGCTTTGTCTGCGCGCCGCGATGATCCGGGTGACGAGTTGGTCGATTCGCCTGAGCGCCCGGCGGTAACGCACGTTGCCGGGAATCGGGACGCCGTCCGGGATGAAGAAGGGACGGCGTAAACGGGCCGAGATCTCGGCCATCAGCACATTCGTCGACTGCTCGATGTCGGCGATGTCCCGCTTGACGTTGGTCCCAAACAGGGTTTCAGCCGCAATTTCCAGGGTCAGCGCCATGATCTCGGCGTGAACGTCGATCCGCTCGCCCGGCTTCCAACCTTTGAGCATGGCTCCGGCGTAACGGACCATGACTGCCCCGTAACCCGCCAGCCGTTGGCCACTGAAGGCCGGTGCGTTGAGGCGGCGCTGGCGCTGCCAATCATCGCCGACCGCCGTCAGCAACCCAGTGCCGAAAATGGCGCGCACGTAGCGCCAGAAGTGCCGATTCTTGGTGAAGCCGCGATGGTTCTTGACCAGCACGTACTCGATGTCGTCCGGATTGTTCACCAGCAGGGCCGGCCACGCGCCGATGCGGAATGCCACGAGATCGCCATAGCGGCCAGCGCACTCGGTCAGAAAGCGGAGGGGATCGCGGCCAAAGGCGAGCGCGTTACCGAGCAGCGGAACTCCCTTGGGCCCGGATGGCCATTGGCGTGCCACAGAGTTCAATGCGATGCCCCGAGTAAGCTGCCTCACCCGCGATGGTGAACGCTGATTATGTCAGCAGTGGTCCTCTGACTGGCGTTCGCCGTCGATGCCGCCCCGGCGAGCGCCGCTGGTGGATGCGGGCTCTCAGGCGGCCGCGATCATTCCGCTGCGCTCACGCGATCAGTGAGTCGATCGGCCGGGTCTTTATTTCCTGCCCAGCATTCTGGTCGTGGCGGACGGACTCTCGCTCATCGCGTACCAATTGGGCTGGCGCCACATCTGGCCCCCGGGCTTGAGGGTTTCACCCTCGAACTGCCAGCGGTCGACCAGTGGAAATCCATCGACCGGCCGAATGCGAAACTTCAGTCCCATCTTACCGAGGGCAAGCTTTTGCCTGCCGGCCCTCTTGTAGCCAGTCAGTTCGATTAATTCCTCTTTCGACAGCCAGAGTGACATCAGTTGCCCTCGGCACCTTCTTGTTCTGGCGCTTACGCTAACAAAAGACGCAGGATTGTGCGAATTCCTCAGGATGCCGGGCCGGCCTTGGGCCGCCATCGCGCCAAGCGCGCCGGGCCTGACGTCGAATTGAAGGCGAAGCTAGTGATAGGTGACCGTCAAGAGCGGCGCACGCTGCGGACGATCGGCCGTAATCGGGTCATCAATCACCACCAAGGTGAAGCTGGCAGGACCCAGGTCCTCCATGATACGCACTTGAAAATCCACCAGGCCGCGTGCCTGTGCCTGGACCATCAGCGGAGTGACGTCGACCGGCACGAACCGGCCGATATCAGCGCCCGTCACATTTCCTGAGACCAGCACCGCTCCCAGGGGCGGCAGAAACGAGCGATCGAAGTCGGTTCCGATCAGTGTGGGCGGCTGAAACGCTACCAGCTCGACACGGATTGGAACGCTACCGTTGACTGGTATCACGTTGTCGACGAGTACCTCGAGGAACGCCGAGTCGATGAATGCATTCACCGGCACGCCGTTAAACCCACCCAGTGGGAAGTTCAGGAAAGCCCTGAATTCGGTCAGCGCCGTGGGATCGATACCCGCCAGGACGCTTTGCACGCTCAGGGACATTCCCTGCGTGACCACGTACGACGCTGGGGCGATTTGCTCGATATCGCCATCGAAGCGCGGGTTGCTGAGAATTTGGGTCACGATCGGCGGCGGTATACCGCCAGCTGATGTGCCGCCGCAGCCGGCTAAGCCTAGCAACGCGCAGACCACCGCGCTGATCGCTACGCCAAATCGCATGCCATTCACCGAGAGCCGCAGTCGAGCGCCAACGGCAGCATGAGCCATTTCATCGCGGGACTCCCTGGTCGCTCGCAGCTCTTGAAGCGTGCTCAGAGGAGCAGCTTTTATGAACCCGTTTTGCAGCAACGTCAACGCGGCAACTGCAGCTGGAGCAGGGCGCGAGCCGCCAGTGTCGACCGCTCAGACCGCTACCTCTTGCGGTAGGTTTTCTCAAACATGGCAGGCAGTCCGCCATCGGTGGTTATGACGCGAAGCTTGAAGTACCAACGCCCGTCGCGTTTGACGAGCTCATCGTGCTCGCGGCCCTGCTCGACGATTTGCGGCACTGAACTCGCAGACGCAGAGTTGACACCCGTCCATATGACATCCGCGGTAGCGGCATCGCCATTGACGGTGATGTGGGGATTCGTAAGGAGCATGCGGAAAGTGCCCGGACGCTGCGGCGTTTCGTGCCTCACCCGCACGTAGAGCTCCTTGACCGCCTGCTGGCCCTTGGCGATGAGCCCATTCACATCGAGGATGCCGTCTGCGACATAGAAGTCTCCGAAGTCGCCGCCACCGCTACCCAGGTGGCTGTAGTAGTCGACGAGCAGGTCCTCGATCTGCGCCCGATCGATCAGAGTAGTGACGGTCATCGGAGGCTGCTCTGCGAAGGCTGGCCCAACCGGCGCGCTCAGCAACCCCGCCACGAGGGCGACCAAACGGATGGCGGACATCGGTGCACTCTCCCGTATGTAATGAGGCTGGGGCAGGCAGACCGGTGCGCGGAACGTAAGGGCCGGCCCCGACACACCCATCGCCCAGGCCCTCGTGCGGCGATGCGGTGCGCGCACGGATTCATGATGCTGAACCGTCACGCGAGTGTCCGAAAGGTAGCCTATCCTTGAGGCGCTCATTGGCGCAGAATTCCGGCACGCTGCCGCACTGCGCAGACGCACAAAAAAATGTCCCCTTTAGGGATGGGAGGGCGACGATGACACAGAGTGCTGCAACTCTAGGGACACGCATACCGTTCATGTCGGCATGCCCCCGCTGCGGGCATGAACAGGCTCAGTGGTATTCGCACAGGGCATTATCGACGCTGCTCGAACGCAGCCGCCCAGTGGAGGGGTACTGCGTCGTATGCCAGGAGTATTGGCAACTCGACAGCCACGAACGGAGCGAACTGGCGGCGAGGCTGGCGAGCTGAGCGCTCCACTGCCGTAGGCGTGCGGAGCGCCGCGCCTGCGGCGCTAGAGTCCGACGCTGCTCTGCATGATGCCGCCATCCGCAAATATGGTGGTGGCGGTGAGGTAGCTCGCGCCGTCCCCGCATACGAATGCGACGACGCTGGCAATTTCCTCGGGTCGCGCCATGCGTCCGAGCGGTATCGCTGCGTTCAGTTTGGCGAGCTTGGCGGGGTCGTCCATGGTGGCGAGATTGATCGGTGTTGCCACCGCCCCCGGGCCCACCCCGACGACACGGATGTTGTATTTGGCGAGCTCGACACCGGCAGTGCGCGTGAGCATGCGCATACCCCCTTTGGAGAGACAATAGGCGGTGTTGCCGGGCATCGGCCAATCCTCGTGCACCGAGGTGATGTTGATGATGCGACCGCCGCCACCCTGCTTGATCATCTGCTTGGCGGCAAGTTGCGTGCCGAAGAAGGCGCTCTTCAGGTTGATGGCCAACACCTTGTCGTATTGAGCCTCGGCGGTTTCAAGCACCGAGGTGCGGGTTTCGACGCCAGCATTGTTCACCATGACATCGACCCGGCCGAAGCGGCTGACGGCGGCGTCGACGAGCCGCTGCAGATCTGCGGGCTTGCTCACATCGGCGTCGACTCCTATGGCTTGATCGCGGAGCTTCGCGATCTGCTGCTCGAGCGCGTCGGTCGCTTCGGGATGAGCCACGTAGTCGATGACGATGCTCGCTCCCTGCCGAGCGAGTTCGAGGACAATGGCTTTACCGATGCCGCTGTTGCCTCCGGTGACGATGGCGACTTTGTTACTCAATGACATTCTGGCCTCCCTTGGCTCTCGAGCCGCGCGCGTGTCTGCCGAGGCGCGCACGAATGGTAGCGACGTTCACTAATCGCTTTGAAGCGCAGGCTTGGCCTTGCCCTTGTCTCCTGATGCGGTCACCTGGTCGATCAGGTTGACGACCAGGCCGGTCCAGCCCGTCTGGTGTGAGGCGCCACAACCGCGCCCGTTGTCGCCATGAAAATATTCGTGGAAGAGTATGTAGTCGCGGAAATTCGGATCGGTCTGGAGCTTTTCATAGCCGCCGAAAACGGGGCGCCGGCCGTCGGCACCACGACGGAAAATGTTGATGAGGCGTCGACACAACTCATCAGCGATCGCGTCGAGCGTCAACAGCTTCCCTGAACCGGTCGGGCACTCGACCCGGAGCGCGTCGCCGTAGAACTGATGGAAACGGCGCAGGTTCTCGATGAGCAGATAGTTGGGCGGCAGCCAGATAGGCCCGCGCCAATTGGAGTTGCCACCGAACAACCGGTCGCCGGACTCCCCCGGTTGATACGTAACCCGATAGTGCACGCCGTCGTACTCGAAATCGTAGGGGTGATCGAGATAAACCCGGGACAGCGCTCTTACCCCGTACGGCGACAGGAACTCACTTTCATCCAGCACCCGTCGCAAAATTCTGGTGAGACGAAAGGCGCCGGCGAGGGCGAACAGGCGCCGTCCTTCGACGCCCTGCTCGTTCCAGCGCGAGACGAGCGACACCAGATCGGGCCGCTGCTCGCGATATCGTTCAATGTTGGCCCAGAGTCTGGGGTGCTTGTCGATCACCTCCTGCTCGACGATGCCGACCGCGAACAGCGGTATGACGCCGACCATCGAGCGCAGACGCAGCGGCACCTTCTGCCCCGAAGACAGGTACAGCACGTCATAATAGAAACCGTCGGTATCGTCCCAGAGCCCGATTCCTTCTCTGCCCATATCGGTCATCGCACGAGCGATATAAAGGAAATGCTCGAGGAATTTGATCGCCATGTCTTCGTAGACGGGATCGCGCTGACTGAGCTCCACGGAAATGCGAAACATGTTGAGACAAAACATCGCCATCCAGGCAGTGCCATCGGATTGTTCGATGTAGCCGCCGGTAGGTAGCGGTCGCGAACGGTCGAACACCCCGATGTTGTCGAGGCCGAGAAAGCCGCCTTCGAAAATGTTGAGACCCTGCGGATCTTTTCGATTCACCCACCAGGTGAAGTTCAGTAGCAGCTTTTGAAAAACCCGTTCCAGGAATGCGAAGTCGCCCGTGCCATTCTGATTGCGATCATTTTCGAACACGCGCATCGCAGCCCAGGCGTGCACCGGGGGGTCGACGTCGCCGAACGCCCACTCGTATGCCGGCAGCTCGCCGTCGGGATGCATCAACCACACCTGGCACAGCAGCAGCAGCTGTTCTTTGGCGAACTCTGGATCGATCAATGAAAGCGTGACGCAGTGAAAGCCCAGGTCCCACGCGGCGAACCAGGGAAATTCCCACTTGTCGGGCATCGACATGATGTTGGCGGCGACGAAGTGACGCCAATGAGAGTTGCGTCCCTTCTTGCGACTCTCGGGGGGCGGTGGCTGAGTCGGATCGCCATCGAGCCAACGCAGGACGTCGTAGTCATAAAACTGCTTGTTCCACAGCATCCCTGCCAACGCCTGACGCTGTATCCGGCGTATGTCCTCATCGCCAATGCTTCGCTGCCGCGTGGCGTAATAGGCATTGGTCTCGGCAAGGCGACGGGTGAAAACATCATCGAAGTCGGCGAAGTCCGGCGGCGCCTGCTCGCCGGCGCGGAGCCGTACGCGTATCGTGGCGCAGTCACGGGCCGCGATCTCATGCAGATAAAGAGCGGCAACTTTGGTGCCCTGGCCGGCCGGGTTCACCGCTTCGGTTCGGCGCTGGACGACGTATTCGTGGAACGCGTCCTTGAAGTACCCCTGCGCCTTCACGCCAAATAGTCGCGGCGAGTTGGTTTCGTTGTCGCAGAAGAGCAGGCGATCTGCCTGCTCGAAGCGCAGCCGGAATTCCCCGAGCTGTGCATGGCGCGCTTGAACGATGCCGTTGCCCTGATCGTGCAACGATGGTTTCGGCGCGCTTGCTGACCAACTCCAGGTGTTGCGGAACCAGACCTGCGGCAGGACGTGGACGGACGCCGTCTCGGGACCGCGGTTATGAACCGTCACCCGCATGAGTACGTCATCGACATCCGCCTTGGCATACTCGATCTCGACGTCAAAGTAGCGATCGTCATTGAAAATGCCGGTGTCGATCAGCTCGAACTCCATTGCCGCCTGCCCGCGCCGCGCGTTCTCCTCGATCAGCCACTCGTAGGGGTACGCTGCCTGCGGCAGCTTGTAGAGCGCGCGTGCGTAGGCGTAGCTCGGGACGGCATCGAGGTAG
>Ga0126381_100010343_pt1 | contig 10505 bp, 6 predicted proteins | sample PanSoiMetPlot_28_FD_96465 | JGI IMG/M metagenome (GOLD analysis project Ga0126381, IMG submission 96465) | Tropical forest soil microbial communities from Panama - MetaG Plot_28 | ecosystem: Environmental > Terrestrial > Soil > Tropical forest > Bulk soil | place: Panama | collected 2016-02-17 | reverse complement strand
TCGCTGCCTATCGGGGAGTTGAACAAGGTGGCCGACAGGGTCGCCAGTGACAGCTCGAAGGCGGCGGTGATCACGTCGAGCCGCTGCCCGTCCCGCCACCGGCCCGTATGCTCGTTCGCGACCCGGCTCATCACCTGTGCGTACTCAGCGATCCGCTTGCGGTGGAAGGACGGCGCCAGCAGGCGGCGCCGATCCCGGTGGGCCGCTCCGCTCAGCGTCCCCACGGCCTCGCCGAACAGGGGCCCCACCGCCGCCGAGACGTTGTCCCTGGTGAAGGTGCCCGCATCGCCGATCAGGATTCGCCAGGCCAGGTCGGGGCGGGTCACCAGATAGGCGGGATCACGGCCGATGTAGACCAGCACGATGTCGCCCAGGTCGCGCAGGGTGCACACGTACCGCAGCGGCGTGCGGAGCAAGGGCAGGCCGTGGCCGAGCAGCGGGAGCCGGCCGGGCGCCGACGCGATCACCGGCGGGGTCACCGGGGTCGTCGCGGGCATAGTCACCGGCATGGTCATGCGGTGCTCTTCTCGCGGGCGCGGCTCTTCTCGCGGGCGCGGCTCTTCTCGCGGGCGCGCGCGCCGACTTCCGATGGGGATGCGCCGCGCCGGCGCAGGACCGCGCTGCCCCCCTTGCTCGGCGTGAACGCGATGCCGCGAGAGTGCCAGCCTTCGTCCGGTTCGGTGGTGGGGATCAGCTCGAATTCGCGCAGCAGGGTACGGAGCACGATGTTTATCTCCATCTCGGCGAAGAAATCGCCGAGACATCGCCTGGATCCTCCGCCGAAGGGGACCAGTGTGTACCGGTCGGGGCGGGTGCCGAGGAACCGCTCGGGGTTGAACGTGTCCGCGTCGGGGAAGATCGCGTCGTCTGAGTGCATGAGGCTGATCCCGACCAGGACGCCGTAGCCGTTCGGGATCACCCATCGGCCCAGCTCGAGGGACGGCGCGTTCACCCGGCGGCCGGTGAGGTCGATGGCCGAGCGGATGCGCTGGACTTCGTACACGGCGGCGCGGCGGAATTCGGCGCCGCCCGCATCGGCTTCCTCGACCAGGCGGGCCAGGATCTGCGGGTGGCGGCGCAGCCGTTCGACGGCCCAGGCGAGGGAGCCGGCGGTGGTCTCGTGGCCGGCGGCCAGCAGGGTGAGGACTTCGTCGGCGATGTCGTGGCGGCTCATCGGCAGGCCGTCTTCGTAGCGCGCCCGGAGCATGATGGACAGCACGTCGCGGCGGTCCACGAACGCGGGGTCGGCCTTGACCTTGGCGATCAGGGTGTCGATAATCGCGTCGAACTGCCTGCGGTAGCCGTTGTACCGGCCCCAAGGAGTCAGGCGCCCCAGGTCGATGCGAGGTCCCGGCAGCAGGAACAGCCGGCTGCCCAGTGCCGTGAGCCGGGGCACCACCGTACGCAGCGCGTCAAGCTCGGGCGTCACGCGCCCCTCGTCGCCGTCGGCCATCTCGGGGCCGAAGATCACGCGCAACATCACGTTGAGGGTGATCCGCGTCATGGGCGCGAACATCTCGATGGGTTCGCCTTCGGGCCATGACGCGGCCTCGCGCATGGTCTCTTCCTCGATGACGGCCTCGTAGGACTGCATCCGCTGGCCGTGGAACGGCGGCGCGAGCAGCTTGCGCTGGCTGTGGTGCCGCTCGCCTTCCAGGCCGAACAGCGACCCGGGACCGAAGATGCGGCCGAGGTTGATATCAAGGTTGCCGGCGATGTCCGGACTGGTCAGGAACAACTGCCGGACGAGAGCGGGATCGCTGATGATCACGATCGGGCCGGTCAGCAGGTTCATCGAGAAGGCCGACCCGTAGCGGCGGTGCAACGCGCGCATCGTCTGCCGTCGTGAGACGAGACACATGAGGTGAAGGAGCCACCTCGGCAACCGCGGCCCCGGCGGGATCCGGCTGGCCATGGTGGTCTGTTCCGCGGTGAGGGTCATTAGCTCTCCTTGCGATTATCGCGGATATTTACTCCCGCAAATCGGGAGAGTAATATCCGCGATCTTCTGCGCGGCCGACGCCACTGTCGGCGGGATGCCCGGCATGTGCTCGCCGGTCATATCAGCATCGCCCGCACTCGGTCGGGCGGGTAGTGGACCAGTGATGTTCAAGTGACGCAGAACTCGCAGTCGAACAGGGCACAGCCATCCTCGGCGCCGCCGCGCCCCGCCCCGGCCTCGACAAACCGCCGCCGTGTCGGGCCTTTTCGGCACGCAGGTAATAAGCCACCCCTGGTAGCCCCTGTATGGGCGGCCGATAATAGGGGTTCTATCGCCCGAGGAAAGGCATACGATAGCACCAAGATAGGTTGCGATTACCTAAAAAATGAGGATGCTTGATGCTCCGTTATGCCGGATATTCTTGGCCGACTTTTGAGGGCCCGGCCAAATGAAACTCGACGTGATGACCGAGGAGAGTCCGCCTGGGCTTATCTGCCGGTTCGGCGGAGCCAAGGGCGGTAACCTCTACAAGCTCACGGTCAACGGCGTGGCCGTCCCGAGATGGGCGATCATCGGAACCGGCGTGTTCGATGCCTTCCTGGCCGAATCCGGCCTCGACCGCGAACTCGCGGCCCTGCTCGCCACGGCTACCCCGGCCAGCGCGGAGGAGATCGCGGGTCGTGCGGCGGCGCTGATCGAAGCGGCCGAGCCGGGCCCCGATGTGCGGCGGGCCGTCGAGTCAGCGCATCAATTCGTGGCTGCCGGACGAGTGGCGATCCGCTCATCGGGAGCCGAGGAGGATGGCGCCGAGTTCTCCTTCGCCGGGCAGTTCGACACCTTTCTCAATGTGCGCGAGCCCGCCGAGGTGATCAGGAAGACCAAGGCGTGCTGGGCCTCATCGCTGTCCGCCCGGTCGCTGCATTACCGGATGCGCAACGGTTTGCCGCTCGGGCCGGGAGCGATGGCGGTCATCGTGCAGGAGATGGTTCCCGCCGAGCGCAGCGGCGTACTGTTCACCGCTGACCCAGCGGGCGCGGACGACGGACGGTATGTCGTGAGCTCGGTCTACGGGCTTGGCGAAGGCCTGGTCAGCGGCGCGGTCGATGCCGACACCGTGGTGCTTGACGCTGCCTCCGGGCAGGTCCGTGAGGCGGTCACCGGCGAGAAGAGGCAGTGTTACCGGCCCGCGGCGGACACCGGCTGCGAGATCGCTGACGTGCCGGAGGAGGCCAGGAACGCGCTGTCCGTTGCCGATTCCGACCTGGCGCTGCTGACTCAGGCGGGACGTCAGGTGGCTGACATCTTCGGCAGCCCGCAAGACGTCGAGTGGGCGATCGCCGAAGACCGGCTGTGGATCCTGCAGAGCCGGCCGATCACCGGCCTGCGAAAGCCGGCCTTCTCCGATGACACCCGCATCTGGGACAACTCCAACATCATCGAGAGCTTCAGCGGCCTTGTCTCACCGCTGACGTACACCTTCGCCGCGGAGGTCTACGCGAAGGCGTACGAGTACTACGCACGCGCCCTGCGCGTGCCGGCCGGGCAGCTGCGCCAGATGCATGACTGGCTTCCGCACATGCTCGGCTACTTTCACGGGCGCGTCTATTACAACCTGCTGCACTGGTACCGGATGGTCGGCCTGGCCCCGGGCTACCGGCTGAACCGGAAGGTCCTGGAGGTATCACTCGGGGTCGAGGAGCCGCTGCCCGATAAGATCGCGGATCGCATCCGGCCCTATGTCTTCTCCTCGGCGTGGCGCCGGCGGCTGTCGCGGACGGTCACGGGCGCCACGTTCGCGTGGCGGTTCCTCCGCATGAGCCGCTCCGTCACCGCGTTCATGCGCTACTTCTACGCCTCCTACGAAGAGTTCGACGGCATCGACTACGACGTGTTGCCCGGTGAGGACACCTACCGGCGCTTCCGCGACCTCGAACAGGACCTGCTGGAGAAGTGGGGTCCGATGATGATGCTGGACGCCACGATCTTGCTGTCGCTCGGCGCGCTCGCCCTGCTCACTCGCCGCTGGCTACCGGACGCACCGCAGTGGTTCACCTGGGCGGCGGCAAGCCCGGGCGCCGACATCGAATCGGCCGAGCCGGCGCGTGCGCTCAGTGCGCTCGCCGCCGACGTGCGGGCCGATGCCGGGCTGCTCGCCCTGGTGACGGCGACCCCGCCGGAACAGGCGCGCCAGGCCCTGGCCGACCACGGTTACCACGACTTCCTGGCCGCGGTGGACCGGTATGTCGCCAGCTACGGCTACCGCAGCCCTGACGAGCTCAAGCTGGAGGTGCCCGACCTGCGCGAAGAGCCGTCCCGGCTGTTCGAGATGCTGCGCGACGCCCTGGAACAGGTTCCGCCGGCGGGCAGCTCCGCCACGGCGCAGGAGTACCTGGACGCGCACCTGCACGGCCCGCGTCGCTGGCTGTACGAGCTGGCCCGCCGCAAGGCTCGCAGGTCGCTGGCCGACCGGGAGCGCCTGCGGTTCTGCCGCACCAGGGCGTTCGGCGCGGCCAAGCGCATGCTGCGGGCGATCGGCCGTGAGCTGGCGCGGACCGGAGTCCTGGCGGAGTTCCATGACGTCTTCCAGCTTCGGCTGGACGAGATCCGCGGGTTGTTCGAGGGCACCATCGGCAGCAGCGAGCTGCGCGGCCTGGTGGTGATGCGCCGCGAGCAGCAGGACGCCGACGAGCGGCTGGTGGCGCCCTCGCGGTTCACCACGCACGGCATGCCGTACGGCGAGGCGATGCTGGCGGCGGCCGGCTGGACAGACGCCGCCGCGGCTCGAACCGGGAAGCGGCAGCTCCGCGGGACCGCGTCGAGCCCCGGTGTGGCCGAGGGAACCGCGGTCGTCGCGACCACCCCGCAGGATGTGCGCGGCGGAATACTCGTCGCCTACCGCACCGATCCCGGGTGGGTGGCCGCGCTGCCCTCGGCCGCCGGGCTCGTCATCGAGCGGGGCAGCCCGCTGACCCACGTCGCCATCGTGGCCAGGGAGCTCGGCATTCCCACGGTGGTGCAGCTGCGCGGCGTCACCAGGGAGATCCAGACGGGAATGCGCCTGCGGGTCGACGGCGGCGCCGGGCTGGTCACGGTCATCGACGAAGCCGCCGCTCCCGCCGGGAGCCTGAATTGAACACCCCGCCACCGCGACGCTGGCTGGCCGAGCCCAGGGCCGACCGCGGGATCAAGCTGGCACGGAACGACGGGAGCTGGGAGTACCGGGACTACGCTCAGCTCGCCGGGGCGGCGCGGCGGGTGGCATCGGCACTCGCGGCCGACGGGGTACGTCCGGGGGATGTCGTCTGCATCCTGCTTTCCACGGGATTCCCGTGCCTGGCGGCGTTCTTCGGGGCCTGGGTGGCCGGCGCGACTCCGTGCCTCATAGCACCGCCCTCCTTCAGCGGCGGGGACCAGTACGTCTGCGCGGTGGCCGCGATCGTGCGGCAGGCCACGCCGGCCGTGCTCGTCACATCCGGCAAGCTGGCGGGAACCGCCTCATCCATCCTGGCCGCGGCCGGCCGTGCCGAGGAACCCTGGCTGTTGCGGGAAGATCCGGTCCTGGCCGAGCCCGCCGAGGTCGCAGCGGGGGACAACGCGCTGCTCCAGTTCACCTCGGGGTCTAGCGGATCACCGCGTGGCGTGCAGGTGAGCTGGGCAAACCTGACCGCCAACGTCGAGACGATCCAGGGCTGGCTCGAACCGCAGGACGGCGACATCGCCACCTCGTGGCTGCCGCTCTTTCACGACATGGGGCTGGTCGGCGCCCTGCTGACCTCGGTCACCGGCCAGATGGACCTGTGGCTGATGGAGCCGACGCAGTTCATCAGGGATCCGGGCCGGTGGGTCGAGTGCATGGCGTTCTCCGCGTTCACCGCGGCTCCTGCGTTCGCGTTCGAGTACGTGGTCCGCCGGGTCCGCCCCGAGCGGCTCGAGAACCTGGACCTGTCCGGCTGCCGCCGTGTCATCGTGGGCGCCGAGCCGATCGATCCGGCGACACTAGAGGCTTTCTCCCGGCTCACCGAGCCGGCCGGGTTCTCCCGTGCCGCGTTCGTCACGGCGTACGGCATGGCCGAGGCGACGCTCGCGGTCACCGCCGTGACCGACGGCCCGCCGCGCCTGGTGCGGCCCGATCCGGCCAGTCTCGGCATGGGCATGCGGGTCCGGATCGACGGTGCGTCCCGCCTCGGCGATCTAGCGGCCGGTCCCGGCCCGGGCTGGCTGGTGAGCTGCGGTCAGGCTCCCGGTGCCATGACGGTGTCCGTGCTCGGCGCGGACGGCCGGGAGCTGCCGCCCGGGCACCTCGGCGAGATTGCCGTGCGGGGTCCGTCGGTGACCACGGGCTATTACGCGGCCAGGACCGGCACCGCTACCCGCTTCGCGGGTGACGAGCTGCGCACCGGGGACGCCGGGTTCGTGCACGACGGCGAGCTGTTCGTGCTCGGGCGGATGGGCGACAGCTTCAAGCTGCGCGGGCGCAGCGTGTTCGTGGAGGACCTGGAGTCCGCGGTGGCCAGCGTGGACGGCCTGTCCAAGCAGCGTTGCGCGGTCGTCGGCATGGCCGACGCCAGCCGCGTCGGAGTCGTGCTGTTCGTGGAGGCGGCGGCGGGCGACTGGGTGGACCAGGCACGGGAGGTCCTGATGTCCTGCCTCGACGAGGAGGCGCAGATCCAGGTCGTGACCGGCAAGCCGGGCCTGATCAGGCGTACGACCAGCGGCAAGCCACGCCGCAGGGAGATGTACGAGCTGTTCAGGTCTGGCCGGCTGAGCGATGCGCGAGTGAGGAGCTTGTCGTGATCTTGTCCAGGGAAGTCCTGAGCGACCTGGCCGACCAGGCGCTGGCCCGGATCGGCGCGCCCCCCGACTGCGCCGTCCTGCTCGAAGGATCGATCGCCGAGGGATTCGGTAACTCCTCGTCGGATATCGACTTCCTGCTGGTCGGCGACGGCGCGGGTGATCTGCCGACGATGCCGTCGATCTTGTTCATCGATGGCCGCCGGGTGGAGATCCGTACCCGTTCCGCGGGCCAGCTGACCGGGCAGCTCCAGTCCGCGGCGGCGCTGGCGGGCGCCGGGCCGCGCCGGATCGCCCGGCTGAGCGAAGACCTGCTCAACCGGTGCCAGCGATTCCTGCACGGCTTTCCGCTGCGCCGTGGCGAGCTGATCGACGATCTGCGCACGCTCCTGCCGGCCGGCGACTTCTCGGCCTTGATGACGTCGTGGTGGGCCGAGCACAGCCGCCAGTCCCTGCGGCACGCGATCGCCCTCGCCGAGCTGGAGGAGTACGACGAGGCGGCGGCCTGGGCCAAGGCCGGGCTGCTGCAAGCGGCCAAGTCCTGGGCCGCCGGACGCGGCGAGACGTACCTGGAACCCAAATGGCTGTCCCTCCAGCTTGACCGGATCGGGCCGGGCGAACTGACCCGCCGGTACTGGCACCTCACTGGCGCTCCGGCCCGCGGCGCCGCGGCCGGACCCATGGTCGGCGCCTGCCTCGAGCTGGCTCGCGACCTCGGTGTCACGGGCTGCGCGCACGATCCCGGCCGGCTGACCGTGAGCAGGATGCCCGGGGTGACCACGTGGCAGACCGGCGAGCAGGTCCATGTGATCCGCGGCAAGGAGGACGTCTTCGCGCTGGGGACCGTGGCCGCGGCCGCCTGGCGCTCCCTGGTCTGGGGCCGTTCGCTGCCCGAGGTGCGCGCCGCCGCGCAGGCGGCTGGCGTCGACGGCGCCGGACCGCTGATCGCGACGTTTCTCCGGTACGGCCTGGTGCAGATGACCTGGCACGGGGCCGGCCAGGTCACCCCCGCGCTGCCGCTGGCCGCCCCGGCCGGCCCGGTGACGCCGCCCCCGGCGACCGCGGTCCCGGTTCTCCAGCTGGGCGGCGCCAAGGTGTCAGGACCGCGGGCCGTCGACCTGGTGCCGTTGCCTGCCAAGCGCTTCGGAGCGGCGGCCATGGCGCTCGGATGGTCCAACGTGCTGATCGAGAACGCACGCGAGGATCTGGCCGGCGCGCTTGACCGGGAGCAGTGGCGGGTCGCCGAGCTGGCCGTCAGCCGCGCACTCGCCGCGGGCCTGCGCGGCCTGCTCAGCGCGCACGGCGTGAACCCGCTGCCGCCCGATTCCGAGGTGCTGCCCAGGCTCTCGCTGCTGCCGGCGGGGATCGCGCCGATCCGGCAGGCGGCGCAGCAGCTGGCCGAGCGTACCGTCGCCGGTCCGGCCGAAGGCGACGCGGCGCGGGCGAGCCTGGACGATTTCGTGGCGCTAGTCCGGCAGGCCGTCGGCGCGGACGTGTTCCCTTCGTCATTCGAGTCGGCCGGCGAATGGCAGGCCACGCTTGACATCGGTTACGACTGGCTGCGCCTGGGGGCCTACCTCGACTCGGCCATGCCGATCGACGAGGCCCGCGACCTGCTGGCCAGCGGTGGAGCACAACCCCATGTCGCGGCACGATCCGCCGCGGCCGGGCGAATCGGACACACGGGAGGTGGGGACGATGCATGACCGCGGGCGAACGGCCCGGCAGATCCAGGAGAGCGTCGAGGTAGTGATCGCCGCGATGGCGCCGAGGCCCGGCGCCGCCATGACCGGGGACACCGACCTGCGGTCTGGCCTGGGCTACAGCTCACTGCGGCTGATCGAGCTGATGATCGCGCTCGAACAGCACCTGGACCTGCCGCCCGTCGACCTGGCCGAGGCACCGCCGGTGCGAACCGTGGGTGACGTGATCGACCTCGCGATCGCGGCTATGCCTGAAGAAAGCAGGTGCTCACGGTGACCGGCCGACTCAACGTCCTCGTTACCGGAGCCGCCGGGCTGGTCGGCGCCGAGGTCGCCGCGCGGCTGACCGCGGCCGGGCACAACGTGACCGGTCTCGTCCATGACACCCCTCAGATCGTGCGCAACAACGGCCGCCCGATCCGCTCGCCGGATGCGGTACGGCTGCTCACGGGCGATGTGACCGTGCCTGGCCTCGGGCTCGGCGGACCGGTCCGCGGCGAGCTAGCCGGCCAGCTCGACCGCATCGTGCACTGCGCGGCCATCACTGACTTCGGCCGGCCCGCCAGTACCTACCGCTCGGTCAACACCGACGGCACGGCCCACGTCGTCGAGTTCGCCCAGGCCGGCAAGATCCCGCTCATCCACGTCAGCACCGCCTACGTGTGCGGCGAACGCGACGGCCTCGTGACCGAGTACGAGCTCGACGTCGGCCAGCGATTCGGTAACGACTACGAGGCAAGCAAGGCGCTGGCCGAGCAGGTCGTGCGCAAGGCGAGCGCGGACGGCCTCCCGGTTGCGGTGGTACGCCCCAGCATCGTGACCGGCGCCGAGCGCACCGGCGTGATCCGCGACCTCAAGAACGTCTATGTAGTACTCAAGCTGGTCACCGAGGGCAAGGCACGCACCCTGCCCGGGCACTACGACGCCAGCCTCGACCTGGTTCCCGTCGACTATGTCGCCGACCTGGTCACGCAGGCCACGGTGCGCTTCAGCGAGGCTATGGACCGGACATTCCACGCGGTGGGCGCTCATCTGCGGCTGCGTGACGTCTCGGACATCCTGGCCGAGTTTCCTTCGTTCCAGGTGCCGCGTTACGTGCCCCCGTCGACCTTCGACGCCGGCCGGCTTCCGCCGGCCGAACGACCCTATTACCAGCGGGTCACCTCGCTCTACGCAACCTACTTCCAGCGCCGGATCCGTTTCGACGACACCGCGGCGGCCGCCTTCTCATCCCGGCGACGGGTCTCCAACGGCACCGCCTACCTACGCCGGCTGATCGATTACGCGGTGAAGACCGGCTACCTGGGAAATCCGCTGCCCGCGCCATCCGATGTGCTGGCCGGCCTGACCCGAAGGAGCGATCGATGACCGCGACCGCCGCACCGCATGGCGTCCCGCTGCCCCCGGCGCTGAGCTGCCTGGCAGCGAAGCGCGACTATTACGGGTCAGACGTGTACTACCTGGAAAGCGCGGAACAGCTCACCGAGATGGCACCCGGCGCTCTCGTCGGCTTCGCCCATGAGCATGCCTTGCTGCTGCTGAAGCCGGACGCCGTCGTGGCCAGGCAGCTCCTGCCGGCCATCGGCTGGCTGAACGACAACGGCTTCCGCATCGTCGCCGCGCGCCGGACCCGGCTCACCAGCACCACCATCCGCGCGCTGTGGCGGTACCAGTGGAATCTGGCCACCCGGTACCGGCGGCTGCTGGCCGATGAATTCCTCTGCGGCACGGATTCGCTCGTGCTGGTCGTGCGTCCGAAGACCGCACCGGAGGTGCCCGCCTCTGTCCTGCTGACCGAGCTGAAGGGGCCGACCAACCCCGATGAGCGGTCGCCGGGCCAGCTCCGTTTCGCGCTCGGCCGCTACTGCTACTTGCTCAACCTGGTGCATACCGCGGACGAACCGGCGGACGTGGTGCGGGAGCTGGCGGTCTACTTCGGCACTCGCGAACTGGCCGCCGTTTACGCGGACGCGCTGAGCGGCGTGGACCAGCGGGACCGGGCCGCGGAGCTGGCCCGCGAACTGTACGCCGAGGCTCCCGCCCGCGACCTGCGCTTGCGGCCGGCCGCC
>Ga0126381_100010342_pt1 | contig 10505 bp, 10 predicted proteins | sample PanSoiMetPlot_28_FD_96465 | JGI IMG/M metagenome (GOLD analysis project Ga0126381, IMG submission 96465) | Tropical forest soil microbial communities from Panama - MetaG Plot_28 | ecosystem: Environmental > Terrestrial > Soil > Tropical forest > Bulk soil | place: Panama | collected 2016-02-17 | reverse complement strand
TCCTCAGCCACTGGCTCGTTCAAGTGATCCATGTGGATCCGATACTGCAGTGCACTCACCTCACCGATGGCTGCCTTCGCACTCACATCAGGACGCATTCGTGCCACTACCGAACTATCGTGATTGTCATTCCACTGGATCGAATCCGCCGTAAATATCGACGCATACGGCACCCAGAGCTGCACCCGAGGATCGGGATACGAGAACCACTCCGGCAGCACCCCCACAACGTTATACGGTTTTCCGTCCAGCTCAATCTGCTTTCCGACGATCGAGCGGTCGCCCTGAAAGCGCCGCTGAAATAGGCTCCACGTCAGCATCGCAACCGGCGAACGACCGACTCCGTCCTCTTCTTCGGTGAACGTTCTTCCTGCCACTGGTGCCACATCGAGCATTCGAAAAAGGTTCCAGCTCCCGGCCCCCGCCCTCACTACCTCCGGCAGCGCGCCGCGATCGTCGCTCAAGTTGAAGCTCCAGCTCTTCCACGCGGCCATATCTTCAAAGCCATGCGTCTTCGCGCGCCACAAATAGAAATCCCCTGCGGCCACGGGGTTATAAGGATTCTCCGAAGGGCTGCTGCTGAAGTGCTCATACACCATCACCAGATTCTGAGAATCTTTGAACGGTAGCGGCCGCAGCAGCACTGCCCTCACCACCGTGAACAACGCCGTCGTCGCTCCAATGCACAGCGCCATCACCCCGATCGCCGTTACAGTAAAGCCCAGCGACCTCCGCAACCCGCGCACGGCAAACCGCACGTCCCGCCCCATCCGCTCCAGCCAGCCCCAACTCCACCCGCGCCGGGCCTCCTCGCGCAACACCGCCGGATTTCCAAACTCGCGCATCGCAGCCCTCCGTGCCTCCTCCGGCGCAACTCCCCGAGCCACATGCTCCGCAATCTCCTGCTCCAGGTGGAAACGCATCTCTGCATCCAGACGCGCCGTCTCGCGCTCACGCCGAAACAAAGTCGCCAACGACCTGCGCACTCGATCCAACCAGCGCATAAACACCTCGTTACTTACGGAACGACTTGCTGACTTGCTAACTCTCCACCACCAAATCAATCGCCTCCGAGAGCCTGTTCCACATCTCGCGTTCCTTCTCGAGCTGCGCCCGTCCGGCTGCCGTCAACGAATAGAACCGCGCCTGCCGGCCCGTCTCCGTCTCTGCCCACTTCGAGCGGATCCATCCCTGTTGCTCCAATCGCTGCAGCGCCGGATAAAGCGAGCCCTGCTGCACCTGCAGCACCTCATTCGACATCTGTTGAATCCTCTTCGCAATCGCCCAGCCATGCTTCGGCTCAAGCGAAAGCGTCTTCAGAATCAGCAAACTCAGCGTCCCCTGCACAAGATCATTAGGCTTTCCCATACTGTGACTATCTACATAAACGTTGTGTAGATAGTCAAGGCATCATACGCATAAGAACATTTCAAAGTTCCGCGTTACTATTCCCATTTTCTTGAAATCGTTCCGCGCTCTGAGCACAGTCGAATGAGGGAGAAAATCTATTGTTCGTCGTCAAACGACATCGCAAGGCTACAGGTTAAACAACTCCCGCAACCGCTTCGTCTGTGCCCGGCTCACCGGAATCTCCGTCTTTTTCGGATCATCCATCCTTAGCTGATAGCTCGACTTGAACCACGGCACGACCTCACGGATGTGCTGAATATTCACCACGTACGACCGGTGCACACGCCAGAAATCCTCCGGATCAAGCTGCTCCTGCAACTCCTCCAGCGTCCGGCAGTTCGAGTGCCCCTCCACCGTCGGAGTCACCACCGTGATCGTCCCATCATCGATCGTGGCAAAGCAGATCTCCTTTTGCGCCACCAGCAACAGCCGATTCTGCGCCCGAACCACTACCTTGCCGCTGTGCTGTTTCGCCGGTTGCGCCTGCTCCTCCACCAACTTCAGCAGAGCATCCAGCTTCGCCCCCGTCTCATGAGGTTCCGCTGAAGCAGACGCCGCAAGCCTTCCCTGCGCCTTCTCGATTGTCTGCATCACCCGTTTGCGGTCAAACGGCTTCAGCAGGTAGTCGATCGCGTTCACCTCAAACGCCTTCACCGCATACTGGTTGTAAGCTGTCGCGAAGACAACCTGCGGCATGTGAACTTTGCGATCCAGTAGCTTTTTCAGGACCGCAAAACCATCCAGCCCAGGCATCTGGACATCAAGAAACACCACATCCGGGCGGTGCGTCCGGATCAACTCCACTGCTTCGATTCCGTTCGTCCCCTGCGCCAGAACCTCGACGCCCCCAGCACGCTCCAGCAGATACTGCAACTCCTGCCGGGCAAGCGGCTCGTCATCGATAATCAGTGCCTTTAGTGACATCTTGAAGTTGATAGTCGTCAGTTGTCAGTTCTCAGCGGCAAGAGCGAGCAACCTGCAACTGACAACCTGCAACTGCCTTCAGTCACTATACGCCCGCAGCCGCGCCGGAGCATGGTCTTCCGCCAGGTCGTGCCCGCACTGCGCGCAGTACACGTCCGTGATCTGCACGCCACGGAAGCACCGCCCGCACACCGGAGCCAGTTGGAACTGGCACTGCGGACAAAAGTGATAGCCCGCCGTGATCTCCGTCCTGCAATGCGGACAAGGCCGCAGGATCGGTTGCCGCAAAATGAAGTACACCACCGCACCAATCCCGCCCGGCAGCAGCCCCACGATCAGCATCCACAGACCCTTCGGCATATTGCGCCGCTTCACATCGCGGCTCACATATCCCACCAGCAGGATGTAGCTCGCAAATGCGGTCCCCCACGCATAGCCCATCAGCAGCCGCATCGGCAGCATCTCGTGCTTGTGGTGGGGCATTACGCCGTGAAACAGATACTGCACACCCGCGAAGACCGCAATCGCCAGCACCACCGACCACGCCGGTATCATGCTCAGCTGATCCTCCGTGCCTGCCAGCTCCTCTGCGCGGCTCACGCTGCGCTTCCACGGCATTGTCGGCATCGTCATCGCGTAAACTCCCTACCTGGACGCTTCGTGCGAATACTTCGGAACCACACCATCGTCAGAATTGCCATGGAAACCGGCAGGAACCACAGCAGCAACACCAGAAACTGGTCGCTCGCGTCCGGAATCCCATTCGGCGTCAGCTCATATTCATCCAACAAGCTCCAAACCGCCGTGCAGATAATCACCAACATGCCTGAGCACACTGCGATCGGGAGCCACAAACTCCGAATCCGGCTGCGTCGATCTGCAATCACCTGCGCCCGCTCGCGAACCACGCGATGCGTCCGGTTCACCAGCGAAGCTCGCGCCGCAGCACTCATCCTCGGTATGGGCATCGATTCATCTTTCTGCCCAGTAATCTTGTGTGCTTCGTTCATACCGCGGCCTCCGCTCCGCCGCGGATCGTCCGCAACTGCTCCACCTCAGGCTTCAGCGCGGCCAGCCCCCGATACAGCCGCGACTTCACCGTCGACAACGGTGCCTTCGTCACCCCTGCGATCTCTTCCAGCGACATCTCTTCGTAGAACCGCAGCACCAAAACCTCGCGCGATGACGGCTCCAGCTTCAGTAGAACCTCGGCCACCTCGGCCGAATCCTCACGCGCCTGAAACTGCTCCAGCGGCGAAGGCCCATCCATCGCAATCTCGAACGGCCGGTCATCCTCGCTCGAATCGCTCATCTCATCCAGGCTCACCATCGTCCGCTTGCGCGAAAGATCGATCACCAGGTTGCGGGCAATCGTAAATAGCCACGTATCGAACCGCGCCTTGCCGTTGTACTGTGCCCCGCGCAGCAGAACCCGCATCCACGTCTCCTGGAACAGGTCCTCAGCCACCTCGCGCTTGCCCGTCAGAAACAGCAGAAACCGCAGTAAGCGGTGCTGATATAGCTCAATCAGATGATCCAGAAGCTCCGGGTCCTGCCTCTTCAGACCGCGTGCAATCGCCGTATTCTCACGCTGCGTCAGCACAGACGCATGGGCGGAGGCATGATTTGCGGTCAAGCTGGCTGTCCCACGGCTCATATCCGTAGAGACGCCTTTTGCGCTCAAAAAGTCTCGGTAAGGACCTTGAGAATCCATCCAAATCCCCTGATTTTGGTCCGGTTTGACCCTATCTCTCCATTCTAAAGCCCAACAGCCCATTTTTCTCCGTTTTTCCCGCGTAAACTGAAGAAATGGAAGTTCTCTACGGCCTCCATCCCGTCGAGGAGGCCATCCGCTCCGGCTCCCGCCAACTTGACCACATCTCGGTAGCTCGGGAACGTCACGGAGCCAACGGAAAGCCGGACGCCCGCCTTGAGGCCGTCATCGCCCTCGCCCGGGCCGCCAAAATCCGTGTCTCCCTCGAACCCCGCGACCAACTCACCCGCCTCGCCCGCACCGACACCCACCAAGGCATCCTCGCCGTGGTCCGCGAACGCCAGTTCCTCGCCCTCGAAGACCTCCTGGCCCTGCCGCACCACCCGCGCTTCTTCCTCGCTCTTGACGGCCTCGAAGACCCTCACAACCTCGGAGCACTCATCCGCACTGCCGACGGCGCCGGAGTCGACGGCATCCTCCTCCCCGAGCGCCGCTCCGCCCCCATCACCGCCACCGTCGCCAAGACCTCCGCCGGAGCCTCCGAACACGTCCGCATCGCCCGCGTCACCAACCTCGCCCGCGCCCTCGAACAGATGAAGAAATCCAACATCTGGGTAGTCGGACTCGACGAGCGCGGAACCCCCGACTACACCGACTACGACTTCTCCACCGACACCGTCCTCGTCCTCGGCCGCGAAGGCGCAGGCCTCCACGACCTCGTCAAAAAAACCTGCGACCACCTCCTCCGCATCCCCATGGCCGGCCAGGTCTCTTCCCTCAATGTCTCCGTCGCCGGAGCAGTCGTCATGTACGAAGCCCTACGCCAGCGCCGAAATCCATCCGTCCAACATCCCATGACCACCAAGCGCCCCAAAGAACGCCGAGGCCTCGGCTCGTAAATATTTTCGATAACCAAACCAAAGCTCAGGACTGTCATCCTGAGCGAAGTCTTTGCGAAAGCAATGACGTAGTCGAAGGACCTGCGGTTTCCTTTGCTGCCAGCACCTCTCGAACTCGAAGGACAAACAATCTTGCATCTGAAGTACATCTCTTTCGTTGCATCGCTCCTACTCGCTTTCACCGTGACCCCGCTCGTCGCCCAGCAACCCACTACCCCCGAGCCCCCGGAGCCGCAACCCCCCGCCGGTACCGTCATCCATCACCGCAGCACCGACGAACCCCAGCAACCCACCGAACCTCAATCCGAATCCTCCTCGTCAAATCCCTCCGCGGTTCACTACGACACCGACATCATCACCCCCACGGACGCCGAGCGCTCCGCCCTCCTCTTCACCTCCTACAGCCTCGACATCCATCTCGTCCCGGCAGCCTCGCACCTCGAAACTCACGCCCTCTTCACCATCAAAAACACAAGCACCACCCCACTCCCCCGCATCGCCCTCCAACTCTCCTCTGCGCTCCACTGGGAGGCCATAACCCTCCGCGCCCCGGACCGCATTCTCCCCCTCCCCTATGGCCAGCACCTTATCGATACCAGCGCCGACCACACCGGCCGGGCCACTGAAGCTGTCATCACTCTCCCCCAGCCTCTCGCCCCAAACGCCACCCTCGACCTTACCGCCTTCTACTCTGGCGAGATCACCGCCTCCGCCGAGCGCCTCGAGCACATCGGAGCCTCCCCCGATGACGCCGCCTTCGCAGACTGGGACGCCATCACCCCCAACTTCACCGGACTCCGCGGCTTCGGCAATGTCCTCTGGTACCCCACTGCCTCAGCCCCGGTATCTCTCAACATCACTGGAGCCCAAAGCCCCCTCGGCCAGGCCCGCCTGCGCCAATCCACCGCCACCATCCGGCTCCGCCTCTCGGTCGAGTACACAGGCGAGCCTCCCGCCGCCGCCTACTTCTGCGGACGCCGCGAGATCCTCCATCCCGTCGTCGAAGACAGCGGCGCCCCCACCATCGAGTCCTCGGGCATCGCTACGGCAGAGTTTCCCGCACACACTCTCGGCTTCCGTACGCCCTCACTCTTCGTCGTCAACACCAACACCACCGCCACCGAAAACATGCTCATCGCCGCTGTCACCGAGCACCCTGACATCCTCCCCAGCTACAACGCCGGCTCCCAACTCGTCCGTCCTCTACTCAGCGATTGGCTGGGCTCCAGTCCCCTTGAACCCCTCACCATCCTCGACCACCAGGGCCAGCCATTCGAAGACGACGCTCTACTCGTCGTCCCCATGCAGGCCAACGACGCCGGAGCACTCGCTCCCGCCCTCGCCCACTCCCTCGCCCACGCATGGTTCCGCTCGTCACTCCCCTGGCTCAACGAAGGAGTCCCTCAGTTCCTGAGCCTCCTCTGGATCGAACAAAGCCACGGCCGCGAAGCCGCTCTGGCGCTGCTTCACTCTCAGATCAACTCCCTCGCCCTCGCCGAACCCCAATTCAAAGAGACCTCTGACACCAGCAACACCGGCCAAAGCCTCATCCAGGCCCACGACGAGGTCTACTACGGAACCAAATCCGCCGCTGTCCTCTGGATGCTCCGCTCCCTCGCCGGAGACGCCGCCCTCAAACGCACCCTTGCTCTCTATCGCGACACGGTAGCCAAAAACCCAAAAGAGGAAGACCCCAAACTCCTTGAACACCTCCTCGAAGAGACCTCGCACCGCGACCTCGCCTGGTTCTTCAACGATTGGGTCTACCACGATCGGGGCCTGCCCGACCTCTCCATCCTCAATGCCACCCCGCGCGACCTCTCCACCGGAGGCAAGACAAGCTGGCTCGTAGCGGTCGAAGTCCGAAACGACGGCTTCGCCACCGCCAGCGTCCCCATCACCGTTCGCTCCGGCAACCTCACGAAAACCGAGTTCCTCCGCCTCCCTGCACGTACCACCGCCTCCACCAGAATCCTCTTCGAAGGCATCCCCCAGGAAGTTCAGGTCAACGACGGCACCATCCCCGAACTAACCACCCCCACCCATATCCAGAAACTCGCAGTAGCCACTCCAACTCCATAAACGAACCAAAAAAATGGGTGCCCCACATCTCGCTTCTGAGATGTGGGTTTTCGCAGGATGTTCAGGCCCCATCCATCTCTTCTCTTCGAGACGGACGGGGCACCTCACCCAAAGACCCACCCTCAATCCAACTTTTGCGCCGCAGGCTTTGCCGGATCCTCAGGCCCGGGAACCTGCTGTGCCTTCGCCGCGTCCGCCACAAGCTTCTGGCAGAACTCCCGGGTAAGCACCTTGCCCATCTTCTTGCTCAGGCTGAAACTCTTCGACTCCGCGTCCCACTCATACGCCTCGCCGTGACATTTCTTAACCTTCATCCCATTTCCCGTCCCACTCACCAGCCAGTGACCTGTATAGATCACATGTTCCCGAGGCCGAAGCTCCACAGCCTCTCCCTTTCCTTCCGACTGCCCAGAGAGAAAGACCATCGGAGCAGCTTTCTCATCCTTTCCGCTGCGAAACCGCGCAACGACAGGCGTGTCGCCCTCCATCCGTACAACCGTAAACTCGTCGGTATACTCTCCTGATCCGAGATCCACCAACGCCTCAGATTCGCCTGTACCCGTCAAATCTGCCGTCCGCGAGATCGACGCCGGATAGTGCGCCTCAGCAGTCTCCCTCGGAAACGTCTGTTGAACCACCGACCGGATCTCCGGAAGCCTCGCCTTCCAATCGATCCCTGCGCCCGCGTTTTCAGCGGCAAAAGCACCCGTGCAGCCGAGCATTGAAACACAAGCCAGAATTACCTTTCCTGTCATCTTCATTGCTGGACACCGCCCAAGTTACGAAATAGTTACTTTCGTGACCAGCCTACCGGACAAAGCGTCATTATCCATCCCCCAAACAGGCCATAGACGAAGCCATGTAACCTATAGCCCTTCAAGTATTTACAAAAGATCAACCCTAGAAACCCGGAAAAAACCGATGTCAAGCCCGGAATCCACCTAACAAAAACAAAATACGGAACATAGCTGTGGCAGAGCACTTTCCCGTAACTCGCTAAAATGAAAATGGTGGACAAGGAGAGACCCGAACGCAGATTCTGGGGCATTACCTGTAACTCTTTTATTTTGAACACTTTGAATAATAAGTTGTTTAGATGTAATAACTTACGAGTGGATGACCAGATCTAAATCAAATAAAATGAACACTTTACGAGATATGATTGGGGGGGGAGGGGTTATCCGCGGTGCCGGCGCGGAGGCGTCGCCGGGCGAAGCGTATTGTCATGCCACACCTGGGTTCCGCCCCATGGTCGGACGGCCGATAGATCAACCCGGAAAGGCCCCGCTGCACGGTCAGTAGGCAAAACCTCAACCAGGCCGTCGCCAAGCTGGGGAACAGCCTTCGCCAGCGCCTCAAGCCGGGCTTTGGTCGCCATCCCGGTCAGATGAAACGTCAAGCCTGTCCCATCGATCTGACCGGTGAGCACGGCAGGGTCGTGACCTCCCAATTCAAGGCTCACCGGCTGAAGCTGAAAACTGCCCGAAACCGGCAGTGAAACCTTGCGGCTTCGCGCCCCCAGCGTCGGAGCTTCCGCCGACCGCAAGGAAATGTCGCCGTCCACCAGGGAAGCCCCAGCCATCTCTGGAATCTTGAGGCTCGTTCCGGCAACCATGATTTCGCCGTCCCACCTGCCTCCGGGTTGTCTGCCATCGTAAGACACGCTTCCCGTAAGCGTCCCCGTCGCCGAAACACCCGCAGGAACCCGCGCACTGAGGACATGCCACCAGCCAATCACAGTGCTCGCGGGAACTCCCACAATACCTGCCTGCGCCGTCGATGCCCGCCACTCACGGACGTCCGGCACCGCACCCGAAATTGCAATCCTCTGGTCGCCTCCGGCACCCGGGGGCCAGTTGCACTGAACCTGCGGAAAGCTGTGAAAAAGTTCGGTCGCCTCGCCGCGGCACTCGAGATCGACCGCCAACGGCTGTTCCGGAACAAAGTCCTCTCGCCGCGCATCGTTCACCCGCAGGCGAGCCTGGACTGCGCTTTGGTCCATCGTGCCCCGGATCGTCGTCTCCAGCGTCAGGTCGCCCCGCCAACCGGCGTCGCGCCCAAACACAACCCGCGTCGCCTCGCCCAGCGGCGCGCCTTGCCACGCACCATCAAGCTCCAACGGAACCTCTCCCAGCGAGCCGGCACGGCCCAAGGTGGCCCCCAGCCGAAGCACACCAGTGTCCGAAACGCTCGTATCGGTCCGCACCGGACGGCCCTGCAGCCGCAACCGCCACTGCTCCGGATTCGGAAGCCACAACGCAAACTCGGCATCGGTTAAAGAAAACGGCGTCTTCTCCACGCCCTGCTTCAAGTTGAGTCGCGCGCCCGTTGCCTCAATGTAAGGAAACCGCGGTGCTGGCCCGGCCTTCTGCTGTGCCGTCGGAGCAGCAGCAATTCGCGACGCCTGCAACATGATGCCTTCAATGTTCCACTTGCCATCAGGCATGTGAACAAGGTTGACGCTCGGGTCTCTGAAGGTGATCGTCGAGAACTCAACCCGCCTTCGCCACAGCGAGCTAAGCCGCAGCGTTGCTCGAACCTCGTTAGCGCGGATAATCGGTTCGCTGCCAAACGCCGGATCCTCGCTGACGACGAAGTTCTCGAGCGTAAACCCAGGCAAAGGCAGCAGGCTCAGCGAAACCCGGTCCAGATGGACCGGCCGCCCAAGACTCCCGCCAATGCTCGTAGCAATCCGCCGCTGAAAGCGGTTCACACTGACGAGAGGAGGCACCAACACAAGCAGCAGGATGCCCAGAAGCACCATCAGCATGATGGCAATACGGCGTCGCACCTCGCGCGTTAACGCAAAGCCCTCTGAAGCCTGCTGAAGCTCCGGCTTCTGCTGAGTTGGATCGATCTCCTGCATGCACTCGTCTCTGGTAACTGGCCGGACGGCTGTAACCCAGGTTCGTCCTCGCTACCGGATGAGATGGAGTGTACGCTTCCAGCGCGTCTCGTCGAAGATGTGGATCAGGATGTGAGCCATGAAGCTGAGACGCTCGCCCACCGACTGCTTATTGATCTGGTCGGCCGGCGTCTCAAACGACCAGTAGACGAACATGGGCCGCCCCACGATGTTCTCGCGCGGCACAAAACCCCAGAACCGGCTGTCCAGACTCTCGGTCCGGTTGTCGCCCATCGCAAAGACCTTGCCTGGAGGAACCACAAGGTCGCCGTCTTTGACGTTGTTTGGCATCTCATACTGCCAACTCGCCGTCACCCCATACATCGGATCCGGCGGAACCACCGGAAAGTCATCACGGTACGCGCTGTACTCGTGCTGCGGATCGCCATCAGAGACCGGTTTGCCCGCATAAGGCTCGTTCTGTGCCACGCCGTTCAAATACAGGATTCCGTTCTTCAGATGGATATGGTCGCCCGGCAACCCGATAGCCCGTTTCACCAGAAACAGGTCCGGCTCACCCGGCTTCAGGAAAACAATGATGTCGTTGTGCCTGACCTCACGGTAGTAGACG
>Ga0126381_100010341_pt1 | contig 10507 bp, 7 predicted proteins | sample PanSoiMetPlot_28_FD_96465 | JGI IMG/M metagenome (GOLD analysis project Ga0126381, IMG submission 96465) | Tropical forest soil microbial communities from Panama - MetaG Plot_28 | ecosystem: Environmental > Terrestrial > Soil > Tropical forest > Bulk soil | place: Panama | collected 2016-02-17 | reverse complement strand
CGGTGCCTGCAAACCTGGTGCGCGTCGCTCTTCGCCCTGCGCTGATCATCACGGGCATCGGGACGCTGGCGGGGATCGCCGGCGCGCTCTACCTCACCAAGTTCATCGCCGCCTCGCTCTACGGCGTGAGCCGCTTCGACCCGTTCGCGTTCGCCACGGCGGCGCTGATCCTGGCCCTGGCTGTCCTCCTCGCCAGCTGGCTCCCCGCCCGGCGCGCCGCGAAGATCGATCCGATGGTGGCGCTGAGGTACGAATGATTGAAAGTCTCCTGCTCGACCTCCGCTACGCCGCTCGATCGCTGAGACGGACTCCCGGATTCACCGCGCTCGCCGTCATTACGCTCGGCTTCGGAATCGGTGCGGCGACCGTGGGTTACGGACTGCTGCAGCAGGTGCTGCTCGAGCCCCTGCCCGGTGTTCGCGACCCGAGCCGGCTCGGACTCGTGTGGTTCGCCACGCGCACGGCGGATGGGGCGTATCGGCTCGCCAACGTGCACGCCACCCAACGGAAGATGCTCCTTCGGGGGGTCCCGGCGGTGTCGGCGTTGTCCGGAGCCGAGATGAGTAACGCGGCGGTGGCGCTCCCAGGCCGGGCTCCCCGAACCGCGTTCGTCGACTTCGTCACGCCTGACTACTTCGCCACCCTTGGCACCACCGCGAGTCGGGGACGATTGCTGATGCCCGATGACGATGGCCTGCCCGATGGGCAGCGGGTGGTGGTCATCGGAGACCGGTTCTGGCACCGCGAGCTTGGCGGACGGGACGACGTCATTGGCCAATCAGTCCGGGTCAACGGGTTGCCGTTCACGATTGTGGGCGTCGCCGAGCCGGGCTTCACCGGTACCGACCGCTTCCAGAACGTCGAGATGTGGCTCCCTGGGAACACCGCGTTCGACGTCAGGCACTTTCCGCGCACCGAAGCCACCCGGTGGTACTACCTGCCGGGGTATTCCTACTTCGAACACGTGATGCGCCTGCGTAAGGGGGCGACGTTCGAACAAGCAAGCGCCCAGCTGCAATCGGCACTGCGTTCTGTTGCCCCGACCGACTCGCTGAGCCTGCCTTCCAGCGTCGCCGCCAACGTGTTCCCAGGCGTCGGGCTTCGCGCCTTGGGGCGAGACCGCATCGATCGTCAGGTCTGGCTGGTGCTTGGTGTGGCGGGATTGGTATTGCTCGCGGCCTGCGCCAACGTCGCCAACCTCCTCCTGTTCCGTCGCATCCAGAGGCGCAGCGACTCACTGGTGCGGCTGGCGTTAGGTGGAAGCCGGGGGAGATTGGCAAGGTTGTTCCTCGTGGAGAGCGCCGTCCTCGGTGTCGCGGGGGCGGTCGTCGGGGTGGGGGTCGCCATCGCGCTTCGCTCGGTATTCGGATCCCTCAGACTGGTCCAGTTCGTCAACGTCGGCCCCATCCAGTTGGATGGTCCTGTGCTCGTGGTGGCGCTGGCGGTTGGTGTGCTCGCCTCCCTGTTCGGTGGCGCGCTCCCGGCGGTGCTCGGATCAGATCTGGACCTGACTGCGCAACTGAAGGAGTCGGGACCGACGCAGGTTGGGGGTGCGTCGTGGATCCGAACGGGGCTCGCGACGTTCCAGGTGGCTGTCTCGCTCGTGCTCGTCGCCGGCGCCTACCTCTTCGCGGACACCCTTCGGGCGTACAGCCGAATTCCCCTTGGATTTGAGCCAGCGGGGTTGTCGGTGTATACGGTGGAGCAGTCGGTTGTGGGATATCAGTCGACCACCGCCAGCGCCTACATGGGAAGTCTGGTGGAACAGGTGGGCGCGAAGCCTGGAATCCAAGGTGTTGCACTGGCGAGTATCGCACCATTTGCCGGTGGGACCGGCAGCGAACGGGTCGGAGTCCCCGGAGGCGGGGAGGGCATCGACCTGCAGTCCGCGGAGGTGTCTCCCGGCTATTTCGGCACCCTGGGAATTCCCATCGTGAGAGGCGAGGACTTCTCGGGGCACGACACCGAGACGGTTATCCTCAGTCAGGCCGCGGCCAAGGCGCTCTACGGGAAGCTTGATCCCATCGGACGGACGCTCGTCATTCATGAACGCGCCGACCTGATTCCGCGGCGGGTCATCGGCATCGTTGGCGACGCCGTCTACTCCGGGTTCCTCCATGACCGGCCGCAGATGATGTACGAGTCGCTCGGCATGCCGCCTCGGTATTTTCCGATGGTGATCGTGAAGGCGCGGATTCCGGAGCGCGAGGTCACCCGCGAAGTGACCGACGTCGCGCGCGTTCTGGATCCCGACCTTCCCGTCAATCCGCGCGGACCAATGACTGGTGCGGTCGCGGCCTCGTTCGCCAGCCAGACTCTCTTTTTCAAGCTTGTCGGAGCGCTTTCCGCGCTCACGCTGGTCCTCACAACCGTGGGCGTCTATTCGCTCATTGCCTACGGTGTTACCGCCCGCGCTCGAGAGTTTGGTATCCGGCTCGCCCTCGGCGCCGCCACGACCAACCTGGTGCACGTGGCCGTGGGACCGTCCCTCTTTATTTCAGGAGTCGGAACGCTCTCGGGTGTGCTGGGCGCGCTCTATTTGACTCGGTTCATCGCGTCCTACCTGTACGGTGTCAGCCCCCTTGATCCGCTCGCCTTTATCACCGCGGCGTTGATCCTGGCTGGAGCCGTCCTCCTCGCCAGCTGGCTCCCCGCACGGCGCGCCGCGAAAATCGATCCGATGGTGGCTTTGAGGTACGAATAAATGACCCGGGAGGGGTTGCGCGCCTCGCAAACTGCACGCTACCTCTAACCCATGACCTCCACCCCTCGCCGCCACTGGCTCGCCGACGCCCTCGTCAAAGCAGGCTCCCCGGACGCCGCGAACCTCTCGGTCCCTGACGACGCCACGCCGGAAGAGATCTGGAACGCCGCCGCCCAAGTTGCCCGGATCACGCCCGACGAAGTGACGAAGCGCGTGGCGGCGACCGCGAAGTACGCCGTCGCGAACCTCGCCAAGGCCGAGTCGCGCGCCCAAACACTCGTCCCCGAATCCCTCGCGCGGCGGCACCTGGTCTTTCCAGTCCGCGAGACCGACCGGAATCTGGTCGTCGCAACGTGGAACCCGACCGATCTCGACGCCGAGCAGGCGCTGGGATTCGCGGCGGGCCGCTCGATCACGTTCGAAATCGCGTCACCGAAGGCAATCGCGCAGGCGATCGAATCGCACTATGCCCCCGACGGCGCGGTGAATCAATTGCTGGATCGAGCCGGAATCACGGAAGGGGTCGATGTCACGGTGGTCGAGGAGCAGGCGCCCGAGTCGGTCGCTGCGCAGGACCTCGACGCCGCGCCGGTCGTCAAACTCACCGGCATCATCCTCACCGACGCGGTGAAGGCCGGCGTCTCGGACATCCACCTGGAGCCCGGCCGGGATGGCGGCGTGGTGCGCTTTCGGGTCGACGGTGTGCTCCGCGTCTACATGCGGATCCCGATGACCGCCCTCAACCGCGTCATCTCGCGCATCAAGGTGATGGGAAAACTCGATATCGCTGACCGCCTGCGCCCGCAGGATGGCCGCGCGCGGGTGCAGCTGGCGGGGAAGGTCGTCGATCTCCGGCTCTCGACCGTCCCCACGCGCGACGCCGAGAAGGCCGTGATCCGCATTCTCGATCCCACCAACAGCAAGAAGCTGGATGACCTCAGTGTGTCGGCCCAGGAGCTCCAGCGCTTCCGGAAGCTCCTGCTCAACCGCGACGGCATCGTGGTAGTCACCGGCCCCACGGGCTCCGGGAAAACGACCACACTCTATGCGGCATTGAAAGAGATCGCGACCGGCGAAGTGAACGTCATGACGGTCGAGGATCCCGTCGAATACGAGCTCCCCGGCATGACGCAGATCCAGGTGGAGCCCAAGCGCGGGGTGACGTTCGCGTCCGCGTTACGCTCGATTCTGCGACAGGACCCCAACGTGATCTTCGTGGGGGAAATCCGGGATCTCGAAACGGCCGAAATCGCGGTGCAAGCGGCCTACACGGGCCATCTGGTGCTGGCGACCATTCACGCGAACGACGCGGCAGGCTCCGTCGACAGGTTCATCGACCTGGGGCTCGACAAGTCCAAGGTCACCGGGACACTCCGGGGCGCGCTGGCGCAGCGGCTCGTGCGGCGCCTGTGCCCATCCTGTGCGCAGGCCGTGGAGCGGTCACTCACGCCCGCCGAGCAGAGGCTGGCCGAGCGGTATGGCGTGCGCCCGGTGAAGCGGGCGGTGGGCTGCGATGCGTGCGCGGGGACGGGGTACCGTGGTCGAATCACGGTGATGGAAGTGATGGTCGGCGCGTCGCCCGCCGGGATGCGGCCGATGCGCGAATCCGCCCTCGAGCGCGTGGCCGCCGGCGAAACGACCCTCGAGGAAGTGGAGCGCGTGCTGGGTGGGGGCGGCGGGGACGTCGAGGCGGCGGCTCCCCCGGCAGCTCCGCACATCCTCGTCGTCGACGACGACAACGTGAACCGCGTGATGGCGAAAGCCGTGCTCGAGAAGGGTGGATTCCGGGTCACCGAAGCGAAGGACGGAGTGGAGGCCCTCGAACAGCTGCAGAACGCCGCCGACGTGCAGATCATGGTCCTCGATCTCGACATGCCCCGGATGGGCGGCGCGGACGTGCTCCAGCGAGTGCGGCACGACAAGGCGACGGCCGCGTTGCCGGTGATCATCCTCACGGGGTCTGAGTCGAGTGATACCGAAGTGGACATCATGGACCGCGGAGCCGACGACTACGTGCGGAAGCCCATCGACGGGCCGCGCTTTGTGGCGCGGGTCAAGGCGGCGCTAAGGCGGGCGGGGAGCTAGAGCGGACTCACGCCGCGGTCGTACGCGCCCGCAGGGCCGAGAAGGGCACGAGCTTCCGATTCTGCTCGTCCCACAACGTCAGCCGCACGCAGCGCAGACTACCCCAGAAGGTGAGGGCGGGAACCTGGGCCAGCTCCGGATGTTCGTCCAATACCCGCGGGAGTCGGTAATTCGGAATCCGCGGATGCAGATGATGCACATGGTGGATGCCGATGTTGCCCGTGGCCCATTGAAGAATCCCGGGCAGGCGGTAATAGGAGCTGCCGTGAAGTGCGGCGGCATCGTACGACCACCGCTCGTCCCGCTCCCAGTACGTGGGATCGAACTGGTGCTGCACGTAGAAGAGCCACACCCCCATCATGCACGACAGCCCCAGCACCGGCAGCTGGACCATCGCGAACTCCCGGTACCCCACCAACGCACCCGTCACCACGATCAGCACCGCGAGCCCGACATCCGTCCAGAAAATGCTGGCCCGTTCGCGCCGCCAGCTCTTGGGAACCATGGTGGGCAGGCGGTGACGTACGAAGAAGTGGATGATAGCGCCCACACCGAACAGCACCGCCGGGTGCCGGTACAGCCGGTACTTGAACCGCTGCCACCGCGACCGCGCCAGGTACTCGTCCACGGTCAGCGTATCGATGTCGCCGAAGCCCCGGTGCTCCAGGTTTCCGGAGGTGGCGTGATGCATGGCGTGGGTCTTCTTCCAGTAGTGATACGGGGTCAACGTCAGGACGCCGATGATCGAGCCGACCGTGTCGGCCACCCGGGAAGACTGGAAAAACGAGGCGTGTCCGCAGTCGTGCTGGATGATGAAAAGCCGCATCAGAAAGAATGCGGCCACGGGGGCGAGGAGCAGAGTGAGCCAGTACCCAACCGAGAGACTGAAGTACATCAGCGCCCAGGTGCCGGCGAACATGATCACGGCGGTCGTGAGCTGCCAGATGCTCCGGGCAGCGTCGGGGCCTCGGTATTTGGCGAGGCGGGCGGACCAGGGTTCCGGTGACGTCATATCATACCCTAAGAGATCATGGCACCACGATCAACCCCGCCTCGCCTCCGAACTCGTCTTTCACCGTGGTCGCCCCCACCGGCACGATCCAGGTGCCGCCATCAATGCGAACTTCGATCAGATGCGGTCCCGGCGATAGGGAAATCGCCAACCGCCACGCCCCGGCTATCTGACGGAGCTCCACCGCCCCCCAATCCGTGAAATCTCCCCTCACCTCCACCTTCGCAGCCCCCTCGGCGTGCACGACCAGCACTCGCGCCCCACCGATCTCGACGGCGGTCGTCACCGGAGCGTCTGCCGAGGGGAGGGGCAGGTAGCGCTCAAGCACCTGACGGTACGGATCGGCCAGGCGCGGGGCCGGCGTCGCCATCCGGACGCCGAGTGTGGCGTACCGCCCGGCGATAGTCCCGCGGGTGGGGTCGGTCGGATAACGGCCGCCGCCGAGCATGAGGTTGACGACGCGAGTCAGCGCGTAGCTCACTGACGCTTCGCCATACACGCCGTGCCCGCCGCCCGTGCTGCCCAGCCGGTCGCCCAGACGGCCCACGAGGTTCACCCGACCCTGGCTCGCCTGCGCCACTCCTTCGAGATCCGTGTAGCTCGTGTCTCCGATCGTGCTGCGCGCAGCCGTGACCGTGAGCGTCGCCCAGGGAATGGCACCCCACAGCCCGAGTCCGAACGTCCCGGCGCCCCGGTGAGCGCCGCCAAAGGATGTCGACCCCGCAGTGCCCCCGAACCACGCCCCGAACTGCGGTCTGAGATAGTGAAGATCCGCGGCGCCGAATGCGTGCGAAAAGGCCGGCTTGGTGCGATATCGGCTGGTGCCGAGGTCGCCGCCAACCTCGAGACGGAAGGGTCCGACCGCGGGTGTGTAGGTCGTGCCGACGATCGATCCATGCAGGTCGCGGTGCCCGCTCGCGAACTCGAGCACGGTCCCTCGCGCGGCGATCGAGGTCCACCCGCGGTCGAAGGCCATGGTCGGAGAGACGGCCAAGGCGGTCGAGGGCTGGGCCCCAGCGCCTGCCGCGCGGTTCCGAGCGCCTGCGCCAGCGAGCGAACCGCCGTGGCGATCGCATCGACCGACGCGCCCTTCGCCGAGCCCTCGAGCGCTTTTTCGACCAGTGGCCTGGTCGGAAGCCCCGCGCGGGCCGCGGAGTCGATGATACGGCCGTCGCGCAAAGCCTTGGACTCGGTGCAATCGACAGCGTCGTCGGCGTAGCGGCGGGGACGGCGGTCATCCGCGCCACCAGCGGCGCGCACACGGATTCGATGACCGTCCAAGTTGTCAGCAACGGCTCGCTCGACCCGGTCAATACGGTGGAGATCTCTCCCGACTCGCTGAACCTCCCGCTCTCGATAGACTCGCTCGGTTTTTACGCGCAGCCCTACGACACGAGCCACACGCCGCTCTACAACCGCTCGATCGCCTGGTTCGTGTCGGACACGACTGTGTTGCAGCTCACCGCCTATGGGCAGTCGGCGCTCGTCAAGCCTCTGAAAGTGGGGACCGCGACCGTCCAGGCTACGAGTGAAGGGAAAGTCGGTACCGCCAAGGTAACCATTCACTAGGTGAATTCGTGATGGGCGGGGTCAGGGTATATTGACCCCGCCCATGCCCCTCTCCGCCGCCGAAGCCCTCGACCGCCTCCGCCAGGGGAACGCCCGCTTCGTCGCCGAAGCCTCGGGGGGCGCGCCCCTCACCCACGACCGCCGCGCCGAACTCGTCCGCAGCCAACACCCCTTCGCTACCATCCTTGGCTGCTCCGATTCCCGAGCCCCCGTCGAATACGTCTTCGATCAGGGCCTGGGAGATCTGTTCGTCATCCGTGTGGCGGGCAACGTCATCGCGCCATCGCTCGTGGGCTCAGTGGAATTCGCGGCGGAAGCGTTCGGCACCAAACTCGTGGTCGTGATGGGCCACACGCAGTGCGGCGCGATCAAGGCCACCCTCGACCAGCTCAAGCGCCAGTCGGGTCCGGTATCGCCCAACCTGCAGGACATCGTCGACCGCGTGCGCCCCGCCGTCGAAAGCATCGTCCTCACGAATCCGGACCTGAACGGTGAGGCACTCGCGCGCGAGGCCGTGCGCGCCAACATCCGCGCGTCGGTGGGGCAACTGCGGCATGGCTCGCGGCTGCTGGAAGGTCTGATCAAGAACGACGGACTCATGGTAGTCGGTGCGGAATACGCACTTGAGACGGGTGCAGTGGAGTTTTTCGCCTAGCCCAATAGCTTCCCCCCCCATGACTGGTTCCTTAACGCCGACCGTCCCGGCTCGCATCGCCGGCCTGGTCACCCTCACCCGCAATCTCGACTGGAGCTGGACTCCGACGGCTCGGGAGCTCTTCCGGTCCATCGATCAGACCCTCTGGCACCTCACGCACCACAACCCCATCGATCTGCTCCGCCGCGTTGATCCGGCGCGTCTCGCGGCGTGCGCCGCCGACGCCGATTTCCTGAAGCGGTACGACGAAGCGATGGAGGAAGAGACCCGGCGCTCATCACGCCAGACCTGGTTCGCGAAGGAGCATCCCGATCTCCAGGGACCGGTCGCCTACTTCTGTGCCGAGTTCGCATTCCATAACTCGGTCCCGATCTATTCCGGTGGACTCGGCATTCTGGCGGGGGATCACTGCAAGGCGGCGTCGGACCTCGGCGTCCCGCTGATCGGTGTGGGCCTCCTCTATACCCGCGGCTATTTCGACCAGCGGGTGAGGCTCGACGGCTGGCAGGAAGACGCCGATGAGCACTTCGATGCGTCCCTGACTCCGCTCGAGAAACTCCCCGTGGTCACCACCGTGCGCATGGGAGGCCGCGATATCGCCATCGGCGTGTGGCGACTGAACGTGGGACGCGTCCCGGTCTATCTCCTCGACACCGATCTCGAACCGAATTCGCCCGCCGACCGCACGCTGACCCACCGGCTCTATGTCGGCGAGCAGCACATGCGCCAGCAGCAGGAATGGATCCTCGGCGTCGGCGGCGTCCGCGTGCTCCGGGCCCTCAACATCACCCCCTCGGCCTGGCATTCGAACGAGGGGCACGCCGCCTTCATGCTGCTGGAGCGGCTTCGCGACGCCATGGCGCAAGGGGCGTCCTTCGCCGATGCGACGCGGCAGGTCCGGTCGAACAGCATCTTCACGACGCACACGCCGGTGCCCGCCGGGCACGATGCCTTTGCGGGACCCGATGTCGAAGCGCTCGCGGGTCCGATCTGGGAAGAGATGGGCCTGACACGCGAAGCGGTGATGGACCTTGGGCACCACCCCGTCCACGATCACGGACTGTTTCACATGGCGGTGCTTGCCATCAAGCTTTCGGGCCGCGTGAACGCCGTGTCACGGCGCCACGGCGAAGTGTCGCGCGCGATGTGGAACGACTTGTGGCCCGATCGTGGCCTTGCGCACGTACCCATTGGACATGTCACCAACGGCGTCCATCTCGAGACCTGGATGGCCGGCCAGATGGGCGGACTGCTCAACCGGCACCTGAAGCACGGCTGGACCGACCGGTCCGGCGAAGGGTCGTGGGATGCCGTGCTGTCACTCGACGACGCGGCGCTCTGGCACACGCATGTCGAGCTGAAGGCGAATCTCCTGTCGGCCATCCGGGAAAGCGCACGCCGGCGCTGGGTGGAGCAATGGAAGGAAGGGCAGCACCTGGTCGGAGCGGGGATCCTGCTCGAGGAACGGGCGCTGACCATCGGCTTCGCCCGGCGCTTCGCGACGTACAAGCGGGCCGACCTGCTCTTCCATGACCTCGACCGCTTGCACCGCCTGTTGGTCAATCCGTGGCGGCCGGTGCAGCTCGTGTTTTCGGGGAAGGCGCACCCGGCCGATGAGCCGGGGAAGAAGATTCTCCAACGAGTGTACAACCTGACCCGGGACCCGCGCTTCGAAGGGCGCATCGCCTTCATCGAGGATTACGAAATGCACCTGGCCCACCGTCTGGTGCAGGGTGTGGACCTCTGGCTCAACCTCCCCCGCGTTCCCCTCGAGGCGTCGGGCACGAGCGGAATGAAGGCGGCACTGAATGGCGTGCCCCAGCTCAGCACCTTCGACGGCTGGTGGGCAGAAGCGTATGACGGACGCAACGGCTGGGTCATCCCCCCGGCGCCGGAAGGCGGGGACCTCGCGGCGGTCGACGCGGCCGACGCGGATCAGCTCTATCGCCTGCTCGAGTCGGAGGTGGTACCGTTGTTCTATTCGCGAGACGAACATGGCATTCCCTCCGGGTGGGTCGATCGGATGAAGCACGCTCTGCATGTGGCCGGGCAGCAGTTCACGGCGCGGCGGATGGTTCGCGAGTACGTCGCCGAGTATTACGTGCCGAGTCTCGAGCCGGTGGCGGTGGGGTGACGCGTCAGGCCGCGTCCGTCGGCACTCGCGGCACGAGACGCCGCGCGGAACCGCGGAAGCGGCAGGTCCCCGATGCGCCCGGCGTCGTGCACCTCACGGCCGAGTACTGGCCGTTGGCGCGGACCGGCGGGCTGGGCGAGGCGGTGAATGGCCTGGCGACGTACCAGGCGGCGAGTGGGACTTCTGCCGCCGTCGTGATGCCCCTCTATCAGATGGTACGCGAAAAGGTCGACCTCGAACGGGTCGGACCGTCGTTCATAGTCACCTTCGGTGCGCGTACGGAAGAGGCCTGGCTCTACCGCGTCCCCGGTGATTCAGGACCCCGCGTCTACCTCATCGAGAACCCCG
>Ga0126381_100010340_pt1 | contig 10507 bp, 8 predicted proteins | sample PanSoiMetPlot_28_FD_96465 | JGI IMG/M metagenome (GOLD analysis project Ga0126381, IMG submission 96465) | Tropical forest soil microbial communities from Panama - MetaG Plot_28 | ecosystem: Environmental > Terrestrial > Soil > Tropical forest > Bulk soil | place: Panama | collected 2016-02-17 | reverse complement strand
TCGCCACTCTCATGACCGCTGATTGCGAACTCTACAATGTGCTCGCCGCCGATTGAGGCAATAAGCTGCTGCGGAGTTCCGAGTGCGATGATCTTTCCCTGATCCATAATCGCTACGCGGCCGCAGAGACGTTCTGCTTCATCCATGTAATGCGTGGTCAAAATGATCGTGCGTCCGGCGAGTTTCAACTGATCGACGAGGTCCCACAAGTGTCGACGCGCCTGTGGGTCGAGTCCGGTCGTTGGCTCGTCCAGAAACAGCAATTCTGGATCGCCGACCAGTGCACACGCCATGGCAAGCCGTTGTTTCTGTCCGCCAGAAAGCCCGCCGACGCGCGAGTGGCGCTTCTCTTCGAGTTGGGCCGTCCGGATCGATTCATCAACCGAAATCCCTCGCCGAAAAAAGCTTCGAAAGAGACGCAGCGTTTCCTCGACCGTCAACTTGTCAGGAAACTGCGTCTCCTGCAGTTGTATTCCGATGCGCTGGCGTAATTCATTGGCTGCCTTGTCCCAGTGCAGTCCCAGTAGCTCAATTGTTCCGGCATCGGGAGGGGTCAATCCTTCGCAGATCTCAATCGTAGTTGTCTTTCCTGCGCCATTCGGGCCAAGCAACCCGAAGCACTCCCCACGTTTCACTTCAAGGTCAATGCCATCGACGGCTACTACATCAGCAAAAGTCTTGCGTAGTCCTCGAAGCAGAAGTGCAGGGCCATTTGATTGAGCGTTGGCAGCGTTGGTCATAACCTTTGTGTGCAGTGGCCGAAGCGATACGTCTTCCAGCTTACAAAACCTTCAGCACAACCAGCGTTAAATCGTCCGCCTGCTCCGTTTCGCCGGCAAACGCAGATACAGCCTCGGAAACGTGCGCTACAACATCCGCCGAAGAGTCCGCACCTTCTCTGCAGACGACTTCTTTTAACCGCTCAACCGAAAATTCTTCGCCTCGCTCGTTCTCCTGCTCGGTGACGCCGTCGGTGAAGAGCGTCAGAATATCACCCTGCCCGAGTGTGATCGATGCGTCCGAATATTGTGCACCGCTAAGAATCCCCAGGATCGGTCCGCCTGCTTCATCTAACAGCTGCGTTTCACACGATCCCGAACGCAGCAGCAAAGGCGGATTGTGTCCGGCATTTGTATATTGCAGAACGCGGCTGACACGATTGAGCCGCGCATAGAACATCGTTACAAAGGTCGCGGAGTTCGTCATCTGCTTCAGCACCTCGTCGAGGTCCGCGATAATCTGTGCCGGTCCTTCAAGCTCCCGCGCGCGCAAACGAAGAGCGACGGCAAGCGACGGCATGAGCAGTGCCGCTGCCGCGCCTTTGCCGGAGACATCGGCAATCACTACATCCACTACATCGTCTGAAACGGGAAAGAAGTCGTAGTAGTCCCCGCCGAGAAGTCGTGCTGTTTTCATCTGCGCCGCGATATCGATTCCGGGTAGTGCCAACGGCTTCGGAAGCACCCGATGCTGCACCTGTGCGGCGAGCGTCAGATCGCGTTCGTATGCGTCGCGCTGTCGGCGCACTTCATCGGCCATGCGATCGCGCTGTCGTGCGATGAGCGTGACGAAAAATCCGACAACCAAAAAGCTCGCGAGATAGACTACGTTGTGGATGATCCGCCAATGGAGAGATTCGGCCGGCGGCCCGAAAATATCCCCAAGGAAGGTGCAGATCGCTCCAAGCACGATGGTGAACGAAAGCGGATTCACCAGTGCGCAGAGTGCGATAGGAAGCACATAGAGGTATGCCAGCGAAACGTTGGCGACAATCGCCCAGTCGGTGTAGGCGACAGCGGCAACGGCTGCGACTACAACAAAATTGAGCAGTCCTGCAATCCGATGCTCGCCCATGTATTTTCCTCGCGCGGCAATTGGTGCCGCTTTCCAGCGCATCGCAGGAATTTTACATGAGCGGATTTTCATTCTGGATGGTCACAAAATTTCTTTTTTTCACTCGATATTTCAGCTCAATTGTCGCGAAGCTTGCGGATGTAAGAGCAACTCTCATACTGCAATCGTGTTCTACATTCAGGAATGCAGATGTAAGCATTCAGCAGCTCTGAATACAGATCACCTGGAGATAGAGAATTCATGAAGAAAGTTGCCATTGTTGGAATTCTTGCTTGTGCTCTTGCTTCTGCGCCATCCTTTGCGCAGGTGGTTGTCCGCGTTGCCCCACCCCCGGTTGTCGTAGAACATCCTGGACCGCCTCCGCATGTCGGATATGCGTGGGTTGGGGGCTATCACCGCTGGGATGGATACCGCTACGTGTGGGTTCCAGGTCATTACGTTGTACCACCTCGGCCGCATGCCGCATGGGTGCCCGGCCATTGGGCTGAGCGTCACGGCGGATGGGTCTTCGTCGAAGGCCACTGGCGCTGATCCACCGCAGGAAGATAGCGCTCGAAGAATGCCCATACTACTGAGGTGAGGTGGTGTGGGCATTTTTCTTTCAACCCTAGTTGCTGAGATCTCTTCCTCCTTCGGTCAGTCGTTTTGTGCTGCGACATACTTTTGCGCGCAGATATAATCATCGAACTTTAGTCCGAGGGAGAAACAACCTTGAGTTCACAAACAGGTCCGGCTACACCGGATCACATCATGCAGATCGGCCTGGGTTTCTGGGCATCGAAGGCACTGCTGAGTGCCGTCGAAATGGGCGTCTTCACCGAACTGGCAAATGGGCCGGAACAACTCGACAACCTGGCAGGACGACTGGGTCTGCATCATCGCTCAGCACGTGATTACCTGGACGCTCTCGTCGCCATGGGCTTCCTGCAACGATCGAATGGAACCTATTCCAACACACCCGACACGGACCTCTTTCTGGACCGCCACAAATCGAGTTACATCGGCGGCATTCTGGAGATGGCCAACGGACGACTCTTCGGATTCTGGAACCACCTGACGGAAGCCCTTCGCACTGGTCGACCGCAAAACGAGGCGAAGGACGAAAGCGGTGAATCACCCTTTGAAGCCTTGTATGCTGATCCGGCACGGCTCAAATCGTTTCTCGCTGCCATGTCGGGTATCAGCCGCGGAGCCAACATGGCAATCGCAAAGAAGGTGCCCTGGGCGAAGTACAAAACATTCGCGGATGTGGGAACTGCTCAGGGTGATCTTGCAGTTCAGATCGCGCTCGCGAATCCGCACCTCAAGGGAATCGGTTTTGATCTCGCTCCGGTTGGGCCAGTCTTTGAGGAGTACGTCCAAACCAACGGAGTGAGCGATCGTCTTTCCGTTCAGCCCGGAGACTTCTTTACAGAAGCGCTGCCGAAGGTTGATGTACTTACGATGGGCCACATCCTGCACGACTGGAACCTCGACGAGAAGAAGATGCTGATCGGCAAGGCTTACGAAGCACTCAGCCCCGGTGGAGCGCTGGTTGTTTATGACACGATCATCGACGACGACCGGTCAAAGAACGCCTTTGGTCTGCTCATGAGCCTCAACATGCTTATCGAGACTTCAGGAGGGTTTGATTACACGGGCGCGGAATGCGTCGAGTGGATGAAAGCCGCAGGTTTCCGCGATACCTCCGTAGAGCATCTTGTGGGCCCGGATTCGATGGTTGTCGGTTTCAAGTAGTCTGGTTCTGTGGCCCGGCTGGCCAGCGGAATCTCGCGACCAGCCGGTCGGAAAGTTCAAGCGACCCGGTACGATCCACTATGACCACGGCTGTGCAACGTCCGCTCATCGAGACCACAGGTCAAACAACCTCGCCACGTCTCGCGTCCATCGACATCTTTCGTGGCCTCACCATGGTCGTGATGATCTTCGTCAACGACCTCGCGAGCGTTCACGGTCTGCCGTGGTGGAACTATCATGCGCCCGCCAAGGTGGACGCGATGACCTACGTCGACATGGTCTACCCCTTCTTTCTGTTTGCGGTTGGGTTGTCCATTCCACTTGCCGTCAAGTCGCGCCTCAAGAAAAACGGCTCTCAATTTGCGCTCTGGATGCACGTTCTCATTCGCTCGGTGAGTCTCATCGTTCTTGGCCTGATCCTCGCGAATGCCGAGAAAGGCGACCCGGCACGCATTGGCTTCAACAACAATCTCTGGGCGATTCTCGCTTTGTTTGGAGCGGCTCTTTTCCTAAGCGTTTACTCAGGCTCGGGGCGCGGGGCGCAGATACATAGAATCCTGCGCGTGATCGGACTTGTCCTGGTGACCGCCATGTACGCCATCTTTCGCAGAACCACACATGATGGTCAGGTCGGCTGGATCGATGGCTCGTATCCGGAGATTCTCGGCCTCATCGGCTATACCTTTCTCGCTGTCTCCATCCTTTACATTCCGACGCGCCGTTGGCTGTGGGCTCCGCTTGCGTGGCTCGTCGCTCTGGTTACGTTCAACATACTCTGCACTGCCAAATCGATCGTGCTGCCGCATCATATGCGGCTTTACTTCTGGCCCTTCGATAACGGAGCCATGGCATCGATCACCATGGCAGGCATCGTCACTTCGGTCATCTTTCTGGGAGAGCATCGATGGAAAGCGCTGGCGCAGAAGATGTCGATGGCCGCGGCCTTCGCCCTTGCGGCACTGGCGGCCGGACGCTTGCTCACTCCTCTGGGCATCTCGAAGATTCGGGCGACGCCGACGTGGTGTCTTTACTGCATTGCGGCGGCCGTGATTTCCTTTGCCCTGCTGTACTGGATCTGCGATGTAGAGAAGAAAACCCGTTGGGCTTTCTTTGCGCGGCCTGCAGGCGCGAATACCCTGCTCACTTACCTGCTACCGGATTTCTACTACTTCATCGTTGCTGCCGTTGGCTTCACGTATTTCGAAAGTCACTTCAACTACGGTTGGCCGGGTGTCCTCAAGTCAGTTGTGTTCACTGCCACCATTCTGGCAATTGCGGCTGTGCTGACTCGATCGAAAGTTCGCCTGCAGTTGTGAAGGTTCTACCCGCCGGTATGGTTTTTGTAAATTCGTCTTTCCATTGGGGTTCGTGTGCTTCTGATTTGAAGACAGGCTGACGGTCGTCTTTGTTCAGGATCGAGGTAAACACTCCCGACGCTTTTCGCTTGTGAAGATGTGCCGATACTCGTCGTAAATTGGTGCCCCCGGTATGTTGGTAAATTCGTCTTTCCATTTGTATTTAGCGTTTTTGGAATTCACACGGTGGTTTTAAATTCAATGACCGCAATTAAACCGAGCTGCCCGAAACCGCAGCTTAGGAAAAATAACGACCCCTTCCTCCTCTTTTGTATCCACTGTCCACTTCCAGCAAACTACTGTCCGTGGTTGAACATCCTTCCTGCTTTACGGACCTGCCTACGCCCGTTCAGCGGCAACATTCTGCTCGCCGTCACTCCGGTTTTCCAGCCGCATCCTGATTGGCTACTCTCGTGCAAAACTCAACAGCGCAGACAAGCAGCATAACCCATACACGGAGCAAGCCATGGCCAAACGCACCTTCCTTCTGCTCGGTCTCGTTTTACTGACAACAGCTCTCCACGCAGCGCCGGGCGACTCGGTCACGCCCTTCTTCGGCAAATGGAAGCTCGATCCATCCCACAGCCGCCTGACTGACCAGATGATTGTTCAAGCCGCAGGCCCCAACAAATACAGTCTTATCTTCTCCGGCGACAATGTTGAAACCGTCACAGCCGACGGCACCGACCAGACCGGCCTCTTCGGATCCACGCTTGCCATCGTTGTCCAGGACGCCAACAACTGGAAGGTTGTCCGGAAAAACAAAGGCCGCACTACGATCACTGGCCTGTGGCAACTCTCCCCCGATGGCAAAACGTTAACCGACAACTTCACCGGCTATCACGACAACGGCACTACCACGAATCTGCACTACATTTACCAGCGCACCTCAAGTCCTGCCGCAGCGCCAGGTAGCTCCGGCTTCGTCGGCACGTGGGAGAGCACCACCGAAGACGTTAACTCCAGCTACGAGATGGAGATCAAGCCCTTCGAAGATGGCGGTCTCTCCTTTACCAACATTGCAGCCCAGGTAACCCAGAGCCTGCAGTTCGATGGCAAGGACTATCCCGGCTCGGGCCCAAATGTGCCGGCAGGCTATGTTTCCTCAGGCCAGCGCATCAACGATCACACAGTCGAACGTATCGACAAGATTGACGGCAAGACTCTCTCCACCCAGCAGATCGAGGTTTCACCCGATGGCAAAACCCTCACCATAACCATCCACATACCGCGCCGCGACAAACCCGACCTCATGGTCTTCAACCGCGAGTAGAAAGCAAAAAGCCGTGCGGAGCACCCCCCCGTACATTCTGTAAATTCGTCAGAAGGCACAGGTTAGGAAATATGAGGCGACAGGAACTCTCCTTAAATACGAAAGCCCGCCGAGGTGGCGGGCTTTTTGCCTCTACCTTTAGTTTAGCAGTTTGGGTGGTAATACTATGCCAAATCCAGGCAGGTGTTTTCTCTTTTGAATGTGTGGGTTAGAAAATTCTCTTGAGTTTGAGGTCTTGACAAGGCCGCTTGAGAGCCGACGATGTCTCCCGAGTCTGGGTAACGACCTCTTTGTGCGAGCGATGCACGAATGCAGCGCTCGCACTTGAGGAAGGCGATTATTGAACGGTTACGACACTGATGGCACTGGCCGTCTGACCGGCACCGTTCTTCAGAAGCAGGCGTACGGTATAGCTTCCTGTTTTGGTGTAGGTGTGGGTGGTTGTCGGCGTCCAGTTCAGCCAGGTTCCGTCGCCGAAGTCGATGGTGCGGCCGGTGATGGCGGTTAAGCCGCCTATGCTCGCCGATGAATCGATGGAAACAACCAAGGGTGCGCTGCCGGTGGTCGGAGTCACATTCAATACCGCTACCGGTTCGGAGGATACTGCGGAAGCGGAAGACGAAGACGACGTCACGGTAACGACACTGGTGGCGGTAGCCGAGAGGCCAGCACTGTTTTTCAGAAGCAGGCGCACCGTGTAGCTTCCGGGTTTTGTGTAGGTGTGTGTGGTTGTCGGTATCCAGTTGACCCAGGTTCCGTCACCGAAATCGATGGTCTGGCCAGTAAGTTTACTGTTGCCACCCGTGCTCGCGGATGAATCGATGGAAACCAGCAAGGGTGCGCTACCAGCGGTCGGCGTCACATGCAACACCGCTACCGGAGCCGTTGGTGTCGGAGGTGGAGGCGCCGCAGCAGTTGAGGTCACGGTAACAACGCTGGAGGCGGAAGCGGTCAGGTTGTCCTCGTTCTTCAGCAGCAGGCGCACGGTATAGGTACCAACTTTTGTGTAGGTGTGCGTGGTTGTCGCTACTGAGTTGATCCAGGTTCCATCGCCGTAATCAATGGTTCTGCCGGTGATGGCATCGCCGTTGCCGCCCTGACTTGCTGATGAATCGATCGTGACGACAAGAGGAGCGGTACCGCTGGTCGGCGTGACATTCAGCACCGGCACCGGGGGTACTGGTGCTGGCGGTGGAGGAGCGGGGGTGACTGGAGCCTTGGTTGGAGAAATAGTGCCCGTCAACGAGACAGCTACCGTCGAGTAGGCAGGAACATTGACCGTGCCGTTATAGGTTGTTCCGCTTGCGCTGAGCGCCAGTGACTGAGTAGTGATTTGCGGATTCGATTTGTTGAGCAGAAACACCGTGCCTGTTGCCGATGTGATGCCAGGATTGATGAGGGACACAGGGACGGCATTGTAGGCGGTGGCTGTGGGGTTGGTGATGACGATGTTATCGGCCACACCGGTGTAGAAAGCAGTCGCGCTTAAACCAGCTTTGGTGCTTCCGGGCGAGACCCACGCGGCCATGCTTCCGCCATTTTGCAGGTCAAGATAGGTTGGCGAAGCGAACAATTTGAACGCGTAGAACTGTGGATATGGCTCCATTGCTGACGGGTTGCAGTCCATGTCGGTATTCCACTGGCCGACGATGCAGAAATACTTTCCGTAGCTCATGAAATAAGCGAGACGACTCGGAAGCGCCTTAGCACCGCTGTAGGTCACATTGAGTAAATCGGTGACGGCGAGGCTGTTCCACAACGGGCCATAAGTAGGATCGTTGCGCAGATGGTCGATTGCAGGCACCCAATTCGTGTTGAACTCAGAAACGTAAATGGGAGTCTTTGCAGCATTGGGCTGTTTGCCAGCGCGCACAAGAGATTCGACCAGATTGTAGTAATGCGCCAATCCACTCAGGCCGGATTGCGAGGTCGCATACAAATCAGACCACTGCTGACCGGCGTTCAACTCATTCTGACCGGTGATGTAAAGGTGGAAGCTTACAAAATTTACGTAAGGCGCAGTGTTTGCGTTATTGAGCAACGCGGGAAACCAGGTGGATGCCTGTGTCAGGTCGGCGAGGACCGGACCGCCGGTGCGAATCGTCTGGCCGTCGGCTTGTGCCTGGGCATGCATGGCTGGCGCAGCAGCAGAGAAGATTGAGATGTAGGTGCTCAGTTGCGCACTGGTACTGACGCACATCGACGCACTGTTTTCCGGCTCATTCCAGATCTCATAATCCTGCACCACTCCGGGGAACTTCTGATCTATGTGTGCCACAACTGAGGCCGCCATTTTCCCAATTTGCGCGAAGTTCGAAGGTGCGGAACACGCCTTCGCGCCCAAAGAGGCGGGCGTGCCGTACATTACAGCGATGGGATGAAGCCCTGCATTCTGAATATTGGTTAGATATTTGTCGACATAGTTGAAGTTCGGTGTGGCGCTGGCGAAGATCTGGTCCATCTCAAGCCAGACGCGCGTTCCATTGAGTCCTGCGTTGGTCAGGGTGTTGATTGAGCCTGTGTCGTTAAGGGTGGATCCCACGCCGTTGACAGCGAATATGCCGTTTGGCACGGCTGGTGTGGAGGCGGTTCGTCCGCCAAAGTCGGCTGAGACCGTTTGCGCCTTTGCCGTGAAAACGCCGGCGAGCATTGTTACAACGAGAAGAAAGCAGCCCGAGCAAGAGACGACTTGCCGGGAAATCAGTGTTGGCAGAAGTGAAAGATATTTGCGACAGCCACGGTCGACTTTGGGGGAGGCGTTCAAGGGTGTAGTCCTTCTGTGCCCTGGGCACGGGTGCATTCCGCTACTGGAGCGGGCTTGAGACACACCTCGAGCGTCGGCTGCAATTGGCAACCATGCGGCGTGACTCAGTTGTCGGGTAGCTGGAACCACAGACATCGGTGTTCCAGCACTGAGGTGAGTACGTTGCAGGAGAGCGGTCGAAAGAAACCGCTCCCCAGGGTTAAGTTGTCACTCTTTGGCTTTGATCTAATCTTTGCTTATTGCCGGCCTTCTGCATATCAGGCAAACACCTTAGTGATCAGGGATAAATACCCTAAGGAAGTATTCTGAGATCAAACACAAGTGGAAGGCCTATCTGGACACTAGATACCGCATTGCGCTGCCCCGTTGGCGCCGTTCTGCATTGCTAGTATCTACTTGCTGGTTGTCTGACAGGCAATGGTTAACCAACTTGTGGTTACTCATTCTTGAACATGTTTGCCGGGTTATGCCCCTACGTAGTTTCAGCGAAATGAGCGGTGGTAGGTAAGTCGAATGTAGATGCTGCAAAGTAGCGTGACAACCAATTTTGACGCGGCAGTCATCGATGGTATAATCAAAAGTAACTTCTTCTGAGTAATTATCACTATCCTGCGTTATTATTCGCGGATTTCTGCTGAGTAATAATCTCGGCGACCTCATTTAAAGCTGAATATGTTCCAAGCGGCGCTAAATTATGAGCATGATCGTGCCCGGGCGTTTCGTATCAGCGGCGAACTCTTTACTGGCTGCTAATACTGCGCCTGCGAAGCTCTTCTTCAACCAGCTCAACATAGAGACTCAGGTGCTCACCGCCTGTATCGCGGAGGCCGAGATAGTTCGCGTTTTGCAGTTCGATTAGATCCTCGTCAGGTGCGCTCTTTACTTTGCGCGTCCAATCTTCGAGGGCGGGATTTTGGGGAAGAGGGCCTGACAGATTACGCATTTATCAATTCTCGGATCGCTTTTTTCTGATATTTTCGAGCGGAAACGCATTGCGCTATCCGAGTTGACGCTAGGACGATCTCAGCAACGTGGCAAGCGCCAATTTACGTCATTCGGACCCCAAAAAGCTTTTCGGACTCTGCGTCGATGGATCTAGAGGTTGAGCTTCTTGAAAATGGAGCGGGGGATAGAACGGATGATGAGCATGATCAGTGCCCAGATCGGTGGCACATAGGCCACGTCTTTGCGCTTCTCGATTGCCTTTAGAATGCCTTTTCCTACAACGGCAGGATCCGCGAATAATGCGTTTTGCGGTAGATGAGCGGTCATGGGAGTGGCTACGAATCCCGGCTTAATGGTGAGAACGTGCACGCCACTGCGGTCGATACGGTTACGGACACCATCAAGAAAGATGTTCAGAGCGCCTTTGGATGCGCCGTAAACGTAGTTGCTCTTACGACCGCGATCGCCGGCGACGGATGAGATGACGGCTAGCGTGCCCTGATGCGTTGATTCGAAGTAATTTGCGAGCCAGGTGATTAACGAGACAGCGGAGAGAAAATTTGTTCGCAGAATGGATTC
>Ga0126381_100010339_pt1 | contig 10507 bp, 8 predicted proteins | sample PanSoiMetPlot_28_FD_96465 | JGI IMG/M metagenome (GOLD analysis project Ga0126381, IMG submission 96465) | Tropical forest soil microbial communities from Panama - MetaG Plot_28 | ecosystem: Environmental > Terrestrial > Soil > Tropical forest > Bulk soil | place: Panama | collected 2016-02-17 | reverse complement strand
GTTCTTGATCAGCTTGGCGAACAGCTTGCCGCGCTTGGCGTCCACCACCGCCTTCTTGTGCTTGGTGGTGGCCCACTTGGAGTGGCCGCTCATGACGTTCCCTTCACCATCGAAACGAAAAGCCCGTGAATGCGCCGGTCCGGGGTCAACTCAGGGTGGAACGCGGTGGCGAGCAAGACGCCCTGCCGGACGGCGATGATCCTACCTTCGTCACGTCCTATCACGTCGACACCCGGGCTGGCCTGTTCCACCCAGGGCGCGCGGATGAACACGGCGTGGAACGGAGCGCCGGCTATCTCGACCCGCTTTTCGAACGAGTCGACCTGGCGGCCGAACGCGTTGCGGCGCACGGTCATGTCGATGCCGCCGAATGTCTGCTGGCCTTCCTGGCCGTCCTCGATGCGGTCCGCCAGCATGATCATGCCCGCGCAGCTGCCGAAGGCCGGCAGGCCACTGGCGATCAGCTTCTTCAGCGGGTCGAGCAGGTCGAAGGCGACCGTAAGCCGCCACAGCGTGGTCGACTCACCGCCGGGGATCACCAGGCCGTCAACCGCCTCGATCTCGTTCAAGCGGCGCACGGGCGTGGCATTAGCGCCCGCTTCCTCAAGCGCGCGCAGGTGCTCACGGACGTCGCCCTGCAAGGCGAGGACCCCAATTACCGGCAAAATTCCGCTTCCTCCCTTGAGCCCCGTGCGCTTACCCGGTTCGGGCGTGCGTCAGCCCTAGCCCGGGTGCTGGGGATCATTAGGGTCAACACGGTATCGGAGGCTGCTCTTCCCCGGATTCCGGGCTCAGGCGTAGCGTGCCGGGCATGATCGACAGCCATCACCACCTGTGGGACCTGTCCGTCCGCGCGCAGCCCTGGCTGACCGGGGACCAGCCGTGGGCGTCGTCGGAGCAGCTGGCGCCGCTGCGGCGGTCGTTCACGGAGGCCGACCTGTTTTCGGCGGCCGTGTCCGCGGGCGTGGACGCCACCGTTGTCGTGCAGGTGCTCGCCGACCCCGCCGAGACCGCGGACATGCTCGCCTTGGCGGCTTCTGGCGGGCTCGTTTCCGCGGTCGTCGGCTGGGCGGACCTCGCCGCGCCTGACGTCGAGGAGCAGGTCGCCGGGTACCGTTCGCTGCCCGGGGGCGGCCGGCTGGCCGGGGTCCGGCATCCGCTGCTGGCCGAGCCGGACCCGTACTGGCTGGGGCACGCGTCCGTGCGCCGCGGGCTGCGCGCGCTGGCGTCTTCCGGCCTGTGCTTCGATCTCACGCTGTTCGCGCGGCAGTTGCCGCTGGCGGTCGCGGCGGCGCGCGCGGTGCCCTCGCTCATGTTCGTGCTCGACCATCTGGGGAACCCGGCGGTGACGACGGCGGCGACGGCGACGACGGCGACGGTTGCGACGGCGACGGTTGGGGTGCACAGTGCGGACGGGGTGGATGGGGTTGGCGGGGTCGACGCGGTCGGCGGGGTCGACGGGGTCGACGCTGGCTGGGCGGCGGCGATTGGCGATCTTGGCAGGCTGGACAACGTGGTCTGCAAGCTCTCCGGGGCGCACACCTCGCCGCCAAGCGTTCTGGCGTTGCGGCCGTGGTTCTCGACGGTTCTCGCCGCGTTCGGTCCCGACCGGTTGATGTTCGGGTCGGACTGGCCCGTGTCTTCGCTGGTAGCGCCGTATGGCGAGATCGCAGGGATGTATCGCGCGCTGATCGCTGAGCTGTCTGCCAGCGAGCAGCAAGCGATCCTCGATGGCACCGCACGCCGGGTGTACGGGCTGGAGGCGTGATCGTTTAGCTTAAATAGTCTTCGCGATCATGGGGCATCAGGACTGCGCTGTGTGCGCCTGACGGGCTTGCGGGGCGGCCGGGTTCGCTACCAGCCGCGGCCGGCGTAGTGCTGGTCGGCGGGGAGGGTGTCGATGTTGATGCCGACCATCGCCTCGCCGAGGCCACGGGAGACCTTCGCGATCACGTCCGGGTCGTCGTAGAACGTCGTCGCCTTGACGATGGCGGCGGCGCGCTTGGCCGGGTCGCCTGACTTGAAGATGCCCGAGCCGACGAACACGCCCTCGGCGCCTAGCTGCATCATCATCGCGGCGTCGGCGGGGGTCGCGATGCCGCCCGCGGTGAACAGCACAACCGGCAGCTTGCCGGCCTTCGCCACCTCGGCGACCAGGTCGTAAGGCGCCTGCAGTTCCTTGGCGGCGGTGAAGAGCTCCTCGGGCGGCAGGCCCGCGAGACGGCGGATCCCCTGGCTCAGCGAGCGCATGTGCCTTGTCGCCTCGACCACGTTGCCCGTGCCCGCCTCACCCTTGGAGCGGATCATCGCGGCGCCCTCGGCGATCCGGCGCAGCGCCTCGCCGAGGTTGGTCGCACCGCAGACGAACGGCACGGTGAACTTCCACTTGTCCACGTGGTGCGCCTCGTCGGCCGGCGTCAGCACCTCGGACTCGTCGATGTAGTCGACCCCGATCGCCTGCAGCACCTGCGCCTCGGTGAAGTGCCCAATCCGGCACTTGGCCATGACCGGGATGGAAACCGCGGCGATGATCGAGTCGATCATGTCGGGGTCGCTCATCCGGGCGACGCCGCCCTGCACGCGGATGTCGGCGGGCACCCTTTCGAGCGCCATGACCGCGACGGCGCCGGCGTCTTCGGCGATCTTCGCCTGCTCGGGCGTCACCACGTCCATGATCACGCCGCCCTTGAGCATCTCCGCCATGCCACGCTTCACCCGCGCGGTGCCCGTCTGCGCGGTGGGCTGCGGGGGATTGTCGAGACTGGACACTGTGAAAAACCTCCTGGTGCGGGCATGCTTGCCCTCCATCGTATCCGCGCGTCCCGCGCGGGCCGCCAGCTCCTCACCGGCCGCTGGGCGCCTTACCAGCGTCACCCGTGAGCGGGAACTTGGTCCCGAGGTCGGTCACACCAGCATCATCTGTCGTCTTTGGATATGAGATGACCACTTTGGTATCCGTTTTATGCCGATATGGGTGTGCGGTACGTATCGCAACTTGGGGCCCATGGCGGCCGGGCAACGGTCGCCGACCAGCTTTACACAGCAAACGCACCCTCATAACGGGACAAAGCGGGCAGCGAAATGGTCATTTGCTGTGTAAGGCGAACAGGAGGGGCTGGTGTGACGGACGCAGGGCCCGGAGGGCTAGCGGACGGTCGCGGTCGCGGCTGCGTCAGACGGTGCGCGCTCCGTCGTCTTCGGCGATGGAGTCGTCCATCTCGAAGAACTCAGGCTGCGGCGCGTTGCCCGACAGGCGGAACACCCGGGCAAGCGGCCGCCGCCTGGCGTCGATCGTCCGCGCGGCCACGTCGTTGTAGAACTTGCGCGCGATGAACACCTGGTGCGCCGCGGCGTCTACCTCGGCGAGCAGTTCGGTCGCGCCATCCTGGCCGTCAAGCTCCGACCGCAGTCCCGGCTGGCTGAATGTCGCGCGCAGCGCCCTGGTCAGATCGCTTTCCGCGAGGTCGCGCTCTGCGGCGTCGGCGTCCTTGGCCCGGCGCACCGCGGAGGCGAGCAGCAGGCTGTTCGCCGGGTCGAGCAGCCCAGAAGACGCCAGTTCGCTCGCCGCCGAACTGCGCCGCACCATCGCCAGGTCGAGCGCGGTCCGCGCGGCCTCGACGCGGTTGTGCAGCCGGTCAAGCCGGCCTGCTCGCCACGAGACGAAGACGACAAACAGCAAGAGGGCGAACAGGGCGATGACGATGAAGGTCCAGATCACTGCGCCACCCCCACGGTCGCACGGCCGAGCACCACGGTCTCGTAGACGCTCACCACGTCCCGGGCGACGACCTCCCAGTCGTAGCTGGCCACGGCGGCGAGCGCGGCCACCGACAGCTCAGCGCGCCGGGCCGGATCGTCGAGCAGCCGGGCGGCGGCGGCCGCCAGCGCCTCCGCGTCGCCGGTGGCGAACAGCTCGCCCGCGCTGCCGCCGCGCAGCACCTTGTGGAACGCGTCGATGTCGCTGGCGACGATCGGCACGCCAGCCGCCATCGCCTCCGCGGTGACGATGCCGAAGGATTCGCCGCCTGTGTTCGGCGAGCAGAACACGTCAACAGAGTGCAGGACGCGAACCTTGTCCTCTTCTGTGACCTCGCCGAGGAAAAGCGCGCGCTGGCGCAGTTCGGGCGGCAGCTTCAGGCTCTGCTCATCGGCGTCGCCCGGGCCTGCGATGAGCAGCCTCAGGTTCTCGCGTCGCGGCGCGAGAATCTCAAAGGCCCTGAGCAGCACTGACAGGCCCTTGCGCGGCTCGTCCATCCGGCCGAGGAAGCCGATGGCGCCGCCGGTGCCCGGCCAGCCGGTCAGCGGGTCCGCGTGCCGGTACCGGCGCGTGGCGACGCCGTTCGGAATGAGCACCGCGTCGCCGCCAAGATGCTCGACAAGCGTCGTCCTCGCCGCCTCAGACACCGCTATCCGACCGTCGATCTTTTCCAGCGCGCTGCGCAGTACCGGCTGGGCGGCGAGCAGCACGCGTGAGCGCGGCATCGCCGTGTGCACCGTGGCCACGATCGGGCCGGCGGCCACCCAGCAGGCGAGCAGCGACAGGCTCGGGACCGTGGGCTCGTGCACGTGCAGGACGTCGAAGTTGCCTTCCTTGACCCACCGCCGTACCCGGCTCACGGACAGCGGCCCGAACGCGAGCCGCGCCACCGACCCGTTGTATGGCACCGGCACCGCCTTGCCCGCGGCGACCACGTAGTCGGGCAGCGGCTTGTCGTCGTCGGCCGGCGCGATCACCGATACGTCGTGTCCGAGCTCGATCAGCGTCTCGGTCAGGTCCCTGATGTGCTGCTGCACCCCGCCGGGCACGTCCCATGAGTAAGGGCAGGCGACGCCGATCCTCATCGGCACGCCTTATGCAGTAGGCTACTCGGTATACTACTGCGTAGTATACTCGTATTCACGTGCGGCTCCCGCTCCCGTTGCCGTGTCAGCTCCCGCTCTCGTTTCCGTTCCCGTCGCCGTTTCCGTTCCCGTCGCCGTTCGCGCGACCGTTGCCGTTCGCGGCCCCGTTCCCGTTCCCGTTTCGGCTCCCGTTGCCGTTCCGGCTTTTGGCCAGTCGCTCCGGGTCAAGGTCCGCCACGAAAAGCCGCTGCATCATGTGCCAGTTTTCCGGGTGCTCCATGATCGCCTGCTCGAAGACCATGGCCAGCTGCTGCGTCATCGCGGCGACCTTCTGCTTGCGGTCGCCCGTCGCCGGCACGGGTATCTCGTCGTAGATGTGCGTACCCCACTCCATCTCGCCGACGAACCAGCAGCCTACGGGCATCAGCGCGGCGCCTGTCTGGACCGCCAGCGCGGCCGGGCCGGCCGGCAGCAGCGCTTTCTCGCCGAAGAAATCCACTTCGACGCCGGTTTCCGACAGGTCGCGGTCGGCGACGAGGCAGACCAATTTTCCGGCCCGCAGTCGCTGTGCCATCACGCCGAACGGGTGCGGGCCGCCTGTGGTCGGCAGCACTTCCATGCCGATCTCGCTGCGCATCTTGAGGAATCGCTGGAATACCGAGTCCGGCTTGAGCCGTTCGGCCACCGTGGTGAACGAACCAGCCCCCTGATCGATGATCCACGCGCCGGCCTGCTCGAAGTCGCCCATGTGCGGCAGGGCGTAGATCACACCGCGGCCGCTCCTGAGGTGCTCGAGCGTACGGGCCAAGTTCGGGCCCTCCTCGTGCATCCAGTCGGTGAGCCGCTCTCGCGGGATGACCTGCAGCCGGAACGTCTCCAGGTAGTACCTGGCGTAGGACCGCAGCGCGGCGCGCGACAGGTCGCGCAACTCCTTGCCGTCGACCTCATAACGGTCCGCGGATTCACCAGCCTTCGTTCGGAGGACTCGAATTAGATTTCCCTCCAGAACCTGGACGCCAGCACCCTGGCGCCGCCAGGCGATATCGGCGCCGAACCGGAACAGCGTGCGCGCCCACGCCTCAGGCATCCGGCACACGAGCGTCCAGCCGGCCTCGAACGCCGCGCCTGTCAGCCGCTCTCGCAGCACGTCCGTCAGCCTTTCCCCGTTGGCGTGGTTTCCGCGCCTTTGGTGCTCTTGGTGCTCTTGGAATCCAGGTATACCGCGCGCATCCGCTGCCAGAGCGTGAACAGGCTGCCCGCGGCGAGCGCCCACATGCCGATGGGCAGAATGTACGGCACGCCGAGCCCGGACACCCCAATCGACGTCAAGCCGATGAGCATCCGCTCGGGGCGCTCGATGAGACCGACATCGCACTTCAGGCCGAGGCTCTGCGCCCGGGCCTTCACGTACGACACGCACATCCCGCAGGCCAGGCAGAACAGCGACACGACCGCGAGCACATGGTCGGCCGGGTTGCGGATGAACCAGATCGTGATGCCGCCGAACACGGCGGCGTCCCCCACCCGGTCCATGGTGGAGTCGAGGAACGCGCCCCACGGGCCGCTGTCGCCCTTGACCCGGGCGAGCATGCCGTCGAGCATGTCGGTGAACACGAACACCGTGGCGCTTGCGGCGCCCGGGAACAGTTCACCGATCGGGAACAGCGCGAGCGCGCTGGCGGAAACCCCGACCGTGCCGGCCACGGTGACCATGTTCGGCGTAATCGGGGTGCGAGCGAGCGCCTGCACCACTGGGTTGAACAGGCGCGCGAAACCGGGACGTAGGAAATTCAGCATGGCCGTCAAGATCTTACTTGTGAGGAGCTACCCGTTCTCCGCCGTCATCTGTTAGCCACCTGACAGATTCTCGGGATGGGGCTTGTGGTAACGCTGTCGTCGGGTTCAGGCTGTGAAGACGACTGTGAAGACAGCAGCTCATCGACCGCAAGGAGGCGACGGGAGTGACGGACACTACGGGCGCAGCAGGCCAGGCCGGCGGCAGGGTACCTACGGCCGGCCAGGCAGGAAACGTGCGCAATGTCGTGCTGGTCGGCCATTCGGGAACCGGGAAAACAACTCTTGTGGAGGCCCTGCTGGGTCACACCGGCACGGTCCAGCGCCTGGGCAGGATCGAGGACGGTTCGACTGTCAGCGACTTCGACGAGGTGGAGATCCGGCAGCAGCGGTCGGTGAACCTCACACTGGCACCCATCACGGTGGGCGGGATCACGGTGAACCTGCTCGACACGCCCGGCTACGCCGACTTCACCGGCGACCTGCGGGCGGGGTTGCGGGCGGCCGACTCCGCGCTGTTCGTCGTCTCGGCGACCGACGGCGTCGACGGAGTCACGCAGATGCTCTGGGACGAGTGCGCGGCGGTCGGCATGCCACGCGCCGTCGTGATCACCAAGATCGACCACCAGCGGGCGGACTTCGAGGCGGCTCTTGCCGCGTGCCGCTCCGCGTTCGGCGACGCGGTCGCGCCGCTGTACCTGCCGGTTACCGACGAGTCGGCCACGGGCGCCAGCGGGCTGATCGGCCTGCTGTCCGAGAAGCTGTACGACTATTCGGGAGGTTCTCGCGCGGAGGGCAAGCCGTCCGGCGACGCCGCCGACCGCATGGAGGAACTGCGCGGCGAGCTCATCGAGGGCATCATCACGGAAAGCGAAGACGAGACCCTCATGGACAGGTACCTGTCCGGCGAGGAGATCGACGCTGACATCCTCATCGAGGACCTGGAGAAGGCCGTCGCCCGCGGCAGCTTCTACCCCGTGCTCGCGGTCGCGTCGCCGACCGGCATCGGGATGGCCGAGCTGGTGGAAGTGATGACCCAGGCGTTCCCGTCGCCGCTCGAGCACCCGCTGCCGCCGGTGACCACGCCGGAGGGTAAGCCCGTTTCCGATCTGACCTGCGACCCGAACGGGCCGCTGCTCGCCGAGGTCGTCAAGACCACCTCCGACCCGTACGTCGGCCGGATCAGCCTGGTCCGCGTCTTCTCCGGCACGCTCCGCCCGGACGCCACCGTGCACGTCTCCGGGCACGGGCGGGCGGAACGCGGGCACCCCGACCATGACCACGACGAGCGCATCGGCGCCCTGACGTCGCCGCTCGGCAAGCAGCAACGGCCGCTGTCGTCGTGCACCGCGGGGAACATCTGCGCCGTCGCCAAGCTCAGCACCGCCGAGACCGGGGACACCCTGTCCGAGAAGGACCGGCCGCTGCTCATGGAGTCGTGGACGATGCCAGACCCGCTGCTGCCCGTCGCGATCGTCGCCAAGTCCAAGGCCGACGAGGACAAGCTGTCGGCGGGGCTGCAGCGTCTGGTCGCCGAGGACCCCACGATGCGGCTTGAGCTGAACGCGGAGACCAGGCAGCTCGTGCTGTGGACCATGGGCGAGGCGCACGCTGACGTGCTGCTCGACCGGCTGTCGTCGCGGTACGGGGTATCGGTGAACACCGTCGACCTGCGGGTCCCGCTGCGCGAGACCGTCGGCACGTCAGCCAAGGGGCTCGGCCGGAACGTCAAGCAGACCGGCGGACACGGCGAGTACGGCATCTGCCAGATCGAGGTGGAGCCACTGCCCGACTCCGCGGGCTTCGAGTTCGTCGACAAGATCGTCGGCGGCGTGGTGCCCCGCCAGTACATCCCGTCCGTCGAGAAGGGCGTCCGCGCGCAGCTTGAGCAGGGCGTGCTGGCCGGCTACCCGATGACAGGCGTCCGGGTGACGCTGTTCGACGGTAAGGCGCACCCGGTCGACTCCTCGGACATGGCGTTCCAGAAGGCCGGCCGCGCGGCGCTTAGGGACGCGGCGGAAAAGGCCCAGCCGATGCTGCTCGAGCCGGTCGACGAGGTGTCCATCCTGGTGCCCGACGACTACGTGGGCGGCGTCATGTCGGACCTGTCGGGCAGGCGCGGGCGGGTGCTCGGCACCGAGCCTGTCGGCATCGGGCGGACGCTGATCCGCGCCGAGGTCCCGGAACTCGAGATCACCAGGTACACCATCGACTTGCGCTCGGTCTCCCACGGCACCGGGTCCTTCACCCGCGGCTACCTGCGCCACGAGCCGCTGCCCTCGCACCTGGCCGCGAAGGTGGCCGCCGACAGCAAGCCCGTGTAGCTGCACGGGCGACACTGCCATCCCGGACGGCCGGGCCGCGCGGCGGCCCGGCCGTCCTGCTGTACGCTGCCGGGAACCCGCCGGGAAACGAGCGACAAACGTCCTCCAACCGCAGAGGCCACATCGTCGTCTCTAGTGCTGTAAGCAATTAGCTCAATCCGGCCGACGGACGGAGACTGGCAACGGCGCTTACCCGCCCGCGACAGGCGGCGCGCGCAGGCGTCCGTCACCCGGCGGCCAGCGGCAGGCAGCCAGCGGCAGGCGGCAGGCGGCGAAAGGAGATCCGCAATGAGGACAACATTTCGGGCGTCACGGCTTGGTGCCGCCCTCCTATCGAGCGCGGTCTTGACAACCTTCGCGCTGTCCGGCTGCGGCTCACTCAGCTCCGGCTCGGGCGGCGGCAACGGCGCGACGACACCCGCCGCGACCTCTGCGAGCGCCGCTCCCACCAGCAGCGCGCCGGCCACTGCCTCGCACCCGGCCACGGCTACGCCGGCGCCCGCAAAGACGCACCAGCCTGTGACGGTGCCGGCCGGCGGCCCGGTACCCGGCGGGTTCGCGGCCGCCTCGGTCACGTTTGTCTCCACGCAGGAGGCGTTCGTTCTTGGCACCGCGCCGTGCTCGCAGGCGCCGTGCACGTCGATCGTGCGCACGCTTGACCGCGGTGCGAGCTGGCGCGGGCTGCCCGCGCCCGTGGTGCCCCTCGGCCAGTCGCAGGGGACCGGCGGGCCCGCCGTGTGGGGCATCAGGTTCGCCGATCCCGCGCACGGGTTCGTGTTCGGCACCGGGCTGTGGGAGACGACCGACGGCGGCGAGCACTGGGCCGCGGTCACCGGCCCGGGCGCCTCTATCGTGTCGCTTGAGGTCATCGACGGGCAGGTGCTCGCGCTCACCGTGGTGTGCCAGCCGCAAAACGGCTGCGCGCAAGAGGGCGTCCTGATGCGCCGGCCGCTGGCCGGCGGCTCGTGGTACGAGGTGGCCCAGGTGGCTAACGCGCACACGATCGCGACGCAGGCCCGGGTCGCTGCGGTCTTGGACGGCACCAACGTCCTCGTCACCACCGACGGCGGGCTCACGTACGGCACGCACGCCACTCCGTGCACCACGCAGGGCGTGGCGTACGCCTCCTCGGTCGCGGTCACGGGGACGAGCGGGCTGGCCCTGCTGTGCTCAGGTGGCGCCGCGGCGGGAAGCGTGCAGAAGACGGTCTACATCAGCAATGACCTCGGGGCGCACTGGACCAAGGCCGGTCTGCCCGCCATGGGCGGCGACCCGTTCGGCATCGCCGCGGCCACGCCGTCGCAGATCGTGGTCGCCGCGGCCAGCGGCGCGAGCTGGCTGTACTACTCCGGCAACAGCGCCGCTAAGTGGGGCACCGCCTACATGTCCGGCGACGGCGGCCTTGGCTGGAACGACCTGGGCTTCACCAGCGCCAGCGACGGGGTGGTCGTGCACGGGCCGGCGCTGAACGACAACAACCAGGACGGCCGCCCCGGGCAGCTGCTGCTGACCAGCGACGGCGGCGCGAGCTGGCACCTAGTGCACTT
>Ga0126381_100010338_pt1 | contig 10508 bp, 10 predicted proteins | sample PanSoiMetPlot_28_FD_96465 | JGI IMG/M metagenome (GOLD analysis project Ga0126381, IMG submission 96465) | Tropical forest soil microbial communities from Panama - MetaG Plot_28 | ecosystem: Environmental > Terrestrial > Soil > Tropical forest > Bulk soil | place: Panama | collected 2016-02-17 | reverse complement strand
AGTTTAGCGTATCGGAGTCCCATGGACTTCGAACACCAGACCGAGGCGAACGCGACGCTCATCCAGAAACCGGGGGTCTCGTCACTATGGACACGGTGAGGATCGTCCATCTTGGGGCACGTGTGTGCGTCGATTTTTGTGACGCCCCTGCCTGGGATCACGATTGGCCACATACACAGAGGAGCAAGACGAAAAACAGTGTCCACAAAATCGGGGGAAGATCAGTGGTTTCTGGTGGGGTTAGGTTGTCTGAGGTTGGACTAGAGGAAATTCGTAAACCGCAGGTCATTCAGCTTCTCCCAAGGGACATAATCCTCTTCAGGCTGCCACCCTGGTTTCTCCACAGAATGGGATGATTAGCCGTTCTAAATGTGGGGTTAAAAGGCTGATATTCCCCTTGGGACCACCAACAAATTTCCTTCAGCCGAAGATCGGCTCATCTAACCAGGGCTTCTTTGATTCTGGTGGCATTGTGGTAGCAGCGGTCCTAACCTTTGGATTGTTCGTAACAATTTTTCAGCACGCGAACTAACAAACCGCAGGTCACTAGGCTGCGTGACTCCAGAAGTCACGTGGGGCACAATATTGGAACGTCGGAGGAATTCGCCTATGAGCCTGGAGTTCCGGACCGATCGCGGCGTTCTTGTTCCAGCAGTCACAACGGAACAAATGCGCGAAGTCGATCGCATTGCTGTCGAAGAGACCGGTCACAACCTGTATCAGATGATGGAGAACGCGGGTCGCAATCCAGGCCCTCGGTCTCATGGCACGATTCCTCCGCTGCGTGCCGCCTACGTCGAGCGTGTGGAATTCCGTTGGATACCGCATCGATTGCTTTTCCCCTCACGGTGTCTCCCTGGTTGGGGAACAAAAGGGCCGAGTACGGCAAATACACGCATTTCTTTCTTGTGGTTGTTCCTGGCGTTGAGTGATTCGGCGCACCACGTTTTGTTCCAGCATATACCTAGGTAAATTGCCCTGATTGGAAAAAGAGCTTGATGTCCCTCCTGGGCAACCGTTATAAATGCGGCGGTCACCGCGCCGCTTCTCAGATGTGATTTGCGAGTCGCACTCATCGGAGCACGATGCGAAACCGAGTCTCGTGGCCACGGATCCGTCGCCTCAGTCCTCGAGCCCGGGAGGTGTCTCGTTACCGCCACGGCGATGACCCTCCTTGCGCACCAGGTGCTCATCCTGACCGTCGGCCTCCGATTCAGAGCCTCCCACTGCGACGTCTGCTCATCCTGGCCTGGCTGATCGCGTGGATGTCCACGGTTCCGCTCTTTCATATCCATCTCCCTGATACCACGGATCGGTGGTCGGTCCTCCAGAGTGGCGGTGCCCACACCGTGTTGACCCCCGATCTGCCCGGTGAGTATGCCCCGCCCTCTCACGCCAGCCATCGAGATTCGTCCGCCCTCACGTCGCGAGGCGTCAACTCCCCAGAACTGGGCATTGTCCTCTTCGGAGAGAAAGCCAAGAAGTCGAAAGCCCTCACGGTCCTGGGGTCGCTCTCACGCGTCCGTACGTCACCACTGCTCCTTCGAGTCGCCCACGCCTTCGCTGCCTCCCGTGCTCCACCTCGCTCGGCCTGCGCGTAGACCAGACCAACAGACCATCAGCATCTCAGCCGCCGTCACCGTTGTCCCCGTGCGCGATGCGTGCACTCTCGGGGGCCAGCCACCAGCGCCCGACACCATTCAGCTGGCGAGGCTGGTGCATGATTAACTGAGAGTGTGGCCTAACAACTGGGGAGAGGTCAGCTCCCCCAAGGCCGGAAGGAGTGCGTCATGGAAGTCGCCAATGCCGTGTATAGTTTCAGAGATGCTTGTGAACGGATTATGGCTGCCATAATATTGAAGAGACCGCCCAACAAGGAGGAAGTCTGGATCATTCAGTTCTATTGCAGGCATCTACTCTCCGCGGTCGAGCCGTATTTGCCTCAGCAGTCCAAAACAGGTTGAGAAGTTCTACCTGCCTGTTGTCACATATGGCGGGTCAAGAAATGCCGACAGGATAATCAGGCCTTGTCGCATTTCACCACGCTGCTAAACCGGTAATGTGGCCAACGGCCACTGACGACCCCAGTTACAAAGCAAAACACGTGAGTTTACCGGGGTATGTCTCATGCTGAGCATTTATAAGCGAAAAGCTGTGCGCTGCGGCAATGGGTTGTGCAGACGCATGAATTGGAAGCCTAGTCTGTGAACACTCGCGCGTCAAAAGTGCGGCTGAGGCAGGTAGGAAGCGAGCTAGTAAGAGTCGGCCTTGCGACCCTGGCCCTTCAATTTGGAGTGGTCGCCTGCGGAAGCAAATCAGAAGATACTACTTCTGCCAAACCGGTTCCCTCCACTGCGCCGTCTAATCTCCTGCAGCTGACGGCTGAGGAACTCTCAAGGACGGACATCGAAGTGGTCCCAGTCGCTCGCGGGCAGTTTGGCGCATACCGCGAATTCCCTGCTACCATTCAAGCCAACGAAAATGAACTGGCGGAGGTCACGACGCTCATTCGCGGCCGAGTTGTGAAGGTTCATGTGGATGTCGGTCAGGACGTGAAGAAAAACATGTTGCTGGCCATGCTCCATAGTGCCGATCTCGGAGTTGCGGAGGGGGCCTACCTGAAGGCCAGGGCGAAGCTGCATGAAGCGGAACTCGCCTATGAACGTGCCAAGGACCTGCACGAGCACAAAGCCGTGAGCTTGGCCGAGCTGCAGCGCCGGGAAGCGGAGATGAAGACCGCGCGAGCCGAAGCCCGAGAAACGCAGAACCGGTTGGAATTGCTAGGCGTGCAAGCGCAAGAGATTGACCGGCTGGAACGCGAGCATACGATCAAAGCCGATGTGCCTCTGCGCGCGCCTTTCGACGGACGTGTCATTATGCGCGACATCACAAGAGGCGAGGTCATCGAAACGCAGCAAAAATTATTCACCGTTGCAGATCTTTCGAACGTGTGGGCGATCGGCAGTGTGCCGGAAAAGGACATGCAGTTCATTCGAAAAGATCAGAACGTGGAAGTCATGGCTGCGGCCTATCCCCATGGGTTCTTTCCAGGAACCATTACGTACATCAGCGACGTTCTGGATCCGGCCACCCGCACCATGCGTCTGCGGGTCACGCTGCCGAATCCTGATCGGCTTCTCAAACCGGAGATGTTCGCCATCGTCCGGGTTTATTCAGCACCTAAACCGGACGTCCTCACAATCCCCCTCGTCGCCGTCCAGAACGGGTCTGCCGGCAAGATTGTCTTCGTGCAGCGAGCGGCGACCGAGTTCGAGGTCAGGACCGTCAAGCTGGGCGATGAACAGGGTGAAATCGTGGTCGTGCAAGATGGGCTTCACGAAGGCGAACGAGTCGTGGGCAGGGGATCGTTCACGCTCAAATCCGAGTTGGAGCGGCACAAGATTGGGCCGACGCCATGATCGCTTCGTTGTTGGAATTCTCGCTCCGCCAACGGGTTCTTATCCTCGGGCTCGCCATTCTCCTCTCCGTCGCCGGGATCTATGCCTTCCAGGTCATTCCAATCGATGCTTTTCCCGACGTCACAAATATCCTTGTCCAGGTAGTCACCAAGGCGCCGCGGTTGTCTCCGGTCGAAGTGGAGCGGTTGGTGACGTTTCCGTTAGAGCTGCAGTTGAGAGGGCTGCCTGGGCTGACTGATATTCGCTCCTTGTCCAAGGTCGGCCTATCCTTGATCACGGTCGCATTCACTGATGACATCGACATCTACCTGGCCAGACAGTTGGTGTTCGAACGGGTTACGGAGTCAAGGGATCTGCTGCCACCCGAGACCGATTCGATGTTAATGCCTAATTCCACAGGCCTGGGTGAAATTTATCAGTACTACCTCGAAGGATCCGACGATCGAACTGTCGACTCCCCTACGTACGCACGGGAACTCATGGAGCGACGGACGATTCAGGACTGGGTAATCCGTCCGTTGCTCAAAGGCGTGCCTGATGTCGTGGAGGTGAACTCAATGGGCGGTTTCGTCAAGCAGTATCAGGTTATGGTCGAACCTGGGCTGCTCAGAAAATACAACCTTCCCCTCCGTGAGGTCGTGGGCGCAGTGGCCCGGAACAACGCGAATGCCGGAGGTAACATTCTGGAACGGTACGCAGAAAAGTACATCATTCGGGGCGTGGGACTGATCAAGAGCGTGGACGATATAAGGAAGATCGTTGTCAAACAAGTCGGAGGCACGCCGGTCTATGTGAGCGATCTGGCCGAGGTAAGCATCGGGCACGCCGTGCGTCATGGAGCCGTCGTGCTGAATGGCGAGCGCGAGGTCGTCGCCGGGATCGTCCTGATGCTGCGCGGAGGCAATGCGCAAAACGTCGTGCAAGCTGTCAAACAAAAGATCGAGGAAATCCACCGGGCCAATTTGCTGCCGGGCGGCCTGCGCATCGTCCCCTTCTACGACCGCATCGAGTTGATCGAAGCAGCATTGAATACTGTGTCCAAGGCCCTGCTCGAAGGCGTCGCGTTGGTCATCGCGGTCCTCTTCCTGTTCCTGGGCAACATCCGAAGCGCGTTGATCGTTGTCACGACGCTCCTTCTCACGCCGCTAGCCACCTTCATATTCATGGACGGACTGGACCTCACGGCCAATCTCATGACGCTGGGTGGTCTGGCAATTGCGATTGGGATGATCGTGGACGGGTCGGTTGTGGTGGTGGAGAACGTCTACCGCCATCTGCTCGAACGGCACGGCGGAAAGGCCGACGTCCTCGATGTCGTCCGGCAGGCAACACAAGAAGTTGGCCGCCCCGTGGTGTTCGGCATCATCATCATTGCCGTCGTGTTTCTACCGATTCTGTCGCTTCACGGTATGGAAGGAAAGATGTTCAAGCCGCTGGCTTACACGATCATGATGTCACTCCTCATATCGCTGGTACTGTCGCTCACGGTTTCGCCCGTCCTCTGTTCGCTATTTCTTCGAGCCTCAGGTAAAGAAGACACGTTCTTACTTCGATGGACAAGAGAGACTTACCTTCCAGTCCTGCGCTGGGCGATTCACCATCGGCTGGCGGTAATGGCCACGGCCGTGACGCTTCTCGCCGCAAGCCTGGCGTTGTTTCCGTTCTTGGGCGGGGAATTCATTCCGATCTTGAATGAGGGGGCGATCACCCCGCAGACCATTCGGCTGCCCAATATCTCTCTCCCAGAGTCCATCGATATCGAAAAGAAGGTGCAGAAGGCTGTCCTGAAGTTTGCCGAAGTGCGTCTGGCCGTTTCGAAGATCGGCCGTTCCGAACTCGGCAATGATCCACAGGAACCCAACGCCAGCGACCCGGTTGTCGCTTTGCATCCCATGGAGACGTGGAAGACGGCTGATACCAAGGCGGAGCTCGACGATGCTGTGCGCCACGAGATCGAGAAGATCCCCGGCGCACATTTTCTCCTGAGCCAACCGATTCAACAGCGAGTCGATGAATTGCTGTCCGGCGTCCGCTCGGAGGCGACCGCTAAGATTCTGGGCGACGATTTGAATGTGCTGCGGGCGACGGCGGAAAAGATCGAGACAATATTGCACTCGGTCAAAGGCGTGAAAGATGTACGGATCGAGGAACTCTTCGGGCAGATCTATCTAACCGTAGACATCGACCGTGGAAAGATCGCGCGGCATGGGATCAATGTCGCAGACGTGCAGGAGATCATCCGCACGGCGATCGGAGGCGATCCCGCCACGCGTGTCTATGAAGGCCCGCGGCGGTTTGATCTGATCCTTCGTTTCCCGGAGCAGCACCGGGATAGCGTCGAAACCATTCGCAACATCCTGCTGAGGACCGCATCCGGTGCCTTAATCCCTTTGGGCGAATTGGCCAGCGTGGAACTGCGTGAGGGGCCGGCTCTGGTCAGTCGAGAGAACTTAAAGCGTCGGATCTATGTCGGCTTTAACACGAAGGGTCGAGATATCGAAAGTATTGTGGCAGAGGCGCAGCGCAAGATTCACAAGCTGATTCAGCTTCAGCCTGGATACACCATTACTTGGGGCGGTTCCTTCGAGAACATGGAGCGGGCCATGAAGAGACTGCGGATCATCGTGCCGGTGACGATCGGACTGATCTTTCTCCTGCTGTTTTCTTCCTTCAATTCGGTACGGTACGCTGCCTTGATCATCATGAATCTACCCTTCGCACTGATCGGCGGCATTGTGGCTCTGTGGATGACTGGCGAGTATGTGAGCGTGCCGGCCTCGATCGGCTTTATCAATCTCTTCGGCGTTGCGGTCCTGAACGGAATTGTTCTCGTCTCTTACATCAACAAGCTGCGTGGGGATGGGATGGAAGCGGAACAGGCCATCGTTAAGGGCTGCACACTCCGTCTTCGACCCGTGCTCATGACAGCCCTCGTTGCCATGTTGGGACTGCTGCCGCTGGCCTTTGCGACGGGGATCGGCGCCGAAGTGCAGCGGCCGCTGGCGACGGTCGTGATCGGCGGGCTGTTTACCTCAACGGCGTTGACGCTGGTCGTGCTGCCCGCCTTGTATGGGTGGATGGCGGAAAAAGAAACCGGGAAGGAGCATGCGCCGGAATGGGTGTAGGAAGGGAGGCGGCGGGATTAATTCAGATTGTGAAAGAAGAACAGGACATGGCGGCCCACGGCCATGGAGTCTGCTATCTGCGACATTTTAACCGTGTAGAGAGGTAGCAAACTAACCAACCACAGGCCATCACCGGCATCTACCATGTCTGAAGCATTCACGCTTCGCGATCCTCGTCCTCTGTATCTGCTACCATGCTGCTACCAGGACAGGACAAACGAGCCACATCATCCTCAAGTTCGGCGGCACTTTGCTTTGTGGTTTCTTGTAGGAGTAGTTTGTATGAGGTAGGACATGCTGAAATTCAGAAACCGCAGGTCGGAGATTTAGGCAGCCACGCCGTGAAGTTCGAAGTGGAGGAGGGGAGCCAACGACGCTCAGAAGTTATCAGCGGCAGATTCAACCATTTCTTAATCCTCACATTTTTCCAACCTTCAAAAAGAGCGCGGCTATCCATACCATGAGAAACCCCAAGTCGCGATTGACAATTGCGATCTCCGATGAAGGGCCGATAGGAGAGAAGAAATAGCCTAGAATGATGAGCGCTGTGCAGACCCCCCGCGACGACGAAAGTAAGCGGTTCCCAAACATTTCATCGCGTGAGTCCAAGAGGGAGGATATATCACGCCCAGATTGCCATTCCCAATGGCGTTAGCAGATCGAGGACGAAAACGACCACCGTTCTCGTAAGAATGATTGCCGAGAGTGCATGCTCTGGGTGAGACATCACTCACTACCGGTCTCGCGTCTTCGTGACTGAAGCAGAACTGCTTCTCTTGCGTAGGACTCTGCTCCGAGATGGATCTCATCATCCTGATAGTCGGTGTCGGGAGTCAGAGACAGCCCTGCCTTCTCCGGTCCGGCGAAGCGATTCTCTTTCATGACACCATCGTACACATGACCGCAATTCACGCAACGCCAGCTGGTCGTCCACATCTCCCCATATCCACTCGTCATGTCTAGGAAATGGTCGACTACCATGAGACCTCGGCAGCGTCTGCATTTCATGACCGTCCTCCTTTGATGATAGGCAGAGAGGGCTTTTGGCTCCTCTTCCAGATAAAGGCTACAGCCGGCCAAGGCTTGCGGTAGACCGAGAAGGGTTACTTCGGAAGTGGGGGTCTGGGAAGGCGCAAAAATCACACAAGATCGAGGGCTTGGCCCGTCCCCCAAAGGTGGGACCGAAAGACATGCTAATTCGGTATAGCGGATAAATTACGCGGCGATACCTTTAAGACATGAGGACCCGTAGTCAGACACCATGGACAAACCCGCAGCTTATGAACATTGTGGGCTTCAGGGGATATCTTGTACTCCTGCAGGCCATGTTCCTGATCCTCTATGGCTCCCATCTCCAACAGCCATTGACCGGCCTGAGTGGGGACATACTGTTCGTCACAGCCATCTTGGGCGCTCTCACCCTCATGGTGTTCGTCATGTCTAGCACACAACTTGGTGCGCCATGGGTACTTAGTGTGCTCACCCTCGGTGACGCGAGCGTGCTGTTTGGTACCTTACCACATGGGCCGGGCACTGAGGCGGGAATGAGTGTCGCGCTCATCCTCTTGCTTGGGATGGCCTCGTATATCCCGTCCCTTCCGTACTTTGCCATGGTCAGTGGCGTGCTTGTGAGCGGGTATGGGTTCTCGCTTTATCAGGCGAACCTGCTGCAGTCTCCCACGGTTCTGCTTCTTCCAGGATTCCTGTGCGTGACCTTAGTCTTCTTGAGCAAAAGCGGAATTTTTCAAGCAGAGTTTCAACGCCTCGCGGATCTGCAGTCGCACCAGCCGTCAATGAAGGATGCGCTCACCGGCCTTGCGAATCGTGCTCAATTTCTGGACCAGGTCAGGCGAATCATTCAGTATCGCTATGTCAATCGTGATTTCCATTTTGCTGTGCTGTTTATCGATCTCGACGGCTTTAAACCCATCAACGACAAGTTCGGGCACAAGGCGGGCGATGCCGTGTTGCGGCAGGCGGCCAAATTACTAGAAGGATGTGTGCGAAAAGGAGATCTGGTCGGCCGCTATGGGGGAGATGAATTCACCGTTCTCCTCAACCATGTGAAAGGTCCGTCGGATGCCGCTCGCGTGGCGGAGACCATCCTCACCAAAATTCGCACTCCCATCGATGTCGGAGAACCGGTGGAGGTGGGAGCGAGCATTGGCATCGCGATGAGTACGAATCTTCACGAAGGGCCAGAAGATCTCATCCGAGATGCGGACGGCGCTATGTACCGCGCCAAGGCACAGGGAAAGAATTGTTATGTTGTCAGCGACGAAACGGACATCTCTCAAGCTGAATTAAAAGAGCGCTGGAAGCGAGTGGCCCAAATGAATTGGTCGTTGCGAGCGCATTGACGCAGGACAAGGTCTTGAGTTTGGCGACATTATAGTGCCTTCATCAGGCGATTGACTTGGCTATATGCACATATCCCGCAAGACCCGTCTTTTCCAAAACCGCGGGTCAGGGCATGTTATCGCTTTGTCATCGTGCCTTCTAGGGACCACGAATAATCCTTGAGGTGAATTGCGTTAGCCGCTTGGTTGATCCGCTCGGTGGAGCGATTGATAATCCACTCGGTCATGCGGCCCGGCATGGCCCGCATCAACTGCGTGAGTAGCCAACTGACGACCGACTTCTTTTCTCCTGACCGCATGAGCTTTGCGGATTTGAGTCCCAGCGCCTGATTGGCTTCTACAAAGGGTCGCATCACGTTCTCGAATTCCGCAAATGCATGCAGATGAGCGCCGGACGCCGTCGCCAATTCTCCGGCAAGTACATAGGCGCCGATGAGGGCGATACTCGTGCCTTGCCCGGACATCGGCGAAGCGCAATAGGCGGCGTCTCCCACCAAGACGACTCGGCCTTCCGACCATCGAGGCATGTCGATCTGTGCCGCCGTATCAAAGTACCAATCCGACGCCGTGGGCATCAGCTCCAGAAGCCGAGGCACCTCCCACCCAATTCCTGCATAGACCGTCTTGAGCACTTGCTGCTGTTGAACCCTGTCTCGCAAATCGATCCGATGAGACGGAGCCACGAAACCAAAACAGGCCTTGGCATTCGGGTCATTGCGAGAACTCCAAATCGCGGCAATTCGACCCAGCTCGGAGTACTGAATCTCCATGCGGTCCAATTGTAAATAATTCGGGACGGAGTACACACATAAATACAACCCCAGATCGCGAAGAAACCTCGGTTCTTCCCCAAAGACGATTTGCCTCACATTGGAATGAAGCCCGTCAGCACCGATCACACAATCGAACTCGCGCACGCCCCCCTTTACGAACTGAACCTGTGCACTCTGTGCTGTTTGGGTGATTCCCTGAATGGTATCGCCAAACCGAAACTCGACATCCCCGACATGATCTTTCAGAATCTGACACAATGTGCCGCGAACGATCTCGAGATCTCCGCCAACGCGATGCCCAAAGCTATCCCCACTCATCCGATTCACGATATTGCCTTCTCGATCGACGAGCATGGCGCCCTGCATGTCGGTCTGCGCCGCAACAACTGCGTCATGAACCCCCATCTGCCTGAGCACCTGTAGCGCCGCCCCGCGCACATCGATCTTATAGCCGCCAACCAACAGGGACGACGCCCGCTCCACGATGGTCGGATGATATCCGTAGCGCCTCAGCCAATAGGCGGCTGTGAGTCCTGCGGGTCCGGCACCTGAAATTAATATTCTCATCTGTCTTGAGCGGGTGCCGTGCTCTTCGGAGCAGGCCGCGACAGTGGGCACGTCACGCTGATAAGGATGGTTAAAAGTAGGAAAAACCGTCGCGCATTCTCGACTGATCCAGGAATTCAAGTCAACATGCATCGAGCACCAAGGTTATTCGTCGTCTGCTACCACACTGCTACCAGGACATGACAAACCAGGCCCATCAGCACCCACTTTGGGAGCATCCTGACTTGTGGTTTCTTGTGGGCTTACGTTGTCTGCGGTTGGACT
>Ga0126381_100010336_pt1 | contig 10509 bp, 5 predicted proteins | sample PanSoiMetPlot_28_FD_96465 | JGI IMG/M metagenome (GOLD analysis project Ga0126381, IMG submission 96465) | Tropical forest soil microbial communities from Panama - MetaG Plot_28 | ecosystem: Environmental > Terrestrial > Soil > Tropical forest > Bulk soil | place: Panama | collected 2016-02-17 | reverse complement strand
TCATGACGGTCTCGCCGACGCGTCGTGTGAGAATGAGCATCTTTCCAATTCCTCTGCCGTTCTAGTTTTAGGTCCGCCAGGACGACTCAAGTTCTCTCCCAGCCCGTTTTTTTTATATTGAGCGCACGTTTAATACGGAGAGTACGCGGAAACAGTGCAAAAGAAAATCTACGGTGTCGAGCATATCCCGGGCTTGAATGCCCGCGCCATCGCATGAGCCCCCCACAAAAGGGGGGGAGTTCAGCTGTCCGTCAACATCCGCCGCAGCGCCGCGCCGGCCGCCCCCGCGGCGGGACCCACGATGAGGTGGACACAACCCGGCAGTGGCACCGCAACCCCGCGCAGGCCGAACCCTGCCAGCGCAGTGCGATCGACGAGCCCGGCATCGCCCACGCTGATGCGGAGGCGGCTCGCGGCCGTGTCGACGGCGCGCACATTGTCATGTCCACCGAGTGCTGAGAGCAGCGCACGCGCATCTCCTGACCAGGTCTCATCCGTACGCTCGGCGTTGTCCGCACGCGCCGCGGCAGCGGGGACTTGCAGCGGCGCAGCAGCCTCGCTGCGGCGAGGCCCGGCTTCGCTGGCGGTGGACGCGCCGCGGAGCGCTTCGCGGATTTCCCCGGCGATCTGATCGGCAATCGTCCCCACCACCACCTGCAGCGCCTCCGCAGACGGACGCACCAGCCCGCGGGCACCGAGCTGCTTGAGCGCCTCCGTGTCCACCGCCGATTGACTGGCTACCAGCAGCCGCAGCCGCGTGGTACAGGCGTCGACCGAGCGCAGGTTGGTTGCACCACCGAGCGCGGCAACCCAGGCGCGCGCCCGCGTCGCCGGCGCCACCGCCGGAGTTGCCGCCGGCGTCTCACCGCGATCGCGCCCCGGCGTCTTGAGGTCGAAGCGCACGATCACGAAACGAAACAACACGTAGTAGAGCGCGAAGTACACCGCTCCGACCGGCAGCAGCCACAGCGGTCGGGTGGCACGGTTGAAATTCAGCAGATAGTCGAAGAGCCCCGCCGAGAAGCCGAATCCGAGACGCACGTGCAGCGCGTTCATGATGATGAAGGCAACTCCGGTGAGGAGTGCGTGGACCGCGTACAGGGCCGGCGCGAGGAACATGAACGTAAACTCGATGGGCTCGGTCACGCCGGTGAGGATCGAAGTGAGCGCAATCGAGCCGAGCAGTCCGCCAACCAGGCGGCGCCGCTCCGGGAGCGCCGTGTGATACATGGCGAGGCACGCCGCTGGCAGCCCGAACATCATCACCGGAAAGAAACCTGACATGAAGACGCCGGCGCTCGGATCGCCGGCGAAGAAGCGCTTCAGGTCGCCGGTGACGCCGTGATAGTCCCCGAGGAGGAACCAGGCAATGTTGTTGATGATGTGATGCAGCCCGGTCACGATCAGGATGCGATTCAGCACGCCGTAGGCGAACAGCCCGAACGAGCCGGCGTGCAGCACCCAGCGGCTGAGCGCGTCCATGCCCTGCTCGAGGTGCTGCCACTGCGTGCCGAACACCACCGCCAGGAGCAGGCCCGCCAGTCCGCTCACGATCGGTACGAAGCGCCGGCCACCGAAGAAGCTGAGATAACTCGGCAGGTTGATCTTGTAGAAGCGGTTGTAGAGCAGGCCGCCGGTGAGCCCGGAGAGAATCCCGACCGGGACGCTGAGCTTTGCGAGCTCATGCGCTTTGTAAGCGGCGATGGCGAGCTCGCGCCCGCGTCCGGTGACGTCTGCGACTGCCTCCGGCGGTACCCCGATCAGCACTTCGGCGCCCTTGGTCGCGACGAGGTACGCCACCACGCTCGCAAGTCCCGCCGCGCCGTGATTCTCGCGGGCCAACCCCACCGCCACGCCGATGGCAAACAGCAGACCGAGGTTGGAGAAGATCGCCTCGCCCGCAGCCGCCACGTAGGCGGAATCGAGCAGGTCGGGCTGACCGAGGCGCAGCAGCAGTCCCGCAATCGGCAGGACGGCGATCGGCAGCATGAGGGCGCCGCCGACTTTCTGCAGGCTCGCGAGCAGGCGCTTCACGGGCTCACCGCTGCCGCCCGGGGAGCCGCCGCGGCGGCGAGCGCGCGCACATCGGCGGCGCTGTCTGCCTGCAGCGCCTGCTGCGCGAGCGCGCGACACTCGGCGAGTGAGACGCTGCCGATGCGCTCCTTCAACAGCGGAATCATTGCCGGGACCGCCGAGAGCTCGTGCACTCCCAGGCCGACCAGCAGCGGCGCGGCGAGCGGCTCGGATGCCAGACTCCCACACACCGCGGCATGCCGCCGGTGCGCCCGCGCGCCCTCGGCGGCGCGCGCGATCAGGCGCAGCACCGCCGGATGCAGCGCATCGAGCCGCGCGGCGAGTTGCGGATTGCCGCGGTCCATGGCGAGGGTGTACTGCGTCAGGTCGTTGGTACCGATGGAGAGAAAGTCGGCCACGGCCGCGATACGGTCGGCGAGCACAGCCGAGGCGGGGGTCTCGACCATTACGCCGACGCTCGGCAGCTCACGCAGCCCGAGCTCGTCACGCAGTTCCTCGAGCAGCGCGCGCACGGTGTGGATCTCGTCCACGTCGCTGATCATCGGCAACAGCACCCGGCACGATGCGCTCGGGCGCACCGCAAGCACGGCGCGCAGTTGCGTGCGCAGCAGCTGCGGATAGGCGAGGCTGGTGCGCACACCCCGCAGGCCGAGCGCCGGGTTCTCTTCGGCGGGTAGCGGCAGGTAGGGGATCGGCTTGTCGCCGCCTGCGTCCAGGGTGCGGATGGTGAGCGGGCGCGTCCCGAGAACGTCGGCGATCTTCTGGTACTCGGCCGCCTGCTCGGACTCGGTGGGCGGCGCGTGCCGCTCGAGGAACAGGAACTCGGTGCGCAACAGCCCGCAGCCTTCGGCGCCGTTGCGCACCGCGGCCTGCGCTTCCGACACCGACCCGATGTTGGCAAACACCTCGATCCGTGTGCCATCGGCCGTGCGGCACTCGCGCTGTGCCGCTGCCTCGAGCGATGCGCGCCGTGCGGTCCGGGCGCTCACCGCGGCGCGGACTGCAGCGAGCCGGGCTTCTCCCGGATCGACCTCGAGCACGCCGCGCCCGGCGTCGAGCACCAGTGCGGTTCCATCGGCCACAGCGAGCACGGCCGGCCCCAGCGCCACGAGCGCCGGGATGCCCATCGCGGCGGCCAGAATCGAAGCGTGCGAGGTCGGGCCGCCGGCCGCCAGCGCCACACCGGCAACGCGAGCGGCATCGAGCGCAACCAGCTGCGACGGCAGCAACTCGCGCGCGATCACGATGGCCTTCTCCCGCAGCACGATCCCGGGGGCTGCGGTCGCGCCCTGCAGCGCAGCCAGCACCTGCGTCTCGAGATCGAGCAGATCATCCACCCGCTCGCGCAGCCGCCGGTCCTCGAGCGACTGTAACGTCGCGGCACTGGCGCGCACGGCGGCGCGCCAGGCGAACGCCGCGCTCTTGCCCAGTGCGATTGCGCCGCGGGCCGCGGACACCAGCTCCGGGTCATCCAGCAGCTCGAGATGCGCCGCGGCGATCTCGCGCGCTGGCTGAGTTTCCGCCTCCGCGTGCGCGCGGCGCTCGAGCCGGGCGCGTACCGCGGCACGGGCACGATCGAGGGCCGCGCCCTCCTCCGTCACGCCGATGCCCGCCTCGGCGACCTCGATCTCAGGCCGGCGCAGCTGCACCGCCGGGCCGAGCGCGAGCCCCGCGCTCGCGATGACGCCCGGCAGCTGTCCGGGCGCCGCGGCCGGTGCGGGAGGCGTCGCGACCCGGACGGACGCCTTCCGTGTGGTACCCGGCGCCTCAGCCGGGGCGGCCGGCGCTGCAAACGCCGTCGCGAGCGCGCTCACGGCGTTCGCCGCGTCGGGCCCCGCGGCACGAATCTCGATCTCGTCCCCGCGCTGCACACCGAGGGCCATGAGCGCCACCGTGCTGCGGGCGTTGGCTTCCCGCCCGCGCGCCAGGATGCGCACATCGGCCGCGAGCGGTTTCAGCGCGGCGGCGAGCAGTGCCGCCGGACGGGCATGAATGCCGTGCTCGAAGCGCACGGTCAGCCGTCGCACCGCCGGGGCAGCCGCCGTGGAGGTTGGGGGAGTCGACGAGCGGGTCGCGGCGCACGGCTCGAGCTCCATGAGAAAGTCGCCAACCGCCACCGCACGGCTGACACTCTGCCTCCGGATGCGAAACTGGCTGTCGGCGGTGACGATCACCGGTGTGAGTACGCTCTTCGCGCGGCGCGCCAACAGGTCCAGGTCGAAACTGACCAGCGCATCGCCGGCGCGCACCTGCGCGCCCTGACGCGTATGCGCCTCGAACCCTTCGCCGCCCAGCGCCACGGTGTCGATGCCGACATGCAGCAGTATTTCGCAGGTGCCTGCCGCCCGCAGCGTGACCGCGTGTCGCGAGGCGGGCAGCACGAGCACCTCGCCGTCGCAGGGTGCGAACAGCGTGCCGGTGGTCGGATCGATCGCCACGCCATCACCCAGCATGCGATTTGCGAACACCTCGTCGGGTGCCTCAGCGAGCGGGGTGCTCCAGCCCTCGAGCGGCGCCACGAGTGTGATTGCACCCGGAGCGCTCATGGCGCGAGCTGTATCCAATCGAGCGCCCACATGGGGTCGAGCTTCCGCTGCGTGAACCGCAGGCACAACGCGTGGGTGCCGGTGAGATGCGGCAGCGCCACCTGCGGCAGCACCGTGACGGCGTCGTTGCCGGCTGCGGGTGCGAGAGGCAGCAGTGCAATCGGCTCGCTGTCGCAGCTGTCGGCATGCACTTCGAGCTCCCCGTCGGCGGTACGAGGCGGGTACAGCCTGATCGCATTCGCTGCCTCGCCGATCTGGAAGTTGAAAGGAACCTGTCCCACGGCGGCGGCGAGCGTACCGACCTGCGACAGATCTGCAGCCGGGAGTATCCAGCAGGGGTTCTCGATGTCGATGAGGAACACCGCTCGCGGGCCGCGTACCGGCGCGTCATCCTCCAGATTCAACACCAGCTTGTCGGTGCAGGTGCGCAGGTCCTGACTCATGTGCCTGTCGAGCGGTCCGGGCTGGCGGACCGGCGCGAACAGAGTGTTGGAATAGGGAATGCCGAGCGCTCGATAGCGGTTGAGCTCCAGCGGCAGCCGCTGCAGGAAGCTCGGCCATGCGAGCCGCTCCGCCGGCGACCAGGCCACCTCCGCGAGAGCCGCCGCGCGCGGCCAGGTCATGTATGCCGCCCGCTCCTCGGTGCGCACGTGCTCGGTCCACAGATTCGCCTGCAGCCCGAGAACGTGCTGGCGTAGCGCGCCGAGCGCGCCGGGCAGCGGGTCGAAGCGGTAGACATCCTCGGTGGTGACCACCGGGCCTCGCCCCGGAGGTTCCGCGGGCGAGCTACCCTGGCGATGATCGAGATACATGATGGGATCGGGCGCGAGGATTGCATCGTGTCCGGCCCGCGCGGCGAGGATCGCACCCTGCACGCCGCGCCACGAGATCACCGTGGCATTCGCACCGAGCCCGGCGCCGACGATCTCGTCCCAGCCGAGCAACCGTCGGCCGTGGGCGGTGAGGTAATCTCCGAGCCGTCGCTCGAAGTAGCCCTGCACCGCGCCGACGTCACTGATGCCGAGCGCGCGCATGCGCGCCTGCACGGCAGCGGAGCGCTGCCACTCGTCGGTGACGACCTCGTCGCCGCCGACGTGCACGTACTCCCCCGGAAAGAGTTTCAGCACTTCATCGAAGACGTCGTAGACGAAGCGGAACGTCGACTCCTCGATGTTGAGCAGGTGCGGGTAGACGCCCCAGTCGGCCGGCACCGCGGGCGGCAGAGCCTCCGGGACGGCGGCGAGCGCCGGGTAAGCGACCAGCATTGCAGTCGCATGGCCCGGCACCTCGATCTCCGGAACGATGGTGACGTTTCGCTCCGCCGCGTACGCCACGATCTGCCGTACCTCGGCCTGCGTGTATAAGCCCCCGTACAAACGGGGCCGGCCGGTGGCCGGATCGATGTCGTGCTGCGCGGCTGCGCCCGCCGGGACGCGCCACGCGCCGATGCTGGTGAGGCGCGGGTACTTTCTGATCTCGAGCCGCCAGCCCTGATCGTCCGTCAGGTGCCAGCCCAGCACGTTGAGCTTGTGCAGCGCCATCCAGTCGATGTAGCGCATGACGAATTCGGATGACTGGAAATGGCGCGCGGAGTCGAGCATCAGGCCGCGCCAGCGGAAACGCGGCGCATCCGTGATGTGCATGGCGGGGATGGCAACGTTGCCGCCCGGCGCGGGCGCGCTCGAGAGCTGCCAGAGGGTCACCGCGCCGTAGAAGAGCCCCGCCCGATCACGCGCTGTCACTTGCACGCGCTCAGGCGATACGTCGAGCTGATAGCCCTCGGGGGCGGCGCCAGGCGCCGCGGGGTCCAGCCGAAAGACGATCGCCCGGGCAGTAGAGTCGGCACCCTGAGGCACGCGCACTGGAAGCGTCAGCGCGTGGCTCCGGCGCACGAGGGCGGCGAAGTACCCCGCGACCCATTCTTCCGCCCGTCCGGCGATGCGGATCTGCGTGCCCTGCCCGATCGTGAAGGTGCCGACGCGTGGCTCCACGCTCGCCGGCGCAGGGATGATGTCCGGAGCTGCCGCAGCATCTGCGGCGCCGCTTCCCTCGGGCGCAGCACGGGCCGGCCATGAGCCCGCCAGAGCCGACGCGGCCACGAAAGCCGCAAGCACCGGGACCGGCGTGCCCATCACTTGCGAGTCTGCAGCCGCTGCGCGAGCTGCGCGCGCAGTCGCGCGGCGTCGGCCGGCGAGAGCTCGCCGAGAATGCCGCGGCGCTGGGCCGGAATGTGCGCGCTGACTGCGTCCTGTGGCCCGAATACATAGTGCTCGAAGAGCGCGCGCCACGCCGCGCGCGCCGGCGACGGCAGCCCCCGCAGGTTCGCTATCGCGTGCAACAGGCTGTCGAATCCCGAGGCCGCCTCTTCGCTGACGCCACCGGCAGCGTGCCACCAGTAGTTGACCAGGACATTGAACGGCTCGAGGGACTCGACGTGGTGCCACCACAGGTGCGGAATGAAAATGCCATCGCCCGGACCGAGCTCCGCGGTCACCGCCGCCGCGAGCGCTTCGCGAAACCTCGGGAAGCGCTCGAAGTCCGGGTCGCGCAGTGTGACCAGGCTCATGGGCGCCCCGGTCGGCGCGAAATCGAGCGGACCGACATAGAGGTTGCCGATCTGCTGCGGCGGAAAGAGCGTGAAGCGCCGCCGCCCGCACACCACGCAGCCGATGTTGTTCCATTCATCGAGGTGCGTCGGTGTCGTGATGGCGTTGCCGAACCAGATGCGCGGCTGGATCGCGCCGTCCAGCACCGTGAGCAGGTTCTCCGCGGTAAAACCCGGCAGGCAATCGCGGATCGGGGCACTCTGCACGGCCACGGCCGGCGGCCGGGCAAACGCCGCGTAGCGCAGCACCTGCTCCGCCACGGCGAGCAGTGGCAGACGGTTGCGCACGAAGTTGAAGCCGCTCATGTCATGGTTGTAGAAGACCCGTCCACCGACCTCAGGAGGAGTCAGGATGGCGTCCACCGGCGAGCCATTGTCGAAGCGGCGCAGGTACTGCACGACGCTGACGCCGCCCTGGCGGCCGGCCGCCACCGCCGGCCAGCGGGCGGCGACCCCGCGCAGCACGGCCGGATGGGCGGACGCGATCAGCTCGCGGATCGCGTCATCATCGGGTGTCGTCAGCTCGCGGATCGGGGACAGCGTCGCCATGGGAAAGGCCAGCGCGCGCCGCTACCAGAAGTAGGCCTGCAGCGCGGGGGCCGTGCGTCGCGGCGGGATGTGCTCGAGCGTCGCGCGATGATCGGGGTAGTTGGCGCTCGAGCGCTCGAGGAGGTTGTCGATCTCGGCGAGGCTGAAGCGGGCCTCCTGCGCGCTCGGCGGCCGCAGCTGCTCCGCATCGGGAAAGATGCCCATGCCGGACATGATCGAGTACCAGGAAAAGATGGGATAGCCCTTGCCGAGAGCCTGCTGGCCGACCGCGGCGGCGATGCCCTTGCCGGACATCCACAGCGCATAGAGCTTCTTCAGGTCGTCCGACAGGTTCATGTTGTCCGCGTTGGCGCGCCAGTACTCGGTGTCGGTGCGGGTGTTGGTCTTGTAGTGGGTGACGATGTAGTCGCGCGTGCCCTCGAAGTGGGCGTTCACGCGCTCGTTGAAGCGCTTGTGCGCCTGCTCGCTGAGGTCGCCCTGCTCGAGAAACTCAACGAAGGTGGTGGCCGTCTGCTGGATGAAGAGCAGCGCCGTCGCCTCGAGCGGCTCGATGAAGCCCTGCGACAGTCCGACCGCTAGGCAGTTGCGGTTCCAGTGCCGCGTGACGCGGCCGATGCGCATCTTGAGATGCCGCGCCGGCACGTCCGCATCGAGCAGTCCCAGGTGGCGGCGCAGCTCGGTCTCCGCCTCATCGGCGGTGCAGAACTGACTGCTGTAGACGTAGCCGTTGCCGAAACGGCTGGTGAGGGGAATCTTCCACGCCCAGCCGTGGCGCAGCGCCGTGGACACTGTCTCCGAGGGGATCGACTCACCGATCGCTGTCGGCAACGCGACCGCGGCATCGTTGAACAGGTTGCTGGAGAAGCCGACGTACGGTGTGTGCAGCGTCTTCTCGATAAGCAGCGCGCCAAAGCCGCTGCAGTCGACGAACAGGTCCGCGGCAATAGTCTCACCCTCACGCGTGCTGACCGCGGCGATGCTGCCGTCGGCGGCCAGCGTCGCGTGCGTCACGTGGCAGCTGTGGTAGCGCACCCCGCGCTCGAGCGCTTTGCGGTGCAGGAATTGCCCGAGGAGCACCGCGTCGAAGTGATAGCCATGCCAGATGTCGAACGGAAAATTCTCCGCCGCCTTCGGCGCCCGATGGCCGGCGGCGAGTCGGGCGGCGATGAAGAAGCGGTCGGGGTGCGCGTGCAGCCGCGCGCCGTTCACGCGCGCATCCGCGTTGTGGACAAACTGCTTCATGGTCAGGTTGTCCAGCATCGAGGCAAAGGGGTGGAAATAGCGCTCGAACCCCGGCTTCGTCGACCAGCCATCGAAAGTGATGCCGCACTTGTAGGTGGCATGGCAGGCGGGCATCCACTCGGCCTCCTCGATGCCGAGGCTGTCGAAGAAGCCGCGCAGCCAGGGGGTCGAGCCCTCGCCCACGCCGATCGTGGGTACCGCCGGGGATTCGAGCAGCGTGATCTCCACGCCGCGCTCGATGAGTGAGCGGGCGAGGATCAGCGCCGTCATCCACCCGGCGGTACCGCCGCCGACGATGACGATGCGGCGCACAGGCAGCTGGCCGGCGTGGCTGTCGCGACCGGTCGTCGGTCCGTAGGTGAGGTTGAAGAGCGTCGCGGTCGTCATGGGAGGTGCCCGGTAAGCTGCTGCACGTTACTCGTCCCGCGACACGGCCGCCAAGCCTGGTGCGAGTCCACTGCGCCCGCGGCCCTGCGGGGTGCGGGCGGACGGCCGGGAAGCCGTCCGCCCGCCAGCGCTCTCTCAGCTCACATCTTGAAGTGCAGGGTCAGATAGTACTGCCTGCCGTTCAAGTAAAAGGCGCGCGGCTGACTCTCGTTCAGCGCGAAGTACTTGAGCCTCGGGTTATTGAGGTTCAGGCCATCGAGCGTGATCGAGAAATTGTCATTCGCGATGTAGCCAAGGGATGCCGCCAACGTGCCGAGGGCACCCTGCGAGAACGCGGTCGAGCGGTCCAGGCCGCTGTAGAACGCGGAGCGGTATGTGTAGGCGACGCGCGCACTGAAGTGAGCGTTCTCGAAGAAGCCGATGGCGTTAGCGGTGTTCTTCGAGGTCCCGACCAGCAGATTCGTGCCTCCCGGCGGCACATTCGAGGTCTGCTTGCCGTCGGCATACGTGTAGTTGGTCACGATGCCCCAGTGATCGAAGAACGTCTGCTGGTACTGCGCCTCGAAGCCGTACACCCGGCCATCTGCGTTGATGGGTACGGTGACGTTATAGGGTGCCACATAGCCGTTCGGGAACTGGTTGCTGAAGGTGAGGAACTCCTTGATCACGGAGCCGAAGCCCACGTAGTTCTTCAGATCCATGTAGAACGCGTCACCCGCGAGGATCGAGCGCGGGGCGAAGTACCACTCGAGTCCCAGGTCTCCCGAGGTTGCCTTGATCGGCTTCAGAGTCGGGTTGGCGCCCGAGCCGCTGCCGACCGTGCCGGGAGGCGGCGGCGCGCCGAGGCTGATCGAGCTCGCCAGCGCGGAATAGTCAGGACGCGCGAGCGTCTGCCCGACCGCGGCGCGTGCCACCAGGTCCGGGCTGAGGTCGAACTTCAGGTTGGCGCTCGGCAGGATATCGTTGTGGGAGTTGTCGGTGGTCTGCACGACGTAGGGGCCGAACGCGGACGTCGTGATCACGCCCGGGGTCTGCGGCGTGGCGGACACGTTGTTGGTCACCTTGTCGTCGGTGTGCACGTAACGCACGCCCACGTTGCCGGCCCAGCCGGTGCCACCGAAGTCCAGCTGCAGGTACCCGGCGGCG
>Ga0126381_100010335_pt1 | contig 10509 bp, 7 predicted proteins | sample PanSoiMetPlot_28_FD_96465 | JGI IMG/M metagenome (GOLD analysis project Ga0126381, IMG submission 96465) | Tropical forest soil microbial communities from Panama - MetaG Plot_28 | ecosystem: Environmental > Terrestrial > Soil > Tropical forest > Bulk soil | place: Panama | collected 2016-02-17 | reverse complement strand
GCTTCCTTGGATTCGAAATGATGATAGAGCGCTTGCCGCGTCAGGCCGGCGGCTTCGGCAACCTGCTCGATCGAGGAGCGGCGAAAGCCGTGACGGCGGAACACCAGCATGGTTGCATCAAGAATACGCGTTTTTGGCCCCATTTGCCGAATTTGACAAAAGGCGCAGAATTGTCAAATCGCGATTTTGTGAGGGCTGTTGTCACACCCGCTTTGTCGAGTAAGGCGCAAGACGGTCTTCCGTCGGGCTTTTAGCGCCTTGCGCGGTGCGTCCGCCGCTTAAGCGATCTCCGGTTTCCGACAGACGTCCGCGCTTGACCTGACGGAGGCGGACATTGAGGCCCTGTTCGCGCTGGCGTAGCGAAGAACACGCGCTCTCCGGGAACCGATTTCGTCGGTGAGTAATTTGAACCGACATGTGTGAACTATTTGATCAAGACAGAACTATTACTGAAACCCAACGGTGCGGAACCCAAACCGGAATGGGGCTTGGTAGGCGTGGAAAAATCCTGGAATCGACTTTCGTTTTGGCGCTAAGCCATTGACCCGTCTCAGTACGAGCGTCCTTCCCCAGGAGCCCGTGCAATATCCGTGCAATTTGTATCACCGGATTCTTGGAATATTCCTTTTTAAAATCAAGTTTTATTCCAGGATCCCGACTCCGTTTGTCTAAACTGGACATACTGGAGTCGGCGGAACTTCTTTCGGTGACAGGTGCGTCCAAACCTCGTTGTGCTGTTTGCAGAAGATCAAGGCAGTCCCGCGGGATCGAAGCGATGAGCCTCTCCACGTGCCTATTTTTCCAAGGCAATTGAGTTGAGAAAGGTCGATTCTGATCCTCGCTGTGAGGCGCCGGTGGTGGATTGTACGACGGGATTCCCGCTTGCAGCCCTTTACTACATCTAACCCTCGATCGCAGCGCGCGCTTGTGTCGGAACGCCTATGAGCTTGTTCTCGTGCGCAATCCCGGCGTCTCGCAACCAAGTGAATGCATCCGTCAACATCCTCGCAACGGCCCGATCCTTGGGATCATCGCCGCGCTGCGCCATTAGAGTGATCAACCGTCTACCGGCATTTGTTGCCTCGAGGGTTTGCCCGAGGACCGCGTAAGCGCAGCCAATCGTGTGAACAACATTGGGCTCGATGACGCGCTCTATCCCGTCTGGATGCAGACGCCCTAGCAGATGGCGCAACTCGTCCGGCCCGAAACCGAAACGGTGCAAGCCCGCCCCCTCGGAATCTTCCTTAAGAAGGCAACTGGCGTAGTACACAATGGAACTAGTGCGCTGACGTGCCTCGAGCCTGTGCAGATAACTAGCGTCGGAATCGTCGAGTGCATCAAATCCAACGTAAACGTCCTCGAACGCCTTAATCAAGTTGCTCACGTATTCAGTGCGCAGACGCTGGTCAGCCGGCGCCGCTTGTAGCTTTTCTCTCTGCCAGGCCGCTGCTTGTGCGGAGCGCATGGCAATGCGCCTACGGATGGTGCTGCGAACCCAATGATTAGGCGGAAGCAGGAATGGGTCGGCATCAACGAGCTCGCGCGCACGGCCAATCGCCTTCATCGCTTCATTCGACTCGTTAAGCTCGGATAGAACAGTATCAAGTCGAAAATGAGGAATGGACGCCGTCGGAAAATCCTTTGCAATCTCACTATAGTCCGACGCGAGATTGGTCAATTCCTGTCTGCGCCATCTATCGGGCGTGAGCTGTGTAAGCAAAAGCCGCGCATAGCAGCATTCCATGCGAAGATAAAAAGACGCTCGCCACACACGTTCGTTCGTGGCCAGTCCGGCGCCTTGCAAAGCGTCGAGAGCTCTCTGAAAATCATTTGCAATCCTCTCAAGAGGACGACGCTGATCCGAATGAACACCCATCTGTTGGGAAGCACCGGCGATGGCAATCAAATCGCTATAAGCAGAGTCCGCAAGCGCCCTTGCCTGGCTATCTTCAATCATTTGCAGAATTTCCTGCACGCCATCGTCCGCCCAAACTGGCGCATAGATCAGGTCGCGTATGCGGAAGCTTTCCAAGCGTCGATCGATGGTTTCCAGCTCCTTTGCGATCAGACTCGCCGAAGCGTCGATGCTCCGCCCGATTTGATCACGCAATTCCGTCACGTCGAGTCGCAAATGCGACGGGATTCGAATAGGCGGCTCGGAAGCGCCGAATTCGGCGACGTCGTTGTTTCGTTCAACAAACAATTGAAACCCAATCAATTCCATTGCCCGAGCGCGTCTGGAAATCGCCTGAGGGAGCATAGTCCGGCGTTGAGCCTCAAGAATTTTGTGAAGCTGATTGTGCCATTGCTTCACCACCACCCGATCCCCGTCAGTTCGGTCGGGCCAAAGCTCGGGTTGATCGCGACCCGCGAGATGGTAGTTCAGACCGAGTTCAAGGATCCGCGTTCGAAGCAACTCATCTTCGCCGCAGTGTTCGAGCGCAGTGTGGAGAAGCTCATGACCAAAAGCGAGCTGCACGTGCGCCATCTCGCCTGGCGGCACGCTAAGTCTCAATTCCAGAATCTGCGCCGCCCGTTCACGGGCTATTCGCGCGTCGGGCTCCCCTTCAAACTGTGTCAGGCCAGCCAAGCTGGACTCGAGCCGTTTGCGCACATCTTTGGCACGGCCTTCGTCGGCCCCGAGCCTAAGTATCTGGCTGCGCAGCAGGATCGCCTCCTTTATCGCGCGCTCTGCCTCGTGTCCCGGCAATAATTTCGCGATTTGAACCGCACTGTTGGCGTAGATTCGCGCCAATTCCCACCGCCGCTGACACGCGAACAACAACGCCCAGGTGATGTAGCGCTCAGCTGCGTTGCTCTCCAGATCCGCCAATAACCCTTCCAACGGACAGTGCCGCCCTCGCGCGCCGCGCAAGCCCGGCGCAAACAAATCCACCGGTCCGGGTGACCCGGCGATCATTGGGAACACGCGCGAGCGGTTCGGTCTATCGAGGGGAATGACTTGGACGAGTACCGGCTCCGAATACCCGGCTTGACTAAGGGCAAATGTCGCTTCGCCAAACTGCTGAACGGCCCTGAGAACTTCTTCGTTGAGAAGTTTCAGGACATCGGCGTCATTGCGAAACCACTCCATGAGCCGTTGGAATTCCACGTCGCCGATGGTGTCGTCCGAAAAGGAAGATCCCGACTCCGACCTGAGATCCAAGGTCAAGCGCGCCATCTCGAATTCGTCCCAAGCCTTGACCAGCATCTCGACGGCCGTCCTCATCTCCGTATCGCCGGGCCTAATTGCATTACGCCCCAAAGATTTTAGCTGACGCTGGTAGGTATGCAATGCGACGATCAACGTTTGTTCCGACTCCTGCCCGTCCAATCGGCCAACGGCCTCGTGCGCTCCTCTTTTCGCCCCGCGGCCGTTCGGCAAATCCTCTAACGCAAGAAGTCGCGAGTGACGCAGGAAATCCGCCTCCCTCAGCCCAGCCTTACGAACCGCGTCCCGATCGCTTGCGCCGCTGATCAGCGTCATGGCGCGTGTCACAAGCCGGGCATTGACACGCGGCCCCGGCAGCGCGTTAAGCTTGGCGTTTAGGGCTTGAATGAATGCCACTGCCTCTGCGTCGATGCGGTTGGCGCGATTGGAGTTCTTCCGTCGCTCCCTGCGCCCTTCGAAATACCGCCGCCAGCGCTCAATGTCGGTTCGATCCGGTCGAACGCCTCGTAATTGCTTGCAAGTTACCCGGTCGAAGCCGAACTCCTCCCAAGCAAGATCGCCCAAGCGAACAAGATTGCTCGTATCAATCAATGCATTGATACGTGCCTGTGGTTTGTCGGCGTTGGGCCGCAGCAACGCCATCAGTGCCGGCGCGGCCGTCATGAAAAAGTCGACGACGGCACGCTTTCTTGTCGGATTGTTCGGCTCGGCGGCCGCAAACGCCAGCAAGCGCCTGGGCGTCATGGTATCGCGTAGTCGGCGCACTTCATCGCGGGCTTTGTCCAGGAGGCAAAGTCGTTCACTCAACCAGTGGTGCTCGCGAAAGGCAATTTCCTCGTCCACTTCTTCTGCATGAGACGGCAGGATCCCTACTTGTCGTGCCGGATTGAACAATAGCTCACGCAGCAGCTGGTCGCTCTTTAGCCTGATGGCTAGATCAAATTGAGCAGCGGAACTTTTGATCACGGCCTGCTCCGCCTTAAGGATGAATCCAACTAGACTCTCTGGAGAAATAGGGTCGATATACGACTTGATTTCGTGGGCATCGACAAAATACAAGAGTCGAGCCGACTGAGATTTATGGATGAAGCCGCGATCGTCCAGGTAACTGCGAAGCAGATGGCGCAGACTGCGCGCCTCGTGACGTAGCTCGCTGACCGTCGGTGTATGCCGCGCACCCATTCAGTGGGCTCCTGACAGGGATGTTGCCCTGTTTGCGTTTCGGCGTCCGAGTTGCGCACTAAACGAGGTCCGCAACTGGGAGATGGGCGCACGAATATCCCAATTGCGCGAGGTCAGGAGATCGCTGAGCTTATCTGCGGCCTTACCGCTCAGGATCAGTGGGACCTCAAATGGCTTGCCCGAACCGAGGTAGGCCGCGGTTCGCCTGCCGAGTCTGACAATGAAACTGTGTGAACTATTGGTATCGGTCAAATCCAGCGCCTCGTGTTCCGGCGCGGTCATTCGTGCGATCAAGCTTCGTCCCGCACTGTCCTCAAGGAGATCGGATAGATGCTTTTGCAACAGCGGAAAGCCGGGAGCCTGGATCGCGAGGGCAAGATTTCGCGCCAGTGAACCCTCATCTGTGCGTTTTCTCCAATCGGCCTTCATGCCGTTGCGGGCGAAAATACTCTTGGCCAGGTGATGCAGCAGCTTGCCAGCATCGGCACCCGGCGCCTGCAGTGCAGCTGGCGCCAAAATGTCGAGGTCATCATTGCAGCTCTCGGCGCGGAGCAGCAGATAATGGCATACCGCCGCCGCCGCCAGTGTGCGATTGTCTCGTATCGCCAACCGCGGGCGGGCCAAGCGCGCCAAGGCCATCAGGCACGTGCGTCGATGCTGAGCGCGCATGCGCTCCATGACGCGGGGCAACAACAACCCGATCATCAGGGGCTCAGCGGCTGCGTGGATTTCTAGCGCCGCTGCCATCACAGAAAGGGCTGCGAGCACCAACGGTTCGGTATTTGCGGAGAACGCCCGAATCCGTTCGCACACCTGATGGGCTATCATTTCCGAGGCAGCAGGCTCCCACACGCCCTTACCCCGAAGCAATAGATAGGCCGGCTCGAAGACGGCCGACTCCACATTTGGTCGAGCGGCCGCCCTCATCAACGTGAAGTCGACAAACTCCAGGGTACCATGCGCACTAAACGGCTCGGCCGCTTCCCGGCGCAGCGCCGGGACGCTCAGCGGAGCAGTCCAATCGCGAAGAAACTCGACGAACTCCTTTGGGGAGAGGCTATTCGTCGCCAGCAGAACGGCAGGCCGCGGAATCGAGGCCGTCCTCAAGTTCTGCCTTGCGGCCTCAAGACGTGTGACGAAACACAGAATCTCGCCGAGGTCGGCGCCGTTGGCCACGAAAACGCCAAGATCTGCCTCAGCACCACGAAAGCGAATTTTGGCTTGATCAATCAACTCCTGCCACTCGTCCGCACTCTCGAGGTCGCACGCGGCGAGCGCCGCCAGCGTGACCTCCAGAAGCGCTAACGGGCTGCAATCCTCAGCATCCTCGGGCGAGTGATCGCTAGTCACCGACGACCGCGTCGATTCGCGCCGGAGTTCAGCCAAGCGTCGCAGCAATTCGTCGCGGCGCCTGGTGCATACGCGGTAGAGCCTCGTTGGCGCTCCCTTCACTTCTTGGTGTAAGGTCGGCGAATGCCCCGGGGAAATCGGCTCAATGAGACCCGCCGCGCATCCTTCGTCCAAGAACGCCCGCGCCTCGTTGATCCCAACCGCTGCGTGGTTCGCCAGACTTTCCACGCAGAATTCGCCAAGGAACAATGCGGCACCCAAGAGGCTGACACGCACTTTGCGTTTAGTGGAAGCCTCTCTCGGCATAGTTTCGTCACCCGGTCAGCTCAGGGGCACCACCTTTTGCCGCCAAACAAATCATTGCAGCCGCGAATAGGGATCTCGGGCCAGATCAGTTTCGAGCACAGTCAGATTGCGATGGCGTAGGAAGTCTATACAGGCTAGCGCGACCGCGCCGGTCTGGGCTTTGCGAGCCCGACTGAGAAGACTGTTTTGAAAATGCAGGCAAATACGGCGCAGCATAGCTAAATCGGCATTTGGATGGGCATTGGCCAGGAGCGAAAATCTAAACACCAGACTTTCGGCGTCCTCCCGGCACTTCGCCATACCATTGTCGACTAAGGCATCGACAAGGGCGTGGAACGCATGACGCGCTGCCCGCCGATTCTTGGCATCCAAAAACTTCAGTCCTTTCGGATCCTGATAGCGGGATTCGTGAAAAGTTGTCATCGCGCCCGTTGCATCGGGCCCCGTCACAGGCAACCAGGCATGCGGCGCGTTGTTGTGCTCCGCCCATTGAACCGCCATAACAAACGCAAGACTGTCCATCCAACCTTCGGTCCAATAGCACTGCGGCGGCGCATTGCGTTGGTACGCCGTGCCAACAGCCTGAAAAGCGTGACAGAAGAGTTCGTGGTGCACCACGTAGGTGAGCTGGCAGAGGTCCCAAGCAGTCAGATCATCGTCTTTCACCGTGAGCCGGACAATCCGCGGCGAAATCGTTATGTCGGCGGAGCCGGCAACCCTAAACGGTTTCAAATGACCTTGAGCGTCCTCGATAACCTCGGTTTCAAAGCGGATCGGTGGGGCTTTGCCGGACACCGCGCCGGTGCTCTCGTAGCTGTGGAGGGCCCGCCTCTCGACCAGGTTCGTTAAATTGATCAGTTCGCAGCCACACTCAGTCATCCCGTCCAACCCGGTGGCGCTCGTCTGAAGGGCCACCGCAGCTTTAGCAATCATCTCCGCAATATTCTCAACAACGGACGTGTCGGCGAGCATCGACGAGAGATGGGAAGCCGCCTCTTGAAGATACGGTCCGACCGTGCCGCTTGCTTTCACACCGAACCCTGCACCCTGAGCGAAGGCCGCCACTCGCCCTCTGGCGCTGTTGAGCGCATCACAGCCTTCCTCGGTGATAGGGAACGCAGCATTTTGGTCGAGGTGCCGCGCTGCAATTACTCGAAGTTCCAGCGATGCGAGTTTTGAGGGCGTGAGTGGCACGATGCACCTCTAGTATGGCCCAGCTTGGGGTACTACCTCCTCGCCCAGCGCTTCGGGGTCAGCAAAGCGTATGCGGCGAGACAGTGCCTTATCCCAAATCTTCCTGATCAGTCGGATCGTGACCCTGCCGGTGCTTTTTCCAACCTCGGATCCGAATTCCTTGGCAAAGGCGCCCGCAAATGCTCCGGCAAACAGCAGGATCATCTCCGCCCCCGTTATGCCGCCAGCGCTTATTTCGGCTGTAATCGGTGATTGATCGGCCGGTAATCGCTCCCGTGCAACCCCCAAGATCGTGGCAATCTCCGCGCCATCTACTGGATCGACAATCGCGTCGCGCCAGGCGTCGGCAATGAGACGATTGAGTTTTTCATCGTCGATTGCTCCAGCCCTGAAATGTCCTATGACGAGGCGTCCGTCCATCGCTGCTCCCCGTGCTCAATGACCGAACCTCTGGAAGGGCTCTATCAAGGAAGATGCTTGTTGAATGTGCGTCAAAACCGTGAGCGGTATCAGCATGGGGGAGAGGAACCGGTGTGTCGCGCTGGCGCATTACCTGTATCCCTAAATTCCTACTACCGAACATAGCATTTTTGCGGCTTAACGAGGTGACGGACGTCACATCGATTGTCGGAGGCGAGAGCATTCACGTATTCGTGATCCCCAGGGCGCGGCGCGGCCAATTTCGTCTGCTGCCCAATAGCTTGCGACGCGATCTCCGGGCCGAGCAAGCGCGCCACAATTGAGACGAGGCTTGAAAATGCACCTTCGCTGCTGTGGCGCTGCCTTGACACCGCCCGTACGCAGCGCGCGCGATCGTGACAACTGCGTGCGTCTTGCGACTTGGCGGAGCTGTGGAAGCGGCAGTATCGGGCGCGAGAGGCTTTGGCATTGCTATTGGAGATTTGCCGCCATTTTCCGGAGGGCACCAAGAGCGTCGATTGGAGCGTGCACGTTCGCTATTGGAGACGCTCAGACGCAACTCTATAACAGTTCAGGTCGGACGTCACTAAGAGTGATAGCAATAGGAACTTGGCGGACAGTGATCGGAAACTGGAGAAGATCGCGCTGTTTCTGGGTGGTGGAGCACCAATTTCACCCTCAGGCGCACTGCTAGCCCTGCGCAAACGGTTGCCCCCGGTTGCTGGAGACCAGAGGTTCGAAATGGTGTCGATGGTCGGAGCCGGAGCGGTGGTCGGCCTCCTCTACTCGCACCCAAATGTCTGACGCCAGAAGACGCTTCATAATACGAAATCATAATACGAAAAATTTTGGCATTTCAGATTTAATCTATTCGATCCTACCAGTGAACTACAAGGCTTTCGGAAAATCGGGACTATCCGCGGAGCTGTTCAATGCAGTCTCCCGGGGGCAGAGTGCGATGGATCAGTTTTACATGGACGATGATGAAAAATTCTGGAGTGATTCGTTGTTGCTATTTTGAGCAGTCACCTGCCCGACCAATCTAAATTATTTTAGGAGCGGCTTCGCTGGTCACCCCCGATTCATCGACACATTGATCGGCTTCGAGAAGCTTTGTGAACGCAAAGAACAAATCGAGATTGATGCATACTGCATCGAGGACGAGAGAATTGTCCTTCAGTGAGCCATTTGCGGTCCGAGCTCGCGTTATGCTTGGTCGATATCGGGATCGCCGATCTTGTCGAATCTTTCATATTAGATTTCTCATTAACGATCTCCCCCGCGTCATTGTCGCGGACAGTGTAGAAGATCAGTGTGCTACCGGCGTCGAGTACCTCACGAATCGCCTCGATCATTCGCCGCACCCGTATCCAGCGAAATTCTCTATGGATCGCGCATAGAGTCGCTTCTCGTCAGTGAAAAAGCCGTCCCAGTACTTTACCCCCTAATGGCCAAAAATCGAAACGACGGCAGAACCGTTAAGGTGATGGCGCAGAGAGCTTCATGCCGCGGTCCCACAGTCTTTGAAGCGGTCAAAACTCGGCTTGCAATGGCGTTGACTTCCGGATATGCTTCCGGAAAGATTCGCTGTGGATCTGCCGAGGATGCGGAATGCCCAAAAAAGGTATCTATCTGCCTATCGTCGCCGTCTGAAACGGCAAGGTATGGTTCGGGTCGAGGTACAGGTGCGCAAGGATGATGCTGCTCTGCTCCGTGGCATTGCCAAAGCGCTAACCGATCCCGCACGCGAGGCCGAAACTCGCGCACTGTTGCGCGAGTGCTTCGGCACGGCCGATGCGATCGGGCTCAAGGCGCTGCTAGCCGCGGCCCCTCTTGAGGGTATCGACTTGACTCGTGAGCGTGATTTTGACCGGGACGTCATCGTGTGAACTACTTGATCGACACCAACATTATTTCTGAAGTCCGAAAGGGCGCAAAGTGTAACGCGAACGTGGCAGCTTGGTACGCTTCGATTGATGACGCGGAGATCTATCTCAGCGTCTTGGTGCTCGGCGAAATCCGCAAAGGCGTCGAACGGGCACGATTGACGGACCCCTCCCAAGCCCGCCGCCTGGAGAATTGGCTCACCGCCATCGCGAAGGCTTTTGCTGAACGCATCCTGCCTGTTGACAAGTACGTCGCTGACGAATGGGGGCGAATGGGTTCCGATCGGCCTGTACCGACCATTGACGCACTACTTGCCGCGACCGCAAAGGTGCACGCGATGACACTTGTGAGCCGCAACGTCGCAGATGTTGCCGATCTTGGTGCAAGTGTTCTTAATCCATTCGATCCGCCCATGTGATGAACACCACCACCCGCACGTGATAGCAACGCCGGCAAAGGCCTCAGACCGGGGGATGCGAGCCCACTCCAGAAAAGCAACGCTTCGCGGATCCGCCCGCCTGGTCGGAGCCGACAGCGTAGCGGAGCGACGTGTCAAGATCCGCTGGCCTCGTCAACGGATTGGTGCCACTCCCACCGGGGTAAACCGCAAGTCCAACAGGGATGGAAAAATGAATAGCTATCGAGCCCTCGCTGCGCTGGTCATGGCGTTTTCCGGCTGCGTCACAGCGCAACGGGCCGCCGCAGCAGATCAGGAGTTTATTTGTGACCTTACGCGATGGGACTACGACCAAAACGGCGATCGGGTCGGCAGCGAAACGTTGAAATATTCATTGGTCATTAACCTTTCCGATGGTCTCGCTCATGGACCCATTGATGGCCAAATCAGCGCCAAAGGCGCTAACGCTAAGTGGACATTTTGGAAGGCGGCGTATGGCGCGGATCGAACTACCTATTGTGATGTTGGAGGTTCGGAGGCTTCGCACCGCGGATTTTGTCAGTGCCGGTCTGCAGACGCGGGCGGCGCATGTCCGATGTGC
>Ga0126381_100010334_pt1 | contig 10510 bp, 7 predicted proteins | sample PanSoiMetPlot_28_FD_96465 | JGI IMG/M metagenome (GOLD analysis project Ga0126381, IMG submission 96465) | Tropical forest soil microbial communities from Panama - MetaG Plot_28 | ecosystem: Environmental > Terrestrial > Soil > Tropical forest > Bulk soil | place: Panama | collected 2016-02-17 | reverse complement strand
TGCGGTGACAGAAGCGGGAGCGGGATACCGGGAGGGCAACTGGGCAGCCCGGGCGTGGCGAGTTTTGCGTCTGCTGTCCGGCCGTACTTCTTTGCGGACCAAGCTGGTCGCCGCGCTGCTCGGCCTCGTCTTCGTCGCCCTGACAGCCATGGGCACCATAGGCATCTCGCTCCTGCGTGGTGAGCTGCTCGGGCCGTACACCCAGGACCTGCAGGCGGTTTGGGGCTCTCAGGCCCTCAGGATCACCAACTGCGTGAGCGACTACCTGCAAAATAACGACAACACCGGCTGCCCGGGCGGTATCGCCGTCTCCTGGATCCCCGTCAGCGGACCGCCCGTTAGCGTCGCGACGCCCGCGGCAAACGTCTATCAGCCCCTCCAGCCTCCTAACCTGTCCGGCACCGCGTCGTGGATTGCCGATAACCAGCGGCAGCCGGTCACGGTGTCCGCGGCCAACGGAGGCGGCCGGTGGCGGGTCATGGGCTTCACCGTGCCGAACGGGAACGGCGGCACCGCTGGCACGATCGTCGTCGGATTGGACGCGACGAGTGTCTATACCACGATCGGGCAGCTCGTGTGGCTTGACGTCATCGTCAGCGTGGGCATCTTGGTCGTGATGGCGGTGCTGGGGTTCGCGGTGGTGCAGGCGAACCTGCGGCCGCTGGTGGACATCGAGGAGACCGCCGGGGAGATCGCCGAAGGTCACCTGAACCGGCGGGTGCCTGAGCGCGATCCGCGCACCGAGATCGGCAGCCTCGGCCGCTCGCTGAACACCATGCTCAGCCAGGTCGAATCCGCGTTCCATGCCCGCGAAGAGTCCGAGGCCGCGGCGCACAAGTCCGAGGAGCGCATGCGCCGGTTCATCGCCGACGCCAGCCACGAACTGCGCACCCCGCTGACCGCGATCCGCGGCTTCGCCGAGTACTACCGGCAGCGCGGCGGCCTGGTCCAGCAGTGGGACGAGGACGAGGAAGCCCAGGCCGTCAGCGGGCTGTCCGCGGAAGACCTGGACCGGATCATGCACCGGGTCGAGTCGGAAGCCGCACGGATGGGGCTGCTGGTCGAAGACCTGCTGCTGCTCGCCCGGATGGACCAGCAGCGACCGCTCACCCGCACCCCGGTGGATCTGCTCTCGCTGGCCGCCGACGCGGTGCACGACACCCGGATGATCGCGCCGGACCGGACCATCGAGCTGAAGGTGCAGCCGGGAGCCGCATTCCTCGTCATCGGGGACGAGGCGCGGCTGCGCCAGGTCATCGGGAACCTGCTGAGCAACGCGCTGACCCACACCCCGGAAGGCACCGCGGTGGAGGTGTCGATCAGCTCGGGCATCCTCGATCCGCGGGCCAGTGTCCCGCAGCCCGGAGTGATACTCGACGTGACCGACCACGGCCCCGGCATGTCAGGGGACCAGGCGCAGCGCGTCTTCGAGCGGTTCTACCGCGCGGATCAGGCCAGGACCCGGACGAAAGGCGGCAGCGGGCTCGGCCTCGCGATCGTCGCGGCGCTCGTCGCCGCCCATGGCGGCGTCGCCTCGGTGCGGACCGCGCCTGGTAAAGGCGCCACGTTCCGCGTCGCGCTGCCGCTCGCGCCCGAAGCTCACGGGTCCGACGACGGCGCGGCCTCCGAAGGTCCGGGTGGAGTTGACGACCCTGATGAGGCTGATGGTCCTGACGCGGCTGAAGGTTCGGGTGGGGCTGAAGGTCCGGGCGGCGCCGACGGTTCGCGTGATAGCGGTGGTCCGCGCGATACCGCTATTTCGCGCGATAGCGCGGACTCCTTGGACGTCGTTGACTTCAGTAAGCCGGGGCGGGGCCGGAACAGGTCCGGCGCGAGCGGCTTAGCCCAGACCTCCCCGACTCCCCTCGCGTTAGCCGGGGGTGGTGGGCCACAACCCACGTTCTTGCGGGGGGTCGTGGGCCACAGCCCCCAGGGCGCCCTCGGGCCGGGGAGCCGAGGCGCGGGCTAGCGAGGCTGGGTCAGTGCCAGCACTGCCAGGAGTAGGGGTTGGAGAAGACGGCGAAGCGGGAGAACGCGCTGTTGTTGTGATAAAGGAGCTGGCAGGCGGCGTTGGTGTCGATGCCGGTGCCAGCACACGACCAGCCGTACGCGTTGGCGACGCTGAGCTTGGCGGCACCGAGACCGGCCGCGGTGCAGTAAGCCGTGAGGTTCAACTGGCCGAGGATGCCGTTGGTCCGCCAGCACTGCCAGGAATTCAGTGAGTTGAAGTCTGTGCTGACGTTGATCACCGCGCCGGCGCTCAGCCCGAAGGTCCACCCGCACGCATTCTGGATCGACAGGGTCAGTGCCGTGTTCAAGGAGCAGTGCCAGCCGTAGGCGTTGTTGGCGGTGGTCACCGCCGTCCCCATGCCGATGTGCTGGCAATAGCCTGCGATGTTCGGCACACCGAGGTTGTGCGGCGTTACCGCCGCCGGTTTCGGCTTGGGCTTCGGCGAGGACTTCGGCCGCGGCTTGGGGTGGGAAGAGGGTGCCTTGGCGCCGATCGTCGGCATGATGCTGGCGCCCTTGCCCTTCGACTTGGGCTTGTGCTGACCCGACGGGTGGCCCTGGGAGGGCGAGGGTGCGCCGGCCGACGTGCTCCCGGCCCCCTGCGGCTGTCCCGCGACGCTGGCACCCGGGCCGGCGTGGAAGCCCGTCTGCGCGGCCGCTTGCCCGCGGCCCGCCGAGGACAGCACGAACGCGGCGGCCACGATGCCGGCCAGGGCGAGCGGCGCGACGCCGAAGATCGCGGCGTTCAGCAGCTTGCTCCGGCCACTCCCCCAGGTGACCACGCGACCGACCGGAGAACCCCGCATGCCGCCGGGCTTGCCGCCCGCCGCGTACGGACCCGCCGCGTACGGGCTCGCCGCGTACGGACCGGCCGTGGCGTACGGGCCGGGCGCCGCACTGTAGCCCGCCGGCTTCGACGCGTACCAGCCGACGTCCGGCTCCGGTTCGGCGGCGGCCTCGGTTCTCGTGCCGCCTCCGCTCGGCACGGGGGGCGCGGAAGGCACCGGGGGTCCTTCGGGAATAGGTGGCAGGTCAGGGACCGGCGGAATCGGGGACGCCGGGGGCTGGGGAAAAACGACGGTGAACGACGATCCCGCGGCCTGGATGACGCCGCCAGAGGTGCCGTCCGGCTGGGCAGGCCCCGGCTGGCCAGCTACCGGCGACGTCGAGAACGCGCCGAAGCTCGGCGGAACTCCCCCCGGGCTCACGTCCCGCTGACCGTCGGCTGGCGGATCACCAGCCTGATTACTCCCGTCCCGCGAACTCACGATGGTGCCAACTTCCCCGCTGTGAGCAATCGACGCTTTTCTGACCTATCGCCTCATCGCGGACTTATTGTACGAGCCGCGCCGGCGCGAGGCCGGGAACTTGCCAAGGTGTTATGCAGTCAGGGCGGTGCGAGCCGCCGAGCACACCGCGGTACGGTACGAACCGCCGAACAAGCAGGCGTGCACGAGCAGCGGATGAAGCTGGTGCAACGCGACCCTCGAGCGCCAGCCAGCCGCGAGCGGCGCGACGTCGGAATAGCCCGCGAGTATCGCGTCCAGATGCGGCGCGCCGAACAGCGCGAGCATGGCCAGGTCCGTCTCACGATGGCCGCCGTGCGCCGCCGGGTCGATGAGCCAGCCCCGGCCGTGAGACCACAGTACGTTCCCTGACCAGCAATCACCATGGATGCGGCTGGGGGGCTCCGCCGGTCCCGCCAGCGAGCTTATCCGGTCTACTACGGCGCTGACCAGGGACGCGTCCTCAGCGTCCAGCGCGCCCTCAGCCACGGCGCGACGCAAGAACGGCAGCAGCCGACGCTCCGCGTACCACTCCGGCCACGAGTCACCAGGCGTGTTGTCGAGCGGCAGGCTGGCGATGGCGCCCGGCCACGGTGCGCCGAAACGGTCCGCGCCCGCCGCGTGCAGCCGGGCCAGATCACCGCCGAACCGGTAGGCCGTCTCGGGTGAGGCCGCGCCGTCGGGCGGCACGATCGAGATGATCAGCGTGGTCTCATCCGCGCCCAGCACGTCGGGCACCGGTACCGCACCGGCGGCCGCCAGCCACCGCAGCCCGTTCGCCTCCGCCATGAAGCCTCCCCCGCCGGCCGAGGCTTCGGACGTCTTGCCGAACGCGGGCGTGCCGTCCGCGAAGACGACCTCCAGGTGCTGGTAGCCGTGCTGCCCGCCGATCACCTGAGCCGACCGCACGTCCCGCCCGGTCAGCTGGGCGATGCGGCTGACCAGTTCGGGGCTCATGCCGACCGCAGGCCCTGCTGGTTGTCCTGGACTGGTGGAGCACCTCCCGGGGGCGGCTGTCCCAGCCGTTCTGCTATCACTGGAGCGGCGGACTCGAGCAGGTCGAGCACGTGATCAAAATCCTCCGAACTCCCCCCGTACGGATCAGGGATCTCCCCGCGACCGGCGGGGGCCGACGTGGTCAGCCCGCCGAGTTCGCCGAACAGCAGCACCCGGTCAGCCGCTTGCGGCCCGCCCATCCGCCGCAAGTCCGCCAGGTTGCGCGAGTCCATCGCCAGCACCAGGTCGCGATCCGCGAACCACGACGCCTCGAACTGCCTGGCCCGGTGCGACGACCCGTCATACCCCCGGCGGGCGAGCGCGGCGCGGGCCCCCGAGTTCATCCGGTCGCCGATGTGCCAGTCCCCCGTCCCCGCCGAATCAACCACAACCGCATCAGAAAGCCCAGCGGAGTCCAGCGCGGCCCGCAAGACGACCTCCGCCATCGGTGACCGGCAGATGTTCCCCAGGCACACCAGGCAAACGCGGTACAACCCGCCAGGCTCACGCCCGCTCGGCAACGGAAGAGTCACGAACATCAGCATGCCGCACGGCGGGCAGCGCTACGCGATCGGGTCCGTACCGAGCGTCCAGCCACTTGCCAACCCGGCGGCCCAGCCCCTGCATCGGCCGCTCCACCAGCAGGTATGTCACCGAAGAGACCGCGACGAGCACGACAAGGAACAGCGCATACAAGACAAGCTGCGCGCCGACCGAATGGCGCTGGTGGCCCCACGGCGAGTGGTAGTACAGCTCGATGAGCAGCGGGTGCAGCAGGTATACCGAATAGCTGATCAGCCCCAGCCAGGCCACCCACCTCGGCACGGGCAGGCGCCGCAGCAGCAGCCCGCCGCCGAACGTCAGCCCGGCCAGGAAGAAGGCGAAGAACCAGCGGCGCTCAAACAGGGCTTCGGCTGACGGGGACATGCCTGTTGCGTGGCTGTGCCAGAGCCCGGCCGCGATGCTCAGCCCGATCGTGGCCACGGCCACCGCGATTGCCCGCGGCCACGGGTATTCTCCCTGCTCAGCGCGGTATAGCGCGGTACCGGTGAACATCAGCCCGAGGATGGCCAGCCCTTCCCACGGGTAGATCCAGCCGCCGTTGAAGGCCAGCAGCAGCACCGCCACGAGACCGGCCAGCGCCGCGCCGAGCAACCGCGCCGTGCCGCGCAGCACGACCGCCACCGCCAGCCCCGCCAGCAGGACCAGGTCGGCGACCGCGGCGATCAGGTGCGGGGTGGACAGCTGGTGGGAGAAATACTGCTGCGGCAGCACCCCGCCCAGCACGACCGCGGCGGCCCCGAAGACCAGCGCGTACCAGCCACTGCGCTTGTGCACCCCGGCGATGAACAGCGCCGTGAGGAGCAAGTAGAAGATCATCTCGTAGGACAGGGACCAGACCACGTTCGGCAGGTTCGGCCCCGCGAGCACATTGGACATCATCAGCAGCTGGGCGAGCACCGACGTGGCCGGGTCCCCGCCCGCCCCGTGCAGCGATCCGGCCCCGATCCCCCACAGCAGCACGGCCAGCGCGATGGTCAGCAGGTACAGCGGATACAGGCGGAACACCCGGCTCACCCAGAATGTCCGCACGCTCCCCTTCCGCTCCAGCGAAGCGGGCACGATGTAGCCGCTGATCAAGAAGAAGACGAACACGCCGTACTGGCCGACGTCGACCCAGTGGTAGACGTGCCCGCGCAGGTCCTTGAGCAGGTACGGACCCAGGTGGTCGAACACCACGGCAAGCGCCGCGATGCCGCGCAGCGCGTCCAGCCACGCCAGTCGTTGCCGCGGCGCCGCGCCGCCCGCGACGCGCACAGCAGCTGTTCGATCGGCATGGGCTTGGGCAGGGGCTTCGGCCACAAAAATCGACTCTACAACGCTACAAATTGTAGTTTTTGTGCTGCAGTGAATCACCGGCCACAGTATTTACGCAGGTGAAAGGTGGTGCGGCAGGTGCTGCCGCGCTACCCTCGGATTGCTGGGAGATCGTAAAGACTTTGCCCATAACGGCCTGTGGCTTGACCTCTGAGGCCACCCGACACGCCACCGGGACACCACCGGGCAGCGATTCGCTGTGTGCGACGGATCCTGCTACCATCACAACCGTTGTGACGCGCCGCTAGCTCAACTGGCAGAGCAGCGGACTCTTAATCCGCGGGTTCGGGGTTCGAGTCCCTGGCGGCGCACCCGTACTGACCTGGGGTTTTGTCACTCCAGGTCGTTTTTGTGTGTCCCGTTTTGTTCCCACGTTGGCTCCATGGTTGCTCGCGCGCACGGATGTGCGGTCCCGGCAATCCGGGGCTTGCCAAAACGGCCCATCCGGCGCCCGATGCGGGGGCATCCGCCCGGAACGCATCACCTTGGCCCCCCCGGCCTGCTGGCGCAGTGCGCCTTCGCCGATGATGACCCTCGCCTCGGGATAGTCCCCGGCCAGGATGGCCTGCTGCCGGGCCAGCACTGCCTGGACGACCTGATCCTGCGCAACTTCCGGGACAGCCGGGTCAGTGCAGGCGACCGCGCGCGCTGCACGGTCTCGACCCCGCTCATCTTGGAGATATCGCATTCCAGGAGACTGGCTGCCTCTTGGATCGTGTAGCCGGCGTCCTCCCGGTAACGGCGCAGCGCTGCGCCGACCAGTTTGCGCCGCACCGGCAGTACACCGTACATGTCGTTTCCTCTGAAGAGGAACCAGCCGCACGGCCGACCAGAACCAGAGCATCGCCACTCCCGCCTACAACAAGCTCCCACCTGGACGGATGAAGTTTTCGGCACGAGCAGGGTGATCAGCCTGCTCATCCTTAAGCTGAACCCGGTAGCCAGCTTAAGGATGAGCAGCGGACGGTCGGCACGCGTGGGCTTGCCCGGTTCAGCCCGTCGCCGGATCGCGGCTATGTAGTGCTGAACCATTACTACAGCCGTCGTAATCACTCTTCTCATCGTGATGCGCGGGTGTCAGATACTGCCTTCCATTAACTCAAACAACTCGCGCCCATCATTTCCCATACGTCTTGTTCAACGCGCAGCGTCCTTACCGGGAGCTGCGGCCGGCCAGCAGCGGGACGAGCACCTGCGCGTTGGGGGATCCCCAGCCGGTGACCGGGTCCCATCCGGGGCCGGCCGGGTACCCGGTGATGGTGACACCCGTAGGCGACACCAACGTGTTGTTACCGGTGGTCACGTCGTGGAAGGCCTGGTGGTAGGCGGGACTTTGGGCGATGCGGTAGATGGCGGGGTTGACGAAGCCCAGGTCGTGGTGGGCATACTGATCAGCCATGGCCACCAGTGCCCCCCAGATCGGCGCGGAGCCGCTGGTGCCCGCTTCCACTGTGACGTATGTCTTGCCATCGGCGGTGGCCCAGAACGAGTGCCCGGCAGCGGCAGCGGACACATCGGGTACGCCCCTGGCTGCTGAGATCCCGGGGACGCCATCCTGGTAGCGGGGAGGGGCATACAGGTCGCTGAAGCCGCCGCCTGATTGCCCGCCGATGCCCGGGGCGGTCCAGGCGGTTTCGCTGATGTAGGCGCCGGTTGACATGTTCGCGGTCAGGTCGGTGCCGCCCACGCTCAGCACCAGCGGGTCGGAGGCCGGAAGGCTGACTTCCTTGACGAACGGATCGGATATCGGCCACTCCTGGCCGGACGCGCCCACGTCGCCCGAGGAGCCGGTCACCGTGACGTGGTGCGCGGCCGCCCAGTGCAGTATGGAGTGTATCTGCGCCACCTCAGCCGCGGTGAACTCGTGCTCTCCCGCGGCAAAGTTGAACGCGACCACGTCGGTGTGCGAGACGGCCAGTTGCAGCGCGGCGACCGTGTCGCTGGCCGCGTTCGCCGCGGTGTTTATGACGTCGCACGGGAACAGGACCACCCGCAGGGTGGCGGCCGGGACGATCGCGTGCAGCAACTCGAATAGTCCCGCCTCCTCATCGGTGGTCTCCCACGGATGAGCTGCCCCGGCCAGGGCGGTCACCACCTCGATCCGCGCGGCCGGCAGCCCGTACTCGCCATCGTAGGCCGCCAGATCCTGGCGGATATCGGTCACATCCGGGGGAAACTGCGGATTACTGCTGCCAGCAGGCTGGCGCGAGGTGCCCGAGGGCAGGCACAACTCTACAGAGCCAACGATCGTTATCGTCTCGCCGCGGCCGTCGATCCCCCGGTCCAGCAACGGCTGGAAGCCATAGGCCTCCCGCCACATGTGCGGGGTAAAGCACTGCTGCGCCTGGCTGCCTGCGCACTGGTTGGCGACTATGTCGGAGGGCGAGGGGCCGGTCGGCACGGTCGTGACCCAGGTATCCGGGTCCTCGCCCGCCTGGCCTGAGGTCTGGGTAACCGCGCTGCGCGCCGATGCCGCGGGCAGGTTGCCCGTGTACTGTGCCGCCAGGGCCGCACTGAGCAGTACCGGGAGGGCGAGCAGGCACGTTCGCCGTGACCGGGCCAGCCGCACTGGATGGATGTTGCGTACACGCATGATGCGTTCTCCTAATTAGTGTGTTGTGGGTGATCGACGTCGCTCAGCTGGTTACCTGTGTCGCCCCCTCTGAGCGGGAGCCGGATGGATAGCCGCCGTGCCTGACGTGGATGCCGGTTTCGCGGCCTGGCATCCACGGCGATCAGGGTCAGGTGTTGAGCAGGTTGAGTGCTTTGGCGATGTCGGGGTCGTGTCCGGTGGAGACGCCCCGTGCGGTGATCGGGCTGTCATAGTCGGGGGCGACGCCGATGCCGTTGATGATCTCGTGACCGGCGCCGAAGGTGTGCTCGGCGGGCAGGGCCAGCGCGCTGCCGTCGTCGAGCAGGTAGCCGGTCGCGGGGCCGGCCACGATGCCGCCGGTGCGGGTGCCGACCAGGGTGCCCAGGCGCAGGTCCTTAACCCCGGCGGCGAACACCTCGCAAGCCGACAGGCAGCCGCGGTCAGTCAGCACGACCAGGGGCAGGTGCAGCAGCGGGGTGCTCGCATCGGGGTAAGTGGGGGTGCAGATGCCCTGCACGTCGCAGTTGTAGTCGTAGGCCCGCCCGTGCTCGAACGCGCCGAGCAGCGCAGTGACCTCGTCGCCGGAAAAGCCGGTGTTGCCGCGCAGGTCCACGATGACGCCGTGCAGTGTGGCCTTTTTGGCCATGCTGGCGATGTCGGCCAGCACCTGGCTGGCGGCACCGGGGAAGAACTCGGGGAAGGCAACGTAGGCGATGTGCCCGTCCAGCAGCCTGGCTGACACCGCTGGCGGGGGGCCGTTATATGGTGCCGGCGCCAGGGTGACTGTCCAGGTGCGGCCGGTCGCCGGTCGCTGCAGCCGCAGCATCACGTGCGCGGGCAGCGGGTAGGTGTTCAGCAGCAGCGGGCTGACCGCGCCAGGCGAAAGCACCCCGCCGGCGAACGGCGGGAACGCCCCGGCCAGCAGTACCCGGTCATCGAGCACCGGCCCGCTGTAATAGTTCGCGAACACGCAGTAGTATGCCTGCTCGATCGTGGTGATGGTGGTCGGCCGCGTCGGCGTCTGCGTCGGTCCCGGCGGCGCGCACGGCGGCGGCACGGTCGCAGTCCGAGCGACGCCAGGCGCGCCTGAGACGGCGAGAGCCGCGGCTGCGACACTGATGACCGCCAGGCCCGACAGCACCGCCCTGGCGACGCTGCGTACACGCATGATGCTCTCCTTGCAAGTGGCGGGATGGTTTAACAAACGGGGCGAATGAGGGTTTACGAATGGCGTGACGGCCCGGCGCCCGGGTGGGCGCCCTGGCAGCGGTGAGGCGGCCCTTGTCCATGACTCCGACACTCTGGGCAGCCATTTCTCTGGTCCCTCGCGCGGCGTCGTCCAGGGGATGTGCCTAGCTGCTGTTCTTGCCTGGGTGGCCGACGTGGGGTGGTGCCGGGGCGCCGGCCGGAGGGTGGAGTTGCTCGCCCGGCCGCATGCCGCCCTGGTGCTACGGCGACCGTAAGGGCAGCGGTGACCAGCGGGGGCAGCCACGGCTGGCCTGCCGGTACGGCGCAGGCGGTGCTGGCAGTGCTGGACGGGCGGGCGCGCCCGGTCAGCAGGCCGTCCAAGGGCGGCATATTCGGCACCCACACGCAGACGGCGCCCAGTCGTCCTTCCTGCTGAGGTCACACCTGGGTAGGAGACCACCCGGCAACCACGCCGTGCTCCTCCAGCAGTAGGAGCGGCGGTCCAGCACCAGGGAATGACGACGCGGCCGCGCCGGCCCGTCACCGTGGTTGCCATGAG
>Ga0126381_100010333_pt1 | contig 10511 bp, 10 predicted proteins | sample PanSoiMetPlot_28_FD_96465 | JGI IMG/M metagenome (GOLD analysis project Ga0126381, IMG submission 96465) | Tropical forest soil microbial communities from Panama - MetaG Plot_28 | ecosystem: Environmental > Terrestrial > Soil > Tropical forest > Bulk soil | place: Panama | collected 2016-02-17 | reverse complement strand
TTCACTGTCCTTCAGGGCGTGTTCAGTACGTTTTCGAGCAAGGGCATTCGCGAAGACTTGGGCGAGCAGTTGCAGCCTATTCACAAGGGCAAGCGGCCAATCGCGCTCCCTAGTCGTGGCGTCGAACGCCAGAACTCCAAAAACGGGACCATCCCCGACGCAAAGCGGAAATGCGAGTGAGGACTTGATGCCATAAGCCCGCCAAGTATTGCTGTCTGTGGCCGCCTCTGCTGGAACATGCAAGGTACTCGGAACGTTTACGATCTCCTTATTCCTAAGCCTGAGCTGCGCCCAAGGAAAGTAACTGTCGCCGTCCATGCGCTCTGGAGGGCTCGGCAGATTGGGATCCCGAAAGAGGTGAGTGAGCAAGAGGATACCCGGTTCATTGGGAGAGGCCTGCCAAACACTAGAGTGATCGACCCCGAGACACTCGCAAATGGTTCGCTGCGATTCCTCGATTGCGCTGTCAACCCTATCAAATGGAAGGTTTACGAAGCGAGCGGACAGCTCCGACAGGAGAGTTTCGAACTCAAGCAGCTCATGCAAATTCACAGGCAGTTCGATAGGCGAGTGTTGTGCCACTTTTCACACCTCGGTCCCGGAACGACGGACAGCATCCGTCTGTTTTTTCATATCTTTGAGTTCGAAAAGGCCAGAGCGTGCAGGAACTTAGCGGTCCTGCACAACTCCACGTTGTGCAACGGCCTGGGAGGCGGAGAGATGGTTAGGAAGGACTTGAAACCTGGCCGTCCTGTCGCCTGAATATACATGATAGTCCTTATCTTTGCAAAATCTTTGCACAGGCGACACATGTGACGCACGTCACAGAAGGGTTACAACTGGAAAGGTCGGGATTCAACCCTAAGGTTGCAATGCCGACCCTTCCTCATTCGATTCTAGTACTCTGATCCCAGAGGTTCAGGGGTTAACTGTTTTTTTTCTCACACACATCTCGCCCTTAGAAAGCATTCGATCCAATTGGTGATAAACCTGCCTTTCTTGTTTGCCGAAGCAAGAAGAAGTTCCTTGATTCTAGATCTGGCGAATCTCCTGGCGCAGTCACCAGTCGACTGCCAGATCTATCGAAGACGCCTGTGATGAGCATAAACCCAGCCTCAGTTGGCTGGGCCGGTCAGAGAGGATGAAGGTCGAGCATAGTGCAGGTTACGCGGGCGGCCCGGCTTGCATCCAGACGCGTTCTTCCGAGCAGTGAGGTCTTTTGAAACGAAAAAGGAGAATCCATGAAGCGGCTGATTGGTTTTCTGGTCATCACGTTAATGCTCGGAGCGGTAGCCTACGCTCAAGACAATCCTAAAGCCGAAATCACCGGCGATTATTCCTATTTCCGGGCCAACCCGGGACTACCTTCGTACTTCAACAGCCAGAACCTCAATGGCGGCGGTGCACAGGCCACCTTCTACCTGAATAATTGGTTCGGCTTCGCAGCCGATCTACAGGGCTATGGCAGCTACACGCAGTGCACCAAACCGGGCGCCACCGTTTCTGGTTGTGCCCAAGGCAATCTTTTCACTTACATGTTTGGTCCGCAGATCAAGCACCGCGCAGGAAAGTTTGAGCCGTTCGCCGAAGTACTTCTCGGCGGTGCACACAGCAACTTTTACGCGAATGGCTGCAACACCATCGGTATTTGCGGCTCCAAGTCTCCCTCGAACAACGCCTTTTCCATGGCCATCGGCGGTGGCGTGGACATTGCCGTCAGCTCCAAGTTCGCCATCCGCCTCGTCGATGCCGACTACGATCTGACCCGTTTCGGCAACAACTTCACCGGCGGTAACAACAGCCAAAGCAACTTCCGCTTCCAGACCGGTGTCCAGTTCCGCTTTTAACCCCGACTCCTGGTATGTCGCCATGCCAGGTCGCAGGACTTGGGGAGAATCCCCCCTTCCCGAGTCCTGCCGCAAGAAAGGTCAAGTCTCGTGCAAGGCCAAGACGCCATCGACGGAAAAATCCCCGGGAGCACGGCAAAGGCGGTGACTTCTACCGCTGCGCTACTCCTCTTCGCTGTGGCTTGGAATTTTCTGCAACGCCTTTACTTCCTGCGGGAACTCTTGGTCTTCGTGGTGGCCGCTGCGCTCCTCGTCTTTCTCGGAGCCAATTTTGTCTTGCTCGGCATTCTGCTTCAGGAAGCCGCGCGCGGAATCGCCCGACACGTCCGTAAGGCGCAAACGAGAATGATCCCGGCGGAACAGTTTTATGCTTCATCGGATCTTTCACCGCTAACGCTGTCGCCAAGGTCCGATCCGTTTCTGAGGCAATGACGAAGACTCATTCACTGTGCGGAAAGTGAGGAACACAATGAGGGTCAAACTCCTTCTGCCGTTTGTCTTGTGCCTCTGCTTGTCTGCTTTCCCAAGCTATGCACAGCAAAAAGGACAATACATGCCGGGGGCGTTCGGCTTGAATGCCGGCGTTTTGCCGAGTCCGGGACTCACCTACGAGAACATGGAAGTCAACTACGACACCAGCACCTTAAATGACCCGAGCGGCAAAGCCATTAACCCCAAGCCCAACCTCAATCTCTGGGTCGTCGAGAACTGGTTCATCTACATGACGAACGCCAAATTTCTGGGCGGCCATATAGGATTCGTCGCCATTATTCCTATGATCGCCAACGCCTCCATCGACCTTTCCCAACTCAACAAAACCGGCACCACCTGGGGCCTTTCGGACACCTGGCTGCAACCCCTTACCTTGGGATGGCACCTGAAGCGCGCGGACACATGGGTCGGCGACGCGTTCTTTGTGCCAATAGGACGGTATTCGCCCGGGGCGCTCAACAACACCGGTACCGGCTATTTTGGTAACCACCTCGTTAGCGGCACCACCGTATACCTCTCAAAGAACAAAGGCACCAGCGCCAACCTCTTTAGCGACTGGGAAGTTCACGGCCCGCGCCAGGGAACGAATGGCACCTACAAAACACCCGGCCAAGCCTTCACCGATGAATGGGGGTTCGGGCAAGCCCTCCCGCTAAAGAAAGACATGAGCGCGCTCGCCCAACTCGGCGTAATCGGATACGACCAGTGGCAAGTGACCAACAACGGTGGCACCTTTCCCGTCTCTGGACCGCTGGGCAACGTCATCATTCTGCCGGCGAGCGCTATTCCGCATTACTCCGTACACGCCGTCGGTGGTCAGGGCAACATCATTCTCCCGACCAAAAACCTTCTCCTGTTTTTCAAGTATGAGCATGAGTACTCCGCGTACGCTCACACGCTTGGCAACACCATGGTCTTTGGCGGTTCCTGGACACTCAAGATTCCCAAGTAGTCCGAGAGACGAGTTACTGCAGGCTCCCGCTGCACGAGGTAGATGTTCTCAATGGTTGATTCGAAAAAACTAGGATCGTTCCAGGTTGCATGCAACGCCGCGGCGGTCGCGCGTCGCTACGACGCCATGGTCAAGTCCATTAGGCCTATTTGCAACCTCGGCCGCGCCTACTGCTACCACCTGCACAAGAAAGATCTTCTCGGCAGTGCAAGAAAATTTCGCATTTACCACGAAATATTCGAGACGCACATCCACCACTGCATCGCAGGTCAGAATAGCCAGAGAAAATTCGGCTTCGCCAAGAGCGACACCCAGACCCACTATGGCCCCGAACGCAAGTATCTCTTCGCGTGCAACGGGGACCCGAAGCACCGCCTGGTTCGCACCCCTTCGGGCCAGCCGGGCCTTAATTATCTCTGCAGTGGTCTAAAAGAGTTCTGGGCTCACTTTAACCGGTACATGAAAAGCATCATCGTGCAGGTCAAACAGGAACACTCGACCGTTCCCCCGGTGATGCCTGAAAAAGGGGTGGCTCCCTGGCCCGGGCCGCGGCTCGCGTCGGTAAATTTTCGAAAGGAGCTGTTCGCGGTGTGGCTTTTCTTTTCCTTTGTGCTCGCTGTTTTGGGTTTTCTCTGCATTGCAGGACGCGGTGACGATCCCTGGCGCCGTCCCTGAAAGAAAGGAGCTGATGAGAATGAAAGATCGCTATGACTCATTCACTGGCAGTAGCAGTTTTCGAAGCCCCTTGACCGCCCTATTCCGCATCGTGCTCAGCGGCCTTTCGTTGGCCACCATCGCCGCGACCGGATTGCCCGCGCAGGAACCAACGTCTGAGTCCTGCTCGCCGGCGCGGACAGCTTCGCTGTCAACGGAAAAGCAATTGCCAGCGGAAGCCCCCGCGTTTGGCGGGGAGATCAAGCGGGACGCACGGGAATCGAAGCCGTGCTGGGCGCCGCGGATTGTGCCGCCGAAAGGCGCGCCAAACGTGCTGCTGATTATGACCGATGATGCCGGATTTGGCGTGTCGAGCACGTTCGGTGGAGTAATTCCGACACCGGCACTGGACCGGATCGCAAAGGCTGGGCTGCGGTACACAAACTTCAACTCGACGGCGCTGTGTTCGCCGACACGCGCGGCATTGATCACCGGTCGAAACCACCATTCGGTGGGATTTGGGGTGATCTCGGAGCAAGCGACGGGTTATCCCGGTTACAACAGCATTATCCCGAAGGATAAGGTGACGATTGGGCGAATTCTGAAGGACAACGGATACTCCACTTCTTGGTTTGGAAAGGACCACAACACGCCGGCGTTTGCGGCCAGCGCAGCGGGACCGTTCGATCAGTGGCCGACTGGGATGGGGTTTGATTATTTCTATGGATTTGTGGGCGGGGACGCGAACCAGTGGGCGCCGAACTTGTTCCGCAACACGACGGCGATCTACCCCTACCAAGGGCATCCGGGGTGGAACCTGACCACGGCGATGGCGGATGATGCGATCGAATACATGAAGCGACTCGACGCGGTGAATCCGGAGCAGCCGTTCTTCATTTATTACGTGCCAGGCGGGACGCACGCTCCTCACAACCCGACGCCGGAATGGGTTAAGAAGATCAGCGACATGCACCTGTTCGACAAGGGTTGGGATGATTTGCGCGAACAGATCCTCGCAAACCAGAAGAAGCTGGGCGTGATTCCGCCGGATGCGAAGCTGACACCGTGGCCCGCGGACTTGCTGAAGCATTGGGATCAACTGAATCCTGACGAAAAGAAAATGTTCCTGCGGCAAGTGGACGTTTTCGCGGCATACGTGGCCTATACGGACAACGAAATCGGGCGAGTTATTCAAGAGGTGGCAGACGAGGGCAAACTCGACAACACTCTGGTCATTTACATCGAAGGCGACAACGGGACGAGTTCGGAAGGAACGTTGTTGGGGACGCCGAACGAAGTGGCGATGTTCAATCAGGTGCAAGTGCCGGTGGAAGCGCAGTTAAAGTACTTCTACGACGCATGGGGTTCGGCAGCCACTTATCCACACATGGCGGTGCCATGGGCGTGGGCGTTTGATGCGCCGTTCTCGTGGACGAAGCAGATTGCGTCGCACTTTGGCGGAATACGTCAGGGAATGGCGATTTCGTGGCCAGGACATATTGATGATCCGGGAGGGATACGGAACCAGTTCCACCACATCATCGACGTGGTGCCGACGATTCTGGAAGCGGCTCAAATTCAGCAGCCCGACTATGTGGACGGGATCAAGCAAAAGCCGATCGAGGGCGTGAGCCTGATGTACACGTTCAAGAAAGCCAATGCGACGGCACCTTCGACCCACCATACGCAGTACTTCGAAATGATGGGCGACCACGCGCTGTATCACGACGGCTGGATTGCGAGCACAAAAGTGATGCGTCCACCGTGGGATACCGCGGCGTTCATCAAAGAAAGTCCCGCGGATTATCCGTTTGAGCTCTATGACACGACGAAGGACTGGACGCAATTCGACAACGTAGCGGACAAATACCCAGACAAATTGAAAGAACTGCAGAAGATGTTCTGGGAAGAAGCGGAGAAATACCAGGTGCTGCCACTGGACAACACTGTGGTGCAGCGCCTGCTGACGCCGAAACCAAGCCTGAGTGCGGGACGCACAGTGTTCACGTACAAGGGCGTAGTGACGGGTACGCCGAATGGCGACGCGCCGAGCCTGCTGAACTCTTCGTACAACTTTAAGGCCGAAGTGCAGATTCCCGACGGCGGCGGATACGGGATGCTGGTGACACAAGGCGGACGCTTCGGTGGATACGGCTTCTACGTAATGAAGGGGAAGCCGGTGTTCGTGTGGAACCTGGTGGACTTGAAGCGGATTCGATGGGAAGGCGCGGATGTGATTCCGGCCGGCAAACACACCCTCGAATTCGACTTCAAATACGAAGGACTCGGCATGGGAACACTGATGTTTGGAAACCCAAGCGGTATCGGACGCGGCGGCACCGGAGTGTTGAAGGTGGATGGAAAAACGGTGGCGACGCAATCGATGGAACACACCCTTCCGTTCATTCTGCAGTGGGACGAGAACTTCGATATCGGCGCGGATACCGGAACGCCGGTGGACGAGGAATATCAACCGCCGTTCCCGTTCAACGGGAAGATCGACAAGCTGACGCTGACGATCGACCGACCGCAGTTGACGCCGGCTGATATCGAGAAGCTGAAGGAAGCGCAGCGGAACAATATAGTGAGTGAGTAAGGCAGCAGTGAGCCCGTCCCACACACGGTCGAGGTGTGTGGGACGGCCACAAGCCCAAAGTCTAAAGTTACAGATGGACCTTCCAGACGTTGAAGTGTGGTGATGAAGGAGGAGTTATGAGCCAGGGACGACGCGGCTTGAGGTACACGGCGGCGGTTTGCTTTGCCTGGTTGGTGGCGGGAGTGGTGTGTTTTACGAGCTGCCAGAAGGTGGAAGAGAAAGCCAAGGAAGGCGTGGCATTTGTGGTGGGAATGGACGAGTACGTCTACGGATACCCGCTGGTGATGATGGACGTGACGCGAGAGGTGCTGACAGCAGCGCCGAAGAGCGGGGAGTTTTCGGCGCCGATCAATCAGTTTGCGCGGATCCGACAGTATGTAGGGCCGAGCGTCGTGAATGTGGTGCGCATCAGCGTAAATTCGCTATGGTCGCACGGGTTTCTGGATTTGCAGCAGGAGCCGATGGTGGTGTCCCTGCCGGCCATGGACGGGCGATACATCGTGATGCAAGCGCTGAATATGTGGACTGATGATTTCGCCTCGGCGGGCACGCGGACGAACGGCGGGAAAGCGGGAAATTATTTGATCGTGGGACCAGCTTGGAATGGCACCGCACCCAAAGATGTGGACCAGGTGTTTCGGTGCAGCACGCGGTATGCATGGGTGCTGGTCCAGATGGCTGCGGCAAGCCCGGCGGACTTCGCTGCGATTCATGTGAGGCAGGATCAGTTGAAAATTACGCCCTTGAGCGCGTGGGGCAAGCCGTACACACCGCCGTCGAATACAGCGGTGGATCCGAATGTGGACTTGACAGCGACACCATTTGACCAGGTGCGATTGATGAGCGGTGCGGTATTTTTCGGGCGGCTGGCGAAGCTGCTGCAAGAAAATCCACCGAACGCGGCCGACAGCAAAATGATCGACAGACTGAAGAGACTGGGAGTGGAACCGGGCAAGGCGTTCGATCCGACGAAACTCGATGCGGACACGCTGGTAGGAATGAACAAGGTACCGACGATAGCGTTCCAGCAGTTTTGGTCTGGGCCATACTCGATGAACGCGCTCAACGGCTGGATCAACATGCTGAATTTGGGCAACTACGGGACGGACTATAACACGCGCGCGTTCATTGCATTTGCAGGGCTGGGAGCACTGACCAAGGAAGACGCGGTGTATCCAAGCGCGTTCGTGGACGGGACGGGAACGGCGTTGGATGGCGGGAGCAAATACGTAATCCATTTCCCCAAAGGGCAGCTGCCACCGTCGAAGGCGGGAGTGTGGTCGATCTCGCCATATCGGGACAATTTCTATGTAAAGAATGCGCTGAATCGTTACGGGATTCTCTCTTCCATGCCGCTTAAATACGGCGCTGACGGTTCGCTCGATGTGTATCTGCAGAAGGATTCGCCTGGCGCAGATAAGGAGTCGAACTGGCTACCTATCCCGCCATCTGGGTCGTACAACGTCACCGTGCGGATATATCAGCCAGAGCAATCGATCATGGACGGCGCTTATCATCTGCCGCCGATAACAAGAGTCGATTAGCCGATGCAGCAGAGCAGATCAAATTCCGTTCAACCCGGATTACCAGTTCCCACCCGTGAAGCGACAAATTCGGAACCCTGCGAAAAGGAGAAAGAATGAAACACAAAAGTACTCTCTTTAATGTTGTTTTAGTCGCCATAATAACCCTCTCGGCCCTGTTCGTCTTTCATATTGCGTCGCCGGTTCCTCCGGTGGCTCTTTCCGCTCCGGTTTTTTCCGAACCTGCAGCAGCGCCAGCCGATCCTCAGCAGTTTCCGGTCATGGATGCCATTGCCAACAAAATCGTCCAAAAGTATCAGTCCTCGACTTGCGAACAGTTGTGGCAAGAAAAGGCCCAGGCCAAGAACAAGCCCAAGTCCACCCAGGAACAGGAGGCCATCGGTATCCTTCGTAACGACGCACAAATGCGCGCGGCTTTCATCAACAAAATCGCAGCGCCAATTGCCAACAAGATGTTCGAATGCGGAATGATTCCATAGTTTCTGCCGGAGCGACTTCAAAAGACTGTGAGGTGTATCATGCGTCGAGATAGATTGCTTCTCCTGATCGCATCGGTTGTTACGACAGGCGTCTTCGTCCCACCTGTTGCCTTGCCTGCACAGACGGCCCTGACTTCTCCGCCCGCGCAAAAGCAAGCTCCCGCATCTGCCGCCAAGACGAAAGCGGTATCACACAAGGCCGCGCCGGCACCTCCTCTCGAGCTCGAGCCGAAGGCCATTGAGATCCTGAAGGCCACCAGCAACAAACTGGCTGCGGCTCACACGCTGTCCTTCACGGCGATCGAAACATTTGAGAGTCTCAGCCGTCAAGGCGTGCCCCTTGTTTACGGAAATAAATTCGACACGGTTTTGCAGCGACCCAATAAGCTTCGCGTCCTTCTGGAAGGTGATGGCCCAGCTTCAGAGTTCTATTACGACGGCAAAATCGTAATGGCTTACGCGCCGGCGGAAAATCTTGTCGCCGTTGCCGACGCCCCCACCACAATTGATAAGACCCTGGAAGCGGTTTTCCATTCTGCGGGGATCTACTTTCCTTTTACCGACATAATTGTCACCGATCCGTACGGCGACATGGCTCCGGGTTTGAAGCATGCCTACTACGTCGGCCAATCCCAAATCGTTGCAGGCATTACCACGGACATCGTCGCTTTTGCCGGCGATGGAATCTTTGCGGAGATGTGGGTTGGCGCGGAAGACAAATTGCCCCGTGTAATCCACGCGATTTATCTCGACGATCCTGATCATCTGCGTCACAACCTGATGCTCTCTGATTGGAAGCTTGACTCTTCGGTTTCCGATGATTTCTTTACAACCTCCCGTGCCTCAACCGCAAAACGTATAGAGTTCGCACATCCCCATCCGGAAACAGGCCCCGGAGCAAAACCAACGAGAAAGACTCCAGCGCCGACAACCCCTCCGGCTCCAGCAAAGACCAATCCGGCACAACCACAGTAGCAGTGACAAGGAGATTGAACACACCATGGGAAAAACGATTGTTGGGCTTTTGGCTCTACTGTTCACGATGCTCACTTGCAGTTCGGCCTCCGCATACGGGCACGCTAACGCCTGGGGTGGCGGTTATACTACCCACTCCGGAGACACGACCACGCGTACCAACGCGTATGGCGACACTGCGACTCATACCGCGGGGCAGGGGACCTCGGCCACCAATGCCTACGGCGGGTCGGCCTATCACGCTGAAGGTTCTGGAACGACTACGGCGAGCAATGCCTACGGTGGCACTGCAACTCATACCGCGGGACAGGGGACTTCGGCTACCAATGCCTACGGCGGATCGGCCTATCACGCAGAAGGTTCTGGAACGACCACAGCGACCAATGCCTATGGCCAAAGCGCTACGCACTACGCGGGCTACGGTACCACGACTTCTTCCGGCTACCACTACGGTTACCCAACGACCGCTTACTATGGCTACCATCCGCCGACGACCGTCGCTGTCTATGGATCTTCTTGCTATAACTGCAGCAGTGCCTGGGGGGGTGCAGGCGCAGCAATGGCAGGGGCCGTGGTTGGTGCAACTGTCGCAACCGCGGTCGCTTCATCGAACGCTGCGGCCGCGTCAAATAATGCCTACGCTCAAGGTTACAACGCAGGCGTAAACAACGCCAACACAGCCAATGCCAACGCCGCCGCTGCAAACGCCAACGCTGCAGCAGCTAATGCGAACGCCGCTGCCGCCAATGCCAACGCAGCAGCAGCCGCGAACTACGCCGTGGGCCAGAGGACTGCGGTCCTTCCCGCGGGCTGTGTTACGCCCAACGTAAACGGCCAGGCCTACTACTTGTGTGGCAACACTTGGTTTAGCGCCGCCTACGGCGCAAATGGCGTTTATTACACGGTCGTTCCTACACCTTGAGGAGCGCTTGTACACGTCGGTAAGGTATGTGCTTAATGCGCTCATCGATA
>Ga0126381_100010332_pt1 | contig 10511 bp, 9 predicted proteins | sample PanSoiMetPlot_28_FD_96465 | JGI IMG/M metagenome (GOLD analysis project Ga0126381, IMG submission 96465) | Tropical forest soil microbial communities from Panama - MetaG Plot_28 | ecosystem: Environmental > Terrestrial > Soil > Tropical forest > Bulk soil | place: Panama | collected 2016-02-17 | reverse complement strand
TGTACATAAAACGTCAGCGACTTATTTTGGCCTTTGTAAACTAAACGACATAGCTCAAAACCCGTTCCCACATTGTTAAAAGGAATTTGCCGGTTACCCAAAACTGGCTATATGAAGCGCTATGCCAATAACACCGTATCTCGCGGGACAAGCATTTGAACCCGAACTAATCCGGGAAATGTCGCTCGCCCTCGAAACGGTCTGCGACACCCTGAACCTAAGATTGACCGACGACCCGAATACACGGCGTGTGGCGTCGAAGATTGTTGAGTTGGCTCAACGCGGGGTCAGGGACGCGCCAACTCTAAGCGCAATGACTTTGAAAGAATTTAAGCACTATTGACCCGCGCGGGGGGACGCTCGGCGGGTCACTTGCTTTTCAGTAACTCCGGCAACCGTGCGATATTCGCCGCGATCCGCCGCGCCTCGTCGCAATAAACATGATCTAGATCAAAGACGGGATGTTGGCGTCCTGCAGAGGATATTAGGCCATCAAAGCCTTTGGCGTCTTTGGCGGCCTTTAGGGAGGAGAAATCGGGGGACAGTGTTCGTTCGTAGGAGGGCGACATGAAACTATTACGCACTACAGCTTTAACGGCGGCGCTGATGACCGCCGCCGTTATGTCAATCACAAGTCCGGCTCAAGCTCAGGCCCGTTTGGCTTGGTGGGGCTGGCCCGGACTGGTTGCGGCGCCGGGGACGGGCAATCCGTATGCGACCACTTACGGCTACGTCCCGACCTATAGCTATGCGACCGGCTGGAGCTACCCGGGTTATGGGCAGTACCAGTCCTATAGCTCCTCTGGCGGATACGGGATGTGGAATAACCCGTGGTACAGCGCCGCCTATCACCCCTTTATCCGACGCCATATTCCCCTATTGGCCCGCACTGCTCGTCATTGGCAGTAAAAAGCCGACCAAAGTATCGTCCGGTTTTCGCCGTGTCGTTCAGCTGAGTAATTGCACCTTACCGGTCCTCAACTCGTAAATGCCGCCGACCACTCGGATTTTTTTGTCGGCCACAAACGCGCTCAGGATCGGGGCGGTACTTTTGAGGCGATCGACATTGAGCATGACGTTGCGCCGGGTCGCATCGCCCAGCATATCGCCACCTTGCCCCTGAACTGCATCGACCGCGAGAGCCGTGACCAGGGACGGCAGATGACCAGGCAGGGTCGTCCCGTCTTTGACCGACTTGATGGTGGCGTCCACCGCGCCGCACGCTTCGTGACCAAGCACCATGATCAGGGGAGTGTTGAGTACCTGCACGGCGTATTCCAAGCTGGCAATTCATTTCGTTGCTGGCGAAATTGCCGGCGATTCGGCAAACAAAGAGGTCGCCCCGCGCGGTATCAAAGCAAAGTTCGGGAGCAATTCGCGAATCGGCGCAACTGGGGATCGCGGCAAATGGATTTTGGCCTGCGCTCAGCGCCTCGCGTTCATGCGCAAAGTCATGCCGGAGCGCGGTCCCGCCGACATAGCGGCCGCTGCCCTTCGCCAAACGGTCGAGCGCGGCGTCCGGAGACATGACATTTTGCGGCTTCGGCGGCGTGTTATCCTTCGCGGCCAGTGCGGCGCGACCCATCGCGCCAGCCGCCAGTGCTGATGCCGCAAGGGTCAGCGCATTGCGTCGTGTTGCACGATAGCCATTTCGGCAAAATTCGCACACGCTTTCCCCCCATCCGTTTGCCGGGGTGCGGATATTAGTCGGCGTGCGACGTGAAGTAAATTTGTAACGTCTGGCGAGATGCGACTTCATGCGAAAAGTGAGCAATGCGCAACAATGCGGGTTGGCTTTTACTCGCTTCGCTGGTTGGCACTGGCAAATCGCTTCGCCTCATCGGCAGCGCGGAACAGCGCCTTGGCTTTATTGATGCATTCCTGTTGCTCGAACTCGGGTTGAGAATCGGCCACGATACCGGCGCCGGCTTGAACATACATCTTGCCGTCCTTCAAGAGTGCGGTGCGTAGCGCGATGCAGGTGTCCATTTGTGCACCGGCCGAAAAATATCCAACACAACCGGCGTAGAGCGAACGCTTTTCTTTTTCTAGCTCGTCGATGATCTGCATCGCCCGCACTTTCGGTGCGCCAGAGACGGTTCCGGCTGGGAAACCGGCCGCCAGCGCATCGAGCGGTCCGCAATCTTTGCGCAACGTACCCTCGACATTTGAAACGATGTGCATGACCTGGCTGTAACGTTCGATGAAGAACTGGTCGGTGACTTTGACACTGCCAATCTCGGCAACCCGGCCGACATCGTTGCGGCCGAGGTCAAGCAGCATGAGGTGCTCGGCGCGCTCCTTGGGATCGGCGAGGAGTTCGGCTTCAAGCGCCAGATCTTCGCGCGGTGTGGCGCCGCGCGGGCGCGTACCGGCAATCGGGCGAATTGTTACGACCCCGGCGGCGGTCTTGACCATGATTTCTGGGCTGGATCCGGCAATGGCAAAGTTGCCGAAATTGAGAAAATAAAGATACGGCGATGGATTGATGCGACGCAGAGCGCGATAGAACGAAAAAGGCGGCAGCATGAACGGCAGTTCGAAACGCTGTGAGAGCACGACCTGGAAAATGTCGCCGGCGGCAATGTAGTCCTTTGCGCGCGTCACCATACGTGTGAATTCGGCGGGAGTGGTATTGGACGTGGGCTTGGCAGGTAATGGCTCGAGCTCGACTTCGGCTGTTTTGTTCAGCGGCCGGTCCAGCCCATGAACCATTGTCGATAGACGCTGCCGCGCGTCCGCTAACGCAGTTTGCGCCGGCACTGCCTTGTGCGGGCGAACCGGCGTCACGATCGTAATTGTGTCTTCGACCGCGTCGAAAACTAAGATCAATGTCGGCCGGATGAGGACAGCGTCTGGAATGCCAATCCGGTCGACCTGCGGCGACGGCAGGTCTTCGATCAGTCGGACGATATCATAGCCGAGATAGCCGAACACGCCGGCCGCCATGGGCGGCAGCACGTCGGGCAGGGCGATCGTGCTTTCGGCAATGAAGCTGTGCAGCGCAACGAGTGGAGCGTCGTCGAGCGAAGTGAACGCCTCCGTTCGAGTTTGCGCACCACGATTGATCTCCGCTCGGCGACCATTGATACGCAATATGACGTCCGGATCCAGGCCGATAATTGAATAGCGCCCGCGGACTGCGCCATCTTCCACCGACTCCAGAAGAAAGCTTGCGGGCCGTGAGCCGGCGATTTTGAGAAAGGCCGAAACCGGTGTTTCCAGATCTGCGACTAGCCTGGTCCATACCACCTGTGGTTCGCCCGCTGCATATCGCGCCGCGAACGATTCGGCCGAAGGCTCGAACTGCATCTAATTAGAGTCCGGCGAGGTGTTGCCTGTCGCTTGCGTCAGCACCGAGGCGTTTACCGAGACGCCAAGGTCGTCTTCGAGCCGGGCGACGTATTGGCCAATCAGATCGGCCGAGAGCTCCCGTTGCACGCTCTGCATCATTCGTTCGTGGTCAGGCGAATTTGCATCGATCGTTGGCGTGTTGACTTCAACCACACGAAACACGATCCATTGCGATGGATTATCGCCCGCTGCGCTACCGTATGCGTCTTTAGCGGTTTGGAAGACGGCATCCGTCATCCGGGCCGAAACACCGCCCCTGGCGGTGCCGCGCTTGATATTGCGTGCGGTTTGAACCTTAAGGCCGCCGGCTGAGGCTAACGCCGCCAGTTGCTCGCCGCCATTGAGCTTGCCGATCATATCGTTAGATTTGCTTTTCAATCGGGACGCGACCTCGTCGTCGCGCCAGCGCTGCTCAACCTCCGCCTTGACTTCATCAAGCGTGCGCTCGCGTGCCGGGGCGATCGCGGCGACGTCATACCAGATGTAGCCGCCGTCAGCGTCGATCGGGTCGTTGTCGACGCCGACATCGGAGGCAAATGCGGCTTTAACAACCTCGGCGCTATGGGAGATATTGGCGGGCGGCTTGCCGTTGGGGTCGCGCCCAGACTGGTCCACTTCGTAGGTCGTCACTGGTAGTTTCAGTTTCGTCGCCGCTTCCTCAATTGTGCTGCCCCCAGCTCGATCGTCCTCGATCTTGTCATGCAGGTTTTGAACCTGGCTCTTGGCGCGTTCCAGCGCAATGTCCGAGCGAAGCTGCGGCGTGACGTCGGCAAGGGATCGCGTCGTTTCAGGGACGATCTGCAGCACCCTAACGAGCGCGGCTCCGAATCGTGTCTGTATTGGCGCGCTAACCTCGCCTTCCTTCAGAGTGAAGGCGGCATCAGCGACTGCCGGCTCAACGATACGCGATTTCGGTATCGTGCCCAGGTCGATGTCCCGGTCTTTTAAGCCGCGATCGTTGGCGATGTCGGTGAAATGCGCGCCGTTTTTGATGCGGTCGGCGGCAGCTTGCGCATCGGCCAAGGTCGGAAACACGATCTGCTCGACGTGCCGGCGCTCGGGCGTTGTGAAACTGGCGTGCCTCTGATCGTACGTCTGTTTGATATCCTCGTCAGAAACTTCCATCCATTTCGCCAACTCCGCGGGGTTCACCGTGACAATTGCGATCTTCCGGGATTCCGGAGCGCGGAACAGGATCTTGCGCTCGTCAAAGTACTTCTTCAGCTCTTCCTCGGTGGGGTGCGGAACGTCGCCGGCTTGTGCCGGGCCGAGCGCCACATATTCGATGCTGCGTTGCTGGTTCTCGAACTGATTGACTGCATCAAGCCACGCTTTGGGGGCTGCGAGATCGGCAGAGAGGCTGTCGAGAATCTGCCGGCGCAATATATCCTGCCTTTGTTCGGCGACGAACCGCTGTTCGGAATAGCCGATATTGCGCAGGATCAGTTCGAATTTGGCCCGGTCAAATTGGCCGCTGGTGGTCTGCAGCTTCGGATCCGAGGTGATATGGCGGGCAATGTCGGCTTCAGAGAGGCCCAAGCCCAACTGGCGCACGCGTTGATCGAGTCCGGCCTGCGCCATCATTTCGCCAAGCACTTGGCGATCAAGCCCGAGAGCGCTGGCGCGGTCGGCCGGTAGCGGCCGTCCGAGTTCCCGGCCGATCTGCTGCAGGCGATCTTGGTAATTTTGCCTGAAGCGATCGATCGGGATTTCAGCATCGCCGATCTTGGCGAGTGTGGTGCGACCAAAGCCACGAAAAATATCGTTGATACCCCAGACGGCGAAGCTGCCCGCTAGCAGCGCCATGACTGCGGCCATAAGGCCGCGGCCAAGCCAATTTTCGGAGGCTTTGCGAATTCCTCTGAGCATACGGCCAACTTTTGAAATGCGCTGGTCGGTACCGCGCGGCGGTGCACTATAGGGACGGGTCAGTGCTGCCGCAACCAATGGTCATGAGCCGTAAAGCGCCTCTTTTCGGCGAGCAACCGGTCTGCTAACGGCTGTTTGTCGCAGGCTTCATGACAATTTGTTAAGGCTGCCTAGAGATCACGATGGCGCGCCGCCCGCTACTTGCCGCGAACTGGAAAATGAACGGGCTCAAAGCCTCGATCGCGGAGCTGGAAAAAATCATTGTCGCCGCAAGTGGTCTCTCCGCAATCGACCTTGTGGTCTGTCCGCCGGCAACGCTCATCGCCGCCTTTGCGGCGAAGGCCCAGGGAACGCCGGTCTTGATCGGCGGTCAGGATTGTCACGCCGAGCCTGCGGGCGCCTATACCGGGGACATTTCGGCCGAAATGCTGCGCGATGCCGGGGCCGGAGCCGTGATCGTCGGACACTCCGAGCGCCGCCGTTACCATGGCGAAACTGATGCGGCGGTCCGCGCCAAAGTGCTTGCGGCGCGGCGCGCTGGACTATTTGCGATTATCTGCATTGGGGAAACGCGCGCTGAGCGCGACGCTGGACGCACCCGCGATGTATTGCGCACACAGCTGGACGGTTCATTACCTGATGATAGCGAGAGTATCGCGATCGCCTACGAGCCGGTGTGGGCCATCGGCACGGGGCTAACGCCAGCGCGTGATGATGTCGGGGAAATGCACGCATTCATTCGAGCGCGCTTGTCATCGCGTTTTTCCGAAGGCGCCAGCAACACGCGCATCATCTATGGCGGCTCGGTCAAGCCAGGTAATGCGGGCAACCTGCTCCGCATGGAAAACGTCGATGGGGCGCTGGTCGGCGGGGCAAGCCTCAATGCAGACGAATTTCTTGCGATTGCCGGCGTGTATAGCAACCGCTGAGGCCCAGGTTGCCTCGCCATCTTTGCACCCGAAGAGCCATAGAAATGCCACTGCGAACCGTGTAGAGACCTCGCGACTTCCTATATGAGAGGGGGCGCGACCTCCCGAGGGCGCAGCTCGGACGGATATTGGAATGCTGACGGTTCTCATTGTCATTCATCTAATGCTGGTTGTCGCATTAATTGGCGTTGTGCTGCTGCAAAAGTCTGAGGGCGGCGGCCTCATCAGTTCAACCAGCGGGTTCCTATCCAGTCGCGGCACAGCCAACGTTTTATCGCGTACAACGGCGCTGTTGGCGGCAGGCTTCTTTGTCACCAGCCTAGTCCTGTCCTGGTGGGCAAGTTTTCAGCGACACCCTGCCTCAATCATCAATACCGGTGCTCCGGCGAGCCAAGAAGCGCCCGCCGGAACGCCGCAACCGCCGCAATCGGGCCAAGGCGGCGGAGTGCTCAATCAGTTGCAGAAGGGCATTCCGACACTGCCCTCAGGGCCCGGGACGCCAAGCCAGCCACAGCCCGCCCCCGCGCCGGGCGGACCACAAGTCCCGCAATCGCGATAAGCGGATCTTGGCTGGCGGGTCGTGCCTGGGGCCACACTCTGGGGCCACACCGGCCTGGAAGCGGGCACATTGCGACTTGCAGTCATGCTTGAGCAGACGACTACAAGGGGCTGCAGAAGCAGCCTTTTTGGCTCTTTCCCACAAGCGCTTTCGCACGACGCGTCAGCCATGCTGGAAAATCGCTCGTCGAATCGAGCGGGCCGCGCTAAGGGTTAGGTCCCATGGCGCGGTATATTTTTATCACCGGCGGCGTGGTTTCCTCACTCGGCAAGGGTCTCGCATCGGCGGCGCTTGGCGCGCTCTTACAGGCGCGCGGATACAAAGTGCGGCTACGTAAGCTCGACCCTTATTTGAACGTCGATCCCGGCACGATGTCGCCGTATCAGCATGGCGAGGTTTTCGTCACCGATGACGGCGCCGAGACCGATCTCGACCTAGGTCATTACGAGCGTTTCACGGGCCGTCCGGCGACACGCCAGGACAATATTACGACCGGCCGCATCTATCAGGAAATTCTCGCCAAGGAGCGGCGCGGCGATTATCTCGGCGCGACCATCCAGGTTATTCCGCACGTCACCAATGCCATCAAGGATTTCATTCGCGACGGCAACGATGATTTCGACTTTGTTCTGTGCGAGATCGGTGGCACCGTCGGCGATATCGAGGGCTTGCCCTATTTCGAAGCGATCCGACAGCTCGGCAATGATCTACCGCGCGGCCAGACGGTCTACATCCATTTGACCCTGATGCCGTTCATACCGAGCGCAGGCGAACTGAAGACCAAACCAACTCAGCACTCGGTGCGCGAATTGCGGGCGATCGGCATCCAGCCGGACGTTTTATTGTGCCGCACTGATCGCGAAATTCCCTTGAGCGAACGACGCAAACTGGCGCTGTTCTGCAACGTCCGCGAAAGCGCGGTGATCGAGGCCCGCGATGTCGACAACATTTATGCGGTGCCGGAAGCTTATCATAGTGCCGGTCTCGACCTTGAGGTGTTGGCGGCATTCGGAATCGAGAATCCACCGTCACCCGATTTGGCAACCTGGCATCTCATTAACGAACGCATCCGCAATCCCGAGGGCGATGTCACGATTGCGGTGGTCGGCAAATATACGGGAATGAAGGATGCCTATAAGTCGTTGATCGAGGCGCTGTCGCACGGCGGGGTGGCCAACAAGGTCAAGGTCAATCTCGATTGGATCGAAAGTGAGGTATTCGAGAACGAGGATCCGGTCCCATTGCTTGAACATGTTGACGGCATTTTGGTGCCGGGCGGCTTTGGCCAGCGCGGCGCGGAAGGAAAAATTCGCGCCGCGCAGTTCGCGCGCGAACGCCGCGTGCCGTATTTCGGGATTTGCTTCGGCATGCAGATGGCCGTAATCGAGGCGGCGCGGAATCTTTGCGGCATTGAAGCCGCCAACTCCACGGAATTTGTCGCCACGCCCGAACCGGTCGTCGGACTCATGACCGAATGGATGAAGGGAAATGAGCTGCAGAAGCGCGGCCTCGGCACCGACATGGGAGGCACCATGCGGCTTGGCGCTTATCCGGCGGTGCTGCAGCGCGGCTCGCGGGTGTCAGAAATCTATCACGCCACTGAGATTTCCGAGCGCCATCGCCACCGCTATGAGGTCAACACCGGATATAAAGATCGATTGGCGCAGCACGGCATGCGCTTCTCGGGCATGTCCCCGGACGGCCTGCTCCCGGAAATAATCGAATATGATGACCATCCCTGGTTCATCGGCGTGCAATTTCATCCCGAGCTCAAATCGCGGCCCTTTGCGCCGCACCCGCTGTTTGCGTCCTTCATCGGCGCCGCCGTGGAGCAGAGTCGGCTGGTGTAATACTGTTTGTCAGGCCCAGACTGTCGTCCGGGTGAGCGGCTCAGATCAGCCAAACCGAGGACTCACAACTCATTCTCCGGAGGAAATTCATGATCTATGAAATGCGTATTTACCGCTGTGTACCGGGCAGACTCCCGGCTTTGCTGCAACGCTTCGAAAAAGTCACGCTGAACCTCTGGAAAAAACACGGCATCCGGCAGGCTGGTTTCTGGACCACGCTAATTGGCGATTCTAATAACGAATTGACTTATCTGTTGGCCTGGGAGTCGCTTGCCGAGCGGGAGAAAAAGTGGACTCAGTTTATGAGCGATCCACAGTGGATTTCCGCGCGCGCCGAAAGCGAACGTGACGGTCCGATCATTCAAAATGCACGCAACCAGATGCTTCAGCCGACCGCGTTTTCCGCGGTAACATGACTGAGTGGGCTGCCAAGGATCAGCGCCAGTAAGGCTGCAATGAGCGTAAAAACAAACGCGGTCGTCAACGTCGGCAAGGTCAAATTCGGCAACGCGCTACCGCTTGCCGTGATCGCCGGACCATGCGCCTTGGAAAGCCGGGAGCATGCTTTCGAAATGGCCGGGGCGCTCAGGGAGATCACCGGCAAGCTCGGGCTCGGTCTTCTGTATAAGACTTCATTCGACAAGGCGAACCGCACCAGCGCATCGAGCGCGCGCGGGCTGGGTCTCGACCGGGCGCTCGCGGTGTTCGCCGATTTGCGCAAACAGTTTGGCATTTCAATTCTCACCGATGTGCATGAGCCAGGCCAGTGCGCGGTGGTCGCCGAGGTAATCGACGTCTTGCAGATTCCGGCATTTCTCTGCCGCCAGACCGATCTGCTGATCGCCGCGGCAAAAACCGGACGCGTTGTCAACGTGAAGAAAGGTCAATTTCTTGCCCCGTGGGACATGGCTAATGTCGTGGCTAAAATCACTGGCGTGGGCAATCCCAATGTGCTGGTGACTGAACGCGGTGTGTCCTTTGGCTACAACACACTCGTGTCGGACATGAGAGCGCTGCCAATCTTAGCCAAGATCGGCGCGCCAGTGATCTTCGATGCCACCCATTCGGTGCAGCAGCCCGGCGGGCAGGGGACTTCGTCCGGCGGCGAGCGGGGTTTTGTCCCGATACTGGCGCGCGCGGCGACAGCCGTGGGCATTGCGGGGCTGTTCATCGAGACGCATCAAGATCCCGATCGCGCACCGTCCGATGGGCCGAATATGATTCCGCTCAAGGATTTGCCGCCGCTGCTGGAGCGGCTTGTGCAGTTCGATCGGATCGCGAAGACGGGCTGAGTTGGAAGGCCGGCTGCGCCTCACCTCAATTTCTCTTCCACTTTATCGGGCACGGCGGATGCAACGTCGGCGTTCACAGTGGGCATGTCGGAAGCCGGTTCGGAAGAGCCGCCCGCACGCTGCAGCGCGATCCGCAACTTGCCGCCAGCCTCTTGCAGGAGAGAGGCGGCTTTGTCCGGTGTGCAGCCATGCAAAATCAGCATCGCTATCTTCACATTGCCGCCGGCCCGGTCGAGCGCATCGCGGAGCTCTTGCTCGCTGCGACCGCTGAGCCGACGCAATATATTTTGGCCACGCCCGATCAGCTTTGCGTTGACTGCTTGGACGTCCACCATAAGACCTTCGTGCACGCGGCCCAGCCGTATCATCACCAGCGTCGACAGCAGGTTGAGCGCCACGCGCTGGGCGGTGCCGGCTTTCATGCGCGTCGAACCCGCGATGGGCTCGGGACCGGTCTCGAGGAAAATCGGACAATCCGCCTCGATGAGCAGCGGTGTCGAGCGATTGTTGGCAATGCCGATGGCGAAGGCTCCGCGCTGCTTTGCCTCGCGCATGCAGGCAAGTGTGAACGGCGTCGTTCCGCTCGCGGCCACCGCGATGATGACATCCGCAGCTTCAATGCGATGTTGCCGGATCAGCCGCGTGGCCTGGTCAATCT
>Ga0126381_100010331_pt1 | contig 10512 bp, 8 predicted proteins | sample PanSoiMetPlot_28_FD_96465 | JGI IMG/M metagenome (GOLD analysis project Ga0126381, IMG submission 96465) | Tropical forest soil microbial communities from Panama - MetaG Plot_28 | ecosystem: Environmental > Terrestrial > Soil > Tropical forest > Bulk soil | place: Panama | collected 2016-02-17 | reverse complement strand
ATTCAGGCCATCAACCCAGACACCGGCGAACTCCTCACACCAACCGCCTGACAACAACCCACCCGGAGCCGGTGGCGCTGACGCACCACCGGCTGCTGCCGCATGCCCAGCCCAGGTGTCATTTTCGGACCAGAGCCAAGGATGAGCTATCCCCTCGAAGGCTCGTCCGGCGGGTCGTACCACACTGACCGTCTGAGCTCGCTCCTCGCGGGCCATATCGAGGGCACGCTCGGCCGGGCCAGGCCCGGCCGCCAGCGCGCGAGCACGATCGCGCCGAGGCGGCCCAGGATCTCATCGCGCTCCGCTAGAGCAGTCATAGTCTGGTCGGCCAGCCGGTCTGCGACCGCGCAGTAGGCAATGGTGCCACCATCTTCGGGCAGGTCCAGCAGCCCGGTGTCGGCCCGGCAGTCGCTGACGCACCCGGTCTTGTGGGCGATGGCTGGGTCTCGCGGCCCGGGCGGCTCCTCCGGCGCGGCCACCTCCAGGTAGGCACGGGGGAACAAGGACTTGTCCTGCTGGTAGCGGAGCGTGGTGATCATCTGTGCAGACGCAGCCCGGTCGACGACCGAGCCTGCGTGCAGGTCGGCGAGCAGGCGGCACAACTCGGCCGGCGTGGCCATGGCGAGCGGTGCTGCCGGAGGCCGCCGCGGCGGCGGGGCGGCGGCCACCAGCGGCGGTGGCGGAATGCTCACCTTGTGGTCCAGCCGGATGCCCGGGTACCCGAGTGACGCCATCCCGCGGTTCACTGCGGCCACGCCGCCGAGCAGATCGATCAACATGTTCGTTGCGGTGTTGTCGGAGACAACGATCATCAGCGTGCATAGGTCGGCGACGGTGCACGCCGCGCCGGGACGCAGGAGAGCCAGCACGCCCGAGCCGCCGGTTAGGTCAGCGGGCCGGGTGGTGACCCGGGCGTCCAGGCCCACCAGGCCCAGCCGGGACTGCCGCAGCACCTCTGCGTATATCGCTACCTTGACGGTGCTCGCCGTCTGGATTGCCGCATCGGGGTTCCAGGTCAGCTCCTCTCCGGTATCGAGGTGGCGGGCGGCCAAGCCGACGTGGCCGCTGCAGCCCTTGGCGACCGCCGCGATAGCGTTTCTCGCCGCGTCGGAATCCAGCGCGCCGGTCGGCGTGGACAAGTTCAACGGCTCGCCTTGATCGGTCGACGGCCTCCGGGCCCGTCGAGGGCGCGGCCAGCCAGGCGCCCGGCGAACGTGCCGCCGGACACCGTGACCTGGCCGTTGACGAGGACCTCGCTCACTCCGGCGGAGAGCTGATGTGGATCGGTGAAGGTGGCCCGGTCGGTGACGGTCGCGGGATCGAACACGACGACGTCCGCGAAGTACCCCTCGTGCAGCTGGCCGCGCTCACGCAGGCCCAGCGTGGCGGCGGGCAGGCCGCTCATCCGGTGGATTGCATCCGCGAGCGAGAGCACCTTTTCCTCCCGCACGTAGTGGCCGAGAACGCGCGCGAAGCTGCCGTAACTCCGGGGATGGGTCGGTGCCCGCAGGAACGCGCCCTCGGGTGCCATCGAGACACCGTCGGAGCTGATCGCAACCCAGGGCCGGCGGAGCGCCTTTCGCAGATTCTCTTCCGACATGGAGAAGAACGCACAGCCGACCCGGGACCGGTCGGATGCGATCAGGTCCATGGCCGCGTCGACCGGGTCGGTGCCGCGCTCGGCGGCGATCTCAGCGAGCGTCCGGCCCTGCCACTTCCTGTTCTTTTCTGCCGAGACCTGCAGGATCAGCACGTTCGCAGCCTCGGCCACATCGCCCCAGCGGGCTGAGCCCGCCAGGTCGGCGCGGATCCGGGCACGGACCTGCGGGTCGGCGAGTCTGTCGTACAGCGCAGCAGCGCCGCCCTCGTGATAGCGGTCCGGAATCACGCTGGTCAGGCCGGTGGAGCTGGCCGGGTACGGGTAGACGTCCGCGGTGATCCCCGCATCGGCGGCCCGGGCGCCTTCGATCAGTTCGATCGCCCCATCCATCTTGTCCCAGTGCGCCTGACCGGCCGCCTTGAGGTGGAACACCTCGCCGCGCAGGCCCGCCTCTCGGCAAATCGCCAGAAACTCGGCGAGCGCTTCGTGCAGCTCCTGCCCCTCGCTGCGGATGTGTGAGGCGTAGCAGCCCCCGTAGCCCGCAGCGACCCGGCACAGCTCGGTGAGCTCAGCGGTGCTCGCGTAACTGCCCGGCGGGTAGATCAGCGCCGACGCGATTCCCAGCGCGCCGTCCGCCATTTCCTCGGCGACCAGCGCTCGCATGAGATCCATCTCCGCGGCGGTAGCCGGACGGTCATCGTAGCCGACGCCGGCCGCCCGGATCGTCCCCGCGCCGATGAACGAGGCCACGTTCTGCGCGGCGCCGCGGCGTTCGACGTAGCTGAGGTATTCCGACAATCGGGTCCAGCGCACCTCGTAGTTCATGCCGTCCCGGTCTTGTTCCAGCTCGGCCCTGGTCTGGGGGGTGAGTGGCCCCATTGAACTGCCTTCGCCGAACACCTGCGTGGTCACGCCCTGGGTCAGCTCCCCCAGCGACCGCGGGTCGTGCAGGATACTCAGGTAGGAGTGGCTGAGGATGTTGATGAAGCCAGGACACACCGCTTTGCCGGCCGCATCGATCATTACCGCGGCCTGGCTAAGGCCGTCTGCGCCCGGCGCGCCTATCCGGGCTACCCGGCCGCCCGCAATACCAACATCGGCGCGCACCGGCGGGCCGCCCGTTCCGTCATAGACCTCGCCGCCGGTGATCAGGACGTCCAGCATCAGCGCGCTCCCTGGAAGTACGACAGCCCGGGTTCGGTGACCGGTGCCTGGCGGGGTGCCGCGAGGTCGGGCGGATCGCCGGTCAGCACTCTTCCCGATCGGTCACCGCCGCCGCCTGGGGGCACCGAGGTGTGGCGCTTCTGGAACAGGACCTCATTCACCGTCCCGACCTCGCCGCGCCGTCAGGTGCGCGCGCCGGAGTGAGAGCGACGGGGGTGATTAGTGGCCTTTCGCATGGCTGCAGAGAGCCGTCCAGCCACAGCAGTATCTCGGCTGGCGCGGGCCGGCCGTTGTAACGGGAGGTAAATGAGGCGCCGTAGGCGCCGGCCTGCTCGATCGCGACCAGGTCGCCGCGGCTGAGCGATGGCAACATATGCCGGCCGAACGAATCGGTGGACTCGCACACCGGCCCCACGAGGTCGGTGTCCCGCAAACCAGTGGCGGTCCAGTGGCCGCGCCCGGCTTGCCCCGGGGTCTTCGCGGGCAGCGCGTGCGCCAGGTGCCGGCTGCCGTACAGGGCAGGCCGGATGAACTCGGTCATGCCGGCGTCGAGCACCACCTGCTGGGAGCGCCCGTTGCCGGCCCGGGCATGCAGGACGCTGGCGACCAGCCAGCCGGCGGCGCCGACCAGGTAACGGCCGGGCTCGATGGTCGGCCGGGGCGGCAATGCCAAGCCGGCGTCGTGCAGCGCTTTGAGCAGAGCGCTGCGGAACGCCTCCGGCCCCGGAGCGCCGTCCGCCGGCAGCGGGAACCCGCCGCCGAAATCGATGGTGTCTATCCACGGACTGTCGCTTTCTCCCGCGGTGTGCAAGGCCGCCAGCATCCGGGCCGCGCGTACTCCCGCGTCACAGAACGCCCGGACGCCGGTCAGGTCGGACCCCACGTGCACGTGGATCCCGCGCAGCCGCAAGCCAGGGCCGGCCAGCGTACCGCCTGCGGCGATCGTGAGGATCTCCTCGAAGGTCATCCCAAACTTGCTGGCTGGCGCGCCGACCGCAAATCCTGGCACGGTCTCCGGAGCCACCTCCGGGTTGAGCCGGAGCAGGATGTCCAGCGGCGGGCGCCCGCCGCAGCCGAGGCCGGCAGCGTTGGCAAGCCGGGCCAGCACCGAGGCTTCTTGCACGGACTCAATGGCCAGCCATCGCAAGGGGCGGCCGGCTGCGGCCTCGGCGACGACGAGTTCAAGCTGTGCGTCTGTCTTGCCGAGCCCCTCGAACGCCACCGACTCGTTCGGCACGCCTGCCGTCTGGGCGTGCCTCCATTCCCCGGCCGAGACGACGCTGGCGCCCCAGCCGCGGCCGTGCAGGAACGAGGTGATCGCGGGCAGGTCGTTGGCCTTGAGTGAGTAGAGGCGAAGCCATGGCCGGTCAAAGGCGGCCTCGAGGCGGGCTGCCGCGGCGGCCACCTCGGCGACGCCGATCACGTAGACCGGCGTGCCGAACCGGGCCGCGGCCTCGGACAGGGCCTCAACGGGCGGCCGCACCTCCCGGTTCGCCGGTATCGTCCCGTGGAGCATTGCCCGAGTACAGCATGATTCAGAATCGGCGGTCAAGGCGCGATTCTGAACGGATCATTTCAATCGTGTTACGAGGTGGGATGGGTAACGGCGGGTGAGCGCGGCCGGATGTCGTCAGGCGGCTGCCAGCAGACGGGCCATCACCCGGACCCCGAAGTGCAAGGAGTTCACGGGGACGCGCTCATCCACGCCGTGGAACATCCCGTAGTAGTCAAAGCCGGGCGGCAGCCACAGTGGGGTGAACCCATAGCAGGCCATGCCAAGCCGTGAGAACTGCTTGGCGTCCGTGCCCCCACCCATGCAGTACGGGATCACGGTTCCGGTGGGGTCCTCCGCCAGCAGGGCCTGAGTCATCGCCGTGACCAGCGGGGCGCCGAGCGGCGCTTGGAGCGGAATCTCCCGGTGCAGGTACTCCCAGAGCACGTCCGGGCCGATCAGTTCGTCCATGGTGGCTTCGAACTCGTCCTCGTATCCGGGCAGCACGCGGCCGTCCACGCAAGCGGTCGCCCCGGCGGGGATGACGTTCACCTTGTACCCGGCCGCGAGCATCGTTGGGTTCGCGCTGTTGCGGATCGTGGCGGCGACCAGCGCCGCCGCCGGGCCGAGACGGTCCAGTAGGGCCGCCCCCGCATCCTGGTCATCGGGCGCGGCGCGCGGCCACCCCGGCTCGCCGCTCTCCCCGTCGCCGACGGCTTCGGTGATCGCGGCGATCGCGGCGCTGACCGCCGGGATGAGCCGCACCGGCCAGCGGTGGGCGCCGATCCTGGCGACCGCACCGGCGAGACTTGTCACCGCGTTGTGCGGGTTCGGCTTGGAGCCGTGACCGGCCCGGCCATGAGCCGTGAGGCGGAGCCAGGCGGTCCCGCGCTCGGCCGACGCGACCGGGTACAGGCGCACACCTTGACCGGCGTGGAACGTGAAGCCGCCCGACTCGCCGATCGCCTCTGTGCAGCCATCGAACAGGCCTGGGTGCTCGGTGACCAGCCATGCCGCGCCGTGCGCTGCGGTGTCCTCCTCGTCCGCGGTGAACGCGAGAACAACATCGCGGCGCGGGCGGGTACCCGCGCGAGCCATTTGCCGGGCCACTGCGGCCAGCACGGCAACCGCGTTCTTCATATCGACGGCACCGCGGCCGTGGAGCACGCCACCGGAAATTTCGCCGCTGAACGGATGCTTGGCCCACTCGCTCGGCTCGGCCGGGACCACGTCCAGATGCCCATGCGCAAGCAGGGCCCGCGCTGACGGATCGGCACCCTGGATCCGCGCGACGACGTTCGCCCGGCCGGGGGCAGCTTCCAGCAGCACCGGATCCAGGCCCGCCTCGGCTAGCCGCTCCGCTACGTACTCCGCGGCCGGCCGCTCCCGGCAGTCGCCACCGCCCCGGTTGCTGGTGTCGAACCGGATCAGGTCGGAGGCAAAGGTGACCGCCTCCTCCTCGGCAATACCCGGCGCCTCGGTGCGCATGGCGGGCGAGCGGTCACCCATAGCTCTCCTCGACGGCCGCGTCGATCATCGTGGTGACGGTCTTGAAGCATCGGATCATGTCCCAGGCGGTCGGGCTGTGATAGGTGACCGTGCGGTCGCCGGTACGCCGCACCGTAGGCACGAGCGCCGCGGCCTGCGCCAGCTGGGCGGCGTCCACCTCGATCTCAATCGTGAAGCCATCCGATTCCGCAGCGCCGCCGCCCGGCCGGGCAGGCGCCCGGCGCCCGGCCAGCTTGCCCGCCTGCGCCGCCGCGGCGGTGATCGCCGCGGCGGCCTGCTGGGGCGGCAGGCAGATCGCCGCGTAGCGGCTCACACACTTCTTGACCGCGACGGTCAGCGCCTGCGGCGCGTAGCCAGCCGCGTCAGCGCAGGTCCTGTCGTCCCCGGTGACCAGCACGACCGGGATCCCGTACTCGGCGGCCACCAGCGAGTTGAGCCGCCCTTCGCTGCCGAGCTGCCCGTTGACGCGGACGCTGGTGATCGAGTTGGCGAGGTAGGTGTGCGCGAGCACGCCCTCCGCGCCGGCGGCGGCGTGGTAACCGATGAACGCGACCGCCCCCACCTCCGGGTCCTGTATCCCCTCGACCATGCTCAGTTCCTTGTGCCGGCCCGTGAGCATGACCGCCCTGCGGTCGAGGTCTTCCAGCAGCAGGTTGCGCATGGTCGCGTGAGCCTCGTTGACCAGGACCTCGCCGGCGCCCGCGTCGAAGAAGCCGGCGATGGCGGCGTTGACGTCCGAGGTGAACATGCGGCGGCACCGCTGCCACTGCTCGGTGCCGGGCGCGACGTCGGCGGGCCAGGTCACCCCGGTCGCGCCCTCCATGTCAGCAGAAATGAGCACCCTCATGCGGGCAACCCTGCCGGGCGGGCCGCCCCGCTGTCGAGCCGGGCGGCGCCCCAGAAGGCCCATCGCGGCCACCGCGATGGCGAGTGGGTCAGGCCCGGCCGTACCGGGCTCACGTGATCCGCACCCGCGGGTCCAGCAGTGCGTAGCACAGGTCGACGATGAGGTTGGCCACGACCACGAAGGCCGCGCCGACCAGCACGAACCCCATGATCACCGGAAGGTCGCCGGTGAGCACCGCGTGGATCGTGTCGTATCCCAGGCCGTTGATGCCGAACACGATCTCCACCACCACCACGCCGCCGAGCAGCGCGCCGATGTCGATGCCTAGCTGCGACACCACGGGGGTGAGCGCGGACCGGACGCCGTGCCGGAAGACGACCCGGCGCTCGGTCAGCCCCTTGGCCCGCGCCATTTTGATGTAGTCCTCACCGAGCGTGTCGATCAGCGAGCCGCGCGACAGCCGGGAGTACGTGGCCGCCGACACGGTGGCCAGCGCGATCCACGGCAGGATCATCCGCCCCAACCAGCCGGAGATGCTCTCCGTCGGGCTCACGTAGCCGGTCTGGATCCAGGTAAACCCGTGATTGGCCAGCTGGAGGTATACCCCCCACAAGAGCAACTGGCCGAGGACGAACACCGGCAATGACAGCCCGGCCAGCACGCCGAACGTAGCGATCCTGTCGAACAGGCTGCGCGCCCGGGTGGCACTCAGAATGCCCACCGACAAGCCGACAACGAGCCAGAGCACCACGCCGCCGATGACGACGGAGGCGGTGCGGGGCAGGTCCTGGGCGATGATCGTGTTGACCGACTGGCTGGTGATGAAGGAATAACCGAGGTCGCCGTGCACGAGCCGGACGAGGTACTGCCAGTACTGCACGGCGATCGGCTGATCTAGGCCCAGCCTGACGTTGATGAGGTGCAGGATCTCCGGCGTCGGGGCCTTGCCCGCGATCTCCCTGGCCACCGTGTTGGCAGGCCTGAGGAAGAAAAGCAGGAAGGTGAACAGGCTGACCAGCCAGAGCACGAAGATGCCGGCCAGGACTCTACGGGTCAAGAACGTGAACAGCCTCACGGCAGATCACGGCCTTCCTTGCGAGGTCCTGCCTGCTCGCCGCCCGTGCTGGACAGCGGCGCACCCGCCTCGGCAGCCGTGGCCGCCCCGGCCCGGCCCCGCGCGCGCCCGCGAAGCCGCGCCCTCTCGGCGCCTGCGAAGAGGCGTTCTGTCCGCGGGTCCATCGCATCCCTGATCCCGTCGCCGAGCAGGTTGAACGCCAGCGTGGTTATGAGCAGGGCAAGCGCCGGGAAGACCAGGTACCACCACGCCTCCGCGTAGTAGTTCTGCGCTCCGGCCAGCAGGTTGCCCCAACTCGGGGTGGGCGGCTGGATGCCCAGCCCGAGGAACGACAGGGTGGCCTCGGCGACGATGGCGCCGGGGATCGCCAGCGTGGCCAGGACGAGGACCGGGCCGAGCAGGTTCGGCAGGATGTCAACCCGCATGATCCGCCAGGGACTCGTGCCGATCGACCGTGCCGCCTCGATGTACTCCTTCTCCTTGATCGACAGCATCTGGCCGCGCACCACCCTGGCAATTCCCGACCAGGTGAAGAACGTGATCACGATCATCACCATGAGCAGGCTCGGCCCGAACCTGGCGACCAGCGCCAACGTGAGCACCAGGTAGGGGAAGGCGAGGGCAGTGTCGATGGACCTGGCGAGCAGCATGTCGGTCCAGCCGCCGTAGTAGCCGGAGACCATGCCGATCGCCACCCCGGCCACGGTCGCGATCGCGGTCGTCACCACGCCCACGAACAGCGAGATCCGGGCGCCGTAGAGGATGCGCACGAACAGGTCGCGCCCCAGTTCGTCGGCACCCAGCCAGAACGTCGCACTGGGGCCGGCCGGCGCTCCGGTCGCGGAGATCCCGGTGTTCGGGAACTGCTCTGCCGGGCCATGGCCGGTGAGCGCGGCGAACGCGGGCGCGGCGATGGCTAGCCCCGTTATCACCAGGATCACGATCAGGGACGCGATCGCCACCTTGTCGTGGCGCAGCCGGCGCCAGGTGAGCCACCACTGACTATGTCCCTCGACCGCCTCAACCGGCGCCGCCTCGACGGCGCGGGCCTGGAACTCCATCGCGGTGCTCATTGCGGCTCCCTCGCGTCGCCGCGGCCGGGGACGCCGCCTGGCTGGACCGGGAAGTGGCACGCGGTCAGGTGAACGGTGGTGCCCGGCTTCGGCTGCCCTTCCTCACCCGGGTCGCCGGGCTTATTCTCCAGCGCTGGCTCCTCCTGGCCGCAGCGCTCCCGGGCGGACGGGCACCGGGGGTGGAACCGGCAGCCGGCCGGGGGAGCTATCGGCGATGGCACGTCGCCGGTGAGGATGATCCGCTGCCGTGCCGCGGCGGCGTCGGGGTCAGCGGCCGGGGCGGCGGACAGCAGCGCCGTGGTGTAGGGGTGCCGCGGCGAGCCGAACACCTGGCGCGCGGACCCGGTCTCCGCCACCCGGCCCAGGTACATCACCATCACCTGGTCGCTCACGTGCCGTACCACCTCCAGGTCGTGAGCGATGAACAGGTAGCTCAGGCCAAACTCCTGCTGCAGGTCGGCGAGAAGGTTGAGGATCTGTGCCTGGATGGACACGTCCAGCGCGGACACCGGCTCGTCGCAGATGATCAGCTTGGGCCGCAGCGCGAGCGCTCGGGCCACCCCGATCCGCTGCCTCTGCCCACCGGAGAACTCCGAAGGGAAGCGGTTGTAGTGCTCCGGGTTCAGCCCGACCCGGTCCATCAGGTCTTGCACCGCCCGCTTGCGCTGGGCGCCGGTCGCGGTCTTGTGCACGATGTACGGCTCGCCGATGATCGCGCCCACCCGTCGCCGCGGGTTCAGCGAGCCGTACGGATCCTGGAAGATCATCTGGATCTGCCGCCGGTACGGCCGCATCGCCCGCCTTGGCAGGTTCGCGATATCGCGCCCCTCGAAGATCACCTGGCCCGAGGTGGCCGGGATCAACCCGGCGATGCAGCGGGCCAGGGTGGACTTGCCGCACCCGGTCTCACCGACCAGGCCGAGGGTCTGGCCGCGACGCAAGGTCAGCGTCACCCCGTCCACCGCCCGGACCTCGGCTACGGTCCTGGCGAACAGCCCGTCTCCCCGCACCGGAAAGTACTTGACCAGGTTCTCGACCCGAACGAGTTCATCCCCCGCCAGCCTGGGGACATTATCGGGCGCGGGCATGGCCGCGGCGCGCACGCGGGTCACGCGATCATGCCTCTCTCCGCGTCGGGGCTGGCCGCGACGGCCGCAGCGGCTCTCGCCGCCTCCTGGGTGCGGCCCGCCGCTGCCGTCCGGCCGCGCAGGCCCTCAGCTTCCTCGCCCACGCCTGTCGCCGAGGCCGGCAGCCAGCAGGCTGACTGGTGCGCTCCCCCGCCGCCGACTGGCCGCAGCGGCGGCTCCTCGGCGATGCAGCGGTCCATCACATGCCGGCACCGCGGGTGGAACGGGCATCCGGACGGAAGCCGGAGCAGGCTCGGCGGCTGGCCGGTGATCGGGCGCAGCCGCTGGCCGGCGGCGGAACTGTTCGGCCTGGACTCCAGCAGTGCATTGGTGTAGGGGTGGTGCGGCTGGTAGAAGATGTCGCGCTTGGTCGCCACCTCGACCGCTCGCCCGGCGTACATGACCAGGACGTGGTCGGCGATGTCGGCGATCACCCCGAGGTCGTGTGTGATCACGATGAGCGCCGTGCCCGACTCAGCCTGCAGCCGCAGCAGCAGGTCCAGGATCTGCGCCTGCACGGTGGCATCCAGCGCGGTTGTCGGCTCGTCCGCGATGATCAGCTTCGGCTGCAGGGACAGCGCCATCGCGATGATCACGCGCTGCCGCATGCCGCCGGAGAACTGGT
>Ga0126381_100010330_pt1 | contig 10513 bp, 5 predicted proteins | sample PanSoiMetPlot_28_FD_96465 | JGI IMG/M metagenome (GOLD analysis project Ga0126381, IMG submission 96465) | Tropical forest soil microbial communities from Panama - MetaG Plot_28 | ecosystem: Environmental > Terrestrial > Soil > Tropical forest > Bulk soil | place: Panama | collected 2016-02-17 | reverse complement strand
GGGATGGGGTGTTCGATCCGGTGGCGCTGCATGCGGCGCAGAGAACGATTGTGCTGGTGCAGAATTCGATCCATGCGGGAGAGATGGACGGCAAGGACGCCTGCCTGGAGTTGCTGCGGGACATGGTGATTACCAAGTCGCAGGCTGCGTTGCTGGGGCGGGCGGTGTTCGTGTTTATCCCAATGTATAACGCGGATGGGCATGAACGGAGGAGTGCGTACAACCGGATCAATCAGTATGGGCCGGGGGAGATGGGATGGCGCGCGAACGGGACCAACTTGAATCTGAACCGCGATTATATGAAGGCGGACGCTCCAGAGACGCGGGCGTTTATGGCCATGTTTCATCGGTGGCTGCCGGATTTTTTTGTGGATAATCATGTGACGGACGGAGCGGACTACCAGTACGACGTGACGTTCACCATCGATGACGGGCCGAATATGCCTTCGGCTACGGCGAAGTGGGTGGATGAGGTGGCGACGCCGGATTTAGAGAAGTACGTGGATGCGCATGGGCACCTGGCGTTTCCGACGTATATCAACCTGGTGAACGATAACAATCCGGGGGATGGGCTTGGGTTTAATGAAGACCCGCCGCGGTTTTCGACCGGCTACATGATTCTCGAGGGGCGGCCCGGGATGCTGGTCGAGATGCACATGCTGAAGGACTACAGGACTCGCGTGACAGGGAACTATCAGATTCTTGCCGGCCTGATGGAGTTGATGAACCGCGATGCAGGCAAGTTGATTGCGTTGAATGCGGCGGCGGACAAAGAGGCGGAGCAGATGGGGGCACACCCTCTGAGCAATGTGAAGTATCCGCTGACGGTGGGGTGGGGTGGGCAGACGACGCCGGTGCTGTTTCGGGGGTACAAGTTCATGCGGCAGCTGAGCGAGGTTTCGGGCGCTATGTGGGTGAGGTACGCCGAGGAGCCGTGGAATGTCTCGCTGCCGATGCAGACTGGTTTCAAGGTGACGACGGAGACTGCGCTGCCGGCGGCGTACATCATTCCGGCGCAGTGGACAAAGGTCATTGATGTGTTGGCGACGCACCAGGTGGAGATGGAGCGAACGACTGCGACGTGGACGGGGGAGGTGGAGACGTATCAGTGCTCGGGGATGGAGTGGCAGGTGCCTCCGTTTGAGGGACGGCACCCGACCTTCAATGGCGAGGCGATGCGTGATCCGGGGAAGTTTGGAAGCTGCGTGATGGTGCGGGAGAAGATGAGCTTTCCGGTGGGGTCGGCGGTGGTGCGGCTGAATCAGCGGCTGTCTAAGGTTGCGGTGGAATGGCTGGAGCCGGCGGGATCGGATTCAGCGCTGCAGTGGGGTTTCTTCGACGCGATCTTTGAACAGAAAGAGTATGGTGAGGCTTATGTGCTCGAAGAGTTGGCTCGGGAGATGATGGCGACGGACCCGAAAATAAAGGCGGAGTTCGAGAAGAAGGTGGCGAGCGATCCGGTGTTTGCGGGCAACCCGTTTGCGCGGCTGGAGTTTTTCTATGAGCGGTCGCCCTGGTTTGCTGCGAACCGAGTGGGGCTGTATCCGGTGGGGAGGCTCGGAAGCTTGGATGGGGTTCCAGTGGGGCGGTGATTTTTTCCTGCAGGGCTAGCTTTCCTTGGGAAAGGCTTTGCCTAAGGCAGACAATTGATTGAGAAATCGCTGCTCGATCTCGCCATTTAGTTTAACGGGGACGTCCCATGTTACCGATCCACTGACTTCCTTGACCTTCCGGGTGTACTCAATGACCTGGTCGGTGGTGAAGCGTGGGGCGCCGGACCCCCATTTTTCGCCGAGAAAGCTGAGCATGTGAATCTGAGTACCATCGATGCGACCATCTGCCGTGCGCCGTGCGGTGAACATGTCCGGCTGGTCGATTTCGCCCGCGGTGAAGTCTTCGTTCGGCGTGACGGAGATCATACGGTAGATGACTCCTGGGTTGAATGCGACGACGGAATCAGGATTGCCTGTACGTGCCGCGGCGGCGAAGCTGGCGAAGTTGGGCGGATCTGGGGAGCGATACATCGAATTGGGGAAGTAACATCCGTCAAACCACCATCCTTCCACTTTCTTTCCCCAGCGCCGGGACCACTCGGCGATGATGCGCTCCCACTTGAGCTGGAAGTTTTTGTTTGGGTATGGACCGTTCGTCCATTCGAGAGCAGCAACTGCGGCTTTGTCCTGGCTAGGGCCACCGGATGGCAGATAGACCATCAGCTTAATGTCCAGTTTTCCGAGAGGCTCGTAGAATTCTGCGACGAGATCCCGACGGGAACACTTGCTTGGCTGGATGCCGGTGATTTTATCGTAGACGGGGTTAGGAGAGAGATAGTAGCCGGAGTTCTGACCGATGCTCAGCTGATAGTGGCCGGCGCCAACGGATTCCAGACGCTTCGCCATGCCCTCGACATCGAAGTTGTCGATGAGCTTGTTCCAGAGATCGACCGTCATCACGAACTTGTTATCGCGCGCCTGCCAGTCGGCGAGGTAGTGCGTCATGACGCCCCATGAGTAACGACGGTCCTGCATCCAGGATGCGCGGAAGGATCCAGATGGAGCAGGAGTCTGACTTTCTCCGGGTGAGAGGCCCTGGTAGGGAAGACAGCCGACTGCTACTACTGATGCGGCACCGACCATCAGATTGCGTCGCGATATTTTTCCAGCGCTCATGAAAGCGTCATCTCCTCCCTGCAGATATTGGAGGCGGTAACCGATGCATGGAGTGCCCTACAGCCAGACCATCGTACTGCGTGGGGCTCGATAAAACCACGATTAAAGGCTTTGGGTTTTCAAAGGGTGAAACTTGGCTGTTTCGGATGGGTTCGCGGCGATTTTGGGGCTTGACCCTGCTCGTCATTTAGACTGCCAGTACCTTTTTATTTTTGATTTGAAGGATCGGGCATGAGGGCATGGGTTCGTGTTGGTTGTTTGCTTTTTTCGAGTGCAGCGGCCGTTTGGGCGCAGGGGCAGGCAAGCGGGACGCCGGAGGACTTCGTCAGAACGCATTATGCCAAGTTTGAATATCGGATTCCGATGCGGGATGGGGCGAAGATGTTTGCTGCGGTTTATTTGCCAAAGGTGGGGGCGTTCAACGATGCGGGGCCGTATCCGTTTTTGATGACGAAGACCCCCTATAGCTGCCCGCCTTATGGAGTGGATAAGTATCCGGCGCGGCTGGGGACGAATGATCTGCTGATGAAGTCCGGCTATATCTTTGTGTGCGAGGACGCGCGAGGAAGGAATGCGAGCGAAGGTGTTTTTCAGGAGATGAATCCGCACATCGACGAGAAGAAGTCGAACAAGGATGTGGATGAGTCCAGCGATATGTACGACACGGTGGAGTTCCTGTTGAAGAATGTGCCGAACAACAATGGCAAGGTGGGGATTATGGGTATTAGCTATCCGGGGTTTTATACCTCAGCGAGCATTATTGATTCGCATCCGGCGATCAAGGCTGCGAGCCCGCAGGCGCCGATGACGGACCTGTTCTTCAACGACGATGGCTATCACGGCGGGGCGTTCATGCTGGGGGCTAATTATGGGTTCTATCGTGGGTTCCGGCCGCAGAAGAATCCGCTGATTCCTACGGGAGGACCGGGTGCGGGATTTGATCGGGCTCCTTCGAGTAAGGAGAACCCGGATACCTATGTGATGCTGCTGGAGGCGGGAGCAACCGGGAACCTGGACAAGGGCAAGGAGTATCTGAATGGTGAGAACGGGTTGTTCCACGATCAGGTGATGCACACGACGTATGACGATTACTGGCAGAAGCGCGATCTTTCGCGGCATATGAAGAATGTTCATGCGGCAACGATGGAGGTGGGTGGCTGGTTCGACGCGGAAGACCTGTCGGGGCCGTTCAAGACTTTTCATGCGATTGACAAGTACAACCCCGGTGCGGTCAACACGATCGTGGTTGGACCGTGGACGCATGGCGGATGGGCGCGGACGGATGGCGACCGGCTGGGCGATGTGACATTCAACGCGAAGACGTCGCTGTTTTATCGGGAGAAGATTGAGGCTCCATTTCTTGAGCACTATCTGAAGGGGGTGCAGGGTGCACCGCTGCCGAAGGCATATGTCTTTGAAACTGGTACAAATGTGTGGAAGACATATGATGCGTGGCCTCCGAAGCCAGCTGTGGCGAAGACGCTTTACTTCCACGCCGGCGGCGGGCTGAGCTTTGACGCTCCTACAGAGAAGGCGGGAGTGGATGAGTATGTGAGCGATCCGGCGCATCCGGTGCCGTTTGTGGGATACCCGACGGACACGGTCCCGCAGCGGTACATGGCGGACGATCAGAGGTTCGCAGCGACGCGGCCGGATGTGCTGGTGTATGAGTCGGCTCCGCTGACGGAGGACGTGACGATTGTCGGACCGGTGCGGCCGAAGCTGAAGATTGCTTCGACCGGGACGGATGCGGACTTTGTGGTGAAGCTGATCGATGTGTATCCGTATGACTATCCGAATCCTCCGGGGACGGATGCGGGGAACAAGCGGATTGTTGGCGCGGCCCCAGTTGTGATGGGAGGGTATCAGCAGCTTGTGCGCGGAGAGCCGATGCGGGCGAAGTTTCGAGATAGTTGGGAGAAGCCGACTCCGCTTACGCCGGGGAAGGTGACGAGTGTGAATGGAGAGATGCCGGACATCAACCACACGTTCCGCGCCGGGCACCGGATTATGGTGCAGTTGCAGAGTTCGTGGTTCCCGCTGGTGGACCGGAATCCGCAGACCTTTACGGAGATTCCCATGGCGAAGCCGGAGCAGTTTGTGAAGGCGACGGAGAGCGTCTATAGGAATGCTGAGGCGGCTAGCGGAGTCGAGGTGATGGTGATGCCGCAGCCTTAGCGGTGCAACGGTCGAGGAGTTCGTTGCTTGAAGTGAAATGCGGCAGGGAGATTGATCATCTCTGCCGCATTTCTGTGTGTGACTCCGCTACCAGATGCGAATTCGGTCTTTGGGTGCGAGGTAGAGTCTGTCGGTGGGTTGGATGTCGAAGGCGGCGTACCAGCCGTCGTTATTGCGGACGGTAGCGGCGCGAAACATGCCGGGTGCATGCGGGTCGGTGAGGACAAGCTGCCGAAGCAGGTTGTCCCGGAACTTCGCGGACCAGTTCTGAGCAAAGGCAATGAAGAACTGCTGGTCTCCGGTGTAGCCGCCGAGGGGAGGAGCGGGCGCTCCGTTGAGCGAGGCGTGGTAGGCGTCGAAGGCGGCGGCTAGACCGCCGAGATCGGCTATATTTTCCCCGAGGGTCTGACGGCCTTTGACGGCGAGGTCAGGGAAGGGTTTGTAGGTGTCGAACTGAGCGGCCAAGGCGTTTGTGGCCGCTTCGAAGTGCGCGAAGTCTTCGGGGGTCCACCAGTTCCGGACGCGACCTTTGGAGTCGAAGGCTGCTCCTTCGGAGTCGAAGGTGTGGGTGATCTCGTGTCCGATTACGGTACCGATACCGCCATAGTTGCTGGCAGCGGGCGCCTTGGGGTCGAAGAAGGGCGGCTCGAGGATGGCTGCGGGGAAGTTGAGCGCGTTATGGAGGGGCAGGTTGACGGCGTTGACGGTCTGAGGTTCTAAGGTCCAATCGCCGCGGTCAACGGGCGCGCCGACCCGCGAGAGCTCGTAGTGATATTCGAAAAGGCTGCTGCGCCAGAAGTTGCCGAAGAGATCGTCGGGCTTGATTTCGAGGCCGTTGTAGGAGCGGAAGTGGTCGGGGTAGCCGACACTGACGCGCAGGGCGTCGAGTTTGGCGAGGGCTTCTTTCTTGGTTGAGGGAGCCATCCATGTGATCGCGTCTAGACGCTTGTGGAAGGCGGTAATGAGGTTAGCGACGAGAGCTTCGGCTTGGGCCTTGGCTTCGGGCGAGAAGTATTTCTGCGCGTAGATCTTGCCTACTGCATCGCCGAGAATCCCGTTTACGACGAGGACTGCGCGGATGGGACGCGGGCGCTGCTCGGGGACTCCGGCGAGAACTTTACCGTTGAATGCGAAGCGCTCTTCGGCGATGACTTTGGGGAGTCCGCCACCGTAGGCTTCGAGAAGGTGATAGGTGAGGTAGTCCTTCCAGGAGTCGAGAGGCACGGAGGCTACGAGTGCGGATTCGCCAGTGAAGGCGGTTGGCTGCCAGACGATGAAGCTGGATTGCTTGAGTCCGGCTGCGTGAAAGAACTCAGGCCAGTCGATGCCGGGCGCCTTCTGGGAGAAGTCGGCGACGCTCCAGACGTTGTTGGCCTTATGGATGTCTTCGGAGTCGGCAAGCGAGATGTGCTTTTCTGCGATAGCGTGCTCGAGGGCGAAGATGCGGGCGGCACGGACTCCCGGGTCGGAGAGGCCGGCCAGACGGAGCATGGCTTCGATGTGGGTCTGGTACTTGTCGCGGATGTCGAGCATGCGCGGGCTGGTAGCCAGATAGTAGTCGCGGTTGGGAAGTTGCAGGCCGCCTTGCAGGAGGTAGGCGGCGTAGTGGGTAGGATCGTTGAAGCCGGGTGCTACCCAGAGACCGAAGATGTTTGCGGTGTGGAAGTTGGTGTTGTTGAGTGCGTCGACATCGGCGCGGATGGTTTCGCCGAGGGCGCGGGAGAGATCGCGGCGGGTCTTGATGGCCGCGATGGCGCCAAGATGAGGCTTGATGGGCCCGAGCCCGCGGGATTCGATGGTGGTCTCGTCCATGTATGAGGTGTAGAGATCGGCGATGCGGCGGTTGTCGGTCCCGGGCGCGGGGTTGGACTTGCTCGTCTCCTCGATGATGGTTGCGGTGCGCTCGTTGCTGCGGTCGGCGAGGACGTTGAACGTCCCCCAGGATGCGCGGTCGGGGGGGAGTTCGGTGCGCTTCATCCAGGCGCCGTTGGCAAACATATAGAAGTCGTCGCCGGGCCTGACGCTGGTGTCGATGTTGGCGATGGCTATGCCGTGCTCGGGGGAAGCGGTTTGCGCGCAGATCGAGTTAAGAGATGCGGCGAGAAAGAACGTGAGAAGGGGTGCTGCAGTTCGATTCATCTAGTGCTGTTGCTCCGTTCCACGATTTTATCCGCGTCGTGAATTTTCGGAGACGAGGGTACACGATGTGAAGAACGGGAACCAGAGGTCGGCAAAGAACGAGGGGATTCTGTGACGAGTGCGCCAGGGCCAGTAATTAGCCGCTGGCGCCTCTTGGAGGGCTAAACCCTTGCGAAGGGTTCTTCGAGCGAGGGGCTTTGCGGGGTGAACATATCGCCGCCATTGGGGGTGACCACCCAGTCGTCTTCGAGGCGGATTCCGAACTCGCCGACGATGTAGATTCCGGGTTCGTCGGAGAAGGTCATGCCGGATTTGAGCGGAGTGTTGTTGCCGCGGACGAGATAGGGCCACTCGTGCCCGTCCATGCCGATGCCGTGGCCGAGACGGTGGGTGAAGTGCTTGTAGTCGGGACCGTAGCCGGCGTCGGTGATGACCTTGCGGGCAGCGTCGTCGACAGCGTGGCAGGGTACTCCGGCCTTGCCTGCGGCGAGCGCGGCGGACTGGGCTTTGTGGACGATGTCGAAGACCTGCTTCTGCTTATCGGTAGCTTTGCCGAGGACGAAGGAGCGGGAGATGTCGGACTGGTAGCCTTCGACGGTGCAGCCGTCGTCGAGGAGGATGATCTCGCCTTCTTTGATGACCTGCGGCTGGAGTGAGCCGTGGGGCAGGGCGGAGTATTCGCCGACCTGGCAGGAGGCGAAGCCGGGAAAGCCAGTGCGTTGGTAGCCGGCCGCGATGAGTTCGGAGACGCGGCGGTTGGTCATTCCGGGCGCAAGAGACTTCCATGTGGCCTCGTAAACCTGGAGGGTGTTGTCGTTGGCGAGGCGCATGAGGGAAAGCTCAGCGGGTGATTTGACGGCACGGCAGCCGGCGGTGATGGGGGTTCCGCTGACGGCGGTGAGGGTTGGGCTGGCGTGGGCGATGCCGTCGGCAAAGGCGAATTGAGTGCGCTCCTCGACGCCGATCTTGCCGGTGGTGAAGCCGGCGTCCTTGAGGGCTTTGGCGATGAGAGTGTAAGGGCTGTCGTCCTCGTTCCAGGTGTAGACCTTTGTTACCAACGCCTGAGGCAGCGTTGCGGGCTTGGCCTCCATACGTTCGCGAACGCGGCCTTCCTCGAAGACTGGGCAGACGACGAAGGGAGCGCCTTTGACGGGAAGAACCCAGGCGAAGAAACGTTCGGACTGTCCCCAAGTGAGACCGCTGAAGTAGTTGAGCGAGGTGCCGGTGCAGATGACGAGGGCATCGATTTTATTTTTGGCGAGGAGTTCGCGGGCGCGCTCGACGCGGTGTTCGCGCTCATCGAGGGTGATGGGAGTGGCCTCGGAGCGGCGGTTGGTGAGCGCGGCGATAGCGGGTGGAAGCTTGAAGTCGGCCGGGAGGCCCAGCGAGGGCCGCTGAGCTTCGAGCGGGAAGGACGGGGCTGCGACTGCTGCGGAGGCGGCGAGGAGAAAGCTTCGTCTGGAAGGCATGTGCGGATTGTAAACGGCGGATGGGGGTGGTTTCGAAAATATAGAGGATGAAGATGCTTGCGGAGGATGCGCTCCAGTATGGTTCGAGAATGACAAGTTCTCCTTTTTGGGTGTTGCCCATGGCATGGTGATGCGGCGATGTCGCTCAGCGCGGCGGCAGAGTTCCATCCGAAGGTCGTCATTGTGACTTACTTCGAAGTGTGACAGGACACGGGAGGTCAGCTTTAACATGGCGCAGCTTTGCGCGGATTTGGATTGAAATTCGCACAGATGGTAGGCTGCGAATCTGGGCTGCGATAAAGAAGCAATCAATAAGCGGGGTAGGTTTATGGCGATGATTACGACCGTTCAACAGCACATTCTGCAACAGCAGCAGGAGATGCTGAAGTCGACCGGGCGTGAGGCGACGGGAACGTTCAGCTGGCTGTTAAGTGGAATTACGCTGGCAACGAAGATGGTGGAGGCGAAGATTCGTTCGGCTGGGCTGAGCGATGTTCTGGGTGCAGCAGGTGCCGAAAATGTGCAGGGGGAGCAGCAGCAGAAACTCGATGTTTATGCCAACCATGCGCTGCTGCACTGCCTGGGACTGCGGGACAGCGTGGCTGCGCTGGTGAGCGAAGAGGACGAGCAGCCGGTGACGTTCAATCGCGATCCGGAGACAGGGAAGTACATCATTGTGTTTGACCCGCTGGATGGGTCCAGCAATATCGACGTGAATGTGAATGTGGGGACGATCTTCAGCATCCTGCGCAGGCTGCCTCCGGAGCATGGGACGCTGGAGGAATCGATTTTGCAGCAGGGGTTTCGGCAGGTGGCTGCCGGGTATGTGGTGTACGGACCATCCACGGTTCTGGTGTACACGACGGGGATTGGTGTGCATGGTTTTACCCTTGACCCGAAGATTGGTGCGTTTGTGTTGAGCCATGAACGGATGCGGATGCCGGAACAGGGAAGCTATTACTCAGTGAATGAAGCCAATGCCGACGGGTGGCCCGACGAGTACAGAACGTATTTGAGAAAGCTGCGTGAGAAGGAGTTGGGCCGTGAATATAGCTCACGCTATATCGGGAGCCTGGTGGCGGATTTTCATCGGACGCTGCTGAAAGGTGGGGTGTTTCTGTATCCGCCGACCTTGAAGCAACCAAAGGGTAAGCTGCGGCTCCTTTATGAGGCGAATCCGCTGGCGTTTATTGCGGAGCAGGCCGGCGGTGTCGCGACGAATGGGCCGTGCAGAATTCTTGACATCAAGCCTGAGGGGATCCATCAAAGGACCCCCTTCAGTGTGGGAAGCGTGCGTGAGATGGAGTTGCTGAAGGTTACGGTTGGGGGTAAATGAGCATGCCGGGAGAGTTTGCTGCGGTGGTGACAGAGATCCATGAGCAGTCACGTGGAGCGGGACGACAGCTTTGGCAGATTGCACTGAATCAGACGGAGTTTACGGTCGGAGATGTAGGCACGCTTGAAGCGATGGCGCGGAGCGGGGCACGTCTCGTGGTTCCTGTGCTGGGCATTCAAGTTGATGATGCAGGTGAGCCGTGGCACTTGGTGGAAAAACCCTTGACTGTGGGAACAGAGGTTACTGGACGAGTCTCGCGAAGAGTTTGAGCGGTAGAGCGCTTACTGATACACTTAGAACATCGATTCGATGCTGCGTCGTGTGCGTGTCGCATCATCGGGGGCTGTAGCTCAGTTGGGAGAGCGCCTCGTTCGCAACGAGGAGGTCAGCGGTTCGATCCCGCTCAGCTCCACCAGAGAATCAATGACTTGCGAGCCGAACACTTCCGTGTTCGGCAATTTTGTGTCGTTGTTTGTGCCGTAACTCTCCATTTTGCCCCGCGAATCGTTCACTACCGGGCGGTTCATAGACAGGGAATCGAGCGCACTCCGCTTTGCCTGAAGGCGAACATGGGAGTAGTGCTGGAGCATTTTGGGCGAGACATGCCCTGCAATCGACATGACGGTTGCATCGCTAGCTTGTGACTCCGCAAGTTCCGTAATCGCATGGTGACGTAGATCGTGGAAGCGAAGGCCCGTCAACGGACTTTTGAGACCCTTGAT
>Ga0126381_100010328_pt1 | contig 10515 bp, 10 predicted proteins | sample PanSoiMetPlot_28_FD_96465 | JGI IMG/M metagenome (GOLD analysis project Ga0126381, IMG submission 96465) | Tropical forest soil microbial communities from Panama - MetaG Plot_28 | ecosystem: Environmental > Terrestrial > Soil > Tropical forest > Bulk soil | place: Panama | collected 2016-02-17 | reverse complement strand
GTGCCGCCGCGTTATCGGTTTTCTGCCAGACGTAGGCACCCACACCAACATAGTTTGGCTGATCCGCAAATTGCCCGGTGGCATCGGTACGCCTTTTGTGAAAGCGAAAGGGGGCGTGCTGAACGTGCTCTCACCTCCGAAGATGTTGACGGCGGCAGCGCTGACCGAATACTGGCCATTAGGTAGAGTCTGCAAATCGTACTCGAGCACGAGGCTGCCGTTGCTCAAGGTGGTGGCGTTGATGGTGATGTCGGTCGCGCCGAGCCCATGGATGACGAATTCGACCGGGTTCATGTTCGGATCAGAATTGAACACATAAGCGTCACTGACGAGGAACGGCGCCGCTGTTGCCGTAGCCGTCAGGATCAGAAGAATGAATAGCGTTCTCATGGTGTTTCTCTCATACAACTGCGCGTCGCCGGTCGTGCTCCCTAATGACTCGGTGGACCGCGTCAGCGATCGCCTCAGGGTCATTTGCCGAGCCCGCGACATTTATATTGATCGTGACCCCGCCGACGCCTGCTAGGGCCCCTCCTGCTCCCGCCAGGGGCACCACGGCTTCGGGCCCTGCTTCACCGATCAGGGCTCTTGTCGGCCGTCTGAAAATTCCGCCCATCGCGCCCTTGAACACGTCGACGTTGAACGGGTCCTTCGAGCCCGAGCGGTCCGCGAACCGCCACGTGCGTCCGTACTCGTCGGTGAACATCTGCCCGGGCATGACGTGGTACTTCGCTTGCGCGCCGTGTCCAAGGGCGACATCACCCGCCCGCAGCGGGCCCGTGACGCCCGGCCACGCGCCGACGTGGTGGTACGAGTTCCAGTCGTACGTAGCCTGCCCGGGCTGGTCGCCCGCGACATCTGGCCCGTACTCCGTGAAATGCGCGCCACTGACACCGCCGCCGCCACCACCGCCAACCCCAAGGCCAAAGCCGCCCGCACCGCCGAAGCCCGCCCCAGCGCCCGCGCCGAAGCCAGCGGTTGAGAGCGTGAACTGAGTTAGCGCTTGCGTCGCGTCGGCGGTCGCTGCTGCAAAATGCACGAGATCGTTACCGGTCGCGGTCTTCATCGCGTCGTCGAACATCTTGACGGCGGCAGCGCCCTTCTCGATCAGAATGTGGTGTCTGATCTGGTCAGTCATCACCTTCTGGTTGATCTCGCGCAACCGCTCGTCCGCCTCGGCCCGGTGCAACGCACTCTCAGCCGCTTTGTCGTTTGTCGTTGCGGCGTACTGCGCCGCGCGTTGGGCGGCAGCCTTGACCGCGGGCGATGATTCCGGCAATGCGCCGTGCTCGCCGAGCGCGACCACCTCGGCGGCGGTGGCGCCCGGGTGCATGCGGGCCTGCTCTTGCGCTTTGGCCTGCTCTTGGCCCTTCTGCGTGTTCAGGTAATCGAGCATGTTCTTCGTCAAGAGGCCGACGTACGCCGTGAACCCGATGAGGGCGAACGTGGCGCCGCCGGGCCCACCGACCGCGGCCGCGAGCCCGAGGGCTGCTTTCGCGAAATTAGCGATCGTCGTCGCCACCTCGATGCCCTTCAGGAACAGGAACGCGTCGATGATCGTCCAGATCGCTGCGGTGATTGTCTGCCAGTTGTCCTTGAACCACGAGAACGCGTCGATGATGCCCTTGATGAAACCCTCGATCCGCTCGCTCGTGGCCTTGACCCATGCGCGCCCGGCCTCGGTCATGTGCCGGGCCATGTGGGTGCCGAGTTCGTGGTGCAAATTGTCGTTCCACGTCTCGACGTACGGGCCGTACAGTTCGACGCCGCCCGTGAAACTCTTCCAGAACTCGTCCCACATCTGTTTGATGCGCATGAGGATCGGCGAGTTCGCGATCGTGTCCCAGACCGCTTTGACGAGCTGGCCCCATTCCTTGCCGGTCTCGATCATGTGGTGAAAGACGTTGTCCCACTGGATCGAGTCGAGCAGCTTGTTCACCTCTTCGGAGATCGGCGAGATGATCTTTTCGACGAACTCGCCGATCTTGTCGACGAAATCCTCCCAGTGTTCCGAGAACCTGTAGAACATGCCGTCCATGCCCTGCATATGGGCCTGTATCAGTTCGAAGCCGCGCGATGAGCCGAGCGCGAGGATCGCCTTGTTCAGCGCCTCGACGCCTTTCGCGCCCGCGAGGGCGCCGCCCGTCACCTCGCCTGTTCTACGTGAAACTTTTGCTTGGGCGAACTCTTTCGCGAGATCCGCTGGGGCGATACCGGTCTGCCGGCTGAGTTCTTGTATGAGGGCGCCGCCGAGGCCGCCGCCGCGCCCGAGTTGCGCGATCGCGGTCGGCCGCACCCGGCCCGCCATCATCATCGGACCGAGCTTGCCATACGCGGCAAGGGCCCCTTGGGCGCCTTCGGCGGTGCCGCCCCCGAGCCCGATCAGGGCGAGGGCCATGCGCTCGGCCTCTTCGGGCGACTTGAACTTGTTCGCGAGCCGGGTCATCATCTTCATCGCCGTGTCATGCCCGATATGGGCTTGCGCGGCGAGTTTCTCGGCGTCCTCGGCCCATTCGGGCGCCTGGGCCCCGAGCCCACGCCCGCGCAACGTCGCCGCGAGCACCTCTTGCTCGACCGAGCGGGCCCGATGCACTTTCAACCCCTCCTTGATCAGTTCTTCGCCCGCGTGCGCGCCGATGAACGTGCCAACGGCGCCCCCGATCAAGCCCGTGATGCCGAAGTATTCGCCGACCTTCTTGAGCGGTTCGAGCCCTTCAGTGATCGATTCCTTGATCTTCTTGAACGATTCGCGCACCTTTGCCTCGGCCTCGCGCGCGTGTTCGATCATCTTGTGAAACGCTTCCTTGGCGGAGTGCTCGACCTCTTCGTGCGCTTTCTTGCCCTCTTTCGCTACCTTGTCGAACGTCTCGTGGTACGCCCGGCCCATGACGGCGTTGATCGTCTTGGCGGTCGCGCCCTGCTGTTTCATGAGGTCCTCGAGCCGCTTGAACGACTTGAGCAGTTCGGGCGTGACCTTGCCCCCTAACAGGACATCGAATGTGACATCAGCGGGCGCTGCCATTGTCGTCAGGCTCGAGCAGTTCGTTCAATGCGACGCACCATTCGAGCACCTCGTCGAGGGGTTGCGCCCACCAGAACGCCATGTCGGGCGCGAAATGGGCGAGGCTGAGCAATATCTTGCGCCATTGCAACGTCGGATCATGATCGGGGCCTACTCCGGCGTCGGTTTCTTGCCGCCCGAAAACTGAAAACTAGCCGCTTGCAGAAACAAGAGCGGCAAATCCTCATAGGGCGCTTTGTAGAGGTCCTCGGGCGTGATCTTGTTCAATCGCGCGATCACGAGGGAAAGGAAGGCCTCGCTCGTGAACTTGTTGAAGGTCGCGCGGGCGTCCTCTGGAAACTTGCGTTGGTACAGCCTGATCAGTTCGAAGAACTCCTTGCCGCTGAGCTGGCCCTTCGGGTCGACGAGCAGAAAGGCGAGTTCCTTGCCGTCGGCGGTGATCGGGGCTGACAGATAGAAATAGCGCGGATCGTTCGCGTTCTCGGGCTTGACGACCTCAAGCTCTACGGGCGGGGATACTGGCATGGGCTCCATGCCGGAGAAATACTCACTTGTCGTTCGGCGCGACGCGTTCAGCGATCGTGCGGGTTTCCTCAGCGGTCGCGATGAAGCGCTCGATCGCTTCGAGCGATGCGCGCAACCCTGCGATGTAACCGTCCCAGTAATCGCTCGGACTCACGCGTTTGCGCAGATGGATGACTTCGGTCGGCTGTTCCTCAGGTATTGGCACGGGTGATCGCGTTGATGTCAACCCCGTTGATAATGCAGACGTTGCCCGGCTGATCGATCTCCCACCATTTGATGCCGCCCCAGAGCAGCGCGAGGTAGGTCAGGTCGAACGCCAAGACCGTGCCGCCCTTCGCGCTCGTCTCGCGTTTGCCGAGGTTGAACCCTTGCGTCCAGCACGTCATGATGATTTCTTCGGGCTCTTCGTCGATCTGCCCCGTTGACGTGTCGCACGCGTAGATCGACGACATGCAACGCAAGCGCTGCCCGCCGCCCCGGAAGAGCGAGAGGTTGTACGTGTTAGTGGTATGGAACGTGATCGTGCACTCCATCGGTTGGGGGTTGCCTTCGATGCCGAGGTTGCTTTCACCCGCCCAGCCCGCCCCCCGCACGGTGTCCTTGACCCACTGCAAATGTGGCAATGTGATGTCACTGACCGCGATCTCGACGCCGCCGGGACCGTACACGTTGAAATTTTTTACACTGTAAGGATAGACCGGCATACGCTATGAAATACTCGGGATGGTGATTTGGGCGACCCACGCTTCGAGCCCGTTGACATCATACGATTGTTCGATCACAAGGGTGCGGATCGGGGTCGGCGGGGTCCACAGCACCGTGTAGGTGTACCGGCCGGCCTCGATGTCGGTGACCAGGTTCTTCGCGGGATCGAAAATGACCCGGGCCGTGTTCGCGGCCTGTATCGCCACGAGGTGGTTGCAATACTGCTGGATCGTCTCGCCGATCATCGCGAGGTAGCGCTGGTTGCCCGGGTCGTCGATGAACTGCTTCAGGGTCAGGCTGAGCACGTTACCAAGGAAATTGAACATGAAACGCTCGCACGTCCACATCTGCGGGATCTCGGTCGAGAGCGGATAATCGGTCGTGTAATCGCCGATCAACGTCCAACCCGTGTCGTTGACGGCGGTGAACACGCCGTAGTTCTCGATCGACGCGGCGGTGCCGAGGTCCATGCGCACGGGCGTGCCATCGGCGAGCACGAGGCCCGTGAGCCCGACATTGTGTTTATTCGACGGGACGGCGTACGGCACATTGCCGAACTGCGCTGCTGTGACGTTCTGCGCGACCGCGTACACGACCGACGCGTCGTAGTGCTTGTCGCCGAGAATGATGCGGGGCCAACCGGCGATTGCGAACGCCGAGACGAAATTATTCGAGTTCTTCCACGCAAAGATCTGCGTCCAGTTCTTTACGGTGGTGGTGTCAATATCGCAGATGTAGACCGCCCGGAATTGGTTATTCGAGATGCCTTGCACCTCAGCGTTAGCGGCTGAGAACACTTCGGGATCATTGCCGTAGCCGGGCGTGATCACCTGCGCGGGCACGACGCCAGTGTCGGTGTAGCAATGCTGCACGCTCGAGAGCCCGGTCGAGTTGCCCGACGTGTCAACGCCGCCAATGATCGTGTTCTTCGTGATGTTGGTCAGGTTCGGCGACGAGTACGTGATGTCGAAGCTCGTCTCGGTCGCGGCGGTTGACGCTGCGTAAATCGTGATCGTGCCGGTCTTCAGCGTCGTGTCGTCATACGCGAAGCTGTAATCGGTGCCAGCGACGTACGTCTGCCCCGTCTGGCCTTTCACGACGAGGGACGCGAGGATAACCTCGTTTGCGAGTTTGATCTGCTTGTTCGCGTCCATCGTGGCCGCCGGCAGACTTTGCGGCGTCGACATCGAGAACGGGTCGAACACGTTACTGACGACGATCGGCGATGCGTTGTTCTCGATGAACGCATAATCGTACAACTGGCAGATCGGATAGCCGGAGCCAACCGCCCAGTTCGACGAATAGCCGAGTTGGGTTTCCCAATCGGCGGCGGAATCGCACCGGATATTCTTGTTCACGACCGCGTCGTAACCGCCCGCGACGAACGTGAAACCAGGCACGGCATGCACGGGCGCTGCCCCAACCGCCCAGATCGATGCGGCATTGGCTTCGACGACCGGTACGACGGTGTCGAGAAGATCTTTGGCGATGACGCCTCTTGGGTTCTGTTGGCTCATAAGCTTACCGGTAGCGGCGCAGAGGTGGGTGCACGAGGGTGCGTTTCGTCGGTGGCGCTTTCGCGATCGCAGCCCGCCGGAACGCGTTCGAGCCCGGCGGCGGTTTCAGCCGGAATAGTGAGAGGTCCTCAAAGAAATTCGCGAACGCCGAGTCCTTCGTGATCGCCTGCTTGATCAGTTCGGGGATTTGATCGCGGCTGACGAAATGCATCCCGTAGCGCAAATTCAGATCAAGCCGGTTCGGGCCAGTGTAGATGACGACGGTGCTCATTCACCAGAAGATTTACTTTCTGGCGGATTCAAGCCTCGTCGGGCGACTCGGGCACGAGGTTCGGTTGCGGCGGCGGTATGGTGACATCGGTCCAGCCCGTTTGCCCGCCTTCGATCCCGATCTGCGGCTGTTTCACGACGATGCCTAATGACGCCATCATCGGCGGCGGCGACGACGAGCGCAACGTGAACTGGCACGTGATCCCGCCGACGAAGTACGGGAAGAAATCCTTGAACGAATCGACCACCTCCATGAAATGGATCGGATCGTCCGTGAGCACGAAATTGCCGATCTTGACGAAATAGAGCAAATGGTGGCAAATGCGCGTCATGAGGTTCGAGACGTCCATATACCCTTGCCGGTTCGGGTCGTCGTCCCACGTCATGATCATGATGTTCACTTCGCACTTGCCCGACTGTTTCTGGTAATAACCTTGCGTCGCGCGCACGGCGATCACGGGCGCCTTGTCCTGATCGGGTGCTTCGGGCCCCGCGTAGAACGACGGCACGAACCCTTGCACCACTTGCACGGGCACGGGCACGGCGCCGCGGTCGATCGGGCTTTTCAGCCGGTAATCGACCACCCATTCAGTGATTGACTTGAACATGCAGTGTTCAAGGTCAAGGGGAGTAGCCCAGAAACCGTCGCTCATTTCGCCCCCTTGCGCTCATACTTCGCTTTGTTGCCCGCCATCGCCTCGTGCAGCCAGAAGCGCAACCGTTTGGCGTACTGCTCGCGGATGTGGGCGTCCATCTCGGGCAAGATCTGCGCGCGCTCGCGCGCCATGTTCGCGACCGAGAGGCCCGTCATGCTGCGCACGGGGCCGCGCCCCGCGCCCGGTACGCGCGTGAAAACGCCGAAACCGTACTGCATAAGGGCGCCGAACGTGTGGCTGAGGGGGCGCGACCGCTGTCCGCGCACCTCCATGATCTCGACGCCGACGTCCGTGCGGGTCGGCAGAAACAGCTTGAGCGGGAACCGGGTACCCGAGAACCTGATCACCGCGTGGTCACCGAGCGCGACGGTCTTGATCCCGCGCGAGATCGGACCCGTCGTCTCGAACGTGTACCGCTCAAAGATGAACAACGTCGCGGCGGCCTTGCCGCTGACGGCGACATCAGCGACCGTGCGGTCAATCGCCCACTGCGCTTCGCGCGGCGTCCCCCCGAGCTGCTGCAGCGCGTTCTCGAGATCGGGTAGTTCAATCGCGATCATTGCCAAGGAATATCGGTGCCTTCAGGCAGCTCATCAAACTCATCGGTGGTTATCAGCCAGACAAGCCGTTCAAAACTGATCAACAGCGCTAATTCCTCGTCGCTCATCGTGACCTGAAGACCTGCAACCAGAGAATGCACAAGCCGTTCTCGAGGGTCGAGTGGTCGATCCGGTACTGTAAACCGTTGACATCGAGATACGCGTTCGCGGCGATGCGGGCGCCTTGCGGCACGTCACTCTCGTGAAACACGACCGTGACCTGGTTGTTCTGCAACACGTAGTTCGTGCCGTGCGAGTGCGTGCGCACGATCAGCTCCTCGTTCGAGACCTGCCACAGACAGCGCAGATTGACGATGAGCTTGCCGGCGCCCGTGAGAGAGTTTGGTGGCGTGCCCGAACCGTCACTGAACGCGAACTGTTTCACCTCCCCATCGAGGTCGAGCGCCGTGTCGAGAGCGGCCCCGGGCGCAGAGAAATTGTCGTCGACCTCGGTCATGGAATGATCCGGGTAGCGATATGGTCCCGCAAACGGTCCTTCTTGAGCGCCGCTAGGATCGCGCGCGTGTTGCGTTTGTCCTTCGCTTTGCGCTCAGTTGATGACCCCTGAATTCGTCGAGTAACAGAACGCGCTCGCATACCTGTATTTTACATCGACGAACATGTTCGTGATAACCCTGATCGTCGCGTTTGCGGCGAGCGTGTAGATGTCGACTACGATGTCGAGACCGGCCCACTGACCGATCATGAGTTCGTTCCACTTCCCAAAGATCACCTTGTTCGCGGGCACCTGGTTCGTGGCGATCGCGCGGCGACCGTTCACCCGGCCCTCGAGGTCGCCCTCCCAGAAGAACGCGGGGTAGTACGGGCCCGCCGTGTTGCGCGGGTCGTTCTTCGCGTAGGTCTTCCACGCGCCTTTCACGGCCGGGGTCGTGATGTAGCAGCCGGTCTCGTCAAGGACGACGTTGCCCTCTTCAACATTGCTTTCGAACGTGACAACGTTCGTCCACGTCGGATACGCGCTTGGCGTGCCCGTGGTGTTAAAAATAATGCTCGGCGCCGTCTTCGAGTACGCGAACGGCAGCCCGGCGTTTGCGGCGACGTTCAGAATCCCGACCGGCTGGTTCGTGCCCGTGCCGGTGATCGCAACCTCGTCGATGGCGATCTGGATCACCTGTATCATGTCGTCGCGCACGACGTTGTCGATGTCGAGGGACGATTGCGCGATCAACTGCTTCGAATAGTTGCACCAGCCACCGACCCGGTTCGGGGATAAGGTGACGGCGTCCATCGACAGATCGCTCTCGGTCAACGCGGCGATTTCGGTATTCCACGTGATCGTCGACGGCGCGTACTGGCGCGGCATTGTCAAATTGCCCTGCAACCCTGAGATATAGCGCGCGCCCGCGCTCAACACTGCGGTTCGGTTTCTTAACAGCGGGATAAGCGACGGTTCAACCGTTGTCTGCACGGTGATGCCGCCCGTGTTCGGGGCGCCGCCCGTGACCGACAAATCGCGGGTCAGATACCAGTCGGGGACGAAAAAACCGAGGGGCTCCGTGCGTTGCAAAAAGGCGATTTCTTGCGACACCTCGGCCTCGAGGCCGTCGAACCGGCCCTCGCCCGCTTGCGCCTTCAGTTTCTTGTTGATCGCGCGCGTGATCGAATAGCGGTTGCGGTCCTTGGGCCCGAAGCCCATATTCGGGTCCCGCATGGTCGTGACGGGCTCGGTCCTGAGGGCTTTCTCGCGCAAGATGAACGTCTGGAACTCCGCCACCGATTTCCCGCTCCGGATGTATTCGTACGCTTCTGCCTCCGCCTTGAACTCAACGCCGTAAGCCGAGATCTCCCGCATCCGGGTGATCTCCCGTTCGCGGATCTCGCCGAGGTCCTCTTGCCTGATTTCGACGACCGGCGGTGGCGGTGACGGGTAATTGAACGTCCCGGCGACGTTCGTTCCGGTATTCGCGGCGGTCGTAGTGGTGACGGGGTCGGACATATGCGTTTCCTGTTCTACCTGGAGATTTACTTTCGGTTCGGCGGCGACCTCGTCGATGATGCGCACCTCGTACGCGACGACCTCAGCGCGCCCAACGCCAACGGTCGGATCCGCCGGTACACTCACGAGGCTTACCTCGATCGGCATCCACCGCGAGACCTCAAAGAGATCTTCGTCGTCTTCGTCATCGTCGTCGTCGTCATCCAACAGGTCATCGGGATCATCGTCGTCGTCGGGATCGTCGTCTGAATGAGCACGCTGCAATTCTTGGTCGTCAACGCCATGTTTGTTGCGTCTCCTGATGCACCGCATTTCTTCGGGGATATAACCGACCGAGATCTCGGTCTTGATGCCGTCCTCGATGTCGCGGATGAGGGCATCGCCGGGCGGGTTGCGGGTGATTTTCGCGACCCCGAACCCTTTCTGGTCGCGCACGGTGTACGCGGTCACTTTGCCGACGTGGCGGTTCCAATCGTGGTTCTCGAGCAACGGCACCGCGTTCAGGTCGAACCGCTCGGTGTTGACCGCGCCGGCGTCGTGCGACAAGACCTCCTTGAAACGCAAGCCGCCGATCCCCCGGCGCACCGGGTTGCGGCTCGAGAACGAGAACGCGACCGTGCGCTCTTTCGTGTCGAGGGTGCGCGTCTCGAGTTCAGCGCTGCGGTAGAGCGGTTCACTGCCGTGCACCGATTTGTTTTGCACGCCCTTGCGCCACGTTGACAAACAGATCGCGACGTTCTGCTCATTCGTGCGGTCCTTGTTTTTCGACACCTCGTGCATGCAGCGGCCCATGAAATCCGACTGGCTTTCCCCTTTATGTGGCGTTGGTACGGGCACTCACTCAAGATCTACTTCGCGGTTGCCGTTCAAGGCGTCAACGAACCGCAACACCTCGCCCGGCGCGGGTTCAACGCCGAACTCGGACACGTAACTGACAAGGCGGGAAGAGCCCACGGTCGGTTTCTTTTTCGGTTTCGCTGCTGCCGTTGTTGGCGGCGTTCCGGGCTCGCCCTCGGCGGGCTCACCCTCACTGCCGGGCTCCTCAGCGGTCGGCACGACGTTCGGGTTGCGGTTCGCTGGGTTCGAGAACACGAGGCCGCGCTCTTCCTCGAGCTGCTTGTCGCGCGCGAGTTCGTCAAGGAACTCCTCGTAGTCGATGCCGCGTTCGGCGAGTTCGCGCCGGCGCGAGGTGAGCCCACCGTCGATCCCGTTCAATGACGAACCAACTTCTTTTGTCGGATCGACGTACGGGAACCCGCGCGGG
>Ga0126381_100010327_pt1 | contig 10515 bp, 15 predicted proteins | sample PanSoiMetPlot_28_FD_96465 | JGI IMG/M metagenome (GOLD analysis project Ga0126381, IMG submission 96465) | Tropical forest soil microbial communities from Panama - MetaG Plot_28 | ecosystem: Environmental > Terrestrial > Soil > Tropical forest > Bulk soil | place: Panama | collected 2016-02-17 | reverse complement strand
GCCCCGCTGCCAGCTGCCAGTAGGAGGGACACGCCCATGACGGCACTAACCTTCTTCATGCTCGCCATGTTCGAGTCCTTCCTTGTACGCATCGAGCCGGGCGTCGCACGCTTTCTGCTCGTGTTCGATGACGCGCTTGATTACCCAGCGTGAGCCCATAATCGAACCAAGGGCAGCTATGAACGCCGTCAGCCAATCGAACCAACCCGACACCTACCCCACCACCTGGATGACCAGGGTGAACACTACCCCTGTTACGAAGCCGGTTATGAAGACGATCAGCCACGGGATCACCAACGCTTGTTTAGCAGGTCGGCGGTCAGAGACGCTTCGTCGGTACCTCTGCTGTCTGCCCGACGGGCCTTCGGAATGTGAAATGCCCCTACACCTCCACACGTACTCTGCATCGCCGCGTCTGCCCTGTCTGGAGATGGAAGTCCCCGTTCTTCCATATCCTTCTTCGACTCGATCAGGATCCTGCCGTCGGACCGGATGCGGTACTTGATCGACAGCAACTGGCTGATGAGCTGGTCGTCCTCCCCATCCTCGGGCAAGTCATACAGCCCCTGTTCGAGGCCTTCCCGGAAGCTCCACCATTGCTCAGCACGCCTGTTCACGAATCGTTTCTGAGCGTGTGGAGTGGTGGGCTTTTCGGAAGCCACGAACGCAATGACGGGGAAGCCTTGTTCTTTCAGACGATCGAATACGCCACCGCCAACTCCAACGGTGTCGATGTGGACCTTGGCCACGCCGTAAGTCTCGTTGAGAGACTTGGCCATCCTGCCGCTCGTCTTCATTGTGTCCTGCTTGCGGGCCTTCCACTCAAGCCGAATCATCCCGGCCCTGTTGCGGTAGCACGCCGTCTCGTTGGAGCCCGTCCGGGCAACGTCGAGGCCGAATGTACCAGCGTCTGAGATGGCTATCCCACTGAAGTCGTTCACCTGCGCCTGACGTATCCAGCTCGGGTAGATCAACGTCTCCTCGGTCACCTCTGGGAACTCGCCCTTGACCTTGGAGATGTACAACGGGCTCTCTTCACCCCAAAGAGCCTTGCGCTCCTCAACCCACTCCTTGCTGACCAGGCTATCGAGTAGCTTCTGTGACACCTTCTCCCCGGTGAAGGCGGGAGTGTCGAATGAACTGATCCAAATCTTGTTCCAGTTCGAACCGGGCCGAGCGATCTTCTCGAAGTGGCTGCTCGGGTCGTCCGGGTTGCCGATGGCCAAGACTCGGTTGGTTGGAGACGTCACCAACGTATCGACCGCATTCCACAACCAGGTTGGGATGCCACCTGCCTCGTCCAGAACAACCAGGACGTACGGCGCGTGGATCCCTTGGAAGGCTGTGGCCGCTTCTTCGGCGTTCTTCAAGTCTTGTGGCTTCCGCCCATAGCCAATCAAGACACCGCCCGGCAGCTTCCACTCTGGCGTGTCGGAGTCAGTGATGTAGCCTGACATCCCGAGCTCACGATGTGTCCGCTTGATGTAGCGCCACAGGATGGCCTTGACCTGTGTGACGCTTGGAGCTGTGGTCACCACGAACGTCTGGTCAGGCGGATGAGTGTCCACCCACCAGCACACAGTGTCGGCAGCGATGTGGCTCTTGCCCGTTGAGTGGGAACTGATCACTGCCGTGTACCGATTCTGGTAGACGGAGATCAAGATGTCGTCCTGCTTGGTCCACGTCTCTCCGTGCCGACGGTCCCAGACCCAGTCAATGGGCTCATCGGCGTACGGGTCAGGGATCGGGTCCAAGATGTCCGCCATCCGTTCGAACAGATGAGTCATCGTCCCACCATCATCGCCCACTGGACGTAATGCATCAGGTTCTCATCCGTGAACACGACACCGTGGACTGGACAGATGTACCAGCACTGCATCACAGCGTACACAGTCCGGCGCATACACTGCGGACACAAGAGCGGGCTACCTGCTTCGAGCTCAGGCTGGTCCATTACGCTACCGCTCTCACGTGGGCAGGATCAACGTCGATGGCACCCTCCATCAGACGCTTGCGGACGATGTCCCTGGTCTTCATGTCCCGAAGGTCGTGGCCCAAGTCAGTGAGGATGGCTGTAATCACTACCACCAGCTCACGAGCCTGTTGCTCTGCCAGCTCAATCTGCCGCTGCTCGATCCCTACATCAATAGCCATCTTGGCGAACCGGGCCATACGTTCCACAGCGTGGTCACGCCACGTCACCCAACGGTTCATTTGCTCCACGCCCCGCTTGACGGTAATGTACTCCACACGACCACTCGGCAGCTCGACTAGCTCTTCCTGTACCGGGATCTCGAACAACTCGTCTTCACTTAGCCGAGTGATCTGGGCCTCGCAGTAGGCCACTTCACCAGCCTCGATCCTCATCGCCCATAGGATGGCGTCGTTCGGATCGATGTCGATTGGGTGGCCCATAAAGCGGGAGTCCACTCGGGCGAACCACCTACGGAGCTCTTGACGGCTGCTTTGACTCATTGTTCTTCTCTACGAGAAGTATATTCGCTAGGTCAACTGGCCAAGAAAATGTCTTTGATTTGCAGGCGTTTTATGCTATGGGGTGGACCGTGGGATCACATTGCTGATTCACCAGTGCCTCACACGTTGTGCATAGGCTCGAGCTGTGATTGTGTAAAATGAATATTTCGTCAAATTCGTCTTTCGTCCTGCCGTAAATGCTGGGGGTGCAGACGTGCCCAGATAAACATGGAACAAACGAATATACTAAATATACGAATTATTGATGTCATTTTATTCCTCCCATTTTACCCGGTCCAACAACAATCCATGCTTTACGGCAAGACGAAAGACGAATTCGACGAAAGATTCATTTTGAACTGGGAATGACCCAAGACAAATAAGACCAATAGTTGGACCAGGTCGACCCAGGTGGAACACTTGCCCCCTGCAGTATAATTCTTAGTGAAGGTCACTTAGCTTGACTGGTTGGGTCATAGCGGGGGCTCGGCGTAAAGGATGCGCATCCTGCCGGGCCCCCGGGCGACCCGAGTGACCTTTGTCGCTACAGTAAATCCCCGAACGGAGTACGTATGGCCCGATCTGACCAAGACGATGTACGAAAGTTCGTGAACGAGTCTTCCCTAGAGGAAGCAGCATTGACGTACGTGTCGCCCGCGTATAAGTTCCTAGTCTTCCCGTGTGCGCCGGGAGATAAGCCGCCTGCGTTGCCTAGAGGTAGAGGCCCTGGTGGTTTCTATGGTGCCACTGCGAACAAAGATCAAATCAAGAGGTGGTGGAGTGCACACCCGGACTACAACATCGGAATCGCCCTTCGACTTTCAGGTCTTGCGGTTGTGGACATTGACACCCACGACGCAGATGGAAGTAAGACCCTCGAAGAACTCGAAGAGCGATTTGGACGTCTACCTCCGACTTTCACCGTACGCTCAGGAGGTGGAGGTCTCCATTACTACTACCGAGTTCCAGATGAAGCCTGGTACGAAGAGTACGATGTCCCCAAGAAGCTCGCAGAAGGAATCGACTTCCTGACAAACGGATACACCGTAGCTCCTCCGAGTGTACATCCCGACGGCGGCAGCTACGCGGTCACTAAGGGACAATACCTCGAAGACTTCGCTCCTGTACCGACCCAGTGGCTACTCAACGCCGCTGGTGATCAGACACTCAGGCGCCACGATGCTTGGGAACCTGAAGACGAGGAATGGTTCGCCGGCCGTGGTGAACGGGACAACGTCGCGACAAACGTAGCTGGAATTCTCCGTAGACGGTTCAGCCTGAATGCAGAAGAGATCGAGAATGTCCTCCGCGTCATGGCAGAGACTAGGTTTGAAGATGTGCCGGGAGATCCGATTGACTTCGCTCGTATTGCCCGCGGTGTAGCTCGATACCCACCAGGTGAAATCCATCCAACTGAGATCACACTCAGTATCCGGAAGACGCGCCGCAAGAAACCGGAGAGTCTTAGTAATGTGGCCTTTCATGGTCCCTTAGGCGAGTGGGTTAGGTACATAGAGCCATATACGGAAGCCCACCCGGCCGCCTTGATGATGCAGGCCGTCGTTGCTTTCGGGAATATGATCGGGGCCAAGCACCGTGAGGATCCAATGCCCGGGTTCATCGTCGAGCAAACCCCGCACAACACGTGCTTGTACTTGATGCTAGTAGGGGACAGTGCCAAGGCTGGGAAAGGCGACTCGTGGTCTCGCGTCAGACACCTAATGCGGCATGTGGACTCAAGCTGGCAACCGATCACTGGGCTCCAGACCGGTGAGGGAGCAATCCAAGCTCTACAGGACGACGAAGAGGGCGACACGGAGTGGCACATCAAACACGGGGACGAGGAGGAAGTCAAGAGGGAGGTCAAGAAGAAGGGCAGGCGTAACGACCGGCGATTCCTTGTGTTCGAATCCGAATTTGGCCGGCCACTGCATGTGGCATCTCGACCAGGCGCAACATTGAAGGACATCTACCGCGAGCTCTGGGACACGGGCGGAACACAGAAGCATACGGCCGGACAGAGTCAAATCGTCACTAACGCGTGCGTGTCTCTAGTCGGGCACATCACCAAGCCAGAGCTAGAACGGGACTTCAGTGACGTGGATATGATGTCCGGGTTCGGAAATCGCTTCTTGTATTGCTTCACTCACCGAGTCCGAAACTTGACTTCAGCTCCGAGTATTCCGCTCAAGAATCTCAAGAGGTTCATTGTTCCTCTCAAGGATGCACTCGAATTTGCCCAGGATGAAGCCCCGGAAGATTACGAGTTCACGGACGAGGCGCGAGAGCTCTGGGATGACCTTCGCGCAGACTGGCAAAAGGAGGACCCCAGCCCGATGATCGACGCGATCACAGCCAGGGCCCGTCCGATTGTCCGGCGCACGGCTTTGATCCTCGCCGTGACCGACCTGAGTGACGTCATTGACGTTCCTCATCTGGAAGCAGCAAACGCGCTCTGGGAGTACAGTGAACGATCAGCCCGGTACATCTTCGGATCGAGCCTTGGAGACCGGGTCCAGGACAAAATCCTTCTGGGACTCAAGGAGCATCCAGCTGGACTTACCAGGTCCGAGATTTCGCGAGTCATATTCAAGAACAACATGAGCGGGGAGAAAATCGGGTTCGCACTTACAAAGCTCATTGAACGGGAAATCGTACACGTACGAGAGGAGAAGGACGGGCGGAAGAAAACGCAGATGTTCTTTATTCAACCAGGAGGAGAGTGGTGAGCGCCCGGCGATCGTTCATCTACTTCATCCTCATATTCGGTGTACTACTGGTGATCATACTCTGGTCACTACACAAAGAAGGAGAGACATGGGACATGAAGACTACATCAATCATCCACCACACTACGGGGGCGATACTACCTACGAGGTAATCAAGTGTCTGGAAGCTTGGGGTCTGGACACTAACGCTCGGTTATTCAACGCGGTCAAGTACATCGCACGCGCCGGAAAAAAGGACGACTATGTCCAGGACCTCCGAAAAGCAGCTTGGTACTTGAACCGGGAGATCGAGCAAACCAAGTGGGACGGGCCGAATCCGCAGGAGCCAGCTCATGCCGACTAACATGAAGCTCGAGTTCCTGGACGAAGAATTGGTCCTGGACCGGGTAACGGCAGCCCTGGTAGAACGACCTCGCACCTTCTCAGAGCTGTTCGGCTACGTTGTCCGCATGGAAGAGCCGATGCCCAGTCTGGACCAGATCGATGACGCTCTGGATGTCCTGCACGATGCCCACGCTTTGACCACGTTCAAGGAGTCGAGATTCGGCGAGCGGCTCCAAATCTTCGCGCTCAAGTCAGAAGCTCGGACCTACTTGCTGTGCCGACTTTGCAAAGGGGTCGGGTTCCAGGCAGACGCACACCGCGGAATGTGTCCGCACTGTCATGGCAACGGGGTCTATACCCCGGTGACGGGCAGCGTCTAAAAGCCCTGCAAATCATAGAAAAGATCAGGGCACTGTAGTTCTGACAGCAGCTGACCTTAGTTGAACTAAGTTGTTCCAAAAATTGCCCCTTGATTTCCCAAAAGGGATGCCGTATAATTTCCCCAGCCGCTGCAGTTGAAAGCGGACACCGAAGTACACCCAAGGAGAGGAGGGCCGAATGGCCTTCACGAAGCACAAGCAGGTCAAGAGGGGAAGCCGGTCGAGTTACGCCAAGTCCATCATCGAGCAGCTCCAGGAGGCCGACGGCGAGATCGTGCTGTGGCAGCAGGAGCTGGTCGAGCAGGCCGAGATCCCGGTTGCCGGTGTCTACGTCCCCATGATGGTCGGATTCGAGCTCCTCGGTCTGGTCGACCGGTACACCGGAGACGCAGACGAGGGTCTCGGCAAGGCCAACATCGGGTACGCGGCCACTGACGCGCTGATGGATCTCAAGCTCAAGTCCATCTCCGAGAAGGCCGAGCGCCGTCCCGGTCAGCGCAAGGAGGACTTCGAGGACGAGGAGGAGGACGAGAAGCCCAAGCGGGGTTCCCGTCGTGCATCGTCCACCAAGACCTCGAGCCGGCGTTCCCGTGACGAGGAGCCCGAAGAGGACGACGAGGACGAGGAGGACGAAGCCCCTACTCGTGGCCGGCGCGGAACGCGTTCCTCGAGGGCCTCTGGAGGGCGACGCGCAGCCAAGGAGGAGGAGCCCGAAGACGAAGACGAGGACGAAGAGGAGGAGCGCCCTCGTCGACGGGCCGGCGGACGCGTGAAGACCCGGCGCGAAGAGCCCGAGGCCGAGGAGGACGAGGCCGAGGACGAGGAGCCCGAGGAGGAGGAGGAGAAGCCCAAGCGGCGGACACCTCGTCGACGCGCAGCCGCTTCCAACAACGACGAACCGGACGAGGAGGCCGAGGAGGAGGAAGAGAAGCCTCGGCGCCGAAGCCGCGCCCGTCGGTAACCGGTCGACGGATTGACCGAGCTGTAGAGGAAGATCCGGATGCCGGCCGCTACGTCACCCAGACGATACTGGATGACACTGGCGCCCGGTATCCGGATTGCCGTTGCGACCAGCTTCCTCACGGCCTTGCACTCACAGCCGGGATCTACGTCGAGGACCTGCCCATGCTCCAAGAGGGATGCAAGGGACGGATCTTCGGCGGTCCCGGTTGGGTGTGCGCTCGCCTGGACGCTGTGCGACGGTACTACGACCGTCTCAACTACAACACCGAGCCCCGCTGGATCAAGTTCAGTGGTGAGCTCGAGTACCGCGAACCGCCCAAGACCAGGTTCTCTGGCAGCAGGCGGTCACGCGTCACCAGAACAGTCTGACACACTGGGCGGTTGCGCGACCTCCCTCGCGCTCACCTGTAAACGACCCGAAACGGTGTGCGTTGCGGTTTCGTGGTGTTCCCGCTACGCCACAGGGCGCCCAGTCCGGACTTACAACCAAGGAGAGACCGCATGGCTATCCTGGCAACGCTCGCTGCACTCATCCTCCCGGCGCCACCCGTTCCTGTCCTACCGCCTACTCTTGAGCCGCCGAGCCACTATAAGCTCAAGCACAAGCGGCACCGCAAGCCAGCTCCACCGATGCACACGGCGCTCGCCTCGTACTACTCCGATCACGGCACTGGTGCCTGCGGCGTAGGCGACGTCCAGAGTGGCTACCGGTTTGCCAGCCTCATCCTTCGCTGTGGTCAACGCATCCGCATCTGCCACGCGCGCTGCGTGACAGCTGTGATGAGCGACCACGGCCCCTACGTCGGCGGACGGACCTTCGATCTGAATGTGGCCCTCCGCGACGCAACAGGCTGCTCGGACCTCTGCTGGGTCCGCTGGCGCACGCTGTAGCACTATGGCGCAGGCCCGCGAACGTTGGCGCAGTTTTGGGAGGTCTGAGACCGCTCGATCGCGCGTTGCAAGGACCTTGCTACTCGGACCGCGGTCTCAAAGCTCCCGATCTTGCGCCAAACCTGCTCATGAGGTCAAGATCTGTCGCAAGCGCGCTCGATCGCGTCAGAATCTGACACTGATCAGCGCGAAGACGCGCCTTTTTGACAAGAATCGCGCTCGATTTGACATGAATCTGCGTGACTTCTGCGAGCAGATGCTGTATACTTCGTACTGTAAGTACAGTACGAAGTAAGAAGTGAGATGCGGGCCTACATACCGCCCGCAAGCAGCCTCGGCAAGGCACCGCTCAGGTAAGTCCGCCCGCAGTCAAGGGCGGCCAAAGCAAAAGGACCGACACCGAGACGCCCTAGCTACACGGGCCTAACAGGAAGCGGACAACCGACAAGACGGGTGACGCAGGCGTTGCGCCAACGCGGTAGTATCACGCGAGCATCCAACCAGTGCGGGGACGTTCGACGAAGCAGTGTGAAAAGCTGCTGGTGCGAACAAGCACGCATAACGCGTGGTCAGTTCTCAGAGGTGGCAGTACTTCAGCGTAAGCGCAGATCCACCGTAACGAGTGAGAGTGACGATCGTCCTTCAGACGAGCCGATTGGCAGCCGCAAGCACAAGCAGTACGGGCATAAGTCCTTCGGAAGCCGAGTAGAGCAAGAGATGGCAAACGCAACGAGAAGGGCAGGAAGCACTCGACAGTTTACGGTCGCATTCAAATCGCTGTGACATACGGAACCCACCGAGACAACGCAAACCCAGGTCGAAGGCAGTCCGCGGACAAACAGCACGACACTGGGGGAGCGGGAACGCAAACAACAACACTCCTTGTTCCTTGTCGCTGCTTGGTAACCAGGCCAACAGTCCATGGGTTCGATTCCTATTGGCAGCAGCGTGCCCCGACAACAGAGGGGCCGTAGTACCTAAAACACCACATACAGGAGCAACAATGAGTAACGTAACCGCCAAGCAGATCCGCACCCAGATCGCCGACCTTGACCGCGTCATCAAGACGCTGACCAAGGACCGCGATGCACTGCAGGCTCAGCTGAAGCCTCGGTCAACCAAGGCCAAGGCGACTAGCATGCCTAAGGCGACCAGGGTCGCTAAGGGCAAGCTGACGACCACCCAGAAGATCGTCAAGCTGAGCGCGCAGGGGCTGCGGAACACGGACATCGCTCAGGAGCTGGACATCCGGCCCCAGATGGTGTCTAACACGTTGCGGCGCATCCACGCCGGCAACATCGCAGACGCGATTGGCGCGTAGCACACAGGGGGAGGGCGAGTCACATCGCCTTCCTCCTTTAGCCGTCCATTCGGGCGGTGAAACAAAAACACCACAATCACAAGGAGTACCATGTCAACCATGGACAGCATCACCACCAGCATCGACGAGCGCATCGCCGAGCTCCAGACCGAGCTCGCAACGCTCACCGAGGCCCGGGAGGCCCTTGCGGGCGTCCAGGAGACCATCGACGAGCCGGAGGTCGACGAGACCGAGGACGACGAGGGTCAGGACGACCTCAAGGCCCAGCGGATCGCCAACCTCAAGAAGGCCCGTGAGGCGAAGGCCGCGAAGGCCAAGGCCAACGGTAAGGGTGGTAAGTCCAAGAGGCCGCAGATCGCCAAGCTGCTCAAGGCCGGCAAGAAGCCGTCCGAGATCGCGAAGGCGCTCGACGTGAGCCAGGCGTACGTGTACAACACGAAGAACTGGCTGGCCTCGCAGGCTGCGTAACACCACAGTCCGGAGGGGGGTCATTCCCCCTTCGGGCTCTTAGTACCCAAACACCACACAAGGAGCAACATGACGTTCAACCCGAAGGACCGCGATGTCCAGACGGCCATTGACCTGATGAAGGAGAATGACCAGTCGGACGGTGAGATCCTGGACACTCTGATGTCCGAGCTCGACCTGTCCGAGGACGATGCCAACAAGGCCATCGACGTCAACAATCGCATCTGTCCCAACTGCGGGACTAGTGCACGTGCGCACACTGGTAACTACTGCCACCAGTGCGGCGAAACGTTTAGCTGACCAGCGGGAGGGGGGTTCAAAGCCTCCTTCCGTTCTAGCCTGGCAACAGGTGAACCCGTGTCCCACATGGGGCGGGTAATCGCAACAACAAGGAGAGACGAGTATGCCACCTGCAGCTCGTAAGCCATCCGGTACCAAGGCCCCTGAGGCCGAGGAGAACGGCGACGACGAGGTCCACACGACCGAGTTCGAACTCGAGCGTGAGACCAAAGGAGCTGTCGCTTCCAGGAGACCCCGCCCAAGGGGGTCGAGGCGCACATTCGGTCGCTGTACTTCCGGAAGGAGCTCTGGGAGGAGCTCGGCAAGCCCGAGGTCATCGAGGTGACCGTCAAGGCCGCTACCGAGTAGCTGCACACCAGGGTGGGGTCGGGTCACGCCCGGCCTCATCCTTTGCCCTACGGGGCTAGTAGAACACCACACAAGGAGCAGTAATGAAACAACTCATGGTCGAGTACGCCGACTACATCAAGAACGACCCGGTCCTGCTTGCCGACATGGCGTTCGCGAAAGCGTTCACCGAGTCGTATGGCCCGATGACCGAGTTCGACCTTGATGACGTCGAGAAGGCGTTCCTACCACTGCGGCAGCTGAACCTGTACCTGTACGGGATCGGGTTCAATGACCGCTTTGACGCGAACGACAACGACGAAGACGTCGACGAGCG
>Ga0126381_100010326_pt1 | contig 10515 bp, 7 predicted proteins | sample PanSoiMetPlot_28_FD_96465 | JGI IMG/M metagenome (GOLD analysis project Ga0126381, IMG submission 96465) | Tropical forest soil microbial communities from Panama - MetaG Plot_28 | ecosystem: Environmental > Terrestrial > Soil > Tropical forest > Bulk soil | place: Panama | collected 2016-02-17 | reverse complement strand
TCAAGAACCTCCCCATCGGCGACCACGCCGTTCACATCCACCAGAACCCCAAGTGCGACCCACCTGACTTCAGGACGGCGGGCGGCCACTTCAATCCGGCCGGGAAACAGCATGGCACCCTGAATCCGATGGGCCATCACAACGGCGACCTGCCCCAGAACATCACCATCGGCTCGGAACACACCGGCGAGGCCACCTTCAAGGTCGACTACCTCTCGCTCGATCCCGCAGCGTCGGATTCCCTCTTCGCCAACGGAGGGACCTCGATCATGGTCCACGAGAAGGCCGACGACATGAAGACCGATCCCACCGGCAACGCGGGGAACCGCATCGCCTGCGGAGTCATTGCGGCCCCAACTCCTTAGCCACCAGCGCGTCATTGAACCGGGACTGACGCCATTGCGTATAGAAAACGCATGGGCGTCCCCCACATGGCGATTCCGGCTCCGGTCAACCGGCACAGTGGTCGAACCACTCCGGCACGCCGCGTAACTCGTTCAATTTCCGGCAATCCTGCCCCAAAACCCATTACACGACCGACGGCTCCGCCCCCGGCCGCACGCGGTACACTTCTACAATCGCCAAAACCCACAGAGGCCACGTTGGAGCGTACGCCCGAACAGGAAGCCGCGCAGGAAGCACTGGCAAAGCTGGTCCGCCAGTGCATCGCCGGCGACTCCCAGGCGTGGCAGCAGCTTGTCGTCTCCCAGCACCGCCGCATCTATGCCATCTGCTACCGCTTCACCGGCTCAGGCTCGGACGCCGAAGACCTCACCCAGGAGGTCTTTCTCAAGCTTTACAAAAATCTGACCAGCTTCGACCTACAAAAGGGTAGCTTTCAAACGTGGATCACCACGCTGGCGCGCAACCTCCTCGTTGATCACTTCCGCCGCACGCGCCAGGAACGGGCGACCGACTCGATGGACGCCACATTTGACGGCGAAGAGGATGGCCCCACGATCGCCGACCGTCTCGCCGACCCCGGAGCATCCCAGGAGAAGCACGTCGCCAATCTCGAGCTCCGCAGCCGCATCCAGAGCGCTCTGAAGCATCTGTCACCGGAGCTCCGCGAGGCAGTCATCCTTCGTGACCTTGAGGACATGGATTATAAGGAGATATCCCAGGTGCTCCGGATTCCGGAAGGAACGGTCAAGAGCCGCATCAGCCGCGGCCGCGGGGAACTGGCAAGGCTCCTACAACGTATAGAAGGGCAGGTGGTTTAAGTGGCAGACTTCAACCAATTCGGCAGCGCGACACCTCAGCAGTCACCAGGCGCGCAGCACTGCGCACAGTGCGAGGCCATGCTGGCCGACGTCCTCGACGGCACGCTCGCGGCGGCCGATCAGGCCACCTTCGACCTCCACGTCGCCGGATGCCCGTCGTGCACCGCCATGCTCGCGGATGCGCGCCGCGGAGCTGCTCTGCTCGACATGCTCAAGCCGGACCGTCCTGAGCCCTCGGCGTTTCTGCTCGAGCGCATTCTTACCCAGACAAGCGGCATCACGAACAAGGCCAACGAAACCATCATCCTCGGCACTACCGATCACCTGCGCGACCCCAATGCTGTGCTAGCCTCGCCTGCCTGGACCCCGACCCTGAATCCTCAGGCCCCTCAGGCCAAGATCCTGCCCCTCCGCCAGAGAGTCGCCAACGCCTTCCGTCTCGAATCGCTCCGGCACACCTTCATGCAGCCTCGGATGGCGATGACCGCCGCCATGGCATTCTTCTCCATCGCCCTTACGCTCAACCTAACGGGCATTCACCTCAGCCAGTTTCACGCGAGCGACTTCAAGCCTTCGAGCATCAAGCGCACCTTCTACGAGACCAACGCACGCGTCATCCGCACCTTCGACAACATGCGTGTGGTCTATGAACTGGAGTCTCGCGTCCACATGCTCCAGAGCGCGTCTGACAACGAGACTCCGGCCCCCGGCCCCTCGAACCAGACCACCCCGGCCCCCCGCGCTCAGCAGCCCTCTGGCGATCAATCCCCCAGCCAGAAGCCCCAGAAAGATCCTGATAACCCAGACAAGAAGCAGGCGAGCCCCCGCCCTAAGTCCGGTACCAGCCGGCGCGAGAGCCCTGAAGGCCGCCTGCAGTACGTCGGCTTCCTCTATGGAGCCCCCGGCCAGTTCCAGCTTGCTGGCCGTGCTGTATTCTCAGGGCGCGGCATCCCCCCAGCCGCCGAGAACGACTTTGTAGTTTCCGCTTCAAACGCATACAAGCAACAGCAAGGGGGACTGGTATGAACTGCGCCAACCATCCTGATCGTGAAAAAACGGCCTTTTGTCAGAACTGCGGTAAACCTATCTGCCAGGAGTGCACCCGTACCGTCGGCACCGCCGTCTTCTGTGAGCCCTGCCTAGCGGCCCGGCTTGCGGGAACCGGAACTCCACCTCCCGCAGGAGGCACCTATACCTACACCGGCAGTGAAGGAGGCCTGAACTACACGGTGAGTGGAACGATCCCGCCGCCAGGGGGTCCCGGCGCTCCAAACCCCGGCCTTGCCGCCTTGCTTGGAATCATCCCCGGCGTAGGAGCCATGTACAACGGTCAGTTCGCCAAGGGCATCGTCCATCTCGTCGTCTTTGCCATCCTCGTCTCGCTGTCTCATGAGAACGGCATCTTCGGGCTCTTTATTGCGGGCTGGGTCTGCTATCAGATCATCGAGGCCTATCACACCGCGCGTGCCCGCCGCGACGGCACTCCCCTTCCTAACCCTTTTGGTCTCAATGACCTCGGCGAGCGTCTCGGCTTCGGGAAGTCCTGGACTGCTGGCAACGCCTCTGGCCCCGGCGCTCCCCCCCAACCGCCGGGGAGCAGCTACGTGCCCCCAGCGAATCCCTACGTCCCTCCCGCAACGGGGTATAACCCTCCACCCCGGGCCGCCTGGGAGACCCCCTGGACCGACTATGTCCCGCCGGCGGCGAACCCCTACACCGCCCCTACGACACCGCCATTCGATTCTACGGCGTATCCGCGCAATCGCTTCCCCATGGGAGCAGTCTGGCTCATCGGCCTCGGAGTCCTCTTTCTGATTGGCAATTCCGGCCTCTTCCACGGCTTCCCTGTGCACCAGATCATTCCGTTCTTCCTCATCGGGCTCGGCGTCTGGCTCTTCATCCACAAGATGACGCTCTCCGGTCCCAGCCTTTCTGACGACGGTTCGGCCTACTACCGCGTACGGCTCCTCAACGCGTTGCGGGGCTCGATTTGGGTCATTCTCGTCGGGGTGATGTTCCTGTTGTCGAGCTTCGGTATCTTGTCCTGGGGACGCAGTTGGCCTCTCTTCATCATCGTCGCGGGGCTGATGACCTTCTTCGAACGGACAGCCTACCGGTCGGCCGGACCGGGCGGTCCGTGGTACCCGCCGCAGCAGCCGCCACCCGCACCTCCTGCAGCAGCCTCCACGACCTCGACCTCCATCGTTCCTTCCTCCACGACTCGGCAAGACCAGGAGGAACGTTAGGCCATGGCAAACCACCCACCGCCGTACCCACCTCCGCCCCCGCCTGCCGGTCCGCCCTACGGGAATGATTGGCGCTACCAGCGCCGTATCCTGAAGCAACAGGCCCGCATGCAGCGCGACATGATCCGCGCCCAGCGCGACGCTTTCCGCTACCAGATGCGCGCTGGCCGCCGCAGCTCGATCCTAGGGCCCCTGCTGATGATCACCATCGGCATCATCTTCCTGCTCATCCAGACCGGGAAGATCTCCGCCCGCTACTTCTGGGACTGGTACGGGCACTGGTGGCCGATGCTGCTCGTCATTGCGGGCATCATCGTCCTCCTCGAATGGGCGATCGACCAGTACTTCCACTCCGAGGACACGGTCCCTCGCCGCCGCAGCCTCGGCGGAGGCGTCTTCTTCCTCCTCCTTGCCTTTGGGCTCGTCGGAATCTTCGCCAGCGGCTTCCGCAACCACCGCGACTTCTTTGGTCACGCCATGAACATCGACGAGGACAACTTTGACGAGTTCTGGGGCGATAAGCACGAGAGCGAGCAGGCCCTTGCCCAGGCGCTTCCCGCAGGTTCCTCCATCTTGATCGACAACCCGCGCGGTGACATCTCGGTGACCGGCACCAGCGACGACAATCAGGTCCACATCACTGTCCACAAAGAGGTCTTCACGCGGTCCGACTCTGATGCCGACAAAAAGGCCCAGCAACTCAGCCCAAAAGTGAGCACCGAGGGCAGCACTCTCAGCATCAGTGTTCCTCCGCTCGATGGCGGACGCGCCGATCTCACGGTCACCATTCCCCCTACCGCCTCAACGACGGTTTCGGCCAATCGCGGTGACATCCACGTCTCCGCAGTCAAGGCCCCGGTCAACGTCACGGCAAACCACGGCGATATCAACATCGCCGCCATCACCGGCCCGGTCGTCTCCCACATCAACAACGGAGGATCTTCCTTCTCCGCCCACAGCGTCACCGGTCCGGTCTCCGTTCAGGGACATGCCCGTGATCTTTCCTTCTCCGACATCAACGGCACGGTCACTGCGGAGGGTGAGTTCTTCGGCTCCACGCACATCGAGCGCGTCCGCGATAACCTCCGCTTCCACACCAGCCGCACCGACTTTCGCCTCGCCCGTCTCGACGGCGAAGCCGAGATCAGCCCCAACGCCGATCTCTCGGCGGATCAGGTTCAGGGTCCACTCACGCTTGCCACTCGCAACCGCAACATCACGCTCGACCGCGTCTCCGGCGACATCTCGGTCACCAACAGAAACGGTGCGATCGACCTCACAAGCGCCCCGCCGCTAGGCAACATCACCGTCGAAAACCGCAACGGCTCCGTCAACCTGACCATGCCCGAGCAGGCCGGCTTCGTCCTTCAGGCCGACACCACCAACGGTAACGCCGAAAATGACTTCGGTCTCAACGTTGAGGGCGGCGACAGCAACCGCAGAACAATGAATGGAACAATCGGCAAGGGGGGGCCACTGGTTCGAATCACCACATCTCAGGGCGACGTCGCCCTCAAGAGGGCTTCGGTCCTGCCTATCCCTCCTGCACCTCCTCCTCCCCCCGCGCCTATCTCCATCCGTGGCAATGACGGCTCTTCCGTCGTCATTGGTAAGGAGGGGGTAAACATCAAAGGAGCGGATGGCTCTGCGGTTATCGTCGACAAGAACGGCGTCAACATCAGAGCGAACCCCGACGGCTCAAGCGTCTACTCCCACAACGGCACAAAGCTGACGACCAACCCCGACGGCTCGCTTATCTACGTCGGTCCCGATGGCATGCACTACACCAGGAATGCCGACAACTCGAAGATCTACATCGGCAGGGACGGAGCTCGGATCACGATCAGCGCGGACGGCACAAAAACCTCCATTGGCCCCAACGGAAAGCCTCTCTCCGACGCCGAGATCGACAAGCGTCTCGCCCAGGCAGAGCGTGACGCAGACAGAGCCGCTGCGGCTCGCGAGGCTGTACGCAACAAATAGCTGGAACTTACTGAGAGCGAGCGACTGGAGGACCCGCAACCCCAACGAGTCCCCCTCTGCTCCCCTAGGAGACGTCCACACGCATGGAGCAGCTGCCTCCTCCTATCTCTTCGGCTCTGGGAGCAGTCCCCCCCTCTAACTTAGAGGATATCAGCACTTTATCGACGGGGGCACTCTCCGACGCCGGGGATGGCACAAACCGATTTGTTTTCGTAACGTCAAACCCAAAAAAAGAAATCCCTTAAGACGTGACTTTTTTAGAAAAGTTTCGACTAATATGTAAAAAATTCCAAAAGGTCGGCCCCTGAGATGTGCGGAATTGCGGGTTTCACTCACATTGGCAGCTCTTTTTTGCCTGAACGAATTTATCAGGCAATCTCCTCCATTGCCCACCGCGGTCCGGACCAGCAGGGCATCTGGCAGAACGAGACCATCTCGCTCGGAGCCACGCGGCTGAAGGTGATCGACCCTTCCGCAGGAGCCCAGCCTATCAGCTCCGAGGATAACAACTTCACCCTAGTCTTCAACGGCGAAATCTATAACCACGCCGAGCTTCGCAAGCAGCTCATCGCACTCGGGCATCGGTTTACCACCTCCTGCGATACCGAGGTGGTCCTTCGCGCCTTTATTGAATGGGACACCGCCTGCATCGAAAAACTCCGTGGAATGTTTGGCTTCGCCGTCTGGTGCGAATCCCGGCAACGCCTCGTCCTGGCCCGCGACCGGATGGGAATCAAACCCCTCTACTACGCGCGGCAGGGACGCAATCTCTACTTCGGCTCGGAGATGAAGGCCATCTTCTGTCATCCTGAGGTCGACCGAAGCATCGATCTCAACGCCCTCGACACCTACCTCGGCCTCAACTACGTCCCAGGCTCGCATACGCTGGCCAGAGGCATCACCAAGCTGCAACCCGCACACTTCCTCACCTGGCACGACGGAGAGATCTCGCTGCACCGCTACTGGGAGGCCAGCCCGAGTGATCACGGCCCGCTCCCAACCCTCGCGGACTCCACCGCGCAGCTCGACCAGCTCCTCGCCGCCTCCATCAAAGAGAATCTGACCGCCGACGTACCCCTCGGGATCTGGCTCAGCGGAGGCGTGGACTCCTCCACCATCCTCCATTACGCCAGCCAGGACTCCGCCAAACCTCTGAAGACCTTCTCCATCACCTTCAACGGCCGGGAGTTTGACGAGTCCCGGTACCTCCGTGAGATGGTCAGCCGCTACTCCACGGAGCACCATGAGCTCGACCTGGGCGCAGCGACCGTCACCCCAGACTCCGTCACCGAGCTCGCCTACTACTCCGACGAGCCCAACGCCGACGCCGGAGCCGTCCCCGTCTGGCACCTCTCTCGCATGTCCGTGAAGCACGTCACAGTCGCGCTCAGCGGAGAGGGCGCCGACGAGCTCTTCGGCGGCTACATCACCTACCTGGCCGACACTTACGCTCGCCGCGCCCGCATCGTCCCCCGCGGAATTCGCCGCTTGTCTTTGCACTCAGCAAACAAATTGCGCGCCTCCAACAAGAAGATCGGCTTCGACTACAAGCTCCAGCGCTTTCTCCATGGCACGCTGCTCGACGAGCGTAACTCGCACGTCTTCTGGAACGGCACCTTCTCCCGCGACCAGCGCCGTCAGCTCATGTTCTCGCATGACGACTCTCACATGCTCCGTCTCCTCGCGTCGATCCCCGCAGACGGAAACGTGCAGCGGTTCATGGCCTTCGACCAGGCCTACTACCTGCCGGACAACCTGCTCGCCAAGGTGGACCGCATGAGCATGGCCCACTCGCTTGAGGTCCGGCCAGCCTTCCTCGATCACCGCATCGTCGAGTTTGCCGCAAAACTTCCCGTCAACTACTGTATTAAGGGACGCACGCTTAAGCGCATCCTCCGCAACCTCATGAAAGACAAACTCCCGCAGAGCGTCCTCACCAAGCGGAAGCAGGGCCTCGACATACCCGTGCACGACTGGCTGCGCGGCCACCTGCGACCGCTTCTCCTCGACACACTCAACCGCAGGAGCGTACAAGAGTCTGGCCTTATCTCGTGGCCGGACCTCGAGTGTGTGATTAACCTGCACATGCAAAGAAAGGCAAACTACGGTTATCACCTATGGGGCATGCTGATGTTGTATCTCTGGATCGATCAATGGAAGATTCAGTCCCCGCAGGACCTCCCCCTCGTGGTTTCGGCCGTCTCCGCCTGAAGTTCGCGCAAAACGTAGACCTTCTCGTACTCCTGCTTGCCTCCTGCATCTTCCTGCCGTTGGTCATCAGCCCGCCGCATTTGATGGACGACGTCGACGCCGTCCAGGCCCAGATCGCCCGCAACATGCTCCAGAGTGGAGACTGGGTCACTGCCCGTCTCGACGGCATCGCCTATCTCGAAAAATCCCCTCTCATCTACTGGATCATGGCCGTCTCCTTCCGCATCTTCGGCGTCCATGATTGGGCCGCGCGCCTTCCTCTCGCGCTCATCAACATCGCACTCTGCTGGGTCACCGCGCGCTTCGCGCTCTGGGCCTTTGGCCGCCGCGCTGCGGTCTACTCCGGAGCGATTCTCGCCACCTGCATCGGGATCTTCCTTTTCACCCGAATCCTCATCCCCGACGCTGCCCTCACCCTCACCATCGCGCTCGCGCTCTGGTCTTTCCTCCGCCTCCTGGAGAAAGACGAGCCCCGCTCTTCCCTCGGTTTTTTCAGCCTCTACATCTCGCTAGCGTGCGGCCTCCTCCTCAAGGGACTTATCGCTGCCGTCTTCCCGGTGATCATTGCGGCGATCTACCTGCTCGTCACCCGCGAGCACTCCCTGCGCGAACTTGCACAGCGCCTTCGCCCTTTCTCAGGCCTCGCAGTCGTCCTCGTCATCGCTGCGCCTTGGCATATCCTGGCCACCATCCGCAATCCGCCCTACTTCGACTGGACGATGCACAGCCGCCCTGGCGAATACCACGGCTTCTTCTGGTTCTACTTCCTCAACGAGCATCTCTTTCGGTTCCTTAACATCCGTTACCCGCGCGACTACAACACCGTCCCGCGCCTCTGGTTCTGGCTCCTGCACCTCGTCTGGCTGTTTCCATGGAGCCTCACCTTCTTCACCGCCTTCCGCCAGAGCTTCCGCGCCACCAGCCGGGAAGGAAAGGTCCGGCTGCTCTGCATCATCTGGACCACCTTTGTCCTCGTCTTTTTCAGCCTCTCCACCACGCAGGAGTACTACTCGCTTCCGATCTACCCAGCCCTCGCGATCCTCCTCGGCAGCGACCTCGCCACGCGCGAACGCTACCCCCGCGCCGCGCGCATCGTTCTTGGCTCCGTCCTCAGCCTCAGCTTCTGCGCCATCATCTTTCTCCTCGCCTATAACCTGCACACGCCGACGCCCGGAGACATCTCCCGCGCGCTGACGCAAAACCCTGACATGTACACGCTCTCGCTCGGCCATATGAGCGACCTGACGCTCCACTCCTTCGCCTATCTCCGGCTGCCGCTGATCATCGCCGCCTGCGGATTGCTCATCGGTATCGCCGTCACCCTTCGCCAGCGCAAGACCACAACCACCGTCGCGATGCTCGCCCTGATGATGATCGTCTTCGTTGAGGCTGCCCGCCTTGCGCTCGTCGTCTTCGACCCCTATCTCAGCTCGAAGCCGCTAGCCGACGCGCTCCTGCGCTCCGAACCCGGCCAACTCGTCGAAGGAGACGCCTACTACGCCTTCTCATCCGTGTTCTTCTATACCAACAGGACCGCGCTCCTTTGGAACGGCCGAAGCAATAACCTCGAGTACGGTTCCTACGCCCCCAACGCTGCCCAGGTCTTCATCGACGACACCGCGATCAAGGCCCTATGGACGAGCAGCCAGCGCATCTACCTACTGGTCTACGGCGACGACCTCCCGCACCTGAAAACGCTGCTCCCGACACCACCCAAAGTCGTCGCCACCAGTGGAGGCAACTACCTTTTGAGTAACGCAAACTAAAAACTCCAAATTCCGGTTTGCAAAAATCCGTTTTGTGGCTAGTCTATTTAGCGACGTGAGGGGTGCCCATGGCGGGATCTTCTGCGGATCGTCGGCTCAACGTCCTCGGCAACACGTTACGGCGAGACGCATGGTGGACTGAAATTCTGCCCGTCATTATCGTCCTCAGCGCATTCGGAATCTACGCCACTTACCGCGCCTTCGAAGGCAGGTTCTATGAGTGGGGACCATACATCTCGCCGTTCTACTCGCCTCTCATCGACCCCGAGCACCACTGGTGGCGGTTCTCGCCGGCGCTGCTGATTCTCGCCGGCCCGCTTGGCTTCCGCGCAACTTGCTACTACTACCGAAAGGCCTACTATCGGGCATTCTTTCTGCACCCGCCGGCATGCGGAGTAAGCGAAGGAAGCAGAGCCGCATACAGCGGAGAGACCCGCTTTCCATTCATCCTGCAAAACATCCACCGCTGGTTTTTCTATCTCGCACTGGTGTTTATCGTTTCCCTCTGGTGGGACGCGATTCGTTCTTTCTTCTTCGCCGATGGGTTCGGGATCGGGGTAGGCTCGCTCGTGCTGCTCATCAACATTGTCTTGCTCACTCTCTATACCTTCTCTTGCCACTCCCTGCGTCACCTGGTCGGAGGAAAGCTCGATTGCTTCTCTTGTACGAGATTCGGACCCGCACGCCATACCGCATGGGGGTGGATCAGCCGCTTGAATGAACGCCACATGCTCTTTGCATGGGTAAGTCTCTTTTCAGTGGGTCTGGCCGATCTTTACGTACGTATGGTCTCGGCAGGTCTCGTGAAGGATATTCGGCTTCTGTGAATTCCAAGTACGAAGTCCACGAACACGATGTGCTCATCATCGGCGCCGGAGGTGCCGGGCTTCGTGCTGCGATCGAGGCATTGGCACAAGAAGTGCGTGTCGGAGTTGTGTGCAAGTCGCTGCTTGGCAAAGCCCACACCGTGATGGCCGAGGGCGGAATCGCCGCGGCGATGGCCAACGTCGATACCTCCGACGACTGGCGCACGCACTTTCGCGACACCATGCGCGGCGGAAAATTCCTGAACAACTGGCGCATGGC
>Ga0126381_100010324_pt1 | contig 10516 bp, 11 predicted proteins | sample PanSoiMetPlot_28_FD_96465 | JGI IMG/M metagenome (GOLD analysis project Ga0126381, IMG submission 96465) | Tropical forest soil microbial communities from Panama - MetaG Plot_28 | ecosystem: Environmental > Terrestrial > Soil > Tropical forest > Bulk soil | place: Panama | collected 2016-02-17 | reverse complement strand
GGCTTTCTTTACCCGTCCTACACGGGTGGTGTCGTCGTGCCGTTCCGCTCGGAGGCGGCAGAAGCCATGTGGACGCAGTTTGCGTCGCTGTGGAAAAGCGTCAATCCAAACTCGACCAGCTACAACTTCATGCAGGAGCCGTTGCTCGCGGGCGATGTTTGGATCGCCTTCGACCACATCGCACGGCTGCTCGACGCACTGCGCCAGAAGCCCGACCAGTTCATTGCCTTTCCTGCCCCTGCGGGTCCCAAGGGTCGCGGCTATATGCCGGTGCTGGCCGGCCTCGCGGTCGTGAAGGGAGCGCCAGACATGAACGGGGCAATGGCGCTGATCGACTATCTGGCCCAGCCCGCTACCCAGATCGCAACCGCGCGAAGCGTCGGCTTCTTCCCCGTCGTGACGGCGGATCTGCCGCCCGACCTCGACCCCGGCATAAAGCTCGGCGCCGCCGCGATCGAAAGGACGCAGTCGGCAAAGGATGCGCTGACGGCGCTGCTGCCGATCGGCCTCGGTCAGCGCGGCGGTGAGTTCGACAAGGTCTTCATGGACACCTTCCAACTCATCGTGCTGCGCGGTCAGAAGCCGCGCGCGGTGCTCGACCGGGAGGCGGAGACGTTGCGGCGCCTGATGACCGAAACCGGAGCGCCGTGCTGGCTCCCCGATCCGCCGAGTACCGGCCCATGCCAGGTGCAGTGACGGCGCTCCTTGCAATGATGCTGCATCGATATCGTGCGTGCTTCGAGACTCGCCTAGCGGTCGCTCCTCAGCATGAGGTCTGTCTTTGATGGCACTGAGAAAATTCCTCATCCTGAGGAGGCCGCGAAGCGGCCGTCTTGAAGGACGCACCGGGCCCCTCCAGCCACGCCAATGAACGTCCAGGTGGTCCCCTACCTGCTAATCGCGCCGTCACTCGCGTTCTTGACCGTGCTCTTCTTCGTGCCGCTCGTGGAGACGGTCGGGCTGGCGTTCCAGGCCGAGGGCAGCTGGAGCATAGAGAATTTCGTGCGGATGGCGGCGGATCTCAATTTCACCGACGCGGTCGTCAATACATTCGAGATCGTCATTATTGTCGTGCCGCTGCAGGTGCTGCTGGCGCTTGCAATGGCGATGATGCTGCAGCACGTACGCGGCGGGCGGGACATTGTGCTGTGGATCTGGTCGATCCCGCTCGGCATCTCCGATCTCGCCGCGGGCCTCGTATGGCTCGCGATCCTCACAGACAAAGGGTACCTCAACACGGTCCTTGTCCGGCTCGGCGTGCTGAGCGGCCCGCAGAGCTGGCTCAGTTACGAGACGCCCGTGACCCTGCTGGCGGCGATCGTCGTTGCCGAGCTATGGCGGGCAACCGCAATCGTGCTGGTCATCCTCGTTGCCGGTGTACAGCTCATTCCGAAGGAGTACCGCGAGGCAGCCGATGTGTTTGGCGCCACACCCTGGCAGCGCTTCACGCGCGTGACATTGCCGTTGCTCAAGCCCAGCATCCAGACGGCGCTGATTTTGCGCACGGTGCTCGCATTCGAGATGTTCGCGATCGTTCTGTCGATCGGCGGGCGCAATTTCCCGGTCCTCGTCAGCGAGGCCTTCAACTGGCAATACAACCAGCAGGATTTCGGCGTTGCCGCGGCCTATGCGGTCATCGTGATGACCGTCTCGCTCGTTGCTACCCTGATCTATCTCTGGACGCTGCGCACACCGGCGGCACAGCGATGACCTTGCGGCGAGCGGTGTTCATTACCGGGATCGTAGTGTTGTGCACCTGGACACTGGTCCCGATTTATCTGATCGCACTCGCCGCCGTCGGGGGCCGAACCGTCGTCAACAGCTGGCCAAAGCCGTTTCTGCCGCCGGTCGACATGTCCTTCGCGACGATGCGGGAATTCCTAGACATTGCTGGGGTATGGACTTCGGCGCTCTACAGTGTCGAGGCGGCGGTTCTTTGCATGACGTTCTCTATCCTTCTGGGCGTGCCGGCGGGCTATGCCCTCGCGCGCTTTGTCTTCGCCGGCGCTACGGCCTACCGCCTTCTCGTCTTGCTGACGCGCGCTTTCCCGGTGGCGATCCTCGCTTTGCCCCTTACTGTGGGATTCATCCGCCTGGGTCTCTACGACACGCCGCTCGGGGTGAGCCTGATGCATACCACACTCGCTCTACCCTTTGCGGTGCTGATTTCGGCGAGCCTCTTTCAGGCAATTCCGCGAGAGCTCGAGGAGGCAGCCTGGGTGTTTGGCTGCTCGCCCGTGCGCGCGTTTTTCCGCGTCGTGTTGCCACTGGCTCTGCCTGGTATCGCGGCCACGGCGATCTTCGCCTTTGTGATCTCTTGGAACGAAGTATTCGCCGCCTCGGTGCTGACGGTACGGCACAAAACGCTTACCGCCTACCTGCTCTCCGTATTGTCGGAGAGCCCGCTGCATGTGCAGTTTGCCGGCGGCCTTGTGCTGATCATTCCCTCGGTGCTGTTCATCTTCCTCGTGCGCAAGCGCCTCTTTTCGATGTGGGGGATCGCCAACCGATGATGTTGAATTCGCCATGTGGTTGTGCCCCTCTTCGTCCCCTAGGGGGAAGAGTGAGGGGCCCGCGAAGCGGGAGGGCGAGGTGGGCATCCGCAAGTACTCTGCCATCCCGCACCTCACCCCGACCCTCTCTGCCCCCAGGGGCGGAGAGGGAGGATTTTCCGGTCGGGGACTGAGATGGCCGACATCATCATCGACAACGTCACCAAGTCCTTCGGCAGCTTCACAGCGCTCGCGCGGGTAGACCTGCATGTCGCCGATGGCGAGTTTCTCGCCCTGCTCGGCCCGTCGGGGTGCGGCAAGACCACATTGCTGCGGATCATTGCAGGGCTCGAAACGCAATCTTCGGGCAGCGTAAAAATCGGCGGGTCCGACGTTTCTGGTCTGCCGCCGCGCAAGCGCGGCCTGGCAATGGTGTTCCAGAACTACGCGGTCTTCCCGCATATGACCGTCCGCCAGAATATCGGCTTCGGCCTGCGGATGGCGGGTGCGGATACCGCGCGGATCAACCGGCAGGTCGCGCGGGCGGCAGCGCTCTTGCACATCGAACCCAATCTCGACCGCTACCCGGCGCAACTCTCAGGCGGGCAGCGCCAGCGGGTCGCGGTCGCCCGAGCATTGGCAATCGAACCGGCGGTGCTGCTGATGGACGAGCCGCTGTCGAACCTCGACGCGTTGCTACGGCTCGAGATGCGCGCCGAGCTGAAGTCAGTGCTGCGCGAGGCCGGGACGACCACGATCTATGTGACGCACGATCAGACCGAAGCGATGGGGCTCGCCGATCGCATCGCGGTGCTACATGCCGGCCGCATCCAGCAGGTTGGACCGCCCGCTGAAGTATACGCTTCGCCTGCGACCAGGTTTGTCGGTGGCTTTGTCGGCAGCCCGCCGATGAATTTTCTGAGCATGCGGGTCGAAGACGGCCAAATCCGGCTGGGCACGCTGACGTTGCCACCGCCCACGGGATCAAACCGGCAAATCGTATTGGGCGTACGTCCGGAGGATTTGCAGGCCGCCACAGTTGCCGAGGGCTTTGCGTTCACGATACGCGTGACCGAGCCGCTGGGGCCTCACATCATGCTGACCGGGGAAACCCTGGGCCAACAAATCCGGGTAGTAGTGCCTCCGGAAACTCCTGTCCGGGTTGGCGAGACGATGCACCTTCGTCCGCGCCTGGACCGTGTGGTCTGGATGGACCCGGAGAGCGGGGTGGCGATTGGTCGTGACCAAGAGAGTCGGAAGCTTGGAACTGAAGCAGCAGGCGGTTGAGGTTCTTCGCCGCAATGACCGCAGCGGCTACACGATGCCAACTGCAAGCGGGCTCTATCCGGCGCAGTGGAACTGGGATTCTTGTCTGGTAGCACTGGGATTGGCGCAATTTGACGAAGCGCGCGCCGTCGCCGAGATCGAGACATTGCTCGCCGGGCAATGGCCAGACGGGATGGTGCCGCACATCCTGTTCCATGGCGACGACAGCAGCTATTTCCCGAATGCCGCTGTCTGGCGGGCGGGACCCACGGCGCGCTCCTCGGGCCTCACGCAACCGCTCGTCGCGGCGACGGTGGTGCGACACCTCTTCGAGAATACGTCGGACCCAGCGATCCGAGTGCGGCTGACTGCTCTCGCGCCGAAACTGCTCGACTGGCACCGTTGGTGTTACGCCGCACGCGATCCCGAGGGCACCGGGTTGGCGTCGATCATCCACCCATGGGAAAGCGGCATGGACAACAGCCCAGTGTGGGATGACGCGCTCGCCGCCGTCGATCCAGGGCCCTCCGTCGCCCATCTGCGCAGGGACATAGGTTTCGCCGCGCCGGCCGAGCGGCCGACGGGGCCGGAATACGACCGCTACCTCAACCTCGTCATCCTGTTTCGCGACAATGGCTACCACGCCGACCGCCTTTACGATGTCTCGCCGTTCCGAGTGGCCGATATCGGTTTCAACGCCATCTTGCAGCGTGCAAATCACGATCTGCGTTGGCTTCTGGCTGGGACCGGGGATGGCACTGGCGCTGCGGAAGTCGCAATGATGGAACAGAAGACAGGTGCTGCGATCGCGCGATGCTGGGATGAAGAGGACGGCTTTTTTCACGGCCTCGACACCCGCTCGGGCGCGGCCATTCGCAAGCCTGGTATTGGCGGGCTGTTGCCGCTGTTCGCCGACCATCGGTTAGCGGAGCGGCACCCGAGCTTGGTACAACGGCTGGCGAGCTGGTTGGCCGGGGTCACCTATGGCGTGCCGAGCTTCGAGCCCGGTCGCCCAGAATTCGAGCCACAGCGCTATTGGCGAGGTCCTGTTTGGCTGATCGTAAACTGGATGCTGATCGACGGACTGGAGCGCAACGGGTGCGCCGACCTCGCCTCGCGCATTCGCCGTGACAGCTTGAGGTTGGTCGAGCGCGCCGGCTTCGCTGAATACTTCGATCCACATACGGGAGTAGCCCTCGGCGGCTCCGAGTTTTCTTGGACCGCCGCAATGTACCTGCATCTCGTGGCAGATCGCACGTAGTCTAAATTCGTTGCCGCAACGCATCGGTGAGAGGCAAAATCACCCTCAAGAAACCGGGAAGCCAGGGCGCCGACGCTTGCCTCGCGCCGTAGGAGCCGAAAACGATGATCATCGAGAGGCTGAAATCAGGCGTCATTACAGTTGGTCACGGACGCGGCTTCGTCGTCGAGGGTGCCGGCGAGCGCCTCGTCATCACTGCGGCGCATTGCTTGCCGTTTCTCCCGCCGGCCCTGCCTTCTCTCGGGCTCGAGGCGCGCACCTATGGGCCGCTCTTGGCTCCCCGTGGGGAAGAGCCACGCGCGTGGGCGTTGTGTCGCTTCGTCGATCCGATCGCCGACATCGCCGTGCTCGGTTCGCCCGACAATTCCCACGCTGATGATTACAAAGCGCTGATGGGGACAGCGACGGCGCTGTCGATCGGCGATGCCTTTCGGCATCCGGTGAATTTCTGGGCGCCGGCCCGGCTATTGTCGCTCGACGGCCGGTGGTTCTCCTGCACGATCCGCCACTTCGGCGGGCCGCTTTGGATCACCCACGCGGCAGAGCGCGTCCACGGCGGGATGTCGGGCTCGCCGATTGTCGCCGAGGCCGGGACGGTGATTGGGGTCGTATGCACGACCACGTCGCCCCGGGAGGGGGGTCCTAACGCCCGCCTTTCCGACAACCTACCTGGATGGCTGCTCCGCGACACCCTCCCAGCCCGACCGCTCTCACAGGGGATAGGTGCGCCGGCCTCCCCAATCTGAGAAAAATCGTGTTGCCGCAGCGGTTTGTCACAGGATCAGCGAGCGTTCCGATACAGCTGCAAGCCGATAGTCGAGGGCGGGCCAAACAGTGCCTGCCGCGTTTCGCGCCAGCTGCACGCCGCCCACAGGTCGCGAGCCAACGCCAGCCATTCGTGAAACGCGATCCGCACCGGGTTGTTTGAGCGCAGCGGCTCGACGAGACCGTAACGGCACGGAAGCTCGTCACGCTCGAGGCGCAACGTGCCGAACAGGCGATCGAAGATGATCAGCACGCCGCCGTAATTGGCGTCGAGATACTCGGGGTTGGCGGCGTGATGGACACGATGGTGGGACGGCGTGTTAAAGACGAATTCGACGAAGCCGAGCTTTGGCACCCAGTCGACATGCAACCAGAACTGGTAGAGGAGGTTGAGGTTTAGGGTCGCGAAGACGATAGGCGCGGGAAAACCGAGCCAGACCAGCGGCACGAAAAAGATCGGAATGCCGCTGAGCCGCCCCGTCCAGCCAAACCGGTAGGCGGCCGCGAGATTGAACTGGTTCGACGAATGATGCACCGCATGCGTCGCCCATAGCCAGCGTACGCGATGCGCGCAGCGGTGAAACCAATAGTAGCAGAACTCCTGCCCGAGAAAGAGTGCCGCAAAGGCGCCGACCCCGCTGAGCGGCACGGTCGCGATGCGATGCGACCAGGCCCATGCGATGGCTGGATCGGCCAGCCCGATTGGCAACAATGTAAAGACGACGTATTGGCGGCCGAGCAAATCGGCCAGCGAGGCAAAATAGGCCCGCCAATCGTAATCGCCGCCCTTGCGCAACCAGAAAACCAGCGCCTCGACGGTCGCGAGTAAAATCACGACCGGGACCGAATAGATAAAGATCAAGCGCAGCGTCTCCATCGTGCCCTCCGTGCCGGTGGTTTGCAGCCCGAGAGCTTCCGAAACGGCCGTCTGATTTTCTCACCGATTCCGGACGAGCACGCGCCGAATATCGCCTCGGTCTCACCGATTCCGGAATCGGTGAGCCGTCATTTGGCGGCGGCAGCGTATGACACGACGAGCCTGGCACGACGGAATTCGCTTGGCGTCATCCCAGTCTCGGCCTTGAAAGCGCGGTTGAACGGCCCGATCGACTGAAACCCAGCATCGAGCGCAATCGTCAAGATTGGCACTTCGGCCTGGGTCGGATCGGCGAGTGCCGCCTTTGCCTCGGCGAGGCGGTAGCCGTTGACGAAACTGCTGAAATTGCGGTGTGCGAGCCGCTGATTGATGAGGCGCCGCAAACGATATTCCTGGGTGCCGAGCCGGGCGGCCAGTGCCGCGATGCCTAGCCCTCCTCGCGATAGGCCTTATCCTCTTCCATCAGCCGGCGGAGCGCCGCGAGGAGCACGCGTTCTTGCGCATCTGGCGGCGTCGGTTCGGCGGGCCGGTCGGCGGCCAACGCCGGCAGAGGCGACGGCGCAACGAGCACGTCGTTCGGTTCGTCGAAGAGACGCATCAGCGCGAACGCGAAGGCCATTATGACCAGCGCAGCCACGTCGAGAGTAGTGCCAGGGATGCCTCCCGCGCCATGATAGGGCATCGCTTCAGTGATCGTGATCGCTGCGATCAAGAGCCCGGCGCCAACCGCCAGGATAACGCGAAACCGGCGCCTTGCCTCGACGAGATCGCCGGCGCGCCCGGCCAGCACCTGCCAGACCGCGAGGCCAGCGAGCAACAACGCGAGCGCCTTCACGGCGGGCCAGACAACCACCCATCCAGCGAGAATACAGACGGCACCGAGTGAGACGAGTACAAGCCAAGGCAGAAACTTGCCCCAAGAGGGTTGAAACTCGTCATCAAAGCATGCGGTGGTCCACAACCAGAAGACGGCGGGCGTGCCGATGCTGAGGAGCCGAAGCGGAGCGAGCCACGCTGCATGCAGGTGAACCAGATCCGGGATCGAGACGATCGCATAGGCAGCCGCGCTGACCGCGAAGAGCGCGCCGTAGCCTGCAGCCGGCGAACGCCGCCGGCCGAGCAGCGCCGTTGCGGCAAGGAGCGCTAGCAACACGACAGCGCCACCCCGCAGCGCGGCCTCGAAAGTGGACATAAGCGGGACCCGCTCCTCTCATCCCTGAGCTTGCCCCTTGCGGCTCAAAAAGTCCTTGAAACCTTCGCGGGGGTGGCCGGCGGCGAGCCAGGTGGCGCGGGCCTCCTCCTCATTATCGTAGCGCTCGTGCCAGCCCATCCCCATTTGCTCGTGCAACAGCCGCTTGATCCCCTGCACCATTCGCGCGTCGTTCTTCGCGATCACTTGCGCGATTTCCAGACACGTGTCTAGCAAGCGTGCCGCCGGTACGATCTGGTTGAGAAGACCGATGCGCTCGGCCTCGTCCGCATTGACGACCCGCCCGGTGTAAAGGAGCTCTTTGGCCTTCGGCAGGCCGACTAGGAGCGGCAATGACCAAGTCGAATTGACCCGCCCATAGCTCGCGGCGAGAAAGCGAAACGCACTACGCTCGCAGCCGATCCGCAGATCGAGGGTCGAGCTCAAGAGTGCTGCACCGCCATAGGCCAGCCCGTTTATCGCGCCGATCAGTGGCTTGCCAAACGTCGCGATGTGCCAGGTGGCATTGCCGCGCATCTCCGCGCGTGTCTCCAATTCCTCGGAGCTGAGCCCGGCCATCTCGTGGATGTCGGCGCCAGCAGAAAACGCCCGGTCGCCTGCCCCGGTCAGGATCACGGCTTTGATGTCGTCATCCTTCTCGAATTGAGTTAGCGCCTCGTCGAGTTCGCGTACCAGCGGAAAGCTCAAAGCATTCAACTTTTCCGGGCGGTTCAAGGTGATCACGGCGGCACCGTCGAAGCGCTCGGTCAGGATGAATTCGTAGGCCATGTTGTGTTCTCCTTTTAGTGCCGTAGCCGGCATCCCGACGAGTTGCGTGCGTGGTAGTTGTGCCGTAACGTCGTTCTGTCGCCAGTTGATGGACCAGCCTGGATCCCGCCCGTTATAGGAGCGGTGCCGGAAATAATCCACGCGGAGGAGACGCCTCGATGAACGGGTTCCGGTTGATCACAGGATTGGGGATGGTGGTGCTGGCATCGGCCAGCGCTGCGGCTGCCGGCGGGCACGTAATGCTGCAACCGGACAGCCTGAAATGGACTGACGCACCCCCAGTACTCCCGAAGGGAGCGCAGATCGCCGTTCTTTATGGCGATCCGGGCAAACCGGGACCGTTCGTTTTCCGGCTCAAATTCCCCGCCGGCTACAAGGTGGCGCCGCACATCCACCCCAACGACTACAACCTGACGGTGCTGTCGGGGGCCATGAATTTGGGAATGGGCGACAAATTCGATCCGGCGCGGGGTCAGGCGCTGAACACTGGCGGTTTTCTGCATCTGCCGAAACGCACGCACCATTACGAATGGACCGCCGAGGACACGGTGATCGAGCTCAGCGGCGTCGGACCAGTCGGAATGACCTATCTCAACCCGGCTGACGATCCGCGCAAGGCCAAATAAACCGGCTTTGACACCTGGCCGGGCCGCGTGCTAGCGGAACCGGGTAGGTGATCGGAATTCGAGAGGGGCGGCAATGACCGGAGCGCTCGAAGGCGTGCGTGTACTCGAATTGGCGCGGTACCAGGCAGGGCCCCGCGGCGGCATGATCCTCTCCGACCTCGGCGCCGAGGTTATCAAGATCGAAAAACTGGGCGGCGAGGAGACCCGGAAGTCGCCGCCCCTGGTACGCGGCCAGAGCGTCTATTTCTCCGTGTACAACCGCGGCAAGAAGAGCCTCTGTCTCGATCTGCGTACGGAGCGCGGCAAAGAGATCTTCGGCGGCCTAGTCAAGACCGCCGACATCGTATTGCAAAACTTCCGCCCCGGGGTCATGGACAAGATGGGCTTTGGCTATGAGAAGCTCCGTGAATTGAAGCCGGACATTATTCTGGGTTCGGTCTCCGGCTTTGGCCAGTACGGGCCCTACCGCGACCGCCCGGCCTTCGACCCCCTCGGCCAAGCGATGAGCGGCTTGATGACGCTCACCGGCACGCCGATCGGCCAGCCGCTCGGTACCGCCTCCTCAATTGTCGACCGCTACACGTCATTGCACGCAACAATTGGCATGCTCGCGGCACTGCATCACCGCGAGCGCACCGGCGAGGGACAGGAGATCGACGTCTGCCTGATGGATTCAGGCCTAACGATGGTCGAGATCCCGACATCCTACTATCTCGCGACCGGCGAAGAGGGGGGCGAAGGCGGCCGCCCGCCTTACAAGGCCAAGGACGGGCATGTCGTGATCTCCGCCTCGGGTCGTGAGATGGGCTCGCGTTTATTGCAGATCGCCACCGGCGACGCGAACGCCGTCGCCAATACCGGCGCCTTCACCGGCCGCATGAGCCTTGACGATTCGCCACGCAAAAAAGTCGAGGCATGGTGCCTCGCGCATACCGTCGACGAGATCGTCAGCACTTTGGTCGAGGCTGACATCCCGGTCGCCCCGGTCAAGACCATTCCGCAAGTTGCCCAAGACCCGCATCTCTGGGAGCGCGAGATGCTGGTCAAGATGGAGGACCCGGTCGCCGGCGAAATGTACCTCCCCGGCGCAACGATCAAAATGTCGAAGACCCCCGGCCGCATCGGCCCCGTCCCGACCCCCGGCCAACACACCGAGGAGGTCCTCTCCCGGCTCCTCGGCTACGACCGCGCAACATTGGAAGAGCTGCGGCAGGCGAAGGTGATCGCGTAACACGCACCGGTTGCTAAACT
>Ga0126381_100010323_pt1 | contig 10516 bp, 10 predicted proteins | sample PanSoiMetPlot_28_FD_96465 | JGI IMG/M metagenome (GOLD analysis project Ga0126381, IMG submission 96465) | Tropical forest soil microbial communities from Panama - MetaG Plot_28 | ecosystem: Environmental > Terrestrial > Soil > Tropical forest > Bulk soil | place: Panama | collected 2016-02-17 | reverse complement strand
TTGCGAAATTGCGCTTCGCAAGCGGCAGCGTCGGCGAAATCGCCGAACGGGCCGTAGAACGGCTTTATGCCGGCGGCCGCGCAGGCATCGACCATCTTGGCGATGGTGTAATGCCACAGGTCCTGCTGATAAGCGGCGCGCGGCGCCGCATCGGCCGACGTTTTATCGGCCAACACCTTATAGTCGGGATGGCCGCCGCCGACGCGCGTCGTCTTCATCGCCCGCGATGCCGCAAGATCGGCCGGACCGAGACTGATGCCGTGCAGGCGCGGCGACGCCGCGGCGATAGCCTCGACATTGTTGACGCCCTCGGCCGTTTCCAGAATGGCGTGAATGAGGATCGGCTTGGTCACGCCGTGCTTGGCTTCGAGCTGCGCCAGCAGCTGGTCGAGATAGTGGATGTCCCACCGACCCTCGACCTTCGGCAGCATGATCACGTCGAGCTTCTGGCCGACCGCCGCCACGATCTGACAGACTTCGTCGAGCATCCACGGCGAGTTGAGCGCGTTGATCCGCGTCCACAGCCCAGTGCCGCCGAAATCGCAAGATTGCGCCATGGCGATGAAGCCTGCGCGCGCCGCCTCCTTGGCGCCGGCCGGCACCGCGTCTTCCAGATTGCCGAGCACCACGTCGACGTCGCCAATGAGTTCGGGGACGCGGCTTCGCACCTTCTCGATGTGCGGCGGCACGAAATGAATCATGCGCTCAAGCCGCAGCGGCAATTCGCGCAGCGGCGCCGGCGCTCCGATGGCGAGGGCTTTGAAAAAATTGCGCGGCAGCTTCATGCTGCCGCACCATGGCGCCGAAGCCGCTCCGCTGCAACCGGACCTAACGCAACCCGACCGTCCCCGCAGTACGGATCAATGCGGCCGCGACAGGTACGCCTTTTCCAGCGCGTCGATGGTCATCAGCAGCATCTGATACGCCTTGCTGTCCACCGTGCGCACGTCGTCCAACGCATAAGACAGGTACGCGACCATCATGTCACGCAAGTCGGCCGCGACGATCGCATCAGCGACCGGCCCTTCCAGATCCAAGTTCTTCATCTCACCCCCTGCTACTCATACGCCGCACATACGTCCCCACGCCGGAACTGCCCGACTGCAGGATTGACCCTCGATACGTTGGCCGCGTTTCCGATTGCTTCGACATGCCACCATCATGGCGCTGGCCTGTGTCACATTTATTTCTCGGTGCTTTTATTTCTTCGGTACTTTCCGCCCGGGCGCCGCCTTGCGCGGCGCGGCGTCGGACGTTTGGTTGAGTTCGTCGAGCTCGGCCGCCCTTTGCATCAATTCGACGCCGATGGCCTCGAGCTCGTGCGACGTCGGCGTATGCGGGCAATCGCGCGCCGCGCGCGTGCAGCGCTGCGCCAGGTCGCGCATGTACGACGACGAATCGGACCCGGCCCAGGCGTAGGAAGTGCCGGCATCGCTCGGCAGGTCGGTTGCGGCCACGGTCACGTCGCTATCGCACGGCGCGCATGGCCAACCGACCGCCGCGCCGCCAAACACGCATCGACGATGTCGATTGGCGACCCACAAAGGCTGTAGCGCGGCGATTTATTTCTTGTTTCATGCGCTTACCGAGTGGTCGGCCTATTAGGCCACCAACAGCGTCGCGCCGGAATCGTGCATAGGTCTGCCGCGCGAGGGGCAATAAGTATTGCCCTCGATCATCCTTTGGTATGAACGGACCGTCCCGCACGCGATCGCGTGCAGAAGGTATTCGGCTCCCCCATCGTCACCGCCGGCCGTGAGCCGACGGTCCATGTTGCACAACCGCGTTCGACACGACGCGGTGGTTACTACTCGGCGGCCGGCAGCGGCGCCGCCGCGGCGGCGTGGCCCGCGTGAGCGACCCCTTTACGCACATTCACCGCATATTGGCCGCGTTTTCGGTCCGGCGTGGTGTTGGGCACGACCACGGTGCGGTGGAACGCCTGCCAATCGTCGGCGGACAATTCGGCCATGTCCTTGACCGCAAAACTCTGCAGAAATTTCTCGGCATAAACCTCCTTGCGCACCGGCTGGACCTGCAGGAACGGAATGTCGCTGCGGAAGTCGATCGGCACATCGGTCTTGAGGATGCGCACGTTATCGAACAGCGGGCCGAACCAGTGGTCGGTCTCGATGATGCCTTCGAGCGTCTGAAACGCCTGGCTGTGCGGCAGGTTGGCGACGCCGCGAACGAGCAGGCTCCAGCCCGGCGCGGTGCGCGCGATGGCCCCGGTCCAGATCTGCAGCTGCCCGGGCTGGATCGAGGGCGCCAAGAAGGTCGGCGAAAAGCCGCGCGCCTCCGGCGGCGCCGCCTCATCGAACTGCCGGCTGAAGTTCGGATACTGCACGGCGTCGCGGGTGAGCGGCAGCCATTCGTCGACCCCCGGATAGGTCCACAACATGTCGCTGCCGTCCCATACGACCTTGAAACTCAAGGGCAAAAACACATACCAGCCGAACGCCGAGGCGCTGGTGATCGCCTCGCAATAGCGCAACGCCCGCGCCGGGATGACGCCGCCCACCGCCTTATCCGCCCGCCGTGGCGGATTGGCATTGGGGACGAGCTGGAAAAACTCGACCAGGGGAGGGGGCCGATTTGCATCCATTTCACCACCTCACATACGAGCACACGCAACAAGGCGACCTCGGAAGCGCCATGCGCTCCCGAGACGCCAAGTGGAACTCGTAATGTTAGAAAACAGGCGCTTCGTCGCCCAGGCGGACCTTGGTCTGGTCCTGCCGCTGAACTTTATCGCCCGCACGAATAGGGCGAACGAATACAGGGGCTTCGTCGCCGAGCCGTACTTTGCCCTGACCGGCAGTCGCCCCATCACGAATCACCTTATCGCCGAGCTTAATTGTAGCCATTGCTGTCTCCTGCTATCCCCAGTCGCTTCTTTGGACTGTGATTCGCAGCGTAGGAGTCAGCAGAGGGTGCGCAAACGAACAGACGCACTTTTCCACTAAGATGAAGTCTTGGTACTGAGCGCTAAACGCGTAGTCCAAAGGATAGGCTGGTCACGACCTTCGGCCGCTTTATTTCTCCGCCGAAACGGCACATTTGTTTTTCAAAACATCTTTATTGTTCCGGGATTACTCCATGGCACCATCACGCAATCGCAAACTGGTTGTAATCATCGATGATGATGCTCTGGTACTAGAAGCGACGCGAGGCCTGGTGCGCTCGTGGGGATGTCAGGTCGTCGCCGCTGAGTCCTGCAAGGACGCGGTGGCAAAGCTCAGCGAGCTCGGAAAGCGCCCTGATTTGATCGTGTGTGATTATCGGCTTCCCGAAGGGTCGACAGGCGTCGACGCCATCGAAACGCTACGCGGCACGTCCGAAATTCCCGCTTTGCTCGTCACAGGGGATCCAACACTCGCGGAATGTGATGATGACCTCGTCGGCGGCTATCGACTCCTGCACAAACCAGTGAACCCCAAAACGTTTCGAGCTATGCTGGTCGACGCCTCCGTTTTGTCCGATTGATCCAGGCTGGGCGATGGCTGTCGCAAGCAGGCAAGTAAGCGCGTCTGACTACGGTCTGATCGTGCTGCTAGGAATCCTTTTAGGGATTCCATACGCGCTAACGAAAATCTCTCAAACAACAATACCGCCGTTGACGGGGGTTGCAGCACGTGTGGTGTTGGCCGCAATCGCGCTTTGGATTGTCGTATTCACGTCCAGAATAGAATTAAGCGCACTAAAGAAGTATGCTCCTTTATTGCTGCTCCAAGGCATGATTTCCTGCGCCGTCCCATACACCCTGATTGCGTACGGTCAGCTGACAATTAACAGCGCGCTTGCGGCGATTTTGAACTCCTCGACCCCGGTTTTCGTTTGCCTCATCAGCTTTTTTTGGACGCGACACGAGCCATTGAATTTTAATCGTCTCGTCGGCGTCGCCGCCGGATTGGCTGGCGTCGTTATGATTGCGGGCGTGAATGCATTGCATGGCATCGGCAACGAGATTTTCGGACTGGCGGCGATTATCGTCGCCACTGTGTGCTCGGCAATCGCTGCGATTCAGGGTCGCCGGCTCAACGACATCCCGCCGGCCCTTGCGGCAGCCGGAACTCTCAGCTGCGGTGCCATTGCTCTTGTGCCCTTTTGCTTTGTTATTGACGCACCATTCCATACTACGCCTTCAGCTGGCTCACTAACCGCATTGTTCGTGAACGCGATATTCGGAACAGCGCTGAGATCTGTGATCTATTTCCGCCTGCTTCGAACGATCGGCAGCATGGGCACCACCAGCGCCGGTTACCTCAAGCCGGCAGTCGGCGTAATCGTCGGATGCACCCTCTTGGATGAATCTTTGACATGGGCGGCGATGCTCGGACTACTGGCAGTTTCAGTCGGCGTGGCGGCAATTAATAAGAAGCAATCATCCTTGCTGCGGCAATCCGTTTATGGCACTGCCGCGTCGGCAATGCCGAGGGCTTGAACGCGTCTGCAAATCGCTTTGCCCGCCCCTATCGTCTCGGCGTGGGGTTACTCGTTATTCTATCAAGGCATCGGCGCCCGCGAGCAGAATTCGCGGCACAACCAAGCCCAGCGCGCGCGCTGTCTTCAAATTAATTACCAGTTCAAATTTCCTTGGCGCCTGCACGGGAAGGTCTGCCGGTCGCGCGCCTCGCAAAATTCTATCTGCATAGTCAGGCGCTCGCCTGAACAAATCCAGGATGTCGACACCGTACGATAGCAACCCCCCGTCATCTGCGAAGTAACGGTATGAATAAATAGCCGGAATCCGCCACTGCGCTGCCAATGAGATGATGATTTGGCGGTGCGCGGTCGTGAAATTATCCGGCATCACAATAAGTCCGCTTCCGCTCACAGTTCCAAGATCATAAAGGCTAGTTTTGATTTCATCCGGCGTATGAACTTGGATCGACAATGGCTTTACGTTGAATTGTCTGGCTGCCTTTAGGAAGTCGGGCATAAAAAATGCGTCGCCTTTCTGATTGGGAACGGAGGGCGGATTGTACATTACCGCGACACGGTCAAGTTCCGGCTTGAGCTCCCTTAGGATCGATAAATATTTTCCGGTAATCGTGGGCTGTAGAACCATAAAGCCTGTGATGTTTCCGCCCGGTCGCGCGAGGCTGGCCACCAGTCCGCTTCCGACTGGATCCGCCACGACGACGAAAACTATCGGAATAATGCTCGTGGCCTTATGAAGGGCAATCATGCAAGGAGTGCTGTGACCGATAATCAGGTCCGGACGAAGCTGAACCAGCTCATTTGCCATTGCGACTATTCGGGCGGCATCGCCCTCGCCATATCGATATTCGAGCCGCAGATTTTGGCCAACGATCCATCCTTTTGCAGCAAGGCCCTGCTCGATCACTTTGCTTCGTATTTGGGTCTCCTGGTCGTTTCCTAAACCCATAAGCACTCCGACCGTGCGCAATGGGTTTGCTGCTTGCACTTTCCAGGATTGGAATCCCGACGCAGCACTGGCCAAGATCAAGAATGTGCGCCGGTCCATCGTAGTAAAGCCTCGGAAAGGACCGTCACCGATCCCGAGCAATTTTCAAACAATGGTCATCCAGTCTATTGGAGACGCGCGGTTGCAGCACCTCGCATTTTGCCGCGGCCAACTCAATGGTATGATTCGAAGCTGAATTCACACGGGGGAATTGCATACAGGAGCAATTTGCAACATAGAGGGGTTAGGTACTCAACCCTTGGAGCAGCCCTGCCGTTCTGGACAGTCGCATGAAACCAAAGACCAAAGTACACGCGAGCGCCCCTGCCGTTGAGGTGGTCACTCAGCGTTCTGGACTGTTTCGCAAATACGTGGCGATGCTCCTCGGCGTTGTTAGTCTCGCGCTACTGATCAATGGCGCGTCGGATATCTGGTTCTCATACAAGGAGCAGAAGGCGCTCCTATTCCGCATCCAGCGCGAACAGGCAAAAGCAGCCGCAGACAAGATTGGACATTTCCTCAACGACATTAGAACGGGCTTGGCTTGGGAAGCCCAACTGCCTTGGAGCCACAGCACATTTGATGAATGGCAGTTCGATGCGGTCCGACTTTTACGCCAAGTACCGGCACTCAACGAAATCGTACAACTTGATGCCATAGGACGAGAACAATTCCGGATGTCACGGGAAGCACCTGACGTTATAGAAAGTCACATCGATCACTCTAAAGACGCGCCCTTTCTTCAAGCGAGGGAGCACAAGATTTATTACGGACCTGTGTATTTCATGGACGAATCGCAACCGTACATGACCATTGCAATGGCTGGCGCTCAACCCGAATTTGGTGTTGTGGTCGCACAAGTCAATCTCACGTTCATTTGGGACGTCGTATCGCAAATCAAAGTTGGCAAATCTGGGCACGCTTATGTGATCGACGATAAAGCTCGTCTGATCGCACACCCCGACATCAGCAACGTGTTACGCAAAACCGATTTGTCTGGCTTTGCACAAATACAAAAGGCGCGCGCGGCAGAATCGGTTGGCTTGCCGGACCAGCCTTTGGAAGGCACCGATCTCACTGGTACGCACGTTTTGAGCGCCTACGCGCAGGTCGCTCCAACAGGTTGGCTCGTTTTTGCCGAATTGCCGATCGATGAGGCCTATGCACCCTTGTACAATTCGGCGCTGCGGTCCGGCGCACTGGTTCTAGCGGCGCTGGTGCTGGCGATCCTCGCCGGCTTCCTGCTCGCGCGCCGCATGGTCGTTCCGATCCGCGCGCTGCAGGCCGGCGCGCAACGGATCGGCGGCGGCGATCTGGCGCAACGTATTTCGATCAACACCGGCGACGAACTCGAAGCACTTGGCGGGCAGTTCAACCGGATGGCGGAGCGGCTGCAGGAATCCTACGCGACGCTTGAACAAAAAGTCGAAGAACGCACCCGGCAGCTGGAACTCGCCAACAAGGCCAAGTCGCGGTTTCTGGCGACCGCAACGCACGATCTGCGCCAACCGCTGCACGCGCTCGGATTGTTCGTGGCACAATTGACCGGCCGCACCAATGCAGCGGAGCGCAAGCGGTTGGTCGGCGGCATCGAGGCGGCGCTGTCGGGCATGAACGCGCTGTTCGACGCGTTGCTCGACATTTCAAAGCTCGATGCCGGCGTGGTGAAACCGAAATGGAGCGAGTTTCCTGCGGCTCATGTTCTGCGCCGCATCGAAACCACATTCGCAGGCTGGGCGCGCGAAAAGGATTTGGCGCTGCACATCGTACCGAGCGACGCGTGGCTCCGCAGCGACACCGTCATGCTGGAGCAGATCGTCAGCAACCTTGTGCAAAATGCCATCCGCTACACAGCGCGCGGCAAGGTGCTGGTCGGCTGTCGCCGGCGCGGCGACCGGCTGCGCATCGAAATCTGGGACACCGGGCCCGGCATTCCGGAAGACCAGCGGCAGAACATTTTCAGCGAGTTCTATCGCCTGGAGCGTTCTGACCATACCAGCGGCCTCGGGCTCGGCCTCGCCATCGTCGACCGCCTCTGCCGATTGCTGGATCACCGGATCGAGGTGAAGTCGGTGTTGGGCCAAGGGTCGTGCTTTGCGGTCTCAGTGCCGGTGGTCGCGCCTGCCGATCATGTCGTGGCGCCGCAGAACGCCGCACCGTCGCGCACCATCGTGGCAGACAACAAGCTCATCGTCGTGATCGACGACGATCCGCTGGTGCTTGACGGCATGGGCAGCCTGATCCGCAGCTGGGGCTGCGGCGTCGTCACCGGCGACAATGAGTCGGCGGTGCTCGCTGACCTTGCGCGCCGCGGCGCACCGCCCGACGCGATCATTTCCGATTATCGCCTGCGCAACGGCAAGACCGGCATCGAAGCGATCGCGCGCCTGCGCGAGGCGGTCGCCGCGCCGATCCCGGCGTTTCTGATGAGCGGCGATACCGACCGCGACGTTGTGCGCCAAGCCGCGGAAAACGGCCTCGCGCTGTTGCACAAGCCGGTCGAGCCCGCCGCCCTGCGCACGATGCTGGCCGATACTCTAAAGCGCCCAGCGGCCGCGATGAGCGACGCAGCCACTGCGTCGTAACTCATCCTCGTCGCGTAGCGCAGCAACGAGATTGAGGACGATTACGTGCACCGGCACTCACGACTTGCCGGGCTCCGGAATCTTCCAGCCCAGCTTGTTGACAGCGACAACCGCGGCGGTGCGGCTCGGCACGTCGAGCGCGCGCAGGATTGCGGTGACGTGGTTCTTTACGGTCGGCTCGGCGAGATCGAGCGTGCGGCAGATGGTCTTGTTGTTCTTGCCTTGCATGATCAGCGCCAAGACTTCGATCTGCCGCTCGGTCAGCCCGGCTGCCTCGGGTGAGGCCAGGCGATTGTCGGCCATGGCATAGCGGGCCTGCGACGGCGCCGAGAAGCCTCCGGAAAGGATTTCGGGAGGAATGTAAGTGCCGCCTGACATGATCAGCCGCAGCGCGTTGACCATGACGTCGCCCTTGGCGGATTTCGGAATGTAGCCGCGCGCGCCGAGGTCGAGCGCACGGCGCACCTTGTCGGCGTCCTGATGGCCGGAGAGCACGACGATGGCGGCCGCCGGATAGCGCTCGCGCAAGTCGGCCAGCACGTCGAAACCGTCGCGGTCCGGCAGCGTGAGGTCGAGCAGGATGAGGCCTGTGTCGGGGTTTTCTGCAAGTCGCGCCATCGCCTCGGCGCTGTTGGTCGCTTCAAGCACGACGGCATCGCGCCGCAGCTTCTTGAGTACGCCATGCATCGCCTGCCGGATGAGGACGTGGTCGTCGATGAGCAGGATTTTCATGGCCGGGAAGCGCGAGAGGGCTGATAAATCGCATGCGGTGCATTGAGCGGGCAGTTCAACTGAAAACGGCTTTGCTACGGGGGGGCGGCGGCCGTCAAGCGGCAAACGGATTCATAGTTGCCGCTCAGAGGCGTTCGCCGCGCATTAACCGCGGCGCCCGCGCAAGCGTCGGCGCGACGCCGTCGCGCATTAACGCCCGGCGCAGTGGCCCGATCCGGTTGACGAGATAAAGCGATAGTCCGCGGAAACCTTGGGCCGGAATAAAGTCGGTCAGCAGGCTGCGGTTAAGAAGATCGACCGCCATAGCGCGGCTGGCCACATCGACGCGACGTTCTGCCGCGTAGCGCGCCAGCACCGCGGGCTCGCCGGGGTCGCGGTTGTCGCGCCGGGCCTCGGCGGCGATCTCGGCGATGGCTGCGGCATCGCGCAGGCCGAGATTGAGGCCCTGCGCACCGATCGGCGGCACCACGTGGGCGGCCTCGCCGATGAGCGCGATGCGACCCCGGGCGATGGATTCGGGGGTCTCGACCGCAAGCGGGAAAAAGCCGCGCCCCGGTTCGACCTGCATCGCCCCGAGCAGCGAATGGGCCCGGCGCTCAACCTCCCGCGACAGCGCGGTGTCGGTTTGCGCCGCGAGCGCTTGGGCGTCGTCGGGACGGAGCACACAAACGAGGCTGGAACGCCGGCCGGGCAGGGGAACCAGGGTGAACGGGCCGCTCTCGGTGTGGAATTCGGTCGAGGTGCCGTCGTGGGGACGCGCATGGTCTAGATTGAGCGTGAGCGCGGCCTGCGGATAGCTGCGCCGCTTCGACCCGATACCGGCGGCGGCGCGGCAAAGCGAGCGTGCGCCATCAGCGCCGACCGCAAGCTGCGCCCGCACCATTCCCTTGGCGTGAGCGAAGGTGACCGCCTGATCGTTAACGGTGACGGCCAGCGCCGGGGCGCGAATGCGTGGAATGGCGAGCGCATCGACCCGCGCCTCGAGCGCAGCCAGCAGGTGGCGGTTCTCGATGTTGGAGCCGAAGGCGTCGAGCCCGATCTCCGCGGCGGTGAACAACACTTCGGGGGCGCGAATAAGCCGCGCCGTATCGTCGACGATGCGAATGACGGAGAGCGGCGCGGCGTGGGGCCGGCAGGCGTCCCACACGCCGAGGGTTTCCAGCGCCGTCACTGAGCCTGCCAGCAGCGCGGTGGTGCGGTGGTCCGGCTCAGCCGCCGGCGCGATGAGCAGCGTGTCCACGCCCGCCACCTTGAGCGCAATAGCGCAAAGGAGGCCCGCGGGCCCGCCGCCGACGACTGCAACCTCGGCGTCGCATTGGCTCGTCGCTGTGCTCAGCTCCGCCATTCCGGCTCGGTCCGTTCGGGCCTGCGGTGGCCCCTCAGCCTGTAAATTTAGCAATGACAGAAGTTCCGCGCACGCTAGGCTAAAAGGGATATGGCGCCCTCAGGTTCATCCCGTCCCGCGACAGCCGCGGCGTTCGCGGTGCATGTCTTTACCGCCTGTGGCGCAGCCTGCGCTTTGCTGGCGCTGCTGGCAGCGGTGGAAGCGCATTGGCCGACGATGTTTCTATGGCTCGGCTTGGCGCTCGCCATCGACGGTATCGACGGCACCTTCGCACGCCGCCTGCGCGTCGCCGAGGTGTTGCCGCGCTGGTCGGGCGAGGTGCTTGACCTCGTGGTCGATATAATGACCTACGTGTTCGTGCCGGCCTATGCGCTGACGGCAAGCGGGCTCCTGCCGCAGCCGGTCGCGGTGCCGCTCGGCCTG
>Ga0126381_100010322_pt1 | contig 10516 bp, 6 predicted proteins | sample PanSoiMetPlot_28_FD_96465 | JGI IMG/M metagenome (GOLD analysis project Ga0126381, IMG submission 96465) | Tropical forest soil microbial communities from Panama - MetaG Plot_28 | ecosystem: Environmental > Terrestrial > Soil > Tropical forest > Bulk soil | place: Panama | collected 2016-02-17 | reverse complement strand
GTTCGGACACTGCCCGGCGTTGAATCGGCCGCGCTTACTCGTGTCTACCCATTTAGTTATACCGATTTTTCTTCGGCGCCAATCGAGATCGACGGGTACCAGTCGCCGCCTAACGAACGAGCCACTGTGGAGTACTACGAAGTGACGGAGGATTACTTCGCGACTCTTGGAATCCCAATTGCTTCTGGCCGCGGATTTATTCGCACTGATGACGAGAACGCGCCACCGGTGGCGATTATCAACGAAACAATGGCCGCGAAATATTGGGCGGGTAAGAATCCGATCGGCCAACGTCTCAAAGTAAAAGATCGTTGGCTTGAGATAATTGGAATTGCGAAAAATGCCAATTACCACACGAAAATTGAGACGCCAACGCCGTTCTTTTATGTGCCACTGCGGCAGAATTTTGTTGGTGTGCGAAACAGTTTGCTAATCCGCACACGAGAGGCGCCCGGTGCGATCATGAATGCGCTCGCGCGCGAAGTTCACGCTCTCGATCCAACCCTCGCGCCAGGAGTCGCCTACCGATTGCAGGAGCAGGTTGACCGAATGAGTTATAGCCAGCGGCTAGCTGTTACGCTCGTCGCACTTTTCGGGGGGATGGCGCTGTTCCTTGCTGCAATCGGGCTTTACGCCATGATGTCGTACACAGTTTCGCAAGGAACGCGTGAGCTTGGTTTACGAATGGCGCTCGGCGCCGGTACGGGCGATCTGTTGCGACTCGTTGCTTCGCGAGGGCTGTGGCTAACGACGGCCGGAATCGTAATCGGCGCAATCGCAGCGGCCGTGCTCACGCGTCTAATGGGCAACCTGCTCTATAAAGTAAATCCAAACGACCCGCTTGCTTTTGCATCCGCGCTCGCGGTGATCGCGATCGTCTCGCTGGCTGCGTGTTTTGTGCCTGCATGGCGCGCGACACGCGTCGATCCAGTCCAAGCTTTACGCGACCAGTGATGAATATTGCTAACGAATCCCTATCAAGTACGGCATCGCACATCAGGAACACCGATGAATGATTTGAAGTTCGCCTTACGCCAATTCCGCAAGTCGCCGGCCTTCACTCTAGTTGCTGTATTAACGCTTGCACTCGGCATCGGTGCGAACACTGCGATTTTCAGCGTGGTCTATGGCGTGTTGCTGAAGCCGTTGCCGTTTCCAGAGCAGGAAAGACTGGTGTTCATCCGGGAGCGATCGGAGCAGGACCCAGGAATGTCGGTGAGTTATCCGGACTTTGTCGATTGGCGGCAGCGCCAACGGAGTTTTACAGCAATCGGCGTTGCACGCGAGCAGTCGTTCATCCTGACCGGCGTCGGCCGAGCCGAGCGCGTCTCGGGTGCCATGGCAACGCACGATCTATTTGACGCCCTTAAGGTTCGGCCGGTGCGTGGACGGATTTTCACAGCCGATGAGGATAAGCCCAGTGTTGGCCGCACTGTGCTTATCCGCGAGAGCTTGTGGCACCGCAGCTTCGGCGGACGTGAATCGGCGGTCGGCGAATCGATTCAACTCAACGGGCATTCTTACACGATCATCGGCGTGTTGCCGGATGGATTGCAGCTCCCAGTCTCAGGAACGGAGCTCTGGGAGCCAGTCGGCCTGTCCGCGGATCAACCGGACTATCAGAACCGTCGTAATCATCCGGGGCTCTCGGCAGTCGCGCGTTTAAAACCGGGGGTGACGGTGGAACTCGCGCGACGCGACATGCGCGCCATCGCCGCACAACTCGCGCAACAGTATCCGGATTCCAATACCGGCGTTTCCATCACGCTGCGGGTCTTGACCGACATGGTTTTCGGGCAAGTGCGGCCGATGCTTTGCCTGTTACTCGGCGCGGCCGGCTTCGTGTTGCTCATCGCTTGCGCGAATGTTGCAAACCTCCAACTCACCCGCGCGCATGGCCGCGCACGCGAATTCGCCGTCCGGGCCGCACTGGGCGCTGGCCGGGACCGCGTCGTGCGGCAGTTGCTTGTCGAAAGCGTGCTGCTCGGCGCGCTTGGCTGTGCCGCGGGACTTCTCCTAGGCCAATGGGCGCTCGATGCGTTGCGCGTTGTCCTGCCGATCAATCTCCCGCGCATCGACGAGGTGCAATTGAACACTTGGGTGCTCGCCTTCGCGATTGGCGCAAGCGTCCTCACCAGCGTCGCCTTTGGACTGGTGCCGGCCGTGCATGTGGCTAGACAAGATCTGCGCCAGACGCTAACGCAGGGCCCTCGCGGCGGCCAAACCGGAGGCCGGTGGCGCTCCGGGTTAATCATCCTCGAATTTGCTCTCACGTGCGTGCTGGTTATTGGCGCCGCCTTGATGTTGCGCACACTCGGCAGGCTCTATCAGGCAGATCCCGGATTCAGTACGGGGCACGCTGTCACATTCCGCTGGGATCTGCCGCGCGACTCCTACGCGAACTCCACCGCTCGTGTTGCCATGCTGGATCGCGCACTTGCGCGGCTCGCAGCGGTGCCGGGCGTGAAGCACGTCGCTTTCATCGATCCTCTCCCGCTCATGGGAGGCTACCTCAACAGCGGCAATCAAAACACATACTACGTGGAAGGCACACCGTTGCCGCAAACTGGGCGCGCGCCGTCAACGGAGCGAATCCAGATTAGCGGCGATTATCTAGGGGCTATGCGAATCCCGCTACTTGAGGGACGCACCTTCGATCAACGCGATACGGAGCATTCGCCGAAAGTGATCATCGTCGATACGCGCTTCGTCGAAAAGAACTTCCCCCGCGGCGAAAACGCGATCGGCAAACGTATCGCTTATGGACACCATCCGCCGGAAAAGCCGTCCGATTGGATGGAAATCGTCGGTGTCGTCGCACACATTCAGAACTACACTCTTGGCGACCCGACCCGCGAGCAAACGTACATACCGCACACCCAGCATCAGCCTTGGACGGAGGGTTTCGTCGTTCGCACCGGCCTCGAACCGGCGGCGCTGATCCCATCGCTGCGGTCGGCGATGAGCGGACTCACGCCTGATCTCCCAATCTTCGATGTCTCCACGATGGACGACGTGTTCCGTTCCAGCATTTCCACACAGCGGCTTACGATGATGCTGCTCGGCACGTTTGCCGGCCTCGCGCTCCTGCTTGCCGCCGTGGGGTTGTATGGCGTTTTGAGTTACAGCGTTGGCCAGCGGACGCAAGAGCTCGGGGTGCGCATGGCTCTCGGCGCGCAATCGGCCAGTATCGTGGGTTTGATAATCCGGTTCGGGTGCAAACTTGCGAGTGTGGGCCTGCTCATCGGTGTAACAGCAGCCTTCGCCCTGACACACCTTCTCCGCGCCGTTCTATACGATGTATCGCCACTGGATCCGGCTAGTTTCGTGACGGTAGCCGTCATGCTCACGTTGATCGGCGTGCTCGCGTGTTGGCTGCCGGCGCGCCGAGCCACGAGGGTAAACCCAATTGAGGCGCTGCGCGCTGAATGAAGCGTTGTTGCAATGATTAAACTCAAAAATCTCGAACGCAACTATCCTCTCGGGAAGGAGAGGTTTTTCTATGTCCTGCGCGACGTCAATATCGACGTAGAAGAAGGCGAATTTGTCTCCATCATGGGTCCATCCGGCGCTGGCAAATCGACCCTGCTTCACATTCTCGGCATGCATGACCACGGCTGGCACGGCGAATATTTTCTAGGGGAAGCCGCCGTGCATCATTTGAAACCGAAGGAGCGCGCCACGCTGCGAAACGAGCAGATTGGCTTCGTGTTTCAGCAGTATCACCTGCTCGACGATCTCACGGTTTACGAGAACCTTGACATACCCCTGTCGTATCGCCGGTACAGCGCAAGCCGGCGCGCCGCGCTGGTGGCTGACATGCTCGACCGTTTTCAGATCGTCGGTAAAAAAGATTTATATCCGCGTCAGTTGTCCGGCGGCCAACAACAACTGGTCGGCGTTGCGCGTGCGATCATCGCGGAACCGAAACTCCTGCTCGCGGACGAACCGACTGGGAATCTGCACTCCAGCCAAGGAGAAGAAATCATGGAGCTGTTTCGCAAGCTCAACGAACAGGGCATGACGATCGTGCAGGTCACGCATTCGGAGAAAAACGCAGCCTACGGCAAGCGCACCATTCAACTGCGTGACGGCTGGATCGTGAAGGAGGACCGGTGACTGCCGACCTCAAATTTGCACTCGGCCAACTCCGCAAGTCACCCGGATTTACGGCGATCGTTGTGATTACGATGGCGTTGGGCATTGGAGGCACTACTGCGATTTTTAGTGTAGTCGATGCGAGCCTGTTGCGGCCACTGCCGTATCCGCAATCAGCGCGGCTCGTCAGCATTCAGGCGGATCTTCCGGGCATTGATGCGCATGATGCAGGCATGTCGGAGCCGGAGTGGCAGGATCTTCAGGGTTCCGGAATTTTCGACTACGTTTCGCCAACATGGTTTGACGAAAATAATCTCACCGGGTCCGCTCAACCGGCGCGGGTTCGGCTGCTACTTGTTGCCCCAAATTATTTCGAGCTACTGAGTGTGAAACCGCAGGTCGGTCGGGGTTTCGATCCGCACGACCACTCGCCGGGTATAATTCCGGAAATTGTAATCAGCGACAGTCTCTGGAAGCGCTCCTTCGGCGGCGACCCGCACATTCTGGATAAGACCGTGCGGATGGACACCGATTTGTATCGCATTATCGGAGTGATGCCTGCTGGTTTTGATTCACCCGGACGAACAGCGGAAGAAAGAAACGTCGAGATCTGGGCGGCCACGAGTTTTTATGGCCCGCCGCTGCCGGATCATCCGCTGCGGAATCGGCGCAATCTTCCGACCGCGATTGCGCGTCTGAAGCCGGGCTTGACGATCGCAGCAGCGCAAAGTCGGCTAGACACACTGGCCGCGTCGCTCCAAAAGCAATTCTCCGGCGATTACCCGGACGGATGGCGAGTGGGCTTGCTTCCGTTGAAAGAGCGAGTGGTTGGCAACACTCGCCAGCCGCTGCTGTTGCTTCTCGCAGCGGTCGGGCTGGTGCTTTTAATCGGCTGCGTCAACGTCGCCAACCTGTTGCTGGCACGCGCGAGTGCGCGTGCGCGCGAAATGGCGATTCGGCGCGCACTTGGCGCTAGTCAAACAAGATTGATGCGACAATTGCTGACCGAAAGCCTGATTCTCTCGCTATTCGGCGGATGCGCCGGTGTGGCGATTCTTCTTCTGGCGCAAGGCTTCCTTTTGCAATTCGTGCCGGAATCTTTTCCGCGGCTCAACGAAATCTCGATCAACTGGAGTGTTTTAACTTTTGCGCTTCTGATGTCGATCCTGTCGGGCGTGATTTTTGGTGTCGCGCCTGCGCTGCATGCAGCTCGTCTGGATCTGAGTCACGCGCTCAACCAGGAAGGACGCGGCTCGACCAGTTCAGGTGAGCGCGCGCGGACGCGCCGCACGCTGGTGGTGATTGAATTTGCACTGTCGTTAGTGTTGATGATCGCAGCCGGACTTTTGGTCCACAGTTTCTGGGACCTGCTCAATGTGCGGTTGGGGTTCAATCCGCAAAGCGTGGTGAGTATCCGGACAAGATTGCCGTACCCAAACGACACTAGCATCGACAAGTACGCGACCGCGGCTCAGGAAGCGCCGTTCATTGGCGAGTTGCTTCGTAGATTTCGCTTGTTGCCCGGAGTTGAAGAGGCGGCGCTCGGTGACCCGGCGTCCATTCCTCTCGATCAGAGTCAGCGCGACCTGAACATTCTGGAAGGTCGATTCTTTTTGGAGTTCGAAGGAAAGCAACAATCAGGCGCCACGTCCATGGTCGAACGTTCGCGAGTGACGCCGGGTTATTTTCATCTGCTCGGGCTTTCGTTGTTGCGGGGTCGCTTGTTCAATGAATCCGAGAGCAATAGCGCTCCGCAAGTCGCGATTGTGAACGAAGCGTTCGCGCGAACTTATTGGCCTAACGAGGATGCAATCGGCAAACGCTTCAAGTCGACGAGAGCCAATTCCCCATGGATCACAATCGTGGGAATAATCGCAAACGCCCGGACCCAATCGGTCGCGCAATCGGACATGCCGCAAATCTACCTGAATCTCTATCAGGCTCCGGCGAAACATCTGGCGATTTTCCTGCGCGGCCGTCTCAACCAGGCTGCGATTCCAGATCAAGTGCGCCACCAGGTGCAGGCTGTCGATCCAACTCTGCCGGTCTTCGGCGCGCAAACACTCACCCAAACGTTGTCCGATTCGCTGTCGCAACAACGATTTTCGATGCAGATGATTGCATTGTTCGCTTTCACCGCTTTACTGCTCGCGGCGATTGGAATTTACGGAGTCATCGCCTACATGGTCACCGAGCGCACTCACGAGATCGGCATTCGGTTCGCGCTCGGAGCGCAACGGCAAGACATTTTGCAGATTGTGATCGGCCAGGGATTGCGCCTGGTGCTTGTTGGAGCCGGGGTCGGACTTATTTGCGCGATAATCGTCGGGCAAATAATGGCGAACCTGCTTTACGGTGTGCGACCGACAGATCCACTAACGTTTCTCATCGTGGCGTTACTTTTCGTTGCTGTCGCACTGCTTGGCTGCTATTTCCCGGCGCGTCGGGCGATGAACGTCGATCCAATCGTCGCGCTGCGTTATGAGTAAAAATCGAAGCTGAATCACTTAAGGAGGACCTATGATTGGAGACTTGAAGTTCGCTTTCCGAATGCTGGTGAAAAATCCGGCATTTTCTGTTGTGGCGTTTCTGGCGATTGCTCTCGGGGTTGGAGCCAACACCACCGTATTCGGAATTATCAACGCGCTGCTGTTGAGGCCACTGCCGGTCGGTAACGCCGACCAGGTGGTAAAAGTTTTCACGACCGATAACCACATCAAGGGCAATCAACCGTCCTCGTATCTGAACTTTCAGGATTACGCGAAGCAGAACACTGCATTTACCTCCATGGCGGCCTACACCTTTGCTGGGATGGGTATGACCCGGGGAACCGATACGTTGAACGTTGTCGGTTTACTCGTTAGCGGAAACTATTTTGACCTGCTTCAAGTCAAACCGCATCTGGGACGAACATTCCTTCCGGAGGAAGACTCGACACCGAACGGTCACCCGGTTGTCGTGCTCGGATACTCGTTTTGGAAGAAACTGGGCGGCGATCCGGCAATACTCGGCAGTCCGATAACTTTGAATGGCCGTTCTTTTACAGTCATTGGTGTCGCCCCGCCGGCCTTTACCGGAGTCGATACCGGTTTTGCTCCCGACATGTGGTTGCCGGTCACGATGCATCAATGGGCCAGGCCCGGCGGCGATTTCTGGTTCGATTCGCGTCGCGCGCTCTTGATGCCCATCATCGCACGGCTAAAACCAGGCGTCAGCATGTCCGAAGCTCAAGCGCAAATGCGGACCATCGCCAAGCAGCTTGAGCAAGCATATCCTGATGTAAACAAAGAACGTTCGATCGCACTCATGTCACTCGAGGCGGCCAAGTCACAGGGACTCGCCGGTCCGGGCAACGAAGATCTCGCTCGAAACGTTTCTCTTTTGCTTCTCGTAGCGTCAGCCAGCATTCTTTTGATCGCGTGCGCGAATGTGGCTAATCTCTTGCTGGCGCGGTCGACCGCACGCCAACGCGAGATGGCTGTTCGTTTGGCCCTCGGAGCGGGACGAGGAAGAATCGTCAGGCAATTATTGACCGAAAGCATTTTGCTCGGCGTCATCGGTGGCGCGGGCGGCGTCGCGCTCGCATATTGTGTCGGGGACGTTCTGATCGCGGTACTGCCGCCAACGCCATTTCCGATCGCATTGAATCCTCAGCCTGACTGGCGCGTTTTGCTGTTTTCAATCATCATCGCGATTCTCAGCGGCATCATCTTTGGATTGGCGCCTGCGTTGCAGATGGCACGCTGGAATCTTACCCAGGGATTGCGCGAACGCGCTTCCACCGCCGGCGGTGCGGTAACCCAATTTAACCTGCGCAGTTTGCTTGTGGTCGCACAAATCGCCATCTCCCTCCTTCTCCTGATCGGGTCCGGCTTATTTCTGAAATCATTTTACAAAGCCCAGGCCATCGATCCCGGATTTCGCACCGATAATCTGGACATCGTAACCATTAATCCAGTGCTAGCGGGCTATGATAGCGACCGCGCCCGGCAAGTCGTGCGCGCGATTCTCGATCAAATCAAACACGATCCGCGGGTCTCCGGAGCGGACGTGAACGAATGGGTACCGCTCGGATTCGGCGGAGAAGCACGCACCGTCGTCATCGACGGCCGCGATCCAAACGATGAACACAATCGCCGGTTCGCGAATTATAGTCCAATTACTCCTGGTTATTTCCAAACCATGGGCATTCAGCTTCTGCGCGGCCGTAACTTCAGTGAGCAGGACGCGGAGAAAAATGCCGCGCCGGTCGCGATCATCGATGAGACAATGGCCAAAGAGTTTTGGCCAAACGAAGATGCTCTGGGTCGCCGATTCCGATTCATGATTAGTAAAGACCCAATTGAAGTAATCGGAATTGCACGCAATTCCAAGGCGACGACGCTGGGCGAAGTTCCGATTCCGATGGTGTACTGGCCGTTAAAGGAACTCACGGACGCTGGAATTACGCTGTTTGTTCACACCAACGGTGCGCCCGGGGCAATGCTAGGTCAGATCCGCCGCATTGTTCGCGATGTCGATGTGCATATTCCAATCACCTACGAGAAAACGATCCATCAACATATGGGAGTTGCACTCTGGCCGTCATGGATGGGTGCGATGTTGCTGGGCAGCCTGGGCTTGCTCGCGTTCGTCCTCGCTTCAATGGGAGTTTATGGAGTCATGGCGTATTCGGTTAGCCAGCGAACACGCGAGTTGGGTATCCGGATGGCGCTCGGCGCCCAAACCAGTCAGGTGATCCAACTGGTGTTACGTCAGGGGATGTTGCTGGCCGCGATCGGAATCGTGCTGGGCTTGCTCGGCGCATTCGGCTCCACGCGACTCGCCCAGACTTTTCTTTATGGTGTAAACCCGGGCGATCCGACGATTTTCCTCGGCGTCACTTCCCTGCTTGCACTGGCCGCTCTTGCGGCATGTTATTTCCCCGCTCGACGCGCGCTGAAGATCAATCCGGTAATTGCCCTGCGAACCGAATAGTAACTCTAGATTGCGATCATGTTAACGGATCTCAAGTTCGCCATCCGCATGCTGGCGAAATCGCGGGGATTCACGTTGATTGCCGTCCTCACGCCTGCGCTCGGGGTTGGGCTGAACACCGCAATATTCAGTTTAATCAACGACCTATTTCTGCGCGGTCTGCCGTTCAAAGAGCCGCAGGGCGTTGGTGCACATGTATTCCAACGTGTGATGGACGACGTCATTTCAATCTGACCGCACGTACTGTGCTAGGCGCAGAGTTTCCGCCACTGGCAAGAAATGGTGCGCGATAGAGGGTTCGAACCTCTGACCCCTACCGTGTCAAGGTAGTGCTCTACCACTGAGCTAACCGCGCCTGAATTAGGAGTGAACAGTGACCAGTGACCAGTGATCAGTCAAGCCGATCACCGTTCACAGATCGCATAGATGCGCCCACTTCCCTGCTGGACAACACCGAGGCGCGGGACGACTATTCGTTTCCCGTGAGCACTCTGTTTTTCAAGCGCTTTCTGAAACGACCATTTCAGATCGCGTCGATCGTTCCCAGCTCGAAAGCTATGGTGGAACGCGTTGCCGGCAAAATCGATTTTAGCCAGCCGCGAGTGATTGCCGAATACGGCCCCGGTGAAGGCGTGCACTCGCGCGAGATCGCCCGGCGGATGAGTTCGGATTCGCATCTGCTCTTGTTCGAACTGGATGCGGCGTTCTCGCGTGCTTTGGAACGGCAATTTGACGGCGACCGTCGGGTGCATGTCATCCATGGAGACGCGGCTTCGTTGCCCTACGAGCTAAAACGTCGCGGCATCGCCTGCTGCGACTATATTCTTTCGGGGATTCCATTCAGCATTCTTAAGATCGACAAGAAACGCGCACTCTTACGCAAAACGTATGACGCGCTCGCACCCGGCGGCAGTTTCATTATTTATCAGGTCACAAACGAACTAAAACAGCACGCCACACTGTTCGAGCACGGCGAGTCGGAGTATTTCCTGCAAAATATACCGCCGATGTTCATCACCGTTTTTCACAAGGCGCCATCGCCGGATAGCCAGGGACGCCGCGCGCCACAGTCCCGAAAGCGTGCCGGATTGGCGGGCGTTGGCGCGAATCGTTCCGCATGACGGAGCAGCCGACGCGGACAGAAAAAGATTCCATGGGCGAGATGTCGTTTCCGGCATCCGCGCTGCATGGCGCTTCCACGCACCGCGCCGTGCTGAATTTTCCGGTGAGCGGTTACCGTTTTTCGCGGCCATTCATTCGCGCGCTGGGCTTGATCAAATTGGCGGCTGCACAGGCTAATCACGATCTCGGGTTGCTCGATGCCGAGCGCGCGGCGCTGATCGCGAAGGCGGCCGAAGAAGTAGTTGAGGGAAAACTCGATGAGCATTTTCCGCTCGACATTTTTCAGACCGGCTCTGGCACGAGCACGAACACAAACGCG
>Ga0126381_100010321_pt1 | contig 10517 bp, 7 predicted proteins | sample PanSoiMetPlot_28_FD_96465 | JGI IMG/M metagenome (GOLD analysis project Ga0126381, IMG submission 96465) | Tropical forest soil microbial communities from Panama - MetaG Plot_28 | ecosystem: Environmental > Terrestrial > Soil > Tropical forest > Bulk soil | place: Panama | collected 2016-02-17 | reverse complement strand
TCGACAAGCCAAGCCTCCCGAGCGCCCTGCTCGCGTGCAGCCTGTTTGGCTAGCACGTTGGGCAGCAACGCGACCGACTTGATATCGACGCGTTTCCAGCGAATGTCTGGCACCGTAACAACCGCTATTCCGTCGGCCGCGATCTGTTCAAGGCGTTCAAGGTCCGCGCTGCGCGCGGTCACGACAAGGGATGGTCGCGCGTCGGCGGGAAATGGAAAATCCCGTCGTGCCACACCACGGGTGACCTGCACGTAAACGATTCCATTGCGCACGCGATTGCGGCGTATTGTTTCACGAAGCACGACCTGCAGCGCTGCTGGCGACATCGGGCGTGCAATACTCAATTCGCCGAGCGAACGATTGAGACGTGCCATGTGCCGGCCCTCGTCGACCAACCGGCCTCCCCTCACCTCACAAACCTCATAGACGCCGTCAGCAAATTGGTACCCGCGATCCTCGACGGCGACTTTTGCGTCGTCCCGCGGCAAGTAACGCCCGTTGACGTAAGCGATGCGCGACATGGATGTTAATCGATTCCAAGCGCCTTCAACTTGCGGTGCAAGGCGGAGCGCTCCATGCCGACGAACTCCGCGGTTCGCGAGATGTTGCCGCCGAAGCGACTGATCTGCGCCACCAGATATTCACGTTCGAACACTTCGCGCGCGTCGCGCAGTGGCAGACCCATCAGGTGCTCACCGCCGTTTCCGTTCGGCATGCTGGGCACCATAGAGCCAACATCTGGCGGCAGCATGCTGGCATTCATCACGGCGTCCGGATCGCCTCCGGCAAGGATCATCAGCCGCTCGATGTTGTTTCGTAGTTGTCGCACGTTGCCGGGCCAATTGTGCGATTGAAGAACCGCCATGGCGTCCTCACCGATCCGCCGTTTTGGCAGCCCTGTCGCCAGCGAAATTTGGTCCATGAAGTAGTCAACGAGGTCTGGCACGTCCTCGCGTCTCTCTGCCAACGGCGGCACGCGGATCGGCACAACCGCGAGGCGATGATAGAGATCCTCTCGAAATTTTCCTTCGGTGATCAATGTTTCGAGGTTACGCGCGGTCGATGACACGATGCGCACATCGACCGCAATCTTTGTGCTGCCCCCGACCCTCTGAAAGGTCTGATCGACGAGCACGCGCAGGATCTTGTTCTGTGTCTCACGCGGAAGGTCGGCGATATCGTCGATAAACAATGTGCCGCCATGCGCCTCTTCGAGGGCCCCCGGCTTGCGTCCCTCCAAGCCGTTGGATTGATCCACGCCGAAGAGTTCTGTTTCCATGCGTTCCGGCGTAATCGCGGCGGCGTTGATGACTGCGAACGGACCGTTCGCGCGGCCTGACAGCTGATGAAGTGTTCTCGCAGCGAGCTCTTTGCCTGCTCCCGAGGGGCCGACCACCAGCACGCGGCTGTTCGTCGGCGCCACGCGTTCGATAGCCTGACGCAACTGTGCGATCGCGGACGAACGGCCGATCAGCGTTCCCGGCACGGGCGCCAGTTGCTTGAGCTGTTTGACCTCGCGTTTGAGCCGAGAGTTTTCCAGGGCGCGATCGGCTACAAGCACCAGCCGGTCGGCCTTGAATGGCTTCTCGATGAAGTCATAGGCACCATGCTTGATGGCGGCAACCGCGGTCTCGATATTGCCGTGACCGGAAATCATCACAACCGGAAGTTCGCTGTGCTCCTGCTTCACGGCGTCAAGCAACTGCAAACCATCGAGTTTGCTGCCTTGCAGCCAGATATCGAGAAAAACCAGGTTTGGCCGCCGCGTAGTGATCGCTGATATCGCCTCGTCGCTGTTTCTCGCGGTACGCGTACTGTAGCCTTCATCCTGCAAGATGCCGGCGACAAGATCGCGGATGTCGGCCTCATCATCGACTATCAATATTTCGCCAACCATGTGCTACTCGCTTGCGACTTTTGGTTTCTCGGGTTCGGCGGTTTCGGTCTTTCCGGCCGCAACGAACCTCACACGGACCCATGCGCCCCTTTGCCCTTCGATTTTTTCCGCGGCATCGCGCAGTTCAATACTGCCGCCATGCTCCTCAGCAATACGTCCGACTATAGCGAGGCCGAGACCGGTTCCCTTCTCCCTCGTCGTGACGTAGGGCTCGAGCAGTCGGTTGCGGTTTGTCTTTGGCAAGCCGATCCCGTTGTCTACGACATCGATGACAATGTCAGCGCCGTCGCGCGCAGCGTAGACACGGATCACGCCCTTACCGAGCTCGCCTGGCGGAACTGCAGCGATGGCTTCGGTCGCGTTCTTGATGATGTTGGTGAGCGCTTGCGAGATCAGGCGCCGATCGAACCGAGCCGGCATCGGATCTTCGGCAACATCAGCGCTGATATCGATTTCCGAATTGCCGACACGCATCAGGAACACGGTCTGCCGCACAACGTCCGCGAGATCCTCGGCAGCGACTACCGGCTTTGGCATCCGCGCGAAATGAGAGAATTCGTCGACCATCCGTCTTATGTCATCGACCTGACGGATGATGGTTTCCGTGCATTGTTCGAACACACCGCGGTCTTCGTTGATCATCTTCCCGTACTTGCGGCGCAGTCGTTCGGCGGAAAGCTGAATTGGTGTGAGCGGATTCTTGATTTCATGGGCGATGCGCCGAGCAACGTCCGCCCATGCCGAGGTACGTTGTGCAGCCACCAGTTCGGTAATGTCATCGAGCGTCACAACGTAGCCCCGATCACTGTCACCTGACTGCTCGCTCGTCACGCGCACCGACAAATTGCGCTCTCTGCCATTTCGGCTGATGGTCACCTGATCTTGCGTGGGCGCGCCCGATTGTGCCGCGCTCATAATGTCCGCAAGTTCGGGCAATACTTCGTTCAGCCGCTTGCCAAGAGCCTCGTTCTCGGTGCGCCCAATCAGCTTTTCCGCGGAGCGGTTAAGGATGCTGACATTGCCGTTGCTGTCTACGCCAATAACGCCTGCGCTGGCGCCTGCCAGCACCGCTTCCGTAAATCGTCGCCGACTATCGATAAGATCGCGCGCGTTCATGATGTCGTCGCGCTGCGTGCGAAGTTCTTGCGTCATACGGTTGAATGTTTCGCCGAGATGCGCGAGATCACCCTCGCCCTCACGCACCGGGACGCGAACGTAAAGGTTCCCGGTTGAAACGGCGTTCGCCGCGCCAATGAGGCGACGGATCGGCGCGACAAGCCGGTTCGCAAAATTAAAGCCAATCCAGACCGCCGAAAGAAGCACGATCAACGCGATCACGGTGTACATCAACGCAAATGCAACCTGCACGCCGAGCCGTCGCGCCTCTAGCGCAGCGTATTCGGTGACGCTCGCTCGCGTAGCCTGCAGTTGCGGCACCACACGCGGATCGAGCAATCGCGTTATGTAAAGAAAATAATCGTCGTACTGATCGAGCCTGATGATTGCGGCGACATAGCTGGTATCTGGCAGCAGAACGATTTGTGGCTCTTTGCTCGTGATATGAGGCAGTGCATCGCGCGGCGGCAATGCAAAGGTCTGGCTGACATTCACGTCCGCACGGGAAACAACTTTGAGATCTTTGTCGATGACGATGGCAGCTGCCAAACCGCGAACAGAGGCCTGGAAGGTCAAATACTGTCGAAGCTTGTCGGGGTCCTGGTCGAAAACTGCTTTCGCGCGGGAGATATCGAACGCCATCACCATGATGTCAGATCGCGCAATCTGTGCATGGTCGCGCAAATAAGCTTCTGCCACGATAAGCGAATTCTCGATTGCCGATCGCGTGCGCGTTGAAAACAAGCGATCAAGTCCCCGGTCGAGAGTGACGCTCGCAACGATCGCGACCATGATCGCGGGAGCGGCAGCGATGATCGAGAACAGTCCGACGATGCGCACGTGCAACCGCGCTGCTGCGCGTCCACTGCGACGCGCCTGCACCACTTGCCACACTTCCCTGATGATGAGGCCAAGCAGCAGCAGCACGGTCGCCGCGTTCGCGAGCAACAACGTCACGACGACATAGTGGGTTGGCGAGATCGGAGTGAGGTCAGCGAGAACGATGAAAGTCAGGAACGCCGACAGCAGGGCGAGACCGACAGCGAACGGGCCAAGAAGGCGCGTTTCGCCCCGCTGCGCAGGCGCCCCAGCAAGGGTTCTGTCGGTAGAGGCAGCCTGTTCGACGCTCATAGACCCCCGGGGCATTGAAAATTGGAGAAGCAATTACCTTCGTAGCCGGCACACGCGGCGCAGGCTCCAGCCGGCATGGACTGATGCTTTTATACAACAATGTTGCTGAATTGCGACAATTCCGCGGCGCAAAAGGCCCGAAATCAGCTCCGGGACCGCTCAGCCGCCGCCACGAAAAACTTGAATATCGAGGTCGCGGATTTTCTTTCGCAGCGTGTTGCGGTTGAGGCCCAACAGGTCGGCGGCCCGGATCTGGTTGCCACGTGTGGCTGCCAGTGCGGCAGTGAGCAACGGGTATTCGATCTCGCGCAGTATCCGATGATACAGGCCCGCCGGCGGCAATCCGTCTTCGAACCCCGCGAAATAGGTGGCAAGGTGCCGCTCAACCGCGCTCCCGAGATTTTCTTCCCCGTGCGACTCCTCGCTGCCCACCGGAAGCGCCGGTTGCGCCAATTCCGCGTCGATCACAGCAGCGGAGATTGTCTCCTGAGGATAGAGTGCGGCCAATCGGCGTGCCAAATTCTCAAGTTCGCGCACATTCCCGGGCCAGCGATGGCGCTTAAGGCGGTCGAGTGCGGCTTGGTCCATTTGCTTTGGCGGCAAGCCCTCTCGTTGGGCCTGGGCAAAGAAATGCCTAATGAGATCCGGTATATCCTCGGTGCGCTCGCGCAGCGGCGGCAATCTGAGTGGCACAACGTTCAGCCGGAAAAACAGATCTTCCCGGAAAAGACCTTGCTGGATTAGAAGCCGAAGGTCTTTGTTGGTCGCAGCGATGATCCGCACATCGCTCTTGATCGGTGTACGGCCTCCGACCGTCGTATATTCGCCCTGCTGCAATACGCGCAGCAGCCGCGTCTGGGCCTCCATCGGCATGTCGCCAATTTCATCGAGAAAAAGCGTGCCGCCTTCCGCTTGTTCGAAGCGGCCGGCGCTGCGCGTATTGGCGCCGGTGAAGGCACCTTTCTCGTGACCAAACAATTCGGACTCGATCAGATCGCGCGGAATTGCCGCCATGTTGATGGCCACGAAACTGCCGGCGCGCCGTTTGCCGTAGTCGTGCAGAGCACGGGCAACCAATTCTTTGCCGGTACCCGATTCACCGGAAATCATGACCGTCAAGTCGGTCTGCATCAGGCGAGCCAGCACCCGGTAGATTTCCTGCATGGCGGCCGAGCGGCCAACCAGTGGAATGGCTTCGAAGTCGTCATTTTTCGGAATCGCGGGCCGCGGGTCTTTTGGTTCCGACAATGCCCGACCGACAATTGCTATGAGTTCCTTAAGATCGAACGGCTTCGGCAAATACTCATAAGCGCCACGTTCAGAGGCGCGGATTGCGGTCATGAAAGTGTTCTGCGCGCTCATGACGACGATCGGCAGGTCAGGCCTTGCCTTTCGAATACGCGGAATGAGATCGAAGGCATTCTCGTCAGGCATGACCACATCCGTGATCACGAGATCGCCGTCACCTTGAGTGACCCAGCGCCAGAGTGTCGCGGCATTGCCCGTCGAGCGCACTTCATAGCCGGCACGCGAGAGGGCCTGGTTAAGGACGGTGCGGATCGCTGCATCGTCGTCGGCAACTAAAATACTTCCGGTCGGCATGTCTTGTCTCACGGGCTTTGAACCGGCGGTGCGTCGTCCGTAAAGCCGCCGCCACCGCTATAAACCGGCATAAGAACTCGGAAGATGGTTCGCCGCGGCTGCGACTCGCATTCGATGATGCCGCCGTGGTCGCCGACAATCTTCGCGACCAACGCGAGGCCAAGGCCACTTCCCGTTTGTTTTGTTGTGACAAAAGGATCGAACAGATGCGGCATCAGGTCTTCGGGCACGCCTGGCCCGTTATCCTTGACGCAAAATTCAAGCGGAAGTGACACACGCGCCTTGCTGCCCGGGACGGATAGCCGAACACCGGGGCGAAATGCGGTCGTGAGCTGAACTTCCCCGTCGGTCGCCGCCTCCCCGATCGCCTCTGCGGCATTCTTCACCAGGTTCAGAAAGACTTGAACGAGCTGATCGCGGTTGGCCAACACGGATGGCAGTGATGGATCGTACTCTTCGACGAATTTAATGTGATGTCCAAAACCTGATTGCGCCAGCCTTTTTACGTGGTCCAAGATCACGTGAATATTCACGGGCTCACGGTCGATCGGACGCTCGTCAGCAAATACTTCCATGCGGTCGACCAATTTCACGATGCGATCAGTTTCGTCGCAGATCAATTTTGTGAGTGGTCGATCCTCGTCACCTGCCGACTGCTCGAGCAATTGGGCAGCCCCGCGGATTCCTGACAGCGGGTTTTTGATTTCGTGCGCGAGCATCGCGGCCAGCGCAATGACCGAACGGGCGGCGCCGCGATGGGTGAGCTGACGATCCATTTTGTCGGCAATGGTGCGCTCCTGCAGCATTACCACGACGTGTTCCGGATATTCCGGCAGTGGCGCTACATAGAGATCGACCAAGCGCTCGCCCGGATTGCGCGGGGTTGCCAGATCGACTTTGTATTCGTTGACCGCCGCTCCGCGCGTGCGGACCTGCTCTATCAATGTAAGCAAGGGCGAGCCGAACGGCACCAGTTCACCCAGTATGTGCCGGCGCAGCATTGCAGTTGATGCTTCGAAAAATTGTTCGGCGGCAACGTTTGCATCAGCGATTTTGCCGTCGGGCGACACCATGATCACCGGATGTGGCAGCGCGTGCAGCAATGCGTCGGCGGGGCCGCTGACCATTGGCGAGATCGCCTGGGCGCGCCTCATGCCGCAGCCCTCCAGGCAAATTCATCATAGGCCTCAGCAAGCAGCCGACGCGCATGTGCCGGTTCTTCAACAGTCAGCACGCGGCTGCGATGAGATTTAAGCAGTTCGATGGGTACTCCTGCGGTCGCCGCGGCGCGATCCAGGGCCCAGCCGAGATGCTTGCGCACATGGCGGCGTCCGATGCCGAGCCCATGATGGTCAAGCATGTCATCGTAGAGCGCACTGATCAGGTCGAATTGCTCGCGAAGCGTTGGATCACGCTCACGCGTGCCGGTTGCGAGGTAATGCGCAATCTGCCCCGGTAGCCAAGGGCGGCCCTGCGCCGCACGCCCAACCATGACGGCGTCGGCGCCCGAAGTAGCCAAGGCGCACATTGCGTCTTCGATGGAACGAATATCACCATTGACGACGACCGGGATCGAGACAGCCTCCTTGACCGTGCGCACCGCTTCCCAGTCGGCGACGCCATCATAGAACTGGCATCGGGTGCGGCCGTGGACAGCGATCAGTTTGATGCCGCAAGCTTCGGCTCGCTGTGCAAGTTCCGGTGCGTTCAAGCTTGAGGTATCCCAGCCCAACCGCATCTTCAGTGTGACCGGCACGGCGACCGCCGATACCGTCGCCTCAATCAGGCTGAGTGCGTGGTCGAGGTTGCGCATGAGGGCCGACCCCGCGGCCCCGTTGGTGACCTGCTTAGAGGGGCAACCCATGTTGATATCGATGATGTCGGCGCCCTGCGTTTCCGCTATCCGGGCACCTTCCGCCATCCAGTGCGCTTCACAGCCGGCCAGTTGCACGACACGGATAGCTACGCCGCGACTTTCGCTGCGAACGCTGGCTTCGCGTTCCCCGCGCACCAGCCCCGCTGACGCCGTCATTTCAGAAATAACCAAGCCTGCCCCGAGGCGCTCGGCCAGGCGCCGGAACGGAGCGTCGGTAATTCCCGACATCGGGGCCAAAACGACACGGTTCGGAATGGTAATCGCCCCGAGAATCAAAGGGCTCCCGGAATTCCTTCCCAATTCGCTTGATGCCAGCCCGCTGCCTACCATTTAGGCTACCCTCTAACGATGCTCATAGTTTAGCCATTTCGCGACGCAGCGCAAGTGCTGCAGTGCAAAAGTCTGTTTATTTCGGTGATGTCACGCGCAGTTATCGCGTTCCCGCGCCGCCGCGAACGCGCTAAGGCATGACTTGCCAAGGAGCAGGAAAGCATGGGGCAAGTTGCAGCCATCGTCGTTGCGGCCGGTCAGGGTCTGCGCGCCGGTGGGGAATTACCTAAGCAATTTCGGCGTATCGCAGGTGAAACGCTGCTCGAGCACGCCCTGTCAGCTTTCGCCAAAGCGCCCGGCGTCGATTTCGTGCAACCCGTTATAAGGAAGGACGATCTCGTCCTGGTGCGCACATTGACCGTTGGCCTGAATGTCCTTGCGCCGGTTTCAGGCGGTGCGACCCGTCAGGCTTCCGTGCGCGCAGGGCTTGAGGCCCTTTCGTCACGTGCGCCGGATATCGTCCTTGTCCACGATGCAGCGCGGCCCTTCGCTAGCGCCGATCTGATTGCCCGCGCGATCGATGCGGCAAAGAAGACCGGTGCGGCAATTCCGGCGTTGTCGGTGACGGACACCGTCAAGCGCATCAACGATGCTGGCGTCATCGAGGCAACGCTGGATCGCAACGCGATCCGTCTGGTGCAGACCCCGCAGGCTTTTGCGTTCCCGCCCCTGCTTGAAGCCCACCGGCGAGCCGTCGCGCAGGGACGAAACGATTTTACCGACGACGCGGCCATCGCCGAATGGGCAGGAATGACGGTCAGCGTGTTCGCAGGCGAGCCCGGCAACGTCAAATTGACGACGCCGGAGGACTTTGCGCGGGCCGAAGCGATCCAATCTGCCGCTCTTGGTGATGTGCGCACTGGCTCGGGCTTGGACGTCCATGCCTTTGGTCCCGGTGACCACGTCACCCTCGGTGGGGTCCGCATTCCCCACAGCCAGATGCTCACGGGACACTCCGACGCCGACGTAGCACTCCACGCGCTCACCGATGCGATCCTCGGCGCTCTTGCCGACGGCGATATCGGCGCGCATTTTCCGCCCAGTGATCCGCAATGGCGAGGCGCGTCGTCCGACCGCTTTCTTGTTTTCGCTGTTGAGCGCGTGCGAGCACGCCGCGGTCGCATCGCCCATCTTGACCTCACGATCGTTTGCGAAGCGCCACGTATCGGAGAGCACCGTGACCGCATGCGCGCCAATATCGCCAACCTGGCAGGGATCGGCATCGAACGAGTGGGCGTAAAGGCAACGACCAGTGAAAAGCTCGGCTTTACCGGACGTGGCGAGGGCATCGCGGCCTATGCGACGGCAACGATCCGCCTCCCGTGGGATTGATACAGGACTGACGCAATGGCGGATGACGACTTACGTGATGCGGCGAATGTCCTGCTCGATCTTTGCAAGGCCAAGAAACTGACTCTTGCGACAGCCGAGTCCTGCACGGGTGGTCTCGTTGCCGCGGCACTGAGCGAAATTCCGGGATCATCCTTGGTTCTCGATCGTGGCTTCGTTACTTATTCGAATGAGGCCAAGCAACAGATGTTGGGCGTAGCGCCGGCGACGATTGATGTGTATGGCGCCGTGAGTGCCGAATGTGCGGCGGAAATGGCGAAAGGCGCGCTCGCCTATGCCTCTGTCGATCTTGCCGTCTCGATTACCGGTATTGCAGGACCGACGGGAGCAGTTCCCGGAAAGCCAATTGGGCTCGTTTATTTCTGCGCCGCGTCACGCAGTGGACGCGTGATCGCACATGACCGCAAATACGGTGACATTGGCCGTTCCAATGTGCGTCGCGAATCCGTCTTGCAAGCGCTGGCAATGTTGCAGGAATTGGCAGAAAAAGAAGAGCCGCGTCCTCCCGCCGGGAAAAGCTAGACGCGCAGGATTTGCCTTGCCGCGTTTGTGTTGACCCTTTTGCTTTCTTGGCATTGGCGTAAGATCGCGGGCGTCGGCCGCCGGTCTAAGGCGACTTCAGACATTCATGCGTGAAATCTCCTGCGGTCGGCGGACCGATGAAAACCAGGGGAAACGCCATGAAACGTCGTCAATTCCTGCAAGCCGCGAGCGTGGGGCTCGCCGCTTCAGCCGTCGCCGCGCCTGCAATCGCGCAATCATCGCCGGAAGTGAAATGGCGATTGACAGCAAGCTGGCCGAAATCGCTCGATACGCTCTACGGTGGCTGCGAATATTTCTCCAAGCGCGTCGCCGAAATTACCGACAACAAATTCCAAATCCAGGTCTTCGCGGCTGGCGAAATTGTTCCGGGCTTGCAGGTCCTCGACGCCGTGAACAATGGCACGGTCGAAATGGGCAATACGGCGCTCTACTACTACTGGGGCAAGGATCCCTCCTTTACCTTTGGAACGGCGCTGCCTTTCGGGCTCAATACCCGGCAGATGATCTCCTGGATTCGCCACGGCGGCGGCGAGGAGCTGCTCAACGATCTCCTCAAGGATTACAATTGCATCGGATTTGCCGCGGCAAACACTGGCGCTCAGATGGGCGGTTGGTTTCGCAAGGAAATCAACACCAGTGAAGATCTCAAAGGTCTCAAGTTCCGCGTCGGCG
>Ga0126381_100010320_pt1 | contig 10517 bp, 9 predicted proteins | sample PanSoiMetPlot_28_FD_96465 | JGI IMG/M metagenome (GOLD analysis project Ga0126381, IMG submission 96465) | Tropical forest soil microbial communities from Panama - MetaG Plot_28 | ecosystem: Environmental > Terrestrial > Soil > Tropical forest > Bulk soil | place: Panama | collected 2016-02-17 | reverse complement strand
TTACCTGGATTAAAAATGTTTTCCGGATCCCAACACTGTTTAATCGAACGACATAGCGAGTAATTCTTTTTCCCGACCATTAACGGCAAGAACTCGCCCCTCAGCCGGCCATCTCCGTGCTCACCGCTCAATGACCCGTGATACCGTTTAACTAAGTGGGCGACCTCGGTTGCCAGGAGCCGGAACAAATGTCGATCGTTCTGATTCTTTAGATTAAGGATGGGCCGCAGATGCAATTCACCGGAAGCCGCATGCCCGTAGTGAACCGCTGACAGATGATGTTGCTCGAGAAGGTTATCAAAATCGCGGACAAAACCCGGTAGATCGGCAGGGTCAACCGCGGTGTCCTCAATGACCGCAACCGGTTTACGGTCACCGGGTATATTGGACAAAAGACCGAGAGCCGCTTTACGGAGGTTCCAGACCCGGCTCTGATCGGCGCCCCAAACGACAGGGTAATGATAGCCGAGGCCAGCTGTACGTAATTGCGCTTCGAGCTGTGTAACGGTCTCGGTCACCGCCTCTTTACTGGAGTCCGCTAATTCTACGGCGAGAATTGCTCCAGGGTCACCCTGAACAAAGAAGCGGTTCTGACGTTGTTCCAGATTCAGCTTGGTGCATTCCAGAATCCGATCGTCGATCAATTCGGACGAACGCGGCTTGAATTTGAGGGCATTCAGGTTTGCTCGCAGGGCTTCATCAATACTGCCGCAATGAACACAGAGTAACGCGGTGACCGGCGGCGGTAGGGGGTCGCAGGCTAAAGTGATTTCGACCAAGAAAGCCAGTGTCCCTTCTGAGCCGGCTAACAGCCGGCAAAGATTGAATGGTGAACCGTCTTGGTTAAAAGGAGTGCAGCTTGCCAGCGAATCAAGGGCGTAACCCGTGTTACGGCGATGGATTGACGGTTTTGGGAATTCGCGGGCGATTTCGTCGCGATTCTCTTGGTTGCCAAGCAAGTCGACCAGTTGCCGGTAAACCGCGGCCTCGAGAGTATCGCCGGTGCGTTTTTTCTCTAGTTCCTCCGGCGTTAGAGAGTCGAATTCGGCGATAGAACCATCGCTCAACACGGCCCGGGCCGAAATCAGATGGTCCCGGGTACTGCCGTAAATAACCGAGTTGGCGCCACAAGAATTGTTGCCAACCATCCCGCCGATCATTGCCCGGTTTTGAGTCGAAGTCTCTGGAGCGAAAAAGAGTTTATAGGGAGCAAGTGCGAGGTTCAGTTCGTTGCGGACAACCCCAGGCTGAACTCGAACCCGACGTTGTTCCGGATCGATCTCGAGAACTCGATTTAGGTGGCGGGACACATCCACCACGATGCCTGGCCCGACCACTTGTCCGGCTAACGATGTGCCGGCGGTACGAGGGATTAATGAGGTCCGGTTTTTGTGAGCGAATTGGATGAGTTTGCAGATGTCCGCTTCGTTCTTCGGCAGTGCGACGGCTTGCGGCATTTCGCGATAGACAGAAGCGTCAGTCGCATACAGCGTCCGCATCAAATCATCGAAATAGAGCTCGCCGTCGAGTTCGGAGGCGAGCTGCTTCCAATCCGGCTGGGGGATCACGAGACACGTAGCCACAGATTGGAAACGATTGCATCTCGGAATCCCGGACGCTTATGCGTCCGGGAAATAAACGTTTTGGTTTTAGGAGTAGGTGATCTGGTCGACGATCTGGACGTCAACTACGTCGCTATCAACGACCGTGACGCGTTTATATTGTCCGTCCTGATTGGCGTAATAATAGACGGTAGCGTCTTCACCGTCCCAGTTCGTATAGCCAGTGTAAACTGGGTCTGGATAATAGTAGTCGACTAAGTCCAACGGCATGCCTACGACGATATTGCCCCAGCAAATATCATCATACCAATCCCAGCAGAGCCCTGGGGCGAATCCGAGAACAATCAGGCGGTTGCAATACGCATGAGCGCCCCAATAGTTGCATCTCCACCAGTAGCCTTTGTGTCGATACCAGCAGTGATTCCCCGGGTCAAAGTTATTCGCGTAAAATTGCCCGCGCCCACTCCATGCGCGCGTTGATATCTGATTTAGCCGTCGGTTCAGCATGCCTTGAGCTCGTGTCCTCGTAATCGAACGATCGAAGGAACTGTTGCGATTGACGAAGAGCGCCCGGTTCTTCAGGCGTTCACCGTTGTTCTGGTGGACAATCCTTTGCGCCTCCGCTAAGGAACGTGCCCGCGAGTTGTTTTCTTTTACGACCGTCTGGTTTGTGACTCGGGTGTTCGTATGCTTTTCCTGAGCTATTGTCCGGTGTTCCGTCCCGCCGTTTGGCCGATTTTCTCTGCTGAAGCTTTTCGCTGTATTTGAGGAAGCCACGCGATTTTGGTGTTCACCGGCTTGATGCGCAGCTTTGCCGCTGTGGGCATTGGCGAAGTTATGGTTCCCTCCGACATGCCCTCCGTTTGTTGGCGCGTTTCTGCTGACGCTAAGGTGTGTGCTGCCCCCATGTCCACCGCCACCTCGATTTCCGCTGTTAGCCATATGCGGTGCACCGCCTCCGTGACCGCCCCCGCCAGCTACGTGCATCGCCCCTCCGCCGTGTCCGCCCCCACCATGACCGCCGCCGCCGGCTGCGTGCGTTGCCCCGCCGCCGTGTCCACCACCACCTCCATGACCGCCGTGTCCACCGCCCGGATGTCCACCCCCTCCGTGTCCATGATTGTCAGCGAAGACAGAGGCGACAGGGAAACAGCTGATAGCTGCAGCTGCTGCCAGAGCGGTCCATTTTCGAATGCCTCCATTAGAGTGGCGCCACTCTGCAAATAACGAACTCTTCATAAAGAACTTTTCCTATTAATAACTAGCAATCTCTTATTCCCTGGTCCGTCCCTACAACTAATTTTGAATTTAGTTGGACTAAGGGTTAGACGCAACGGGACAGAAAAAGTTAGTAGTTAAAATTTAAGTGATGAAGGACATCATCGCTTGTGTAATGGAAATCATTACATTAACTAATGGGAATCATTACAATTAACGAGTTTGCTGGGGGGCTGACTGTAAACTAACAGAATCGATATCAGTGATTATAATATGATGATAAAAAGATTACGAATTTGTGAGTTACCTATTCTAGGTAAGATTTAATAGGCGCAAGAGATGATTCCGAATTCAGGGTGTAAAATGCCCGGCTCCCTGACAGTGAGCCATGACAGCTCGGCGGAATGACCACGTGTTTTCTATTAGTTAGTGGAACTAACAAACGGGCTGCAAAAAATAACTTCAACCCCGGGCCCGAGATCCAATTCTGGGGTAACGCTGGGTGCCGAAATTCTGATGGCCCATCACGCCGCTCACTAGCATCCGAGGTATCATCTCCCCGAACTATGGCGGACAGGATAGGCATGCATTTTGCCTGCGCGGAACCCGGCGCCCAAATCTTTCGGCCTCGGCGCGTTGCTCTATAGCCGCTTCGAGGTAGATCCGACAACCTCCGCGCGAACTCTTAAACCGATCGAACAGGGTTGGAACGATTTGCACAAACAGGTCCCACGCTTCTTTCAGAAGATTTCGCAAATCGATCCGGGGTTGGACGTTGTCTACGCTTTGGTTCTTTTGTTTTCTCTCCGCATTCGACCGAAGCCGTGCTAGACTGGAGTGACCTCCGAATGCGATGACCAGGTTGGTGGGTTTAGTGGCTGCGTTTTGGCTGAGCGTCGTTCCGGCTCTAGCCGCCAGTGAGGTTGTTTCTGTGATAACCATTGATGGCGCCATTGGACCGGCCACATCGAGTTATGTTTCCCGAGCTCTCGATGAAGCCGCGCTGAAGAACAGCCAGTGTCTCGTTATCCAGCTGAATACTCCAGGCGGCCTCATGAGCTCCATGGAGCAGATCGTGCAGAAGCTTTTGGGCGCACCGATACCGGTAGTGGTTTATGTGTCTCCAACGGGAGGCACGGCTGCCAGCGCTGGTTGTTTTATAACTTTGGCTGCAGACGTTGCCGCAATGGCGCCGGCCACAACCATCGGTGCAGCGCACCCGGTGTCATTGGGGCTGACTGGTGGCGAGGACTCTAAATCCGATCCGACGATGACCAAGAAAGTAGAGAACTTTGCTGTCAGTTATATTCAGGCCGTTGCAGCCAAGCGGAGCCGGAATGTCGAATGGGCAGAAACGGCGGTGCGAGATAGTGCATCGATTACTGCAGAAAAAGCGCATGAACTGAAAGTGGTGGAGATCATCGCACCGAATCTGGAAGATCTATTGCGTCAACTGGATGGACGGATGGTGAACGGTAAACCGCTAAAAACAAGCGGAGCGCAGATCGCGGAAATCAAAATGTCCGCCGCGGAATCGATCTTTCAGGCTGCCTGGCGCCCGGAGGTCATGTTTCTACTCTTGTTGGTCGCCATGTATGGAATCATTGGAGAGATCACGACTCCAGGAGCGATTCTTCCGGGCGTAGCCGGTGCTATCGCACTATTGCTCGCCCTGTATATGGCCGCGGTTCTGCCGGTGAATATTACCGGTTTGCTGCTTATTGCTACCGCGGTGGCCCTGTTTATCATCGATGCCTACGCGCCGACCCATGGCGTCTTAACCGCCGGAGGGATCGTCTCGTTCTTTATCGGCTCCCTCATGTTATTTGATCCGCGGGACCCGGTGTTTCGGCTGTCATTGCAATACATCATTCCGGGAGTGCTGCTCACAGCGGCCTTTTTTGTGCTGGTCGTGGGCAAAGGAGTTCGGGCACAACGATTACCGGTAAAAACGGGAATAGAAACCATGATCGGAAAAACTGGCTGCGCTTTGACTGCAATTGACGCTTCCGGTGGGAAGATGCTTTTTGAAGGGGAATATTGGAATGCGGTCAGTGAAGTTCCGGTACAGGTTGGGCAATCCGTTTTGATCAGGTCGATCGAGGGATTAACCGCTAAGGTAACTCCGAAAGTTTAGCCATGTTTGAAGCATTCACTGTGTTGGTCGCTTGGGTGGTCGCCCTGATTGTTATCGGGTTGATCCTGCTTCCGCAGATGATCAGAATTCTGCGGGAGTATGAGAGGGGCGTAATCTTTCGGTTGGGAAAATTACTGGGCACAAAGGGACCCGGATTAATCTTACTCATTCCGATCGTCGACCGGATGGTGAAAATGGATCTGCGAGTTATCACCATTGATGTCAACCGGCAGGAAGTAATGACTCGGGACAATGTGCCGGTAACAGTCGATGCCGTTGTCTATTTCCGGGTAATCAATCCAGAAGCTTCCGTGGTCCGAGTTGAAAACTATTTGAAAGCGACGTCTTTGATTTCGCAGACGACGTTGCGCAGTGTGCTTGGCCAGGCAGAGCTCGACGAACTATTGGCACAGCGCGACAAAATCAATCTGCATCTGCAGGAGATAATCGATCGGCAGACTGATCCCTGGGGTATCAAGGTTACAGCTGTCGAAGTCAAGGATGTGGTTTTGCCAGACGGCATGAAACGGGCCATGGCGCGTCAAGCGGAAACCGAGCGAGAACGCCGGGCCAAGATCATCGCCGCGGAAGGAGAATTTCAAGCAGCCGAAAAACTGGTGCAAGCTGCGGAGATGATCTCCGCTCAGCCGATCGCTCTACAACTTCGGTTTCTGCAAACGATGAAGGAGATTTCCAGCGAGCATAATACGACCACGTTTTTGCCGATTCCGATCGATTTGTTCTCACCCTACCTGAAGAAGGCCACCGGTGACGAGGGGGGTCCCGTAGGGACCAAGTGAAGGAGGTAGCCTGGCAGTTTGCTGCCAGGTAAGCGGACAGAACGGTTCCGTCCCGTAGGGAACGGTTTGATTAGTTCAGAGTTTTTTGTGTGCCAGCGTCTAGTTTCTCCCAAGCGACGGAATCATGGCGTGCCTACAGGACGGGTACAGGAGTCAGGAGCTAGGAGAGCGTCGTTTCGCTAATCGTCCAAGTCCTCGATTGTGCCGAGGTAGCCATGTGTCACATTAGTCCCATAGGTCCCATTTGTGGAATGCTCTATCGCTGCTCTTCTCAGAGAAGAACCGCAACAACGTGCCAACCGCGTTCGAGGACGACACCCCTCTAGCTCAACCGCCTAGCAGCGCGCCATGCCCTCGAGGTGCGAACGTGATTAAATGAAGGCTTTGGATTCATTTGCCGAGCGCGAGGCTCGCGGTTTGATTGGATTGCCGGTGGTGGATCAGCAGGGAGAGAAGATTGGATCCCTCAACGGTATCTGGATCGACCCGAGTACGCATCACGTCGAATTCATGGGGCTGAAGAGCAGCTGGCTTTTTCGGAGCACCCATCTCGTCCCGTCACGCAGTGTCGAGGTCGAGCCAGGGTATGTAGTGCGGGTGCAATTCCCAGCCGAATTTCTGAAAGAAGCGCCCCGATATAACCCGAAAACAGAGCTATCCGAGATGGAAAAACAGGGGATCAATGCCTACTACGGCCATTTCATTCCACTACGTCGCACCAGTGCTATAGAAGAGGTGCGTCCTGAAGAAGCATTGCCGCCCGAAGCCGCAAGCGCTGCGCAAGCATCTCCGCAAGGCAGAACCGCTATCGAAACACGAGAACAGGCCTTCTTCAATCAGGAAGGTTTTGTAACCGATTCCATGCCGGAAGCGAATGCCGCTGCAGAACTAGAGCGGACAATCGAAGAGGCGAAGCCGCGCGAGAAGGAATATAACCGGAGAGAAGGGGAGTGGGTTTCTGAGTGAGAAGTGAGAAGTCAATCGTGCTCGTCCTCGTGCTCGAATCAAGCGCAAGTTTGATCCGCTGCGTTGATTTCTCGTTGCGCGACTAACGAAAATAAGTTCACCGGCAGTTCCAAACCTAAAACGAGCACGAGGCGTAGGCGCGATTACTCGCAGTGTTCTGGGCCTCCTCAGGGCTGTATTCCTCGCTCGAAATGAGTGGAGAGCACGATCGTCGTCAGGGTTCGTTGTACCCCGGGCAGCTTTTTTATCTCAAGAAGAAGGCGGTTCAGAGCGGCTGCGTCCGTGGTCCTGACCTTGGCTAGTATACAATCCTCTCCGGCGATCGAGTGGCATTCCTCGACTTCGCGATAAACGGTCAACCGCTCGGCTACCTCTTCCGAGGTGACGTCGTCAAGAAGCCGGATCTGCACGAACGCGCATAAACTTAACTCAAGCCGTCTCGGGTCGAGGTCGACGGTATACCGAAGAATGGTGCCCGACTTTTCGAGTTTCTTGACGCGTTCGAAGACGGCTGGGGGGGACAAATGAACCGACCGCCCAAGCTCAGCATATTTGGCCCGTGCATCTTCTCGTAGCAAAGTTAATAGTTTTCTGTTGAGTTCGTCTGACGGCATACCGTGTGGGAGGCGCTTATTGAATTGGGTTCACTCTGAACTGTGTTCGGATAAACGCGGTGGACATTAATCTCATTCGGATATCTATTCAATTCTTAGAATTCTATTCTGAGAATTGGCCGTCCGAATTTAGCCAGACAGGCGGTTGCCCTCAGAGAAGCTTCGATTTTAGGACAAGGGGTTTAATCATGAAGAACACGAAGTCAGCCTCGTCGCTTGAGACAGCGAGCCCGAATCCACTCCTGCTAGTGACCGCGCTTTTAGCGGTCTATATCATTTGGGGTTCGACCTATCTCGGGATCCGGCTGGCGATCGCGTCAATCCCTCCCTTTTTTATGGCGGGGACTCGTTATCTCGCGGCCGGTGGAGCGATGTTTTTGTTCGCGCTGTGTCGCGGAGCAAAAATGCCGTCGCTGGTTGAATGGCGAGATGCTCTGATACTCGGGGCTTGTTTGCTGCTGGTGGGCAACGGAGGAGTCACTTTTGCCGAACAATATGTTCCATCCGGCACTGCGGCATTGTTGGTAGCTACAGTCCCGGTTTTTCTCACCATTTTTGCGTGGCTGGCTAAACTCGGTCCTCGTCCGAGCGGGACTATTTGCACTGCATTGGTGCTAGGGCTTTTGGGAGTGTCGATTTTGTCTCGGCCGGTAGCGCAATCGGCAATGTCTCCAGGCAACCAATTTCACTGGTACATGGGAATTATCGCGCTGCTCGCGGCCGCCGCGCTTTGGGCTGCTGGTTCGCTTTATTCGAGAAAGGCTGCCCACCCTTCATCTCCGATTGTCGGGGTTGGCATTCAAATGATCTGCGGAGGAGCTTTATTGCTCCTGGTTAGCATTTCGACTGGTGAAGCCGGCCGGGTTGATTTGAGGCGGGTTACTGGTGAGTCATTTGTAGCGTGGCTCTATCTAGTTGTGATCGGCGCCATCATTGCGTTCACCGCTTATATCTGGCTGACACGGGTTATATCTCCGGCGCTGCTCGGTACCTATGCCTTTGTAAATCCGGTGGTTGCCGTTCTACTTGGTTGGGCGATCGCAGGCGAAACATTGGATAGTCGTACTATCTCGGGCGCCTCCGTCATCGTGGTAGCGGTTGTGATCATCGTGGTGTTCTCAAATCGGCCAAAGCGGACCGCGGCTTCTGGCGCGGCCAGCCGGGTGATGGCGGGCGCTAGTAATCAGTAATCAGTAATCAGTGGTCAGTTTGAGAGCTAGAGGGGCGAGGATCACAACGGCGGTTTGTTCGGCTAGAAAAGGATCTGATTTATGGGACATATGGGACCTGTAGGGAACCAAATAAGTCTTATCTCTCCCATAGGTCTCATCCCTGGCAGACCCCCAAGACTTGGAATGAGGCGGGTCGAAGCATACGTTGATCGCACGCCCGGATGAGCAGGAGCTCGTCCCCACCGAATCGTGCCCTTCTTTTCCTCGTATTTACTATTTTCAGGCGGCTATCGGTTCGGCAGAATGGTGTTTACTTCTGCAGTTTTCCTCATTTTTATGAAAGCTTCTTGCTTGATCTGCCTTTTGCTTCTCGGGCTATTGGTCCCCGCGCCTGCCGTTGAAATATTGCAGGTGCCCTCGCCGGATAATTCGAACTCCCTCATGGTCGATAAATCCGGCCGGCGTGATGTCCTCCAGCTGCGAACCGGAGTCAAAGTGGTCCGGCTTTTCTATGATGATATCGATGCCTTGAAACCTTACCTGGCGAGATCTTTTGCAGTTCCCGCGACGAAACTGGGCAAAATAACGTTGCCTACCTATAAATCAGCAAAATGGATTTCCAACGCTCGCCTGGAGATTGTCTGCGCGGGCGCAGTAGTAGTCGGAGATACGGATCGAGAATTCGATTTTACAGCGGTAGTAGATGGCTCCGGCAAACTCCTGGATGTCGCCATTGTTAAGGCTCCTCCGCCTCCAAAGCCGACTCCGAAGCAGAAGGCAACTCCATCGAAGAAAGGGAGAGGGAGAAACGACTAGGCGAATTGGCGAACAAACTTGGTGGAGCGAGGCTCCCGAACTGCCTAAGAACGTGCGCAAGGGTACAGGTCGTTTAACCAGTTATGACGTATTGCCCGGATGCGCCCGCCGAGCCGGTCCCAGCACATGGCAAGCAACTATATTCGGGTAGCGCACGCTGGGACGCGGCTCGGCGCATCTGTCGGTGTAGTATGCGCTCAGTTTGGCCGAGTCGGTCTCTTCGTTTGATCCTTCCGGTTATTCGGGAGCCTCGCCCCACCAAATTGCGGCCCCCCACGTAACTCACGACATAAACAACCCGCCGTCGACATTAATTGTCTGGCCCGTGATATATGCGGCGTCGTCTGACGCCAGGAACGTAACGAGGCCGGCAACATCCTCCGGGCGGCCGACGCGTTTCATCGGAATATTGTTTACCCATTCCTGCATCAATTCACCGGGCTGGTAATTGCCTAGCAATTTGCCCCAGGCTTGATCGTTGTAAGCCCACATGTCGGTATCGATGATCCCGGGACAGAATGCGTTCACGGTCACTCCGCTCGGCGCGAGTTCTTTTGCCAGACTCTGGGTTATGCCCACGACGCCAAATTTGCTGGCTGCGTAATGAGGCGTGTAGATAAACCCCTGCCGGGCTTGTCCTGAGGCGGTATTGATTATCCGGCCGCTTTTTCTCGGCACCATGTGGCGAGCGGCCTCCTGGCAGCAGAGAAAAACGCCTTTAGTGTTTACGTCAATCACTTTATCCCACTCGGCTTCGGTAAGGTCCTCGACTTTGGCGATGGTAATGACTCCGGCGTTTTGAATCGAGACATCAACGGCGCCGAAGCGTTTGACCGCGGTCGCGAAAAGGTTCTCGACCTCGCTTTTAGAAGTGACATCGCAGATCACGGCGATGGCATTGGCGCCAGATTTTTCAAGTTCGGCGGCTACTTCTTGGACCTTCGCTTCATTAGCGGAAAGCACGAGATTGGCGCCTTCGTGGGCGAAGCGGCGAGCGAGACCCGCGCCGATACCGCGACTGGCGCCAGTGATGAGGACGGTCTTCTGAACAAAACGCTGAAAAGGAATCATATAGAGAAAATCAGATAGGGGTTGACACGAGAGAAGGTAGATAAGAATATTTTGTTGTCGATGAATAAAAATTCATTACTGCGTAAAAATTCCATTTCCCGCATTTTAACGGTTCCCCCTAAAGGTTTGCTTGGTTTTTTTTTTTTCCCCCCAAACTTATC
>Ga0126381_100010318_pt1 | contig 10518 bp, 9 predicted proteins | sample PanSoiMetPlot_28_FD_96465 | JGI IMG/M metagenome (GOLD analysis project Ga0126381, IMG submission 96465) | Tropical forest soil microbial communities from Panama - MetaG Plot_28 | ecosystem: Environmental > Terrestrial > Soil > Tropical forest > Bulk soil | place: Panama | collected 2016-02-17 | reverse complement strand
GAAGTTTAGCGACCATCGGTCGACGCGCCGCCGTCGTAGAACTCGGTCCTATTCAGCTCAACGGCTTTATTGGCTGGATGTTTTGGAGCGCAGTGCACATCTATTTCCTAATTGGGATCAGGAATCGCTTCGTAGTCGCCGTAACCTGGCTGTGGAGCTACGTAACTTTCAAGCGCGGCGCCCGCCTTATTACCGAGGTCCCCCCGATCGTCCACGATCAATGATGTGCCGCCATTTCCGCGTTGAACACCCACGAATTGTTGCCCGTCCTGCAAAGCTCGAGTACCCGTGGCATTTCCGCTTTGGGTCATAAGCGGACATTGCGTGACGTCCGCTTCATGTCCGCTTTACCCCCAAAAGCAGACATTGGTTGAGCGCATTAACAGACATAAATGGTCAGAATTTGCCATTCTCGGACCGCGTCGCGAGGAAATCCGGCACTGCGATCCAATCCAGGATGCCCTTTGGAGTTTGTAGCAATTTCGACAACCTGCGATCTTCATCAGTCTCGATACCAACGCCGAGCTGGGTACCGAGCTTGCGACTGTGCGCGACAATCCGTTCGCTAAAGGGCTGTCGGATCTTGTTGTAGGCAGCAAGTGCCCGGTCGACGTCATCGTAATTAGAAAGTGCTTCCGCTAGCGCTTGCGCTTCTGCACCAGCCTTAGAAACGCCAAAGCCAATATGCGGACGAGGAGTCGAGGCCGCGTCGCCGACCATCGCGACGCGGCCGAAGACCAAGCTCGGTGAGCAGAAGTCGTAAACCGGCGTGAAGAACGGCTGGTCTATGTGGTGCAGACAATCGACGAATTGCGGCGGCAAAAGTGTCTCTGCGTCGTGACGCATTTGCGCAATTAGATCCTTTCGCACAAGGGGTGGCGGTACGCCAAATTCGTATTCGCGGCCCTGGTCATCCGCACACATGGTCCTTAAATCCTGGGCCGTCGCCACTCGATGCCAAGCCCAATTATACCGCCGGTGGCCGATACGCAGTTCATCGTCTGCGCCAGCGATTGGGTAGCCGAGCGCTTGAAGCTGATCAGCGAGAAAGAAGGAGTAATAGGGAAATATGGTCTTCCGCGTCTCTGGCGAAAGATCGAATTCATTCGGCGCGCCACGCCAGATGTAATAACCCGAATAGATCGGCTGCACATTCGGGGCAAGCAGCGCGCGAACGCTGGACCTGGATCGCGACGGTTAACAGTGAATGCATGTTTTTAACGACAACGCAACACTTATGGCATTTCCGGGAAGCTTATGAACAGGTTGCTAGGTTAACAGACTATCAACAAGTTCACGCGCAGCGACCGAACAGTGTATCGGGCGCGCGCGGCGTGCAACCATCATTGCGGCTCGATCGGCCGTGAAACCGCGGAAATCCGGCGGTTAACGCCTTCGCAACGTTAACCCGACAATAAATAGAGCTGTCGCATTCGCGCCACCGCGGTGGCGCTTCCATAACTATGGGCGCGGGGCAAGGCGCGGTTTGGGCGCGTGTTGGCGTGAGGGGTAATGTCTGCGTCGCGTATCGGTGTAACGGGCGTGTGTTGTTACGCCCGTTTCTGGTTGAGTGCGTTCGGCGCCGCGTTGATGCCGACTTCGATCGGTTATCAGGACATCGCCGGGTTGATCGCGCGCGAGCGTGCCGCGCCCTCGCATTGGCATTTGATCATATCGCCGGTCCAGGCGGCCACGTTCAGCTATTCGCGCCCGATCGGGAGCGCGATCCCGCAGCCCCTCGGCTTTCAGACCGTCAATTTCGATCCGCGTTCGCTCGACGCTTTTTCCTGGAAAATCGACGAGCCGATCCATGCACGGCCGGCGCGCCAGATCGAATATCCGGCTGTCGAGCGCAGTCACAAAGCCGATCGGCTGCCGGCGAGCATCGCCGCGCCAGCTGCGACAACGCTGACGCCGCAAGCGTCGCCATCAGCGCGCCCGGCGCCGGTCGCCGCAACCCCGCCTGAGGCGCACGTCGAACACGCCGCACCAGCGAATAGGGATTTGCCAACCAGTGCGCTGGCGGCGCCCGCCATTGCAGCGATGGACGCACACCATGAGGAAAAGGCGCCCGCGCCCGCCGGGCCGGTTGCCGATTCTGCTGCGCCAGCGGTAGAGGTGGCCACCGCGCCGCAAGTTACGCAGCGGCCGGCGCCGCCGGCGCGGCCACAAACCAAGATGGCGAGCGCCGCCGATGAAGAGGATGCTGCTTTGGCCGATAAGCCGCCGGAAATTCCGGCGCCGGGCGAAACCGAATATGGGTCCGCGCCTTCGCTCAGCGGGATGTCATTCCTCGATGCGGATGCCGCCGACCGCAGCAGCACGATCTATTTCGGCGCCGGCGCCATCGGCTCGCCGAGCAAGCTGCAAAGCTGGGCGCCGGGCGCCGAGCCGATCCTGATACCGCCAGCGGCTGAACTTGCCGCGCAATCGGCCGACTCCAACATCAAGCTGTCGGCGCTCGAGGGCACCGACAACGACACCGGTGCCGGCGAGTCGGTTGCCGGCAAGGACGACGCGAGCCGCCTGCAGACCCCGGCGCAGCGGCTCGGCCTCGAGGGCAAGGCCCGCGCCAAGGCCGAGAAGTGTCTTGCCGATGCCATCTATTTCGAGGCCCGCGGCGAGGTACGCAAAGGCCAGGAAGCGGTCGCGCAAGTCGTCATGAACCGGGTTTTCTCAACGTACTATCCGCATGACGTCTGTGGTGTCGTTTATCAGAACGCGCATCGGCATCTGGCCTGCCAGTTCACCTTCGCTTGTGAGGGCAAGGATCTAAGCCGCATCGACGAGCCCGACATGTGGGAGCAGGCGAAAAACATCGCCAAAGACACGCTCGACGGAAAAATCTGGCTGCCCGAGGTCGGCCACGCCACGCATTACCACGCCTATTGGGTGCACCCGAGCTGGGTGCATGAAATGACCCGCTTATTCAAACTCGGCGTTCATACATTTTATCGGCCGCGCAATTGGGGCGACGGCGAGGACGAACCGGTCTGGGGCAAAAATGCGCCAGCCGCGCCGAGCGCGAGCACTGGTGAAGCGCCGGCGGGCAAGCCGGAAGCCGCTAAATCCAATGCGAAGTCGCCGCAAGCGGCCGCCCCAGCGGCGGGCGCGCGGACGTAACGGCGAAGCTTCAGGAGATCGTTGGCCGCTCATTCCCGCGAAGGCGGGAATCCAGATGATAGTTGCGCTGGGTCCCCGCTGCCGCAGGGACGATCGGACTGCAAGCCTCACATCGCAATATCCAGCCCGATGTCGAGATTCTGCACCGAATGTGTCAGCGCGCCGGAGGACAAATAATCGACGCCGGTCTCGGCGATCGCCGCCGCGCTTTCGAGCGTGATGCCGCCGGAGGCTTCGATCACAAGCCGCCCCGCCACCATCTCCACCGCTTTGCGCATCGCGGCGAGATCGAAGTTGTCGATCAGCACGACGTCGGCGAGACCGACATCGAGCACCTCCTTGAGCTGAGCGAGCGAGTCGACCTCGATCTCGATTTTGACCAGATGGCCGGCCGCGCCCTTGGCGCGCTCGAGCACCGGCCGAATGCCGCCGGCGACGGCGATATGATTGTCCTTGATCAGGATCGCGTCATCGAGACCGAAACGATGATTGTAACCGCCGCCGCAGCGCACCGCGTATTTTTCCAGCGCGCGTAGACCGGGCGTGGTCTTGCGCGTGCAGACGATGCGCGCCTTGGTATGGGCAATGCGGGCGACAAAAGCCGCCGTCGCGGTGGCAATACCGGAGAGATGGCCAAGAAAATTGAGTGCTACGCGCTCGGCGCCGAGGATTGCCCGCGCATTGCCTGAAATCGTCATCAGCTTGGCGCTGCGCTGCACCGGCGCGCCGTCGCGCGCATGCGGGGTGATCGCGATCTGCGGGGCGAGACGCCCGAACGCCGCCGCGACCAGTGGCAACCCAGCGATGACGCCGGCCTCGCGTGCCACCAGCGCGGCGCGGCCGTCGACATCCTCAGGAACGGTCGCGATCGAGGTGATGTCGCCGGCGCGGCCAAGGTCCTCTTCGAGCGCGCGCGTTACCGCCGCCTCGATTTCGAGCGGGGAGAGGAAAGCATCGGCGCGTAACAGCGATCCAAAAGCCGTCGGGTCGGGCGGCATGATGTTCGGGCGGTCCTTACCGCGAAATCCATAGTCACTGCCGCCGATTATGGCAAACCGCACCGGGACGACTCGGCGGCTGCGCTCCGCAGCGCGGGCGGAACAGCCATGCACCGAACGGCCCGGCATCTGGCAATTTTCATTTTGGCCATCCAGATTGAGCTCTTATGCTGCGCGGCTTTCGAATCGTAGGTTTCGCCGGGGCGACATGACGGACGTATCCAAAACCAATGCCAGCAAGTCTCTCGCCAGCTGGCGTACGCCGACGCTGGTGATCGGCTTCGGCTGCCTTATCGCGGTGCTGTCGTTCGGTCCGCGATCGACGCTGGGTTTTTTTCTCACGCCGATGTCGACTGCCAATCATTGGGGCCGTGACGTCTTTGCGCTCGCGCTGGCGCTGCAGAACTTGCTGTGGGGCGCCGGCCAGCCGTTTGCTGGCATAATCGCCGACCGGTTTGGCACCGCGCGCGTGCTTTGCGGCGGCGCGCTGATGTATGCCGCAGGCTTGGCGCTGATGGCGCATGCGGATAGCGCACCGCTGCTCGATCTCTCGGCTGGCGCCTTGATCGGCTTTGGTCTCTCCGGCGCCTCCTTCATGGTGGTGCTTGCGGCATTCGGGAAGATTCTGCCGCCTGAGTGGCGCTCGCGCGCTTTCGGTTTTGGCACGGCAGCAGGCTCGTTCGGACAATTTCTCTATTCGCCCGTGGCTGTCGCACTGATGGATGCGGTTGGGTGGCAACAGACGCTAGTGATCTTTGCCGTGAGCATGCTTGCCGTACTGCCGCTGTCACTGCCTTTGGCGACGCCGCCGTCGCAAGCTCAGTATACGGGCAGCTCGCAGTCGCTGCGCCAAGCCTTGAGGGAGGCGTTCGTCCAGCGCTCTTATGTGCTGCTTGTGCTTGGTTTTTTTACATGCGGCTTCCAGATTGCATTCATCACAGTCCACATGCCCGCATATCTGGTCGATCGCGGGCTGTCCGCCCAAGTCGGCGGCTGGACCATCGCCACCATCGGACTTTTCAATATCATTGGCTCGGTCACTGCGGGCTGGCTCGGCGACCGCATGCCCAAGCGCTACCTGCTGTCATTTATTTATTTCATCCGCGCCGTGGCGATCCTGGCGTTCATTTCATTCCCGATCACGCCGGTCACGTGTCTCATCTTCGGCGCCACGATGGGCTTGATGTGGCTCTCAACGGTGCCGCCGACCAACGGCATCATTGCTTTGATGTTCGGCACGCAGTGGCTGGCGACGCTCGCTGGCTTCGCCTTTTTCAGCCACCAGGTCGGCGGCTTTCTCGGCGTCTGGCTCGGCGGCCTCGTGTTCGACCGCACCGGCTCTTATGATATGGTGTGGTGGCTGGCGATCCTGTTTGGCGTGCTCTCGGCAGTGATCAATATGCCGATCGTGGAGAAACCGGTCGCGCGCGTCGCCGCGGTGCCAGCCTGAGCGCGCTGTCGCACCATCCAATCTGATTCTGCCGAGTTGTTTTCTACGCGCGCCCGCGCGTAAGATCGTCGCATGGCGAACTTCAAAGCGATCGTCATCGACAAAGCCGAGAGCGGCCAGTCGGTGCAGCTCACCGATTTCGATGAAAAAGATCTGATGGACGGCGACGTCACCGTCCGGGTCGAATGGTCGACGGTGAATTACAAAGACGGTCTCGCCGTCACCGGCAAGGCGCCGGTGGTGCGGCGCTTCCCGATGATCGCCGGGGTCGATTTCGCCGGCACCGTGGAATCCTCCACTCATCCAAAATGGAAAGCCGGCGACCAAGTCATCCTCAACGGCTGGGGGCTCGGCGAAACCCATCTCGGCGCCTATGCCGAAAAGGCGCGGGTCAAAGGCGACTGGCTCATCCGGCGTCCGGCCGGCATCAGCGCACGCGACGCCATGGCGATCGGCACCGCCGGCTATACCGCCATGCTTGCGGTGATGGCACTGGAGCGCGCCGGCATCGCTCCTTCGCGCGGGCCGGTGATCGTGACCGGCGCCGCCGGCGGTGTCGGCTCGGTCGCGATCGCGCTTCTGGCTAAGCTCGGCTATGCCGTCGCCGCTTCCACCGGACGGCCGAAAGAGGCGGCTTATCTGAAAGAGCTTGGCGCCAGCGAAATCATCGAGCGCAATGAGCTGACCGGGCCGGCGCGGCCGCTCGCCAAGGAGCGCTGGGCCGGCGGCATCGACGCGGTGGGCTCAACCACGCTCGCCAACGTGCTGTCGATGACCCGCTATGGCGGCGCCGTCGCGGCCTGCGGGCTTGCCGGCGGCATGGATCTGCCAACCAGCGTCGCGCCCTTCATTTTGCGCGGGGTTTCGCTGATCGGCATCGATTCTGTCATGTGTCCGCTGCCGCACCGCGAAGCGGCGTGGCGCCGGCTTGGGGCCGGCCTCGACCACCAAAAGATCGCGGCCATGGCGAACGAAATTAACCTTGATGAAGTTATTGCCGCGGGCCGGCGCATTGTTGAGGGCGCGGTGCGCGGGCGTATTGTGGTAAAAATCAGGTAAATGGTGCCGCCGGGTTGCTCATTTCGGCCATGATGCGGGGCTCTGCTATGGTAAGGAGACGGTTAAGGAATACTGTTAATATAGTATTGACCGTTGGGGTGGAGTGCTCAATGTCGGTGCGCTGGTCGCTTGTATGTGCGTCGGTTTTGACGGCCGGCTTGTTGGGTGTGGGGCAGGGGATCGCCGAAGAGCTCGGACCCGAGCAGGCGCGCGCCTTCGTCGTCGGCAAGCTGTTCGCCTATACCTGTTTCGAGGGCACGTCCGGGATGGGCCGGATCTATTCCGACGGCTCCGTGGTCGGCACCATCAAAATTCGCGGACAGGGCCAGACCCGCTTTGCGGCGCTGCCGGCGGGCACGATCCGTGTCGACGGCGGCTCGATGTGTGCGCATCTGGCGGGAATGCCGTTCACGCCGTGCTTCCGGGTCGAGCGGATCGATTACCGCAGCTTCCGCGGCTCGCTTTCCGGCTTGAGCTTCGCCTATTGCGATTTCTACCAGCGCAATCCGCGCAGCCACCTGATCAGCAGCAGTGTTGAGCAATCGACGGCCGCGACTCCCGTTGCCAATGTGCGGCCGGCGCTGCGCCCGTCACTGCCGCAATAGCGGTCTTCCGAACCAGCGATGATCAAGTGCCGTCCGCGGGCACCGCGGCGTGCGGATACAGCACGCGCTGGTACAGCCAGCCGATGCCGAGCAGCACGACGCCAAGTCCGGTCACCGATAGCGCGCGGTATATGCCCGCGATATTGGCGGTGTCGAACAAGAATACTTTGGCGATAGTTAGCGCAATGACGCCAAGCGCCAGAAAGCGCGCCGGTTGCGAGCGCAGTACGAAGCCAACCGCCAGCAGCACGATGCCGAAGGCGAGCCAGACGGTCGAATAAGCATATTACTCGGCATCGCTTGTCAGTCCCGACATTATCGGGCCATGAAACAGCCGCCGCACTTCGAGCGTGAGATAAAACAACGCCAAGATCACCGACGTCGCTGCCGCAAGCACGCGATAGGGCATGGGCCGCGTCGCGCGCGCAATCATCGCAAGAACAATAGCAAGCAGTGCCGGCAAGCCGTAGCCGAGCAGTATAAGATTGAAGAAAGCGCCTCCGCCAAGCGGCGTGGCACTGAACTGCAAGTCCGGCGCGCCGATCAGGTTTGCGAGCACGGCCAGCAAGGTCAGGGCAGCGAGGATCAGCGCTCCGATATTGTGAACGACATTGCGCGTTCGTACCCGCACATGCTCCAGTCCAATGGTCATCGCCAGTCCGGCATTGGCGAAGAGCATGATTTCCAAGTGACCCCGGAGCGGCCGGTAGATTTGGCCACGGGTGACGTAGTGGCGGATTTGCCAGGTCACCAGCAGTACCGAAAACAAGATGGCAGCGACGTCGACAATGCGCGCGGGCAAATCATCTGCGCGCTTTCGCAACAGCCAGCCGCCCAGCCAGAATGAGGCTGCCGGAACGCCGTAACCATAGAGCAGCCAATTGAAGACCAGCGTTGTCCCGACCTCGTCGCCAACAATGCGCGGTTCGTAAGCGATACGCGCCACCACGACGGTGGCGATGGCAGCAGCGAGCCAGCGCAACAATGGGATCGGGCGTTTACCGGCAACCCAAGCGGCGCCGGGCGCGATGAGCGCAAGCGCAATGGTGAGCCAGCCTTTTTCAAGGGCAAAGGTGAGCGCGAGAGCGAGCGCGGCCAGCGATCCAGTCGCGAATACCGCGCTGCCGGCCATCCGGGTCGTTTTTCACGCTGCACCAGCGCCTCGGTCGCGGCCCCGTAAATCGCGGAAAGAAGCAAAGCAAGGCCTGCGAATGGCAGCGAGCGGTCGAGTGCAGCGATGCGATAATAAAGTGCAATCAGCATCGCCAGCGGTGCAAATACGGCAACAGCGGACCACAGCATCGGCACCAGCGCGCGCGCAGCACGACCTTGGGCGAGAAAACCGGCAATGCCAAAAAGTGCCGCCCAGAACGCGGCAATCGCGAAATGCGAGCCATAGTCGAAATGCTCGGGTCCCGGTATTGCCGGTGCAGTCACGCCGGGCGGCGCGATCAAAGCATCGAGCTTCTCATGCACGGCCCAATGGGCCATCACCACGGTCGCGAGAATCGCCGCTACCGGCACGGCGGCAGTCGCCGCGGCGGTCCGCCACGCGATTGCGACAGTGGCCGCGGTAAGCACGATGAACGGCACGAGCGCGACTGGATCGTGGCGGCTCGCCAAGACGAGGATGGTGGCGGCCAAGAGATAGATCGAAAGCGCCACGTTCGAGAGCCGGTCCATTGCGCCCGGGGCGGCCGTTGGGCCGTACAGCAAATTGGCCACCAGGAAGATGGCGGCAAGCGTAAAGCTCGCCACGACATAAAACACATGGGCGCCGACCGCCGCGACGAATGAAAAATAAATCGGATCGGTGCCCGGCCACGACCACAGCGCACCGAGCACGAGCGCCGCAACTGCGAGCCAATACCACAGCCGAACCCGCGCCAGCGCGAACGCCGCCGCATTAACGACGACTAGATAGACGTAAAGCGACCAGTAGTCCGGTTTCTCGGACGCCACCAGCATTGGCGCCAGGTAAGCGCCGATGATGCCGAGCCCGCCGAGCGCCGGTCCGTGAAGCAGCGCCGCGGCCAAAGTGGCCAGAGCCACCACTCCTAGCAATATGAAGGCCGCCGCCGGCGGAAATCAAAACGCTCGGGATGTTCGCAGATTGCACACCGGCGAAGGCCAATTGCCTCTCGGTGCGCCGCTGCCACTCGCCGGCGGCAATTAATGCGGCCGCCAGCAAAGCGCCGAGCATGATCCGGGCACCGGGACCAATGAGCCCCTGCTCAATCGAGTAACGAACAAGGAATATGCCGCCAAGAGCGAGCGCAATCCCGCCAACCCAGACCACCCAGCGGGTCCCAAAGCGTTCTTCAAAACCGATCTCAGTGGTCGCCGCGGCGCTTTCCGCGCGAGGAAAAGTTGGCACTGAGGTCGATGTGGGCGTGGCCTCGACTGGCGAGGCGGCCTGCGGGGCAGGTGTAACCGGCGGTTGGGACTGGGTTGCCTCTTGCTCTGTTTGCGGCGGAGCCGCCACGCTTGGGGCGATCGTTTGGACCCGCGAAGTGTTGGTCGTCGCCAGTTGGCGCTCTAACACCGAAATCTTGTCTTCAAGACTGCGGAGCTGCCTGCCCAATCCGACGGAACGGACTACCGCGACGATCGCAAGAACTGGCGTCGCCAATAGCACTGCGACAAGAAAGAACCAATTGAACATCCCGGCCCAGCCTCGATGAGATCGGGATTCTATGCCGCGGCTGGTGCAGGCGAAAGCCTCGGTTCCCGTTTGTCACTTAATTTTGGGCGTATCCGGCAAACGCGGCTCGCTCACTCCAAGTCGAGCCGGAACGGCGTCGCCTCGGCGGTCAAATCGCCGCGTCCGATTTCTTCGATGGCGGCGATCATGCGGCCATCGCGGTCGAGCAGCCGATCGGCGAGCGAGACGATGCGCGCATTCGGCGTTGCGGTCGGCGAGGCGCGGCGCAGCGCCTGCGCGATGCTGGTTTCCTCACGCCGAGGGTTGAGGGCACACACGGTTGCGTAAGCGCTCGCCGTCGAGCGGCTGATGCCCATATAGCAGTGCACGACCAGCGGCGTCCGGCGATCCCATTCGCGCACGAAATTAAGAAGATCGGCAACGTGCTCCTCCGCCGGCACGATATAGCCGTCGAGCGGGACGGAAATGTCGTGCAAGCGCAGCCAGAGATGATTTTTCGGCGCGATGCAGGACGGCCGCGCCACGCGTGCCTCGTCGCCGATCAGCGACACGATATGGCGCGCGCCGGTCTGTTCGACCGTTTCTGCAAGCCGGGCCAGGGAGCAAACGTGAATCATG
>Ga0126381_100010317_pt1 | contig 10518 bp, 4 predicted proteins | sample PanSoiMetPlot_28_FD_96465 | JGI IMG/M metagenome (GOLD analysis project Ga0126381, IMG submission 96465) | Tropical forest soil microbial communities from Panama - MetaG Plot_28 | ecosystem: Environmental > Terrestrial > Soil > Tropical forest > Bulk soil | place: Panama | collected 2016-02-17 | reverse complement strand
GGCTGAATGTCGTCCTTCCAAAGCAGATCGACCACTTCCTCATGAGTGAGCACAGAATACGCTGCGCACACCGCGCACAGACCGAGAAACAACGCTAAGCACATCAGTGTGTACAACAGCAGGCGAGAAGGTCTCATATGTGAGTGTCGGATCTGCTCGAGCAAGAACTTGAATCACAAAGACGTGAGCCGTTGAGTCAGTTTTTATTCCGTCTCCGCCATTCCGCTCGGTCTTTAGTTGCGAATCGGAAGCCAAGGTTGTTTGGCCTCGTAAGGTGCAGCAGGTTCAGGCTCTTTGACGATCAATCAGCGGCTCCCCGGCACAGAGTACAGATACATTCTGTCTAGGCTACAGAATTCTAATTACTGACAGAGAACGGTGCGGGAGCTAATTTGAATGTTGGGTCCGCGGATTTTCACGCACATTCGGAAAGACCGAAGCGGCGGCATTGTACGCCGGTGACACGAGGAGACCATATGAGTATCTGGACCGTTTTGTTCATCATTCTGTTAATCGCATGGCTAGGCGGTTTCACTGTGTTCCACGTGGCTGGCGGATTGATTCATTTGTTGCTGGTCTTCGCCGTGATCTCGCTGATACTCCACTTCGTCTTAGGAAGAAGAGCCGTTTAACAGCGCATCTAATTGTTCGAGAAAGGGCTAACGAAGAGGTAGCTGACTTTTTGTATTTGAAAAAGGGCTCGATTATCCAGTGAGGTAATGCTTCCAATCTTCCGCTAGGAGGAAAAACCTTGCGCGCTCACCCACGCAGTGTGGTGCTCTTCGTATCTCTCTTGTTGCTCCTCGCAAGTGCATCCCTTGGACAAGTACGCATCTCAGTCAGTTTCGGCCCGCCGGCACTGCCCGTTTACGAGCAGCCCCTTTGCCCCGGAGAAGGTTACATATGGACTCCAGGATACTGGGCATGGGACGACGATGGCGATGACTACTACTGGGTGCCAGGTACGTGGGTGATGGCGCCCGAGCCGGGGTTCTTTTGGACTCCGCCTTATTGGGCTTGGGTGGGCAGCTCTTTCGTGTTTTATGACGGCTATTGGGGGCCGCACGTTGGATTCTATGGCGGTATCAACTATGGATTCGGTTATTTCGGGGACGGCTTCGTGGGCGGACGGTGGGAGGGTGACCACTTTTTCTATAACCGCTCCGTGACAAATGTGAATGTTACGAACGTCCGAAACGTCTACAACACGACGATCGTCAACAACAATACCACGATAAATCGCGTGAGTTATAACGGCGGCAATGGAGGTGTCGTCGCTCGCCCAACGCCGCAGCAGGAGGCATTTGCACGCGAACGGCATGTGCCGCCAGTAGGCGCCCAAACGCACCAAATACAGCAGGCGCGTGGAAATCCGCAGTTTCGGGCCTCCGAGAATCGCGGCAGACCCCCGGTTGCGGCCACCCAACGGCCAGGGGAGTTCAACGGACACGGCGCGGTTCCCGCGCGTCAAGCAGGAGGACCATATAACCCACCTGCGAATCGGGCAGTGAATCAGCCTCATCCTGGTGGGGGTGGACGCCCGAATGCGATACATCCCAACGATCTTCCGACTATGAATCGTCCGCCTGCCCCCAATACTGGGAGCCAGAAACTCGATCAAAAATACCAGCGACAGCAGGAGAAACTTCAGCAACAGCAAGACAAGGAACGACAAAAGCTCCAGCAGCAACAAGAAAAAGAGCACCAGCAGATGATGAAGCGGAACGGTGACCAAGCAAGACAGCAACAAGTGGAGCAGCGGCATCAGCAACAAACACAACAACTTCAGCAGAGACATGCCCAGCAACAAGAGCGGATGCAACAGAGGCAGGCGCCGCCAAATCGTCCGCAAGGACCTTCAAAGGAGCGATAACCCGTTTGGGTCCGCTATCAGTTTGATTTTCCCTCATGGCCTATCGGATTTTCTGCGATTCGCCGCTCTGGGCGGGCTCTATAGAGGACTAGCCTACAGGAAATACCTTAGGGAATTCCGTTTGTGATGATGCTCCAATGGCCCGAGGTGGTCGGAAGTGTAGCGTGTCGGGCCTTCTGACCCCAAGCTTTCCACCAAATTCAAGAATCGATCGCTCGAAAACACAGGAGCGTTTGAAGGAATGAATCTCGTCTAGGGATTCGCTGTTCACTTGCCCTGTCGGTGACAGAGATGAAGAGACCCGAAGTAAACGAACTCACGACCGATCAAGCGGAAGCCATTGCCTCGCCGCCAAGGCATAACGGGAAGACCAAGAGCCCCCAAGAGTCGTTGGATCTATCCGTCATTTTGACCAGCCTCCAAAGCATGCGGGATGGTGACTTTGCCGTGCGACTGCCGGGGACTTGGGTTGGCCTGCCGGGAAAAATTGCCGACACGTTTAATGAGATTGTCGCCGCCAATCAGCACATGGCGCAGGAGTTGAAACGTGTTGGGCAGGTGGTCGGGAAACAGGGCAAGACTCGGGAGCGAACTCGCTTCCATGAGTCCCGCGGTGCCTGGGGTGAAATGGAAGCCTCCGTGAACACGCTGGTCGAGGACCTTCTTCGTCCAACAGCAGAAGTCACTCGCGCGATTGCCGCGGTTGCACAAGGAGACCTAACTCAGACTGTGAGGCTCGATGTTGACGGTCGACCGCTTGAAGGGGAGTTTCTTCGCTCAGCAAACCTAGTGAACACGATGATTCAGCAACTCGGAGTGTTCACGGCTGAGGTTACACGCGTCGCGCGCGAGGTCGGAACCGAAGGCAAACTCGGCGGACAAGCACAAGTGCCGGATGTGGCAGGTACGTGGAAAGATCTCACCGACAACGTCAACTTGATGGCCAGCAACCTGACGGGCCAAGTGCGCAACATCGCTGAGGTTGCGACGGCAGTCGCGAGCGGCGATCTTTCGCGCAAAATTACCGTCGATGTGCGCGGGGAAATTCTGCAGCTGAAAGAAGCCATCAACACGATGGTGGATCAGTTGCGTTCCTTCGCATCGGAAGTTACGCGCGTGGCTCGCGAAGTCGGGACCGACGGAAAACTTGGTGGACAAGCGGTCGTTCCGGGCGTTGCCGGAACCTGGAAAGACTTGACTGACTCTGTGAACGCGATGGCTGGCAACCTAACGGCACAGGTTCGAAATATCGCTGAAGTGACCACGGCCGTAGCTCGCGGCGACTTGTCGCGCAAGATCACCGTTGACGTAAAGGGCGAAATTCTTGAACTCAAAGACACCATCAATACGATGGTGGATCAGTTGAATGCATTCGCCGGCGAAGTAACGCGAGTTGCACGTGAAGTCGGAACAGAAGGAAAGCTTGGTGGACAGGCGCAGGTGCCTGGCGTGGGTGGCACGTGGAAAGATCTCACCGACAACGTCAACTTCATGGCGAGCAATCTTACCGGTCAGGTTAGAAACATCGCCGAGGTCGCCACCGCCATCGCTAGTGGCGATTTGTCCCGCAAGATTACCGTTGACGTTCGCGGCGAGATTCTGCAGCTAAAAGAGACTCTCAACACAATGGTGGACCAACTGAACCGATTCGCCGGTGAGGTGACCCGCGTTGCCCGCGAAGTCGGAACAGAGGGCCGCTTGGGTGGACAAGCCAACGTTCCGGGCGTAGCGGGAACCTGGAAAGATCTTACCGACTCCGTCAACTCGATGGCTGGAAATCTTACCGGTCAGGTCCGAAACATCGCTGAAGTAACAACGGCTGTGGCTCGTGGCGACCTGTCGCGCAAGATCACCGTCGATGTGAAGGGCGAAATTCTCGAACTTAAGAACACCATCAACACGATGGTGGATCAATTGAATGCGTTTGCCGGCGAAGTGACGCGCGTCGCGCGTGAGGTCGGTACGGAAGGAAAGCTCGGCGGACAGGCACAGGTTCCGGGTGTCGCCGGGACATGGAAAGACCTTACCGACAACGTTAACTTCATGGCTAGCAACCTTACAGGCCAGGTGCGAAACATCGCCGAAGTCGCTACCGCGGTGGCTCGCGGCGACTTGTCTCGCAAAATCACAGTCGACGTGAAGGGAGAAATCCTCGAACTCAAGGACACCATCAATACGATGGTCGATCAGTTGCGTTCGTTCGCATCGGAAGTTACTCGCGTTGCTCGTGAAGTCGGAACTGACGGGAAACTAGGCGGTCAGGCAGTTGTGCCGGGCGTCGGTGGAACGTGGAAGGACCTCACGGATTCCGTCAACTCGATGGCCAGCAACTTGACCGGGCAGGTGCGAAACATTGCCGAAGTCTCCACGGCGATTGCCAGCGGCGACCTCTCGAAAAAGATCACCGTAAACGTCAGCGGTGAGATCCTGCTGTTGAAAGAGACCATCAACACGATGGTGGACCAGTTGAATGCGTTCGCTGCTGAAGTAACGCGTGTCGCGCGCGAAGTGGGCTCCGACGGAAAGCTTGGTGGTCAAGCCCAGGTGCCAGGGGTTGCAGGAACCTGGAAAGATCTCACCGACAACGTCAACTTCATGGCCAGCAACCTGACAGGACAGGTGCGAAACATTGCAGAAGTGACGACGGCTGTGGCTCGCGGTGATTTGTCGCGCAAGATCACCGTCGACGTAAAAGGTGAAATTCTCGAATTGAAGAACACTATCAATACGATGGTGGATCAACTCAATGCGTTCGCGGGCGAAGTAACCCGCGTGGCTCGTGAGGTGGGTACCGACGGAAAGCTTGGTGGCCAGGCTCAAGTGCCAGGTGTTGCAGGAACCTGGAAAGATCTCACCGACAATGTGAATTTCATGGCCAGCAACCTGACTGGTCAAGTGCGAAACATCGCCGAGGTCGCAACCGCAATCGCAAACGGGGACTTGTCGCGCAAGATCACCGTCGACGTACGCGGCGAAATCCTCCAGCTCAAAGAAACGCTCAACACGATGGTGGAGCAGTTGCGATCGTTTGCTGCTGAGGTTACACGCGTGGCTCGCGAAGTCGGATCTGAAGGCCGACTTGGAGGACAGGCCAACGTACCTGGTGTCGCCGGAACGTGGAAGGATCTTACTGACTCTGTGAACGCAATGGCCGGCAACCTGACCGCTCAGGTTCGAAACATCGCCGAAGTGACTACGGCCGTGGCGCGTGGCGATTTGTCACGCAAGATCACGGTCGACGTAAAGGGCGAGATTCTCGAGCTTAAGAACACCATCAACACGATGGTGGATCAATTGAATGCCTTCGCTGCCGAGGTGACACGTGTTGGACGTGAAGTCGGGACGGACGGAAAGCTCGGTGGACAGGCACAAGTACCTGGTGTCGCTGGTATCTGGAAGGACTTAACGGACAACGTCAATGTCATGGCGGTCAACCTCACGGAGCAGGTTCGCGGTATCGCCAAAGTCGTGACCGCCGTCGCGAACGGAGATCTGACGCAGAAGTTGACGGTCAATGCGAAGGGCGAGATCGCAGCGTTGGCTGAAACCATCAACAACATGACTGGTACGCTCGCAACGTTCGCTGATCAGGTCACCACGGTTGCCCGCGAAGTGGGCGTGGAAGGCCGACTCGGTGGACAGGCCAACGTTCCCGGAGCTGCGGGCACGTGGAAGGATCTCACAGGTAACGTCAATCTACTCGCCGACAACCTCACGAACCAGGTCCGAGCGATTGCTGAAGTGGCAACCGCCGTGACCAAGGGTGACCTCACCCGATCGATTCAAGTGGAAGCCAGCGGCGAAGTCGCAGAGTTGAAAGACAATATCAATACGATGATTGACAACCTGCGACTCACCACCGATCGCAACACAGAGCAAGACTGGCTTAAGACGAATCTCGCAAGGTTCACGGGCATGCTCCAGGGCCAGCGCGATCTGGCGACGGTCGGACGCATGTTGCTCTCAGAACTCGTGCCGCTGGTAAACGCGCAGCAGGGCGTAATTTACCAGATGGAGACCGAAGAGTCTGCAGGACTGGTACAGCTGTCTGCATTCGCTGATGATGGTGAGAACGGTCATCTTCGCCGACTCAAGATCGGCGAAGGACTGGTCGGTCAGGTTGCGGCCGAGAAGCGCCGCATGTTGATTGCCGACCTTCCCGAGAAAACCGTTAGGATTCGTTCTGGCCTATTTGCCTCGGTTCCGAAGAACGTCATCGTTCTTCCGGTACTCTTCGAGGATCGAGTCAAAGCAGTGATCGAGCTAGCGTCGCTGAGCGTCTTTACAGCCTCGCACCTTGCATTCCTCGAGCAATTAACCGCCAGCATCGGCATTGTGCTCAACAGTATTGAAGCGACGATGCAGACCGAAGGCCTGCTCAAGCAGTCGCAACAGCTGGCCGCCGAACTGCAGACCCAGCAGAAGGAATTGCAGCAGACCAATGAGCAACTCGCACAAAAGGCGCAGCAGTTGGCCGAGCAGAACGTCGAAGTCGAACGCAAGAATCAGGAAATCGAACAAGCTCGCCGCGCGCTAGAAGAAAAAGCCAAGGAACTTGCCCTGACTTCGAAATACAAATCCGAGTTCCTGGCTAATATGTCTCACGAGCTGCGCACCCCACTTAACTCGATTCTGGTTCTGGGTCAGCAGCTCAGTGAAAACCCGGATCACAATCTGACTCCAAAACAGGTAGAGTTCGCGCGTACCATTCACGGCGCTGGAACTGACTTGCTGAACCTCATTAGCGACATTCTCGATCTCTCAAAGATCGAATCTGGGACGGTTTCGGTCGAGGCCGAAGAGGTCTTTTTTGCTAATCTCCTGGAAATGGTGGCTCGTCCGTTCCGCCACGAGGCTGAAAACCGGAGACTCGCATTCGAGGTGCAGTCGGATCCTCAGCTCACCCGGAGTTTGGTGACCGACTCGAAACGCTTACAGCAGGTATTGAAGAATCTACTCTCGAATGCATTCAAGTTCACCGAACACGGTTCGGTCCGGTTATCGGTTTCAGTTGCGAAGAAGGGCTGGAGCGAAGATCATCCAATCCTAAGCGGAGCCGCTTCGGTCGTCGCATTCGAGGTTGCCGATTCAGGAATAGGAATCGCGCCCGATAAGCAAAGGATCATCTTTGAAGCGTTCCAGCAGGCAGACGCTAGCACCAGCCGCAAGTACGGTGGAACCGGTTTGGGGCTGGCGATCAGCCGGGAATTGGCCAGCCTGCTTGGCGGCGAGATTCAACTGAAGAGTACACCCGGACAGGGCAGCAAGTTTACGTTATATTTGCCCCTGACATACGTCGGCCCATCCGCTTCGAGGCTGGGCCCATCGGATTGGAAAGCTCCGGCGGCTCCGCTTTCACTCTCGAACATCGTTGTGTCAGAGAGGCCGGTCGAAGAAATTGCAGACGATCGCGAAAACTTGCAGCCCGACGATGCGGTTCTTCTAATTGTGGAGGACGACCCACACTATGCTCGGGTGCTGTGCGATTTAGCACGGGACAAGGGTTTCAAAGTGCTGGCTGCTCTCCGGGGTGCGGAAGCACTGGCCTTGGCGCGCGAGTTCCATCCTACGGCTGTGTCGTTGGATGTGTTTCTACCCGACATGTTGGGTTGGACTGTCCTAAACCACCTAAAACAGGATCCGGCAACGCGACATATCCCTGTCCAGATGTTGACTCTGGATGAGGACCGCCAGCACGGCTTGGCGCGTGGAGCGTTTGCTTTTGTTACCAAGCCGACGAACCCTGACGAACTGGAATCGGCGTTGGCGCGAATTAAAGAATATGCGGCTCCCCGGCGGAAGCGGCTTCTCATCATCGAAGACAACCCCGCCGAACAACTCAGCATCCGGGAGCTGTTAGGTTATGACGACATTGACGTCATCATGGCTTCGACCGGAGCCGAAGCGTTGAAGCTCGTCACGGAGGACTCATTTGACTGCGTGGTATTAGACCTGAGACTCCCTGATATGACCGGCTTCGACATCCTGGAACGGCTCCGCGACATCCCCGACGTTCAAGATTTGCCGGTAGTCGTTTTCACGGGCAAGGAGCTGTCTTCGGAAGAGGATGCACGCTTGCACACCCTGGCTCGCAGTGTGGTGGTAAAGGGAGTCGAATCTCCGGAGCGGTTGCTGGATGAAACTGCGCTGTTCCTGCATCGCGTCGTGGCCGACCTGCCGCAGGAAAAGCAGAAGATGCTCGACCGCTTGCATCGTTCCGATGACGCTCTTGTGAGCAAGAAGGTACTGGTTGTCGATGACGACATGCGCAACATCTTTGCTCTCAGTAGCGTGCTGGAACGCCGCGGAATGATCGTCCTCACTGCGGGTACCGGTAGGGAGGCGATCTCCATTCTAGAGTCGACACCGGATGTAGCGATTGTTCTCATGGACATCATGATGCCCGAGATGGATGGTTATGCAACGATGCAGGTCATCCGGCAAAGCTCTTCGTTCAGGCGGCTGCCGATTATTGCTTTGACTGCTAAAGCGATGAAAGGCGACCGAGAAAAATGCCTTGAGGCCGGAGCTTCAGAATATCTGGCGAAACCCGTCAACACTGAACAATTGCTTTCTGCTTTGCGAATGTGGCTGCATCGATGAGCGCTGGTTTCAGCACCGACGTAAGACTGAACGGGACGGCGGAGCGATCCCGAACGAAAATGAAGTCCCAAGACGCGGTGAACATTTTGATGGTGGACGATCAGCCGGGCAAGTTGCTCAGCTACGAAGCCATTCTGTCTGAGCTAGGCGAGAACCTGATCAAAGCCACATCCGCTAAGGAAGCGCTCGAAAAACTGCTGAAGACAGATGTTGCCGTGGTCCTGATGGATGTAAGTATGCCGGAGATCGACGGCTTTGAACTCACTGAGATCATCCGACAGCATCCGCGTTTCCAGAAAACCGCAATCATCTTTATTTCGGCAGTGCATCTGACGGACCTCGATCGCCTTAAGGGATATCAACACGGAGCGGTCGATTACCTTTCGGTTCCCGTCGTTCCTGAAGTCTTGCGGGCCAAGGTAAAAGTGTTCGCTGAACTTCATCGCAAGAACCAACAACTGGAACGGTTGAATACTGAATTGGAAAAACGGGTCGCTCAACGGACCGAAGAACTTGAACACAAGGCCCTTGCCCTGCAGAAGCTCAACAGCGAATTGGCGCAGAAGAATCAGGAGTTGGATGCTATTGTGCAAACCGCTCCTGACATCATCTTCAGCCGGAACGCGGACGGCGCACGGGATTACATTAGCGCGCGATTTTACGAATATACGGGAGCGTTACCCGAATCAGCTGTTGGGGAGGCGTGGCTGGACTATGTGCATCCAGACGACAAAGAACAGAGTCTCGCGCGATGGATACATTGCGTACAGTCGGGCCAAAGCTACGAGTGCGACTATCGTCTTCGAGGCGCGAATTCGCAATACCGCTGGTTTCGAGCGCGTGCAGTACCGGTTCGAGATGCGGACGGCCAAATCCTCAAGTGGTATGGCACATGTTCCGATATCCACGACAGCAAGCTGCTCGAACAATCCATCCGGGAGAATGCGATTGAACTGGAAAGAATGGTTGAAAGCCGAACAGCCGCGCTGAGAAGACTTTCTAACCGCATGATGACACTGCAGGATGAAGAACGTAGACGTATCGCACGCGAGATTCATGACGGGTTGGGACAGGAGTTGGCAGCGGCGAAGATGATCCTGGACGGCATTCTGTCCAAGGATTCATCCCCAACGATGCGCCAATCATCGGTCGAAGCCAGTCAACTTGTGGACCGGGCTATCCAACAGGTTCGAACGATTTCACATTTGCTGCATCCACCGCTTCTCGACGAAGTAGGCCTTGCCTCTGCATTGCGTTGGTTCCTCGAGGGTCTGTCGGATCGAAGCGGGATTAAAGTCGCTCTCGAGGTCGACCCGCCCATTTTGCCACGGATGCGATCCGAGCTTGAGACCGCCATTTTCCGTATCGTGCAGGAGGCGCTCACAAACATGTTCCGACACTCAGGGGCGAGGAACGGCATCGTCCGCCTGGTCGCAAAAGAAGGAGTCATATTCGTGACCGTGCGCGACGACGGGAAGGGCATTGAAGAACAAGTGATTCAATTGCGTCCGGAGAGCGTGGGTGTGGGCATCGGCGGAATGCGGCAGCGAGTCACTGAGTTGGGCGGGAGTCTGCGTCTTGCGAATGCAAATCCCGGCACGATCGTGGAGGTAGTGATTCCCACCGTTCGCCATGAACAGCTCGGCGTGCCAGTAACAGCATGAAATCTTCATTTGCAATTTAAGCTGCTCGTTTTTGCCCTACTTCGGTCTCGTCGGCTGTCTCTTCGGCCTTGATTTCTAGTTGTTCATGCTTGATGTCGAGCCGTAGGCGGTTGTAGACACTCATGTACTGGTTAGCCATCCATACAAGGGAGAAGAATGCTACGAGATACCCGCGCCAGTCGGGAAAAAGTAACTTGTATCGCGTAACAATCAGAATGCCGACTGCCACGTAGTGACTGAAGCAGTATTCGCAGGTAAAAAGATAAAAGAACTTTCGTCGCACCAGGCTCCGTGCCTGAACACATTCTCGCTGACAAAATTGGCGCGGCTCACGAAAAACGTCTTCATGTGTTACGGCCCACGCAATGCAGGCCACGG